>Ga0335075_10009994_pt1 | contig 14413 bp, 16 predicted proteins | sample Lox_Sample_24_FD_206723 | JGI IMG/M metagenome (GOLD analysis project Ga0335075, IMG submission 206723) | Soil microbial communities from Loxahatchee National Wildlife Refuge, Florida, United States - Lox_Sample_2.4 | ecosystem: Environmental > Terrestrial > Soil > Wetlands | place: USA...
CCCCGCCGCAGCGGCGAGCAGACGGACGACGCCAGCGGTGCAGACTCCCGCTACCGGCGGGACCAGCCCCACCGGGCTGCCGCACGACATTCAGGCGGAGCTTGACGCCATCAAGCGAGAGCTGAATAGCGGAGGATAGGCTGTCGTCCCGTGCGGGCAGTCGTGCAGCGGGTGAACCAGGCGAGCGTGACCATTGACGGCCGCGTGACCGGCGCGATCACCCGACCGGGGCTCTGCGTCCTGGTCGGCATCACGCACGACGACACCCGGGAGAAGGCCGCGAAGCTCGCGGCGAAGCTCTGGGGACTGCGCATTCTCGACGGGGAGAAGTCGTGCTCCGACGTGAACGCGCCGCTGCTGGTGATCAGCCAGTTCACGCTCTATGCGGACACGAGCAAGGGGCGCCGCCCCGCCTGGCTCGCCGCCGCTCCCGGGCCGGTCGCGCAGCCACTGGTCGACGCCGTGGTGGAGAACCTGCGGACCCTGGGCGCGCACGTGGAAACGGGCGTCTTCGGCGCGAACATGAAGGTCGCGCTGGTCAACGACGGCCCGGTCACGATCACCCTCGACCTATGAGGGGTACCGCGTGCCCTTGCCTGGCCCGAGCCCGGCAAGCACGCACTGCGGCCTGGCCAGCAGCGAGATCCGGTCGCTGTGGGTGTACGCCGACCGGCAGAAGGACTTCGCGTCCGCTCCGCAGTAGTGCAGCGTCGCCCCGCCGGTGGAACTGGCGATCGTGACGTTCACGCAGCCGTTCGCCGACGGCCCGTACGTGTCCGGGCTGACGGCGCTCCACACGCCGAGGCCGACCGCGACCGCCGCCACCAGCCCCAGGACAGCGAACAGCACGCGCTTGCCCCGCCGGGAAAGCTGAGGGCCGGAAAGCTGATCGGCGCCAAGGCTGGTCTTGCTGTACATAGTTGCCTCATTTTAGGGGGTCTCGGCCGTAACCCCACGGTTCGCTGCGGAGATGTTACCGTCTGCGATAGCGCGACCCGCGACGAGGCGCGCCGCGCCCGCGACGGAGGTGGGAATGTGGTTACCCGCGACACCGCCTGGCCGGAGGGAACCCCCTGCTGGGTGGACCCCCTACGGCCGGACGGCGACCGTGGCCGATGACCAGGGCGCGATTTTCTCGCTGATCTCGATGCCGCCCGGCGAGTAAGTTCACCCGACGGGCGGCGTCCCGTGGGTGTGGAACGACTCGATCGTCTTCAGTCCCCATGCCTGGCCCTTCGCTCGCTCGGCCTGCGTCCAGGTGACGGTCCGCCAGTCCGGCGCGAACACCAGCCGCCCGGCCGCGTTGCACAGCTCGATGCGATTCCCGCCCGGCTCGTACACGTACAGGAAGAACGTCTGCTGGATCGCGTGCTTGTGCGGCCCGGTCTCGATGAACACGCCCGCCTCCAGGCAGATGTCCGCGGCCCGCAAGATGTCTTCCCTGGTATCGGTCCGGAACGCCACGTGGTGCAGCCGTCCCATCGTCCCTGTCCAGTCTTCGGTGTAGACGACGTCGTAGCTCTTCTGCGCGAAGTGCGTCCATATCGCGGACAGGCGGCCGTCGTCGAGCCGGATCTGCTCGGTGACCCGCGCGCCCAGCGCGTCGACCATGAAGTCGCCGCACGCCGGGACGTCGACCCCGAGGTAGTTGACGTGGTCCAGGTACCGGACGCAGACTCCTCGTCCCGGGTACGCCTGTGCCTGGTTCTTGAGCGACGGCTTGAGCTCGTCCGGCGCCGAGTCCGAGAACCATTCGGTCTCGAAGTACAGCTCCATCTCGTGTCCGTCCGGATCCTGGAACGCGTAGGTCGGGCCGATCCCGGGGTCGCCGTCCCGCCAGCCGATGCCGAGGCCGGTCGCCTCCACCGCCTTCACCCGCCGCTCAAGCGCCTCGGCGCTTTCCGCGCGCATGCCGACCCGCCGGATGCCCGACGTCGAGTGCCCGGTCAGCTTGACCGTGTGCCGTTCGTAGTCGTCCCAGGTCCGCAGGTAGTGGCTGCCGCCCTCGCTGCTCACCGCGGTCAGCCCGAGCACCTCGGTGAAGAACCACAGGGATTTGTCCAGTTCCGGCGTGAGGAGCTCGATGTACCCGAGGTGGGCGACGTCGTGCAAAGGCGGTCGTGACATAACATCTCCAATTCTTTTACCCGGAACGGCGGCGGCATTCTCCCTCAGCTTCGAGGGAAAACCGTTCCGTCGAAGAGCTTGCGTGCCGTACGGACCACGCCGGACCGGCGCACGGCGGGCGGCGTGGTCGACATGTCGAGCTCCACCTCGACCCCGAGCGCGCCGCTCGGATGCTCGATGCTCAGCCGCGGGCCGCTGGCCGGGGCGGCGAGGTCGCTGCCCACCGCTCCGGGGATCATGATCGCGGTGCCGACGCTGACCGCGCCGAGCACGCCGATCGACTCGTGGACCCGGACCGGGATGAAGGTGCGCGTGCAGATCGTGCCGCCGTTGGCGGGCGGCGCGACCAGGGAGACCTTCGGCACGGTGGTGCCGCTGACGTCACCGAGGCCCATCGCCTTGCCGGCCTCGAGCCGCAGTTCCTGCACCCTCTTCTGCAGTTCCTCGTCACCTTCGAGGTCGGCGACGGACTCGTAGCCGGTGCGGCCCAGGCTGGCGGCTTCGACCACGACGACGGGCATCCCGTTGTCCACGCAGGTCACCGGGATCCCGCCGAACTCGTCGCGGATGCTGCCGGTCGGCAGCACGGAGCCTTGCGCGGAGTCTTCGAAGGCGAGCACGACCGGCGCCGCGGTGCCGGGAACCCCGTCGATCGCGGTGTCGCCGTCGTACCGTGGCGTGCCGCCCGGGGTCGGAAACGTCGCGGTCACGATGCCGTCGGTGTTGACCATCCGGATCCGGACGCTGGTTTCCCCGTCGCGGCCAGGCACGAGTCCGCGCTCGACCGCGAACGGGCCGATGCCCGCCAGGATGTTGCCGCAGTTCTGCCGGTCGGTCACGACCGGCTGGTCGACGACGACCTGGAGGAACAGGTAGTCCACGTCGACGCGGGGAACCTCCGACGGCGCGACCACCGCGACCTTGGAGGTGAGCGGATGCGCGCCGCCGATGCCGTCGACCTGGCGAGGGTCCGGACTGCCCATGATCCGCAGCAGCAGGTCGTCCCGCGCGGCGACCTCGGGTGGAAGGTCGCCGGAGAGGAAGTAGGCGCCCTTGGAGGTGCCGCCGCGCATCAGCATGCAGCGGACGCCGTCCGTCACGGCTGGCCCTCTCCCGTCCGGCGGGCGTACTCGGCGGCGGTGATGTACTCGACCTTGGAAAGCTTGGCGCGCAGGCCGTACATGTCCAGGCCGAGCTGGCCTTCGGCGAGGGCCTTGCGGTTCGCCTCTTCCTTGGCGACGCGCTGCGCCGAGGCGGTGACCGCCACGGCGACGTCGAGCCGGGGGACGCAGCACACGCCGTCGTCGTCGGCCACGATCGCGTCGCCGGGCCGGATAACCTGGCCGCCGACCGAGACCGGCACGTTGACCGCGCCGGGCGTCTCCTTCACCGTGCCCTGCGCGCTGACGTTCGCCGTCCAGGCCGGGAAGCCCATCGCGCGCAGTTCGGCGGTGTCGCGCAGGCCCGCGCCCATGATCAGGCCGCGCACGCCGTGCGCGGCGAGGGACGTCGCGATCAGCTCGCCGAACAGGCCGTCGCTGCACGGGGACGCGGTGGTGACCACCACGATGTCGCCGGGCCTGGCCTGCTCAACCGCCGCGTGCAGCATGAGGTTGTCCCCTGGCCAGCAGAGCACGGTCAGCGCGGTGCCCGCGATCCTTGTGTCCTGCTGGACCGGGCGGATGCCCGGCCCGAGGTAGCCACTGCGGCCGATCGCCTCGTGCACGGTCGCGGTTCCGTACTCGGCGAGCTTGTCCACCTGCGCGAGGTCCGCCCGCGGCGGGTCGGTGACGACGACGTTGAGCATGTGCCTGATCTCCTTATGTGGTCGTTTCCCCGGCTGCCCGCAGCGCCTCGATGACGCTGCTGAGATGTCGCCTGGCCGCGGCCTCGGCGTCGTCCGGACGGCGCTCCGCGATCGCGTCGACGATGGCCAGGTGCTCGGACAGCGACTTCTCCGGGCGGCCGGGGCGCAGCGCGAGCTGGAACTGGTGCCGGACGATCTGCGCGTGCAGCCGTTCAAGCAGGCCGACCGCGACTGTTTGCCTGGATATCGTGCCGACCTGGCGGTGCAGCTCCCGATTTAGATCCGAATACTTGAGCGGGTCGCCATCGGTGACCGCCCGGGTCAGCTCGGTACCGAGCCCGCGGAGCCTGCCCGCCTCGTCATCGGTCACGTTCTGCGCGGCCTTGGCCGCGCACAGCGCCTCGAGCGCCATCCGGCACTCGGTGATGGCGATCGCTTCTTCCAGGCTGACCACGCGGACGCGCGCGCCGCGGTTCGGCACCCGTTCGACCAGCCCTTCCGCGGTGAGGTCGATCAGCGCGGCCCGCAGGCTCGCCCGGGTAACGCCGAACATGCCAGCTAGCTCCTCCTCGACGAGCCGCTGGCCGGGAGCGACGTTTCCGCTGAGGATGGCTTGCCGCAGCGCCGCGAGGGCATGCGTCCGTGCGGCTTCTCCCGCCTGTGGGCCGCCCGGGGAAGGTCTGGGCATGCCCGGAGGCTAACCAACCTCCCGCCGGATTGTCAACAATCTGCCGGAGAGTGGCAATTACCGGTCGGTAAGCTTGCGTGCCCTGCTCACCGGCGCCGATACTTGAATGCACTTACCCCCTTGAGTCTCAGCCTGGCCGGACCCGGCACGACGGTACGACGGGACGCGCAACCGAATGGCATGGTGTACCACCGCGAGCCTGGATAAGTTCCTGGCCGCGGCGAACGGCTACCTGACGTCCAAGGCAGCCGAGAACACGGTTCTGCTGACCGCCGCGCATGACCTTCGCGGGACCGATCCGCTGTTCGGCTGGTGGGAACCGTCCGAGGGCACGCAGCCGCGCGGCGCGTTCTTGCACGTCCCGCCCGCCCCGCTGCTGATCGCCTGCGGGGCGCCGGAGATCGCCGCGGCGCTGGCCGCCTCGCTGGCCCGGGCCGGAAGGCGCGTGCGCGGCGTGGATGCGCCAACGGGCGCGGCCGACGCGTTCGCGGCGGCGTGGAGCCAGCGGGCTGGCGTGGGCGTCAGGGTCCACCGGCAGAGCCGGGTCTACCGGCTGACCGGGACGGTGCCCGATTACGAGGGACCGCCCGGACGGCCCCGGGTCGCCACCCGGGCGGACCGGGATCTCCTTGTCGGGTGGCTGCGCGCGTTCCGCGGCGAGATCGGGCAGTTCACCGGGGCGCCGGAGACAACCGCGGACGACCTGATCGGCTATGGCGGTGCCACGTTCTGGGAGGCGGGCGGTAGCCCGGTGGCGATGGCCTCCGTCACCCGGCCGGTGGCGCGGATCGTCCAGGTCAGTATCGTCTACACCCCGCCGCCCAGGCGCGGCCGCGGCTACGCGACCGCGGTGACGCTCGCGGTGGCCCGCGCCGCACTCGCCGCCCATGCCAGCGAGGTGGTGATGATCACCGACGCGGCCAGGCCGCTGCGCCGTGCAAGCCGGCTGGGATATCAGCTGATCGGCGAGCGGGCCATGCTGTCGTTCGGCCCGTCGACCGGCTCGATACCCCGGGTGCCGACCGGCCCGATGCCCCGGCTCCGCGGGTAACACGGAACGGGGGCAAGCGCCGGGTCGGCCCACCGTGACGCTGACTCCGTTCTCCCGCGAAGCGGTGCCCATCGTGGCCGTGGCATGCACGACGTCGCTGGCGTTCACCGCGTCCGCGGGCGGGGTCACCGTGAACGTCGCCGTCGCGGCCCGCGCGGGCGTCACGGTGCCGAACACCGTCGGCCCGTCCGCTTGCGCGGTCCAGCCCTGCGGCAGCTGCAGTGCCAGCCGCACACCGTGCAGCACCTGGTTCCCGCCGGAACCGAGAGTCACGGTGACCCGCGCCGGCTGGCCGGCCGTCACCGACGATGGCGCGCTCACGCTCGCCTGCCGGTCTCCCGGCGTGGCCGGGACCGCGAACGAGCCGCGCAGCGGCAGGTTCGCCAGCGCCGAGGAGTCGCCGACGTACACGCGGTAGGTGCCGGTGCTTTCCGTCCAGCCGTTGGCGCTGTCGCTCCACCAGGAAAGCTGCTGCGGCGTCAGGGTGAACGACAGCCGGGCCGACTTGCCCGGCGCGAGAGTCACTTTGCCGAACCCCTCGAGCTGACGCGGCGGCTCGCCCGTCTTGGCCGGGTCACCCAGGTACAGCTGGGCAACGTCACTGCCCGTTCGGGATCCTGTGTTGGTGATCGTCGCCGAGGACGGTCGGCAGCGCGATCAGCGCCGCCAGCGCGGCCGCGCCCACGGCCGCGACGCGTCATCGTCGATACTGAAACTTGGTGAACTTCCGGGCAACATCGCCACGATTGATCATGTCACCTCCCGTGCGCACCGATCCCTTCGTATCGATACGTATACAGCACGCTATCTCACAATATGCAACGTGTAAGTAACAAAAATGAAATAAGTACGTGCCTGGTCTGTGTATGCGGCAGGCGCGCCGGCGATTCCGCCCGCTAGGCTCGCATTGTCCACCGCATGGAAGGCCCCACCCGATCGTGACCCAGACCACCACCGAGCCGATGCCCCCGACGCCGGCGACATCGCTGATCAAGCGGATTGCCGCCGAGCTCGGCGTGCGCGACTGGCAGGTCGCCGCCGCCGTCGAACTGCTTGACGGCGGCGCCACCGTCCCGTTCATCGCCCGCTACCGCAAGGAAGCCACCGGAACGCTCGATGACGCGCAGTTGCGCACACTCGAGGAGCGGCTGCGCTACCTGCGCGAGCTGAACGAGCGCCGGGAGGCGATCCTGGCTTCCATCGCGGAGCAGGGAAAGCTCACCGACGAGCTGCGCGCCCAGATCGAGCAGGCCGATACCAAGGCCCGGCTTGAAGACCTGTATCTCCCGTACAAGCCGAAGCGCCGCACCAAGGCCCAGATCGCCCGCGAGAACGGCCTCGAGCCGTTGGCGGATTTGCTGCTGAGCGACCCGTCGAACGAGCCGCGTGCCGCCGCGGCGGCCTACATCACCGAGAACGTCGCCGACGAGGCGGCCGCGCTCGACGGCGCCCGCGCCATCCTGGTGGAGCGGTTCGCCGAGGACGCCGACCTCATCGGCGGGCTCCGCGAGCGCATGTGGGGCCAGGGCGAGCTCGTCGCCAGGGTTCGTGCGGGCAAGGAAGACGAGGGCAGGAAGTACTCGGACTACTTCGACTTCGCCGAGCCGTTCGGGCGGCTGAAGGCGCACCGGATCCTCGCGATGTTCCGTGCGGAGAAGGAGGAGGTCCTCGACCTCACGCTCAGCCCGGTCAGCGCCGCGGATATCGAGACGGCGCCGCCGGAGCTGGAACCGGACGCGGACTACACCCGGCCGATCGCCGAGCGCTTCGGCATCTCCGACGAGGGCCGTCCCGCGGACGCGTGGCTGAGGGACACCGTCCGCTGGGCCTGGCGCACGCGCATCCTCGTGCACCTCGGCATCGACCTGCGCATGCGCCTGTGGCAGGAGGCGGAGACCGAAGCGGTCGACGTCTTCGCCGCGAACCTCCGCGACCTGCTGCTCGCCGCTCCCGCCGGCCAGCGCGCCACAATGGGCCTCGACCCCGGTTTCCGCACCGGCGTCAAGGTCGCGGTCGTGGACAACACCGGCAAGGTCGTGGCGACGCACACGATCTACCCGCACGTTCCGCATCACAAGTGGGACGAGTCGCTCGCGGTGCTGGCGGCCCTCGCGAAGCAGCACCATGTCGAGCTGATCGCCATCGGCAACGGCACCGCGTCCCGCGAGACCGACAAGCTCGCGCTCGACCTGATCAAGGCCAATCCGGGCCTGAACCTCACCAAGGTCGTCGTCTCCGAGGCCGGCGCGTCCGTCTACTCGGCGTCCGCCTACGCGTCGGCCGAGCTTCCCGGCTTGGACGTCTCCCTGCGCGGCGCGGTGTCCATCGCGCGCCGTCTCCAGGATCCCCTGGCGGAGCTCGTCAAGATCGACCCGAAGTCCATCGGCGTCGGCCAGTACCAGCACGACGTCTCCGGCGGCAAACTTGACCGGTCGCTGGACGCCGTCGTCGAGGACTGCGTGAACGCGGTCGGCGTGGATCTCAACACCGCGTCCAGGCCGCTGCTTGCCCGCGTGTCCGGGATCACCGACAGCCTCGCCGGGGCGATCGTTACCCACCGCGACGCCAAGGGCGCGTTCGCGGCGCGCGAGGAGCTGCGACAGGTCCCTCGCCTGGGCCCGAAGGCGTTCGAGCAGTGCGCCGGGTTCCTGCGCATCCGCGGCGGGTCCGATCCGCTCGACTCCTCCGGCGTGCACCCTGAGTCCTACCCGGTGGTCCGCCGGATCATGGAGCGGACCGGCACCGGGGTGCCTCAGCTCATCGGCAATACCGCGGTGCTGCGCGGCCTGAACCCGGCCGAGTTCACCGACGAGGCGTTCGGCCTCCCGACCGTGAACGACATCCTGAAGGAGCTGGAGAAGCCGGGCCGTGACCCGCGTCCGGGGTTCCAGACGGCGACGTTCGCCGAGGGCGTGCACACGCTGGAGGACCTTGAGCCGGGCATGGTGCTCGAAGGGCAGGTGACGAACGTGGCGGCGTTCGGCGCGTTCGTGGACATCGGCGTGCACCAGGACGGCCTGGTGCACGTGTCGGCGATGTCGCAGGCCTTCGTGTCCGACCCGCGCTCGGTCGCCAAGCCCGGCGACGTGGTCCGGGTGAAGGTGCTGTCGGTGGACATCCCGCGTAAGCGGATCTCGCTGACAATGCGGCTGGATGACCCGGCTGGCGGCTCCCAGCCCTCCCGTTCCCCCGGCGGCGGGGACCGCAGGGGCGGGGACCGTCGCGGCGGCCAGTCCGGCGACCGTCGCGGCGCGGGCCAGTCCGGCGACCGTCGCGGCGGCCAGTCCGGCGACCGGGGCGCGCCGGCTCCGGCGAACGGCGCCATGGCCGAGGCCCTGCGCAAGGCCGGCCTGGCCGGCGGCTCCGGCGCCGCCACGCGCCCCACTCCTAAAAGGGCCACACGACCCACTCCCAAAAAGGATAAATAACCCGTCTCCGCATCAGCAGGCCTCATGATCGCGAAGACATTTTTCCTAGCGTAAATAATTCATCGTATAGGTGTACAAAACCTTCGCCAGGAAAAAACTCTTCACGAAAACGATGCCGATAATGGGATAAATCGTCGCATAACGTTTTCCCGGCAGGCCTCATGATCGCGAAGAGGCCACTGGCGGCTGTGGTGCCTGCCCGGACTCGTCCTCGAAGCGGATCCACGCCCCGGTCGCCACCGCTGGCCTCATACCTTCGCCCACGTCTGGCTGCGCCACTCGGCGATCTTCGCCTCGTCGCGTTCCGCGGCCCGGTGCACTGGGACCCGCGGGGGCGAAGCCCATCCTGCGCAGCAGGCAAGAAGCGCCCCGCAGCGTGTAGGACACGCCGAACAGGCGGGTGATCAGCACCGCGACCTGGGCCAGCGTCCACTGCTTGCCGGCATCCCAGCCGTAGGCGGCCGGGCCGGCATCCAGCGCGTCCCGCAGCCGCGCCAGCTGCTGCTCATCTAGCTTGCAGGCGTTCCCGCCCGGGCCCTTCGACGCCAGGGCAGCGTCGCCGCCGGCCCGCCAGGCTTGCCGCCACTGGTACACCGACTTCATGCTCACCCGCAGGATCCTCGCGATCTCGTGGGCGTCCATGTCCTGCTCGAACAGTCGCGCGGCCTGCAGCCGCACATTCTCCCTGCGAGCCCGGCCCTCAGCAGTCAGCCCGCCGCCGTCCGCATACCTCATATCTCTGGCTCAAACCCGGACGTGCCCGCCCAGCCGCTCGCGCCGCGCCACGTGTGGCGTTCCCGCCCGGGTCCTGAGCCGCCGGGGTAGCGCCGGCTACCGCCGTGTCGGCCGACGCTGGTAATCCCCGATCTTCTGCCCGGCGCAGGCCACGACGGCCGCCGTGCGCGCCACCGGGACGGCCGCGGCAGCCCCTGCGGCCTGGGGCAGGCGGCCCAGGTACTCACGTCAGCAATCACTCCCAGCCAGGAAGCTACCAACCAGTACAACATGGTCCATCCTGCCCCCGCCATAACGTCCATGCAAGCCCATATGCATGCCCATATGCATGCCCGCGGTGCCCGGGTTGCTGACGTTATCGGGGCAATGGCACAATGAGGCGCCCTCGGGACGCGAAGGGAGCTGCGCGGTGGCAGATGACAGCAGCGTCCAGGTGGATGCCCGCCGGCGGCTCGGCGGCCAGCTCCGGCAGCTGCGCGAGGCGGCCGGGCTGACCCTCGCCACGGCAGCCCTGCGGATCCGCCGCTCGGAGTCCACCCTCAGCCGGATCGAGGACGGGCGAGTCCCGGTCCGGCAGCGTGACGCCGCCGGCCTGATGACCTTGTACGGGCTCACCGACAAGGCATCCCGCGCGCAGCTGCTCGAGCTGGCGCGCCAGTCCGCGGTGACCGCTTGGTGGCAGCGCGGCGGGCTGGCCGACGCGCTGCGCGCAGACGCCCGCCCGTACATTGGCCTGGAGGACACGGCGACGGTTATCCGCGCCTACGAGCCGCAGGTCGTCCCCGGGCTGCTGCAGACCCGGGCGTACGCCCAGGCGGTCATCAGCGCCGGCACCGCCCGCCGTGACCCGGCCCGGGCGGCGAAGATGGTGGAGCTGCGGATGCGCCGCCAGGACCTGCTGGACCGGCCCGACCCGCCGTGGCTGTGGGCGCTCACCGACGAGGCGGTCCTGCGGCGCCCCCCCGGCAGGGCCGACACCGGCGTGCTGCGCGCCCAGCTGGAGCACCTGATCAGCATGTGCGGCCGCCCCCGGATCACCGTGCAGGTGCTGCCGCTGTCAAAGTCGTGCCCGGTGCCCGGTGCCGGCGCGTTCACCATTCTCCGGTTCGCGAACAACACTCCCGGCGCCGGCCGGGGCGAGCCCGGGCTGCCGGACATCGTCTACACCGAAACCCTTGGCCGCAGCAGCTACCTCAAACGGCCCGCCGACCTCGACCTGTACAAGCGCGCCGCCGACCAGCTCGCCGCCGCCGCCCCGCCGCCGGGCGACACTCCCGCGATCTTGCGGCAGATCCTCTGCCAGATCTAACCCCCGCCGTCGGCAGCGTGCGCAACGGCATGCCCGCCACCGAACTCACCGGCGCCACCTGGACCAAGTCCCATCACAGTAGCCCCGAACGCCACTGCTTCCTCGCCGCGCCGCCGCCCGCGCCGGCGACTTCGACCACCTGATCCAGCCGGGGTTAACCGCGGCGCACCGCTTTCCCGGCGGCGCCTTACGGCTTCCTGCCGATGCCGCAGAACACGGCCACGTCGGCGGTCTCGCCGATCCCGGCCTCAGGCCGCCAGCGGGGGCATGAGACCACGCCAGGGTCGAGGAGTTCCATCCGGTCGAACAACCGGACGATCTCGGCGCGGGTGCGCGATGCCGCCTGTACTGAGCCCTTCTTGTTCCAGAACTGTATCGCCTTGATCACTCCCTCGCCGCCCACCTCGGTGGTCGCGTGTGATATCGCCAGGTAACTGCCGGAGGGCACGGCATCGATGAGCCGGGAGATGATCGCCTGGGCCTGGACGGCGCCAGGAAAGAAATGCAAGATCGCCAGCATCATGATCGCAACTGGCTGGCTGAAGTCGAGCGTGCGCGAGGCCTCCCGCAGGATCGTCTCCGGGTAGTTGGCGTCGGCGTCGATGTAGTCGCAGGCGCCTTCCGGGGTGCTGGTCAGCAGTGCCCGGGCGTGGACCAGGACGAGCGGGTCGTTGTCCACGTAAACGACCCGCGCATCCGGAGCCACCCGCTGGGCGACCTCATGGGTGTTATCCGCGGTCGGAAGCCCCGTGCCGATGTCGAGGAACTGCCGGATTCCTGCCTCGCCAGCCAGGTAGCGGACGGCGCGGCCAAGGAAGTACCGGTCCTCCTTAGCGCCCCGGGCCAGTTCAGGCGCCAGGGCGAGCAACCGCTTGCCTGCCCTGCGGTCCACGGCGTAGTTGTCCCGCCCGCCGATCAAGTAATTCAAGACCCGCGCCGAGTGTGGCACGCTGGTATCGATCTCCGGCGTCACGCCCGCCATCTTGCCACCCTCCTCGCCCTAAAAAACAGGCTCCTTTGAGGAATGTCCCCGTATGGCGGCGCACCGAGAGCGCGGATCCCAGCCCGCCGCTGCTGGCCCCGCCATGCCGGTACGGCCGCCGTCCGGCACGGGAATCATCGGCGGGAGCCGTGGGGTCGCCGCTACACCTCCGCTATGCCGGCGTAGGTCCAGGCGCGGTCGGTGGCGGGGTCGGGGGCGTCGCCGTCCGGTCGCCACTGGGAGACGAGGACGAGCCCGGGATCGATGGGCTTCTTCCCGTTGAACATGCGCGCGATGGCCTCTTTGCCGCGCGGAATCCAGATGGCGCCCCGCTCCGCGGCGTCGGCTGAGGCCTTGTGCATCCGATCGGGAGCGAACTCGTCGGTAGAGTGGGAGATGACCACGTAACTGCCTGGCGCGAGCGCGGCGAGGTACCGCGCGGCGATGCCGGCCGGGTCGTCGGAGTCAAGGACGCAGTGCAGGACGGCGACGAACATGAGGGCCACCGGCTTGGTGAAGTCGAGCAGCTGTCCCGCCTTGGCCAGCACCTCACCGGTGTCGCGGAGGTCCGCCTTGACCACCGTGGTGCTGTCGTTATCGGCCATCAGGTTCTCGGCGTGCGTGAACACGATGGGGTCGTTGTCGACGTAGACGACGCGGGCGTCCGGGTGACCGTCTTGCGCGACCTCGTGCGTGTTAGGGCTGGTGGGCAGGCCGGTGCCGATGTCGAGGAACTGGCGGATGCCCGCCTCGCGCAGGAACCGGACCGCGCGGACCAGGAACTGGCGGTTGCCGCGCGCGGATTCCACCATCTCCGGAACGAGTTTCAGGTTCAGCTCGGCCATTTCCCGGTCGGCGGCGAAGTTGTCCTTGCCGCCCAGGATGTAGTCGTAGACGCGAGCAGGGTGCGGCATATCGATGCGGATGCCCAGCGATTTCCAGACGTCGTACTTTCCCGGCTCGTCCCGCTCGGTCATCGTAAGGTCCCCTGACGGTTGTTTTCTGGACCCGATGATGCCACAAGGAGCCGGAGCCGGGGAGAGCGCGGACGCGAGCCTGATGCGTGGGAGGAGGGCACGGAGCATGAGGTCGCCGCGGAGCTTGGGATCTCGCCGCAGGCCGCCGACAGCCTGGTCGGGCTTGGCCTGGACCCTGCAGGCCCGCCTTCCCCGGATCGGGGCGGCGCTGGATGCCGGGATCATCGACTACGTGAAGGCCAGGGTCATCGCCGCCGAAACTCCGTGCCGGACGACGCGCACGTCGCGGCGGCCGAAGAGCTGATCGTGGCCGCCGGGCTGGCGGGCAAGACCCCGGGCGGGTACGCGATCGGCCACGGACGCGCCAAGCCCGCCAGGAACACCCCGAACACCCGGCAGGACAAATCACCCCCGGCCAGCAGCCGGGACGGCCCGTGAGCCTTCACCCCACGCGACGGCTCAGGACCATCAAAGGCTGGAACCTCACCCAGCCGCTGCCGGGCTGGCACCGGTGGACCACGCCCGTCCGGGCGTAGCTACACCCAAGGACCCATGCGATACCCGCCTGAGGACGCGGGCGCGCCGGCCGCGACAGGGCGGCAGGGAGGCGCTTCAATAGGTGCCGTGACGGATATCGCGGACTTCGAGCGGCTGATCGCGGGCGACCACGGGCTTGTCGTGGTGTCCACGCTGCGGGACGACGGGACGATCGCCTCGTCGGTGGTAAACGCGGGAGTGCTCCCGCACCCGCTGACGGGGGAGCGCGTGGTGGGCATGGTGATCCGGGGCGGCACCCGCAAGCTGACGCAGCTGCGCGCCCGCCCGCGGGCGACCGTGGCCGTCCGGGTGGGCTGGCAGTGGGCGACGGCCGAAGGCCCGGTGGAGCTGGCCGGCCCGGCGGACCCGCTGCCCGGCATCGACGCCGAGCGGACCAGGATCCTGCTCCGCGAGATCTTCACCGCCGCGGGCGGTACGCACGATGACTGGAACACCTACGACCGGGTGATGGCGGCCGAAGGCCGCACCGCCGTGCTGCTGCGCCCCGAGCGGGTCTACTCCAATCCGGGACAGTAACCGGCGAGGGGCTAGCCTCCACCGACTGAATTCCGAGTGCGGCGTTCCGGCCTGCACTTCTACCGGGCCGCCTGAATAACCCTCCAAGACTCATAACTCCGGAAACTTTAGGGCAGTGGTCACGGCCCTTGTGATGTAAGGAGCCTTATTCAGGCGGTGGATCGCGGGATTCCGCGGGCATCGCGGTCTGTTCAAGTTCCCCGGTGAGGCGGCGGCGGGAGAAGGCTCGCGTGCT
>Ga0335075_10009995_pt1 | contig 14413 bp, 13 predicted proteins | sample Lox_Sample_24_FD_206723 | JGI IMG/M metagenome (GOLD analysis project Ga0335075, IMG submission 206723) | Soil microbial communities from Loxahatchee National Wildlife Refuge, Florida, United States - Lox_Sample_2.4 | ecosystem: Environmental > Terrestrial > Soil > Wetlands | place: USA...
TGCGGTACTCTTGCGCCTGGTACGGGGCGGTAGCTCAGCTGGTCAGAGCAGCGGACTCATAATCTGCCGGTCGTGGGTTCGAGCCCCACCCGCCCCACCCAGTCTGACCTGCGGTGGAGTAGTTACCGGCCGGTTGTGACTTCGTTGCTCCAGCGTGCGATGGAAACAAAATGGAAACACCGGTCCGGATCACGCTACCTTCGTCGCCGTCCGCACGAGCGTCGCCGTCTGCTCGGCTGCGGCCAGGTGGGCCTGCTCCAGCGGGTGGGTGTAGCGGTCGTTGACGGATTTGTCAGCGTGGCCGACCTCGCGCATCCGTAGCTCCTGGTCCACGCCCGCGTCCTGCATCAGCGAGTTGCCGGTGTGCCGACCGCCCTCGTGCAGGCAGATGACGGGAACGCCCGCCAGCGCGGCCAGCTTCTTGAACCGCTTGGACACATGGTCCGGATTCCATGGGCGACCGTCGTCCTGGCAGAACACCAGGTCGTTGTCCTGCCAGGCCTCGCCCGCGGTTAGCCGCAGTCTGAGCTGCGCCTTACGGTGCTGGCGTAGCAGTTCCGCCGACTCGTGATCGAGGAAGACGCGGCGCTGCCCCATCTTCGTCTTGGCTCTCGACTCGCGCAGCTTCCCGCCGAGCTGGATGATGGGCCGCTCTACGCCAAGCACCGCGCCCATCCGTTCTCCGCCGGTCTTTGGGTCGGGGTACGGTTTCTCCAGGTCGGTGTCCGCCCACCGGAAGCCGCACAGCTCGGCCCTGCGCGTTGCCCGCAGGACTGCCACCCGGAACATCAGGCCCATCTCGTCGTCGGCGGTGAAGGCGATGAACGCCGCCGCCTCGACGGGGGTCCAGCGCTGCCGTTCAGGCGTCTCCGGGTGCTCCAGCTCGACGCCGTCGCAGGGATTCCAGGTGATCTTGCGCTGCCGCACCGCTCCGTTGAGCGCCGCCCGCAGCGTGGCGAAGATCCGCAGCTGCGTGGCAGGGCCGCACTCGCGCGACTGACCACGCTCATCGCCCTTGATCTTCACGTCCATCGGGGCGACTCCGGCGGCACGCTGGGCCGCGAGCTCAGCGTTGATCCGGCGGATCGTGGCGAACACCTCTTCTACGTGCCCGGCGTTCAGTCGCTCTAGCGGCAGGTAACCGAGCTGGGGCTTGAGCCAGGTGCGGATATGCATCTCATAGCCGCGGCAGGTGCTCTCGCGCTTGGTTCGCTGCTTGGCCGCTAGCCACGTGTCAAGCCACTCGCCCACGGTCAGACCGGGCTGGCTCGGGTCATGACCGAGGCCGAGGCGCCTTTTTGCGTCATCAACGCTCGGCAGCGGAGCGCCGTGCTTGGCCGCGTACAGCATGTCGCCGATGCGCTCTCGATCGGTCTGGGTGGGAGCCAGGTCGAGTAGCTTGCCAACATGCCGCGCGGCTTCCTCCGCCGTCTTCTTGCTCGGGTAACCGAATCGCCTGAGCTGCTTCGTCCCGGCGCTGGTGTCGATGCGGCCTGTGAAGCCTGCCGACCCGTGGCGGGTGTTCCACGCACCGTCCTTTCGCCAGAGCTGGGGGCACGAGCGCCCGAGTTGCTTCCCGTCCGGGCCTTTGCAGCCGCACCGGACTAGATCGCTGTAATTCCAGGTCATCCTGGCCCTTTCTCTTGATGTTCTTCTTGATCGAGCCCGCGCTCGATGAGAACAACGAGCATGTTGTTGAGCGACCGACGCTCGCGATCAGCTGCCGTTTTCGGCTGCTGGTGGACTGACGCGGGCATTCGCAGCGTCACGCGGACCTCTGCGTCTAGCTCTTCACTCGGGCTCATAGTGTCACGATGACACCGTAACGATCGCCACTGACAATATAGATAGTCTTGATTAGCTGGCCCGCGGAACTGCGCCAAGGTAGGTCAGAAGGTCGAACTTGCTGACCTTGAACCGGCCGTTGGACTCCAGTACACGCACCGGGTAAGTGCCGGACCTGGCGAGTTCGTAGCCATGATCACGGCCGATGCCGAGGATGCGACTGGCCACCTGTAGGGGGACTGTCGGCGGCAGGTCTTGGAGGTCACGAGGAATGGGGTCACTGGCCTTCACGGACGTCTCTGACCGCGTCCGTGTGGAGTTCCGGCGCACCGCTGGCCGCCGGCGAGGTGAGGGATGGCTGTGCGCTGCAGGCCTTCGTCGGTCGTTTGGTTCACCTGCCGCATCTAGCCAGGTTCGAACGCGAGCCCTGCCTGGTTATTCGATCAGTCATGTACTGATCTAACCGCCAGCTTTTCTTCACGGCAATTACACCGTGAGATATACCATTCGATTATGGACCCGACCGTGCACTCCGGTCGCCGTTCGTGGATGCCTCGGACATGCCTTACTCGCAGGCGGATCTCTTTCATCCGGAGGCTGGTTTCGTGGATGATGGTCCTGTTCCGATCGTCGGGTCAGACTCTTGGAGGTCGTCGCTGAAGGTGGCGGGGACTGGGATGCCAGGCGGATAGACCTGACGGTTGACGCCAGGTTCGGCCCGGGGGAGGGTCTGTCTTGCAGGAGCTTGAGGCGCTTGCGCGACTGGGGCTGGTCATCCGGGATGACAGCCGGGCCGGGACTGGTGGGAGGTGGACGGTGACTGCCGCCGCCCGGCCGTACACCCGGTAGCCGCAGGCGCAGGACGGTACTTGGATCTGTAGCTGACTCTGCCAGCCAGACCCTCAGCGTTGTCCTTCCCTTTGCGTCTGTGTCGACCAGGGGCCGTCGCGCCCACCACTGCGGACTATCGGCTCCGGCGGCCGTGTCCGCCACGGGTCTCTCCGATCAGGTTGCATGGCCCGGGCGATGCCCGGCAAAAGTGGTCAGCCGACGAGGTGGCGGTGCCCGTTCGGGCAGATTCCGATGATGCAGTCCCAGAACCCGATGTTGAAGTCAGCGTAAGTGTCCCAGTGGCCGCTGCAGTAGTTGAGCCTGCACTCCGGGCAGTAGAACGGCGTTATCAACCACAGAGGCCAGCTGATCGCACGGATGGCGATCGGGTCGACGTTTCCGTGTTCGATGAGCTCCTGAACTGCGTCCAGGGTCGCGGCTCCTTCTGCGTGCCAGGAAGTGCCGAGGAACCCGTCGAGGACCAGTCCGTCGGCGTTGGGTTCCCTGCCGGGCAGCCGCCGCATGCCGACAGCCGGATTCGCCCGCGCGACGCGGACGACGCCTGCGAGGTCGCCGCATTGCGCGCACCTGAAGCTGGCGGCCGTGCCTCGCCTGTTCCGCTCCCCGAACCTGGCCGTCCCCGCTGCGCTCACTGCGGCGGGCTCGGTTCGCGCGTGGTCCGGGAGACCGGGCGCGGGGCTGTTTGCGCGCCTCGCGTCTTCCTCCCGCAGCTCGCGGACCCGGTCGGCGCACACCTGGACCGCTTCGGGGTCGAGCACGCGGTAGCCGCCGGCGACGGGCTCCCAGACGCCGGACGCGCATAGCTCGGCCGCGAGGAACACCGAGTCAGCGGCGGGATGGTCCAGGTCGGCGTCGGTGAGGCCGGCCAGGTAGGAGTCGGGCACGAATCCCGGGCGGCCGCGGACGGCGGAGGTCGCCGTGCTGAGGGAATGCAGCCGGAAGGCCGCGGCTGACATCACCCGACCGCCCGCACGGCGGATAGCGATGCGCCTGCCACTGCGGCCTCCCGTCCCGATAGGCTCCCGCCAGCTGAGCCGGGGCGCGATGGGCCGCATCCATCTCTCCCGATCAGCACCCATTGTCCGGCCGCCAGGGAGGAAACGCGAGTAACTGGGGGATTACCGTTTCCTCACGTTGCCCCCGCCGGCAGGCTGACGTTGGCTGAGCAGAAGCCGAGTGCGCACCTGACAGGTACTCGCAGACGTCAGTCCTCGCTGAGCGGCGTCGCAGTCTCGTGCTCGGCCACCGCCCGGGCGATCTTCGGCAGGTCAGCCTCGGTGGGCCACCGGCCGCTGGCGTCGACAGCGATATAGGCCGCCGCGACCAGGAATATGGCCCGGTCGCCGTCGTCGGCGGGCATCTGGCGGACCGGGACGGCGAGCATCGGCTCGGTCAACGGCAGTCGGCCCGGTACCACGGCCATGAGTCCCTGCGCAGGAAAGGCCGCGCCCGCCCGGGACGGCCACGGCAGCGACAAGGGGGTTCCTTCAAGCTGCTATCTACCCTCGCGCGCCAGCCCCGACGCCCAAGCCGAGCGCCCGGATCATGCCCTGCATCGGGCAGCTCAGCGGTCGCGTCCCGACGACGCTTCCTCCGAGCTGGAATCCCTTCAACGGCCAGCCAGGCGCCAGGGCGGCCCCGAGATGCAAGTAGTCAAGGACGAGATAAGCGGGACCGGAGCCGACGCCACGGCGCCCGGCTCGCCGCCGATGGCAGGGCTCGACGGGCCCGACCCCCTGCCCGAGCTTGAACCGATCGAGGGCACCCCCGGACGTCCCGCCCCGGGGGCCGGCAGTCCTCGCGCCCCTGATGGCCGCCGAGAGCGGGAGGCTGACCGAGGGGATGGTCCCCCGGCGTTGCTAGCGAGTCCATGTGTCGCGCATCTGATCCCCCGCAGGTGTCAATCCGTGTTCGTTCGGCCCCGTGTCCCATGATCGGACGGCAACTACGCAAAGTGCAGGCTGACTCACCGGCAGTCTGCGTCCGCCCGAGGCGGCCCGTCTTACCGGCGGAGCTTCCCGAGGAGGCGGAGGTCTAGATGATCATCAGGCGCCAGGTCGCCTGCATGACCGTGGCACCGAGCGCGTACAGGCCGGCGTCGGGGACGTCGCGGACCGCCGCCGACCTCGCGGCGTCGAACGGCGGCTGCGCGGCGCCGACCAGGTACATCAGCGCGATCAAAGCGGGCAGCGGCACGCCCGGCAGCGCCAGCACCGCAGTCAGGGCGGCCCGGGCGAGGTCGGCGCCGATCATCACCGCCCGGCCGGGCAGCGCGGCGAAGACCAGGCCGGTCACGTACGGGAGGGCGCCGGCCGCCCACGCGACGGCGGCGAGGAACGGGGACCGGGTCCTGTCGCAGGCCAGCAGCGCAAGCGCGACCAGGGCGAGCCGGTCGCCTGCGGCCGACAGCGCAAGCGCGGACGGGTCCCGGAGGGCCTGGCGCAGCTCGGACTTGAAGACCCGCATCTCCTCGTCGTCGTCGCGCTTGGCGAGCCTTTTGAGGGCGTCAGAGTCGTAGTTTTCCGGTTCGAGGTAGGTCGCCGCGACCCTGATAAGCGTTGCGAACGGGCCATCGGGACTCCGCTCCCAGTAAAACGGCATTACGCGTCTCCTTCGTGTTCGACCGGGGATCAGTGCTGCTTGCTAGCTCAAGTTGGCGGCGAAGTCAGGCGCCGGTCCTGGGAGAGGGGCGCGCCGATCCCGCGGCAACGGAGGAGAGCGCCGCGGTAGTCGCTGCCGGCGGCCTGACTTCCGCCACCAGCGCGGTGAGCTCTTCCTGCTCGGCCGGGCTGACTGGGCCGTTGCTCTCGGCGAGTCCGGCGAGCAGCATCTGCAGCGCCTTGTCCCATTCGCCGGCATCGGCGGCTGCACGGACGTTGTGGCGGGCATTCCAGTGCAGCCGCCCGGCGAATGGTTCCGGCAGCGCCCTCAGCCGCGTGAGGGCGCTGGCGTCGGAAGGCTCGTCGCCGTACAGCTCGTGCCAGAGCCAGACCAGGAACGCCTCGTCGCTCCCGTTGCTGTACTCCACGGACTCGAACAGCTCGCCACCGGGCAGCCGGGACGGGTCCCGGAGGGCCTGGCGCAGCTCGGACTTGAAGACCTGCGCCTTGTCAAGATCGTCGCGCTTAGCGAGCCCTTTGAGGTCGTCAAGGTCGTAGTTTTCGGGGTCAAGGTAGTTCGCCGCGACCGCTATGAGCGTCACGAACGGGCCACCGGGACTCCGCTCCCAGTAAAACGGCATTACGCGTCTCCTTCGTGGCTCGGTGCGCCGATCCAGCGGCAGTCCGGGAGAGCGCCGAAATGGCTGCGGCCGGCTGCCCGGTTGCCGACAGCAGCGTGGTGAGCTCGTCGTGCTCGGCTGAGCTGACCGGGGCGGCCTTGCTCTCGGAGAGTCCGGCGAGCAGCATCTCCAGGGCCTTGTCTTACTCGCCGACGCGGGCGGCTTCGTGGATGTTGTAGCTGGCACGCCCGTCCAGCCGATCGGCGAATGGTTCCGGCAGCGCCCTGAGCCGCGTGAGGACGCTGGCGTCGGAACGCTCGTCGCCGTACAGCTCGTGCCAGAGCCAGACCAGGAACGCCTCGTCGCTCCCGTTGTCGTACTTCACGGACCCGAACAGCTCGCCAAGGGGCAGCTGGGACGGGTCCCGGAGAGCCTCGCGCAGTTCGGACTTGAAGACCCGCGCCTTGTCAAGATCGTCGCGCCTGGCGAATCCCTTGAGGCCACCAAGGTCGTCGATCTCCGGGTGCAGCCAGGAGGTCGCGACCGCGATAAGCGTCACGAACGGGCCATCAGGGTGGCGTTCCCAGTAAAACGGCATTGCACGTCTCCTTCATGGTTCGGTCGGGGGATCTGTGTAGCCCGCTAGCGCAAGATCGCGGCGAAGCGGTCCTCGGCGTCGTCCAGCTGGGCGGCGATCTTGTCCTTGACGCCCGGGTCGAGGGGAGTGTCCGGGCGCAGCACCAGCTCGCGCAGCACCGGGACCAGCGGCCGGTACTTCCCGGCCAGCCGGGCCAGCTTCGGCCCGCTGGTGTGGAACAGCCCCACCGCGTTGTCGGTGAAGTCCGACGCCTTGATCACCCGCGCCCAGGGACACGCCTCCAGGCTCGCGGCGACATGCTCGCGGTACTGCTCGTCCCTGTCCCGGCCCGGCCCCCAGGCCGGGTTGGTGACCGCCTCGACCAGCCCCGCCGTCCGCGCGCCGAACATCCGGGCCAGCGCCCTCAGGGCGCCCTGCGGAGTGCCCGCAGCGAAATCGGCGGCGTGGTCTTCAACCGTGTCGTGCAGCAGGGCGGCGCAGGCCACGTCGGGGTCGCGGACCCGGTAGTGGCTCAGGATCCGGATCGCGACCCGGAGCGGGTGGTTGGCGTAGGGCTCGCGCTGCCGCCGGTCGTCCGCGTGCATCAGGGACATGAACGTGCACGCGAGGTCGACCCGGCGCCGGTCCGCGGCGGGGAGCGCAGCGATCTCGATCAGCAGCCGCTGCCCCAGCCCGGCCTCCCCGTACACGGACGTGATCGCGTGCAGCGGCATCGCCGGCAGCACCCGGATCTCCGCGTCGCTGAGCCCGCTGGGCGCCTCCAAGCGCAGCCTCCCGCTGACGTACTCAGCCATCGTCGCCTCCGTCTCGCCTCATCGCCCCGCCCGGGGGCGGCCTGGACACATAACGATGAAACCCGCCAGAACCCCCTCGCTTCCATTACACGGTGAGATACCGCCCAAGGTTCATTTCTCTGACGCCTCGACCGGCCGCAGACGCCTCAGGGCGCGAACCGAGCTGGCACCCGCCGGAACCTGGCGGCGACCGTGGTCCCTTCCATCGATTCCACGGCCCTTTGCGTCGGGTCAGCGCCCGACCGTCGGCGGCCTGCGGCCTGTCTGATGCCGTGCAGGCCGCCCTGCGTTGGCTATGTGCGTTACACGCTCCCCGTATTCAGCACAGCGTGGGTAAGGCGAAAGCGATCATTCCGAACGGTCGCGGGGTGCCCTCCGATCCGCCCCGGATTCCGCCGCCCGTTGCAACGCGAGCCCGGTGAGGCCCCTCGCCGCGAATCGACGATCCGTAAGATCAGCGGCGAGGGCCGCGACGGCACTCTCCGCCAGGGAGGTCGGCGCGGCCCCCGAAGCTGGATAAACGCGCATCGTTCCCGGCTCCCGAAGCGGCGGCCGGGCGCGGTCGGATCAGCCGAGGAGGCGCGTGGCCATGCCGTTTTACTGGGAGCGGCCTCCGGACGGCCCGTTCGCGACGCTCATCCGCGTCACATCGAACTACCTGGGCCCCGAGTTCGTTGACCTTCGTCGGCGGCCTACGGGCGCGCACTCGCAGACTTACAAAGACCCCTCGGCGCCCGCCTGACATAGTCCCCGCCTGAATTGGCGTGCGGCCGGGCGCCCGCATCGGGCACCGTGCCAGAATGACGACGGCCGATCCCGCTGACGGAATTGCGCGGCTCAACACGCTAATCACCCCTGACCTGTGGAAGGAGGTGGATGGCACGAACCTGGCCGCTGTCGGCTGGGGAACGATGCTTAACGTCGCCCACCTGTACGCGGCGTCTGCACACTGCACGCCGCAGACCAGTGTCACGCCGCGTTCCCTCTCCTGCGCTCGGTCATGGAGTACACGCTTGGCACGATGTGGCTCGCCGAGAAGGGCGAGGACGCAGTCAGCGTCCTAAACCGCAAGCTCAAGGGCTCTCACAGCGGCTTGCGTCAGGTGTCTGGTCCTGCGGCCAGCGGCCGGCACCCGCCTGCAGATCATCCTCATGAGCAACGGCAACTAGATCGTCGGCTGGCTTCAGCTTCCCGGCGAGACCAGCTGGGAGGAAGCGTCCCAGTAGGCGCGCAACCCTCGCGGCCGGGGTCGCCGACCCGTATAACAGCGCCCATTTCCTCGGTCACCTCCCCGGCCGCCGCGGCGCCCTGGGCCCCCACCCGCTTGCGGGAAATGCCCGAGTCGCACTCCGCGCGCGTTAGTGCTGGTGGCGGAGGGGGACGGGAATCGAACCCGCCAGCGACGCGGCGCGCCGCTCACTGGTTTTGAAGACCAGGGTAGTCGACGACGCCCTGTGCCGTAAGATGGCCCGCCACTGTCATTGGCCCAGGTCATCCGGGATGCAACGGGATCAGCGGGGATAGGACGGGATCGCTCGTACACGGTACGGGTGTTCCCATCTTGTTCTCATCTCAGAAGATGTGCGGGTCGAGCTAGCCCCGGCAATTTCATCCATCTGCGCACCGGTCGGCCGTCATGCGGGCCATGACGCTTCGGCACGCTCTGCCGTCGACCGTCCCGGGCGCCGGTCGTTCATTACGTGAGCGGTAACGTGCTGGAGGTCACCCGGCGCTGGTCATCACCGACACGCAGGTGCAGCACGCGGTAGCGATCCTGGGCGAAGCAATCGTCGACGCCGCGTCCGGCGCCGTGAGCGATGAGGAGGTGGCGCCGCATGCCGGCTGGTGAAGCCCTGGCCGAAGAGACCGCGGCCGTGGCGCTCGTGGACCATCACGTGCACGGCGCTTTCGCGCGTGAGGTGGACCGGGCGGAATTTGAGGATTCCATCAACGAAGGCTCACCTGAGCCGGCGCCGGAGTGGATGAGCGCGTTCGACTCCCAGATCGGGTTCGCCATCCGACGCTGGTGCGCGCCGGTCCTGGGCCTGCCCGCGCACGCCGCGGCCGACGACTATTGGGCCCATCGCCGCCAACTGGGCACCGCCGAGGTCACGGCCCGGCTCCTGCGCGCGGCCCGGGTAGCGGACTGGCTGGTGGACACGGGATACGCCCCAGGCCAGGTGCTGAGCCCGGCCGAAATGTCGGCCGCGTCGGGCGCGACGGCGCACACCATCGTGCGGCTGGAGACGATCGCCGAGGAGATCGCAGCCGAGGGCGGGCCCGGACGCGACTACCCTGCGGAGTTCCGGTCTCGGCTGACCGCGGCCACCGCCGAGGCGGTGGGCGTCAAGACGATCCTGGCTTACCGGGCCGGGCTCGGAATCGACCTGAGCGCGCCGGACGTGACACGGGTCCGGGACGCGGCCAGCCGCTGGATCGACTCGGCCGGGTCCGGACGGCCCCGGCTCACCGACCCGGTCCTGCTCAGCTTCGGGCTGCAGGCGGCCATCGAGGTTGGCCTGCCGATCCAGTTCCACACCGGCTACGGCGATCGTGATCTCGACCTGGCCAAGGCGAACCCGCTACTGCTGCTCGACTTTCTGCGCGACCCGCGGACGGCCCGGGTTCCGGTGCTATTGCTGCACTGCTATCCCTATCAGCGTGAAGCCGGCTATCTGGCGCAGGCGTTCGGCCACGTGTATTTCGACGTGGGGCTGGGCGTGAACTTTACCGGCGCTGCCGCGCCGACGCTGGTCGCGGAGTCGCTCGAGCTGGCCCCGTTCGCGAAGCAGCTGTACTCCTCCGACGCCTGGGGGCCGCCCGAGCTCCATTACCTGGGTTCCGTTCTGTGGCGGCGCGCGATCACCAGCGTCACCGGCCGATGGGTGGACTCCGGGGACTGGTCCGCCGCCGATGCGCGGCGGGTCATCACAATGGTGGCCAGGGACAACGCGCGGCGAGTGTATCGGCTCGGCTGAATATGGGGGAGACCGAACGCCGCAGGCGGTCACCGCCCTGCGCGACGCGCTCGACCGGGAGCTACCGCGCGGTACTCCTGCGCCGCGAACTCCACCGAAGTCCTGGACGGCATCGATAGCGGCATCAGCCGGGCAGACACCGGGGCGGCCGCCGTCAGGATTGGCTGTGCGCTGCCTGGCTTTGGTGGCCGGCTTGTAGGTTGTGCCGGTGGCTACCTTCATCACCCGGCTCCCGGATTCGGGTGACGGGGTCCGGCTGGCGGTCAAGGATCTAATCGACGTCGCGGGCGTGCCCGCCACCGGCGGCAGCCGGGCGCTGGCTGCGACCGCTGCCGCGGCTGAACGGGATGCGTTGTGCCTGGCTGGCGCGCGGGCCGCGGGCGCGCGGATCGTGGGCAAGGCCAAGCGCCTCGGCCTGTCGCCGACCGCTATCGAGCGGCGGAGTCACACGATCATGGGCTCCGTGCATGAGCGAAGTCTCAAGCCGCTGCCGAATTGGCGAGACAGATCGCGAGCTTTAGTACTGATCGTCGTAACCGCAACCACGACAGTTCTAGGGCTGAGAGGGCGAGGGTGCTCCGATCCTGGGCGAGTCATTTCTCCCACCACTCCTAGCCTCAGCAATGACTTCCGTCAATATGCCTTCCTTGATATGCGGAGCGGCAACTGGAAATCACGAAGTGTTAGAAGAAAGATCTAGTATCAACCGGCTGAGGTTGAGAGACTACGGTAATGACACGGGGTGAAGACGGAGGTAGGGGACTCGATAATCTGATCGTGGTCAGGGTGTCTGATCGCAAGTTGATCGAGCAGGCTATCGCCTTGGGGGACTTGAACAAGCGCACTCTGGGCTTCCTTCCCCACAAGGCCTACGAGCAGGCGGCCGCCGCGGGCACTTTGCTGGCAATTGTCGATCGCGGGCAGGTTATGGCCTATGCCCTTTATTCCTTGCCTCGGCAGGTTGTCCGGCTGACTCATTTGTGCGTGGGTGCTGAAGGTCGAGGGCGGGGGTTCGCTCGTCTTCTCATTGATGCGATCAGTGAGCGGCACGAGGACAGGTTCGGGATAACGCTCAAGTGCCGTAACGATTACGCCGCAAACGCAATGTGGCCGCACCTAGGATTCGAAAAGCAGGGCGAAAGGCCCGGACGCAGTCGTCGCGGTTACCCGCTGTCGATCTGGTGGCGAGATCACGGGCATCCCGCGCTGTTCTCCGCGGCCGAATCCCTTGGGCTTGTCCGGGTCATGCTGGACCTCAACGTGTTCGTCGATCTTGAGTCGAGCTACCAGCGCAGCGAGCAGCGAGAGTCGGGCGCCTTGACTGGGGACTGGCTGGCTGACCAGGTTGACCTGGTGATCTCCGCTGAACTTGAGTCCGAGATCGCCGGGCACCCGGATCCGTCAGAAAGGCAACGGCAGCACCAGGCCGCCCGCAAGTACCTGACGGTCAGGACTCAGGCCTGGGCGCTGGACGGGGCTGCCGGGGAGATCACTGACCTCGTGCTACAGAACGTCGGCTTGGACTTGAGGGTTGATCGGGGCGACGTATCGGACGTGCGGCACCTGGCGGCGGCATGGCTCACGGGGACCACCGTCATCGCGACGCGCGATCAGCGGTTCATCGACTGGTCGGCTGCCGTAGTCGACACGACCGGTGTCCGCGTCATGCGGCCGTCTGACATCGTGCTTCAGCTCGATGAGCTGGCCCGGGCACAGGAGTACCGGCCGGCTCAGCTCGAGGACACCCAGTACGAGCTGACTGCCGTGCGGTCCCGTCAGGAGGATGCAGTCCTGCCGTTCATGCATGACAGCCAGGGCGAGCGCCAGTCCAGTTACCTGGCGATGATCCGCGGGCTGGGTGCCGACGGGCCTCGGTGGAACCGGCTGATTCTGCGAGACCCGCGGAGGGAGTCAGTTGCCTTCCTGGTCACCGGCGTCGATGACGTGCAGCTGACCGTACCGGTGCTTCGGATCAAGCCTCATCGGCTGCAGGAGACAGTGACCAGGCAGCTGCTGTTCTACCTGCGGAAGCAGGCTTGCGGGGCTGGAAGGATGGTCATCCGGATCACCGACCCGGCACTGGCTGACCCGGTATCCCGGGCGATCCGCGAGGAAGGCTTCGTCCGTGACCAGGATGGCTGGGTCGGCTTCACGATCTTGGCCTGCGGTATCGCGGCGGCGGTCGATACACGGCTCGGAGAGGCCGCGTCCGCGGCCGGCCTGCAGGTGCCGCCGCTTGCGAGCGGCCTGTCCGCCGCGATTGCGGCCGACCTTGAGCGCACCCTATGGCCAGCTAAGATCACCGACTCGGGCCTGCCCACATTCTTGGTGCCGATCAGGCCGGAGTTCTCGGCCGACTTGTTCGGCGTTCCGGTAACGCTGATGCCACGCTCCAGCACCCTCGGACTCAGCAGAGAGCATGTGTACTACCGCAGCCCGCGGCCCCGCGTAGTCACCGCACCGGCCCGGTTGCTGTGGTACGCCTCAGGTGCCCGAAAGACGAGCGGCGTTGCCGCCGTCGTAGCCTGCTCGCGGCTTGAGGAGGTCGTCGCCGCGCGGCCAGGTGAACTGCATCAGCGTTTCCGGCACCTTGGAGTCTGGCGGCAAGACCAGGTCACAGCGGTGGCCAAGAACGGCACAGCGCTCGCGCTGCGGTTCGCCGACACCGAGGTCTTCCCTCACCAAGTGACATTGCGGCGGCTTCGAGGGCTGGCCAGCGAATATGGGCAGTCTCTGTCACTAAGATCAGCCCAGAAGATCTCGCGGCCGCTCTTCGCCGCCATCTATCAGGAAGGCTTCTCCGGGTATGAGCCAAAGTGACAGAGCACTGCTGCTGTCAATCCGTCCGCGCTACGCCCAGGCAATCTTGAGCGGCGCCAAGTCCGCTGAGATACGCAGGCAACGGCCGGCTGTGCACCCCGGGACCCTCGTCATCATCTACGCCACCAAGCCCGTCGGCGCCCTGGTGGGGACCGCCCGCATCTCGGATATCGCCGAGGGGATCCCAGCCGACATCTGGGAACAACACCAGGACTGTACCGGGGTATCCAAAGCCGAGTACGACTCGTACCTGTTCGGTGCTGAGACCGCATACCTGTTGTTCCTGAGCCAAGTCCAGCGACTTGAGCCCCTGCTCACTTTGGAGCAGATACGGTCAGCCGCGACGTTCCAGCCCCCGCAAAGTTACCGCTACCTCAGCCAGCACATGTTGCACAGTTTGGTTGGCGGTCATCCCGCCAGTCAGTCCCTCCTAACTTTGTTCCGAACCTGACCTCACCCGGGAGAATCGGTCAGGACGAGCCCGGAGTGGGCTTCAACGGTCCCCGGAACGCACCCTTGAGCGCTCAGAGCGCGCCTGCCCCTCTTCACGCTATGCACCCCGGGTTCGTCTGATGGCGTCCGTCTGGGCCCGGCTGCCGCAGATCAGCTGGCCGAGGGGTCAGGGGGCGTCGCGCTGTGGCTCGCGGAATCGGGGGTCGTTGGCGCTTGGGCTTGGCGCTGGAGCTCCGGGCCTCCCTCACCGCGGAGGTCTCAAACGGGATTCCGGCCGCTGGCCGCGATGTCCTCCTTCTGCCGCCTGGTCGGCGCATCGCCACCGGGCACCAGGGATGACTGGTACCCTGGCCGACGACGCGGGAATGGCCGGAGTCAGCCGATTGGCCAGCCGGGCGGGTTCGGGCGTCGCCTGATGGGGTTAACGACGGCGGCGCCGTGACCGAGCTGTCAGAGCCAAAGCGTCCAGTCGCTGAAGCCAGGTGATGGCGCGCGAGTCACGTCGGCAATGATCGGCAACCGCAATGCCCTCGAACTCCGCCGAAGCTTCGACCTGCAAGAACCGGAGCTGACGCGACTACCCGGGCGAGACATAAGTGCATGGGGTGGAGATCGTGGCCGCTAGTTGCTCAGCGACACGCCCGGCATGTAGCAGGGTGGAGCCGCCGCCCTGCCGATTGAGGGCGGTGGTCATGCTTGTACACACACCTCACCTAGTGCCACCGGTAGATCCCTCAGGGCTTAGGATCGGCCTTCGGCCGCCGTCCACGGATGTGGTTTGTGGGCCTGGAGGGCGGTTTGGGGCGGGGTGACCTGGCCGGCGCGGCGCACCTGGAGCTGGTGTCCGGGGTCGTGCCGCTGCGTCCGGAGGACGCGATGACGGAGGCGATGCTGCACGGCTGGCGGGCGCAGC
>Ga0335075_10009996_pt1 | contig 14411 bp, 12 predicted proteins | sample Lox_Sample_24_FD_206723 | JGI IMG/M metagenome (GOLD analysis project Ga0335075, IMG submission 206723) | Soil microbial communities from Loxahatchee National Wildlife Refuge, Florida, United States - Lox_Sample_2.4 | ecosystem: Environmental > Terrestrial > Soil > Wetlands | place: USA...
ACGGCAGGAACACCAGCGACTCTTGCTCGCACAGGTCGAGCACCTGCTGCGAGGAACGGTCGGTCACGTTGTACCGGTTCTGCACCGAGACGATGGGGACGATCCGCTGAGCCTCGCGCAATTGCGCTTCGGACACGTTCGACACGCCGACATGCCGGATCTTGCCCTCCTTCTGCAGCTCCGCGAGGGCGCCGACGGACTCGGCGTAGGGGACGTTAGGGTCGGGCCGATGGAGCTGGTACAGCGGGATCTGCTCTACCCGCAGCCGCCGCAGGCTGCCCTCGCACGCGCTTCGCAGGTGCTCCGGCCGGCCGTCGGGCACCCAGCGGTTGGCGCCGGGCCGGACCTGTCCGCCCTTGGTGGCGATGACGAGGTCATCCGGATAAGGGTAAAGCGCCTCCGCGATCAGGTCCTCGCTGACATCCGGCCCGTAGGAGTCAGCGGTGTCGATGAAGTTCACGCCCAGCCCGACCGCGCGTCGCAGCGTCTCTATCGCCCGGCCGCGATCTGGCGGGTCACCCCAGATACCGTCTCCGGTAATCCGCATCGCACCGAACCCGAGGCGATTGACGGTCAGGTCACCGCCGACGTCGATGGTGCCCGCCGCCGCTGCGGTTGGCTGGTCGCTCATGCTCATCTCCTCCTGCTGCTCCGTCTACTTCCACCCTTCCATACCCCGCCCGCAGCGGAAGCCGAAGCCTGATCGACTGCGGTCTTCAGCCGGCTGTGTCCCCCGGCCCGATTCGTATTTCCTTCCGTCCCTTTTCCGGTCGGCTCTCCAGTATGTTCAGGTTCACTGGCTTGCCGGTCAGGTCCTCAAGCTCGGCGCGGAGCCGGTCTTCTTCCGCGTGGCCGTGGCCATGCACCAGGCCGGGCCTGCGGGCGTGGATGTCGACCTTGACGTGGTCCAGGTCCCCGCTGACCGCCATGTTGGTTATCCCGGCCGCCCGTGGTATCCGCCGGCTTACCGCGTCGAAGATCTGGTCGATCCACAGGTCCTGGACCGTCTCGAGCTCCGAGCCGACGGCGATCCCGGCTGCCCCGATCCCGGCCAGCTCGATGTGCTCGGCCAGCAGCTGGTTCGCCATGTCCCGCTGGCCCTGCTCGTCCGCGGCCTCATAGTCGCGGGCCGCCTGGTCGGTCAGTGCCAGGTCCACGTGCGGGTTCAGGTAGACCCGCAGCGCTGCCGGCGGCTGGCCCGGGTCACGCCCGGCGATGACCGCCCGGCGGGCGACCGTGTAGTTCTCCCCGGTCTCGGTCATCCGGGCCCGGACCTGCTTCTTGAACGCGCTGTCGTCAGTCACGCCATGTCCTTCGCGGCGATGCTGCCCCGCGCCCCGATCGCCTGGCCTGGCAGTGACAGGTCTTACCGACAGCGCGAGCCAGCGGCCCTTGTCCTCACCGCCGCCGCGGGCGCGGGCCGCGGACAGCTCGGAGTCAGGCAGGCGCTCCTGCCATGACTCAGGCTACCTCGCGTCCCCGGCATCGGGAATGGCCGCGGGCCGCGGGCGGAACCCTGGGATGAGCCGCGCTAGATGCGCCCGGCCAGCGCGTGGGCGATCGGCGCGAGCGCCAGCAGGCAGCAGATCCCGATGTTCACCACCCGGTAGCGCAGGAACACCGCCGCGAACTCGCGCAGCATCGCGGTCGGCCAGTAATAGCCCGCGGTTCGCGCCCCGGTGACCTGTCCCCGGATTCCGGCCTTCCGCGCGATGATCGCCGTGCGGAAGACGTGGTAGTTGCTCGTCACGATCACGCACCGCGCGTCCCGGCCGCCCGGGCTCGCGGGCCTGGCCGCGTCCATTATCACTTTGCTGAACGCCAGGTTCTCCTCGGTCGTGCGGGACCGTTGCTCGCGCACCAGCGAGGAACCGGGGAATCCGTGCCCGAGCAGGTAGGCGGCCATCGCCGCTGCCTCAGGCACCCGCTCGTCGCTGCCCTGGCCGCCGGAGACGATCAGCACCGGGCTGGCGCCCCGGCCGGCCAGCGCCTCCCACACCTCGCGCCCCCGCTCCAGACGGCTGGCGAGCAGCGGGGTCACCTGCCCGTGGCGCCCCAGCCCCGCCCCCAGCACGATCACGTAGTCCGCTCGGCTCACTAGCCCGGCCACCTGCCCGTACACCCAGGAGTAGATCACGAAGGAGACGAGCAGGAACGACACGTAGCCGAACACCAGCGTGGTCACCGTGGCGAGCAGGCTGAGCTTGACGCTCCCCGTCCGGTCCGCCGCGAGGTGCAGCCCGATCACCACGAAGATGGCCGCCGCCGCGACCAGCGGCAGCAGGTTCACCGGCCGCAGCCTTTCCCTGCCGGCCATCATCACGCCGTTGCCGACGAGATAGCACGCCACGCCGAACGGCCCGAGCGCGACCACTAGCAGCAGCGCGAGCAGCAGCAAGTGCCCCTGACTACCGGGCAGGTCGACGAGCCGGTCCGCCAGCCCCAGGGCCGCGAGCGCCAGGGCCAGCCCAAGGAAGACCGCGTTGCGAAAGCTTCGCGCATCGGCGACCATGCTGGCGAGGAACGCCACGAATGCCAGCACTGCCAGGCCGAGCGTGAACACGGCCCGAGACTACCCGCCCCGCTGACTTCCGTTCCTGCCGCCAGCCTCGCCCGCGGGCTTGGGCGTCCTGCTTTGCCGTAGCTAGCGGGCCTTCATCCCCACGCCGCCGTAGATCAGGGATCGCGCAGGGGGCCGGGACGGCCGGTGCGGCGGCAGGTCCGGCCTCCACAACGCTACGTTCACCAGGCCCGGGTCGACGAGCTCCAGGCCGTCGAAGAACGCCGCGATCTCGTCAAAGGACCGGGGAGCGACCTGAGCCGACGCGTTCGAGTACACGCTCTTCATCGCCTCGGTGACATCATCGGAGACGTCATCCGGGGTGCTGTGGGTCAGCACCAGGTAGCTCCCCGGCGGCAGGGCGCTCACGAGTGCCCGGACCGCCTCCTGCGGCCGGTCGGCGTCAAGCACGAAGTGCAGGATGGCGACGAGCAGGACCGCCACCGGCTGGCTGAAGTCGATCAGCTGCGCAAGCGCCGGGTCAGCCAGGATGGCCTCCGGCGCTCGCAGGTCGCCCTCCACCGCGATGACGTCGCGGTCATTGGCCAGCAGCGCCCGGGCGTGCGAAAGGACGACAGGATCGTAATCGACGTAGGCAACCCGCGCGCCTGGCGCGACCTCCTGGGCGGGCTCGTGCACATTGCCCATAGTCGGCAGCCCGGCGCCGATGTCGAGGAACTGCCTGATGCCCGCCTCGCCGGCCAGGAAGCGCACCGCCCGCTGCATGAACTCCCGGTTGCCCTGGCAGACATCGGCGGTATCGGGCAAGATCGCGAGGATTTTCTGCGCCAGCTCGCGGTCAGCGGCGAAATTGTCCTTGCCGCCGAGGAAGAAGTCATAGACCCTGGCCGCGTTCGGGACACCCATATCAAGGGCCATAGGGTCTGCCGCTTCCGCTCCACGCGTGATCCTCCACCACAGCGCAGACATTACTCGCAATTGCGCCAGGATGTAGCTGCGCCCGGCCAGCCCCGATCAGAGCACGGAGACGAGGGCGTCGGCCAAGCAGGTCCGGTTCACGCGCGCCTCCGGCGCGACGGCGGGCGATCAGTCGCCCGCCGATCTGGCCGAGGTCATGCTGGCGGCGCTTGTCGGCTACGCCAGCCTCGTCGCGACTGGCTTCGACGTCGCACCGCAGGCGTTCACGCGGACGCTGGAACGCCTGCTTGACCCGCCAGTCACGCCCCCAGGCCCACCGACTTCCTGACCTCGTCCAGGCCGGCGGCGTGCGAGACAATGGGCCTGTATCCGAGCTCGGCCACGGCCTTGTCCGTTCGCAGGGTGCACGGCTGCCCGAGGAACCAGCGAGCGGGCACGGGGACCTCGCGGGCGGCGGTCCCGGCGTCCAGGTCAGGGATCTGCGCGTCAACGCCATGGATCTCGAACAGCGTCTGCAGGAACTCCCGCAGCGTGACACGGTGCTGGTCGGTGACGAAGTAGGCCTGGCCCGGCCGGCCGCGCTGCCAGCCGAGCATGAGGCCCTCCACGGCGTTGGCGACGAACGTCACGTCAGTCGCGTGCCTGGCCCCGCCGATCCAGGCGAACTGCCCGGCCCTGGCCGCCGCCACCAGGGCGTCGGTGAGGATGCTGCCCGGCCCCCAGACGAACCGCGGGCGAATCGACACCGCGGCGAGGCCCGGGGCATTCGCGTCGAGGACGATCTTCTCGGCGACGGCCTTGGCCGCACAGTAAGCGGCTTGCGAGTCCGGCCGCAGTGGCGCGGTCTCGTCGACGTCGACCAGCGGGTCGCCCGCCAGGAGCGCGGCCTCGCTCCCGCAGTGGACGAACCGGGGAACCCGCCCGTAGCGGGCCGCCGCCACGGCGGCCTGGGTGCCCCGAACCGTCACGAGCTCGTGACGGTCGCGCTCAGCGGTGATATCCGTCTCGGCGGCCAGGTGGAACATCACGTCGCTGCTGGTCACCGCGTCCTGCCAGGTGGCCGGGTCGGCCAGCTCGCCCCGGACGGGCCTCGCGCCAAGCGCTGACACGCTGGCGGCCGCTTCCTCGCTTCGGACCAGGACGCGGACCGAATGCCGCTCCGCGATGAGCCGGCGGACGAGGACCTGGCCAATGAACCCCGAACCACCGGTGACGAACGCCTGCGCCATGAAGCTCTCCCTCGTCGAGTCCCTGGCCTTCTCCCCCGCCTTGAGGCAGAAGGCTTCTCGGGCCACAGCAATCGGTAGCCCCAGTGCCTTCCCTGCGGACTATTCGTTCTTCATGGGCCTGCCATAAAATTCATGGATGGCTTCCGGGCAGGACCGCGGAGCCGGTCGCCGGCGCCGCGCCGGGTGACGGGACTGGCGCCTGCGGGACTGTGCAGTCCCGGTCTCTGGGTCGCAGGCCGCGTCGGTCCCGGCGGCCAGGATGGCGTAGGGCTGTCCCTGGGCGCGGGCGAGTGCGGCCATGTGCTCCTCGAGGCGGGCGGCCTGGGCCTGGTCGCCGCTGAACTTGTGCAGCATCGCGGGGTCGCCTTACCCGGCCAGGGCGGCGGCGATCGCGTCCGCTACCGGGGTGGCGGGCCGGCCGGCCAGGCGGGACAGGTCGCTGCTGGTGAGGGCGAGCTCCCCGGCGGCGATGGAGGCGTCGATGCCGGCCATGACGTGCGGCAGCGGGTCGGGCAGCCCGGCGCCGGACAGCATCGCCGTGTACTTCTCGCCGGTGGCGGCGTGGTAGGAGACGTGCCGCCCGGACTGCCTGCTGAGCTCGGCGGCGAACTCGGCGAAGCTCCACGCGGTGGCGCCGGACAGCTCGTAGACGCTGTCCTCGTGGCCGTCGCCCGACAGGACGGCCGCTGCCGCGGCGGCGTAGTCGGCGCGCGACGCCGAGGCGAGCCTGCCGTCGCCCGCGGCACGGACCAGCGCGCCGTGCTCCAGCGCCGCCGGGATGTTCATCGTGACCATCTCGTGGTACAGGTTGTTGCGCAGCAGGCTGTACGGGATCCCGGAGGCGACGATGGCGTCCTCGGTGGCGCGGTGGTCGTCGGTGACCAGGCCGGCCTGGCCGCCGGGGGCGCTGGTGTAGGCGAACAGCGCGACGCCGGCCTTGACCGCGGCGCCGAGGACGGCCTTGTGCTGGGCGGTCCGGTCGAGGTGCATCTCACTGCCCGAGATCAGCAGCACCCGGTCGCCGCCCCGCAGCAGCCCGTCGAACGACTCGGGGGAGTTGTAGTCCGCGACGGCGAGGGTGACCCCGCGGGCGGCGAGGAAGCCGGCCTTGGCGGGATCGCGGACCACCGCGGTGACCTCGGCGGCCGGAACGGAGGTCAGCAGTTCCTCGATGACCAGGCGGCCAAGCTGTCCGCTTGCGCCGGTGACGATGATGCTCACGCGAGCACTCCTAAGTTGAGATACCATCAAGTTCTTGGTGATGGCGAGCCTACCTTAAGTTGATGGCATGTCAAGATATCGGGGGTTGCCTGCATGAGCAGCGGGGAAGGACCGGCAGGGGATCGCACCCTGCGCGCCGACGCGCGCCGCAACATGGAGAAGGTCATGGCGGCCGCCGCGGAGGCGTTCGCCGCCGACGGGCTCGACGTCCCCCTGGAGGACATCGCCCGCAACGCCGGGGTGCGCGCGGGCACCATCTACAACCGGTTCGGCAGCAGGGAGGGGCTGCTCGACGCGGTCGTCGCGGACGCCGCGGCCGGCTGGCTGCGGGCGGTCGTCGACCGCGCCGCCGGGCAGGGCACTGCGTGGGGCCGGCTCGCCGCCTTCGTGCAGGGGATGTGCGAGGAGCAGGCCGCCGACCCCGTCTTCAACGACGTCTTCTCCCGCCGCTACCCCGACGCGCCCGGCCTGCAGGCGGTCTGCGCCCAGTCCCTGGCCTTCGGCGCCGCCCTCATCGCCGACGCCCAGGCCGAGGGCGCGCTCCGCCCCGGCGTCCGCGCCGACGACCTCGCCCGCATCTTCGCCGTCAACGCCTACCTCCTCCGCGACCGCCCGGCAGGAGACGACGGCTGGCGCCGCACCCTCCAGTTCACCCTCGACGGCCTCCGCGGCCAGCCTGACAGCACCTGTGAGCTACCAGCCGGCGACAGTCAGTAAGACAGCTGCCGGGACCGCCCTATACGATGCCAGCATGCCTGGTCCCATCGTCAGCCCGGGAGGCCTGCCCGACCTGGGAGCGCTGGTCGAGCAGACACCGATAGCCACCGTGTACCTCGACGCCGGGCTGCGATATGTCAAGGTCAACGACGAATTCTGTCGCTTTGTGCGGCTCTCGCGCGAGGCGATCATCGGCCACCGCGTCAGCGAGGTGGCGGCCGCCGGCTTTGACATGGCCATGATCGACGGCGTTCTCGCGGGCCAGGTGCTCGCCGGCGTACCGCTGGTCGACTGGACCCTGGAGCAGTACGTCGACGGCTCACGGCGGGTCTACGCCTGGTCGGCGTTCCGGGTGGCAGCCGACGACGGCAGCGTGCTTGGGGCGCTGGGCTGGCTGGTCGACGTCACTGAGCGCGAGCGGGAAGCCGCCGACGTCGAGCAGGCCCGCGCACGGTTCGACCTGCTCGCCCGGGCCAGCAGCGAGATCGGAACCACGCTGGACATCCACCAGACATGCGCCGAGCTCGCCTGCCTGGCCGTCCCGCGGCTCGCCGACCGGATGGCGATAGAGCTGCTCGACCACGTGCTGCAGGGCGAGGACCCCGGCCCTGGCCAGCATGAGGGCGCGGGCTACGTGCGGCTTCGCCGGATCATCGTGCGCGATGTCCAGGCCGACGTCCCGGTCAGCTACCGCGAGGATGAGCAGATTACCGCGCCCCTCACTCATGCCCGCGTCAATGCGCTCTTCCAGGGTGCGCCGGTCCTGGTTCCCGTCATGGCCGAGGCCGCCGAGCAGGTCACTTACTCGCGCCAGCACGCTGAGGTCCTGCTCAACCGGGGCGTGCACACGCTGGTCGTGGTGCCGCTGATCGCCCGGGGCACCACCTTGGGCACCGCCGCCTTCATGCGGGCAGAACAGCCGGGTCCCTACAGCGACGCCGACGTGAGCCTGTTCGGTGAGCTGGCCTCCCGCGCGGCGGTGAGCATCGACAACGCCCGCCTCTACCACCGCGAGCACGACGCCGCCGTCACCCTCCAGCGCAGCCTGCTCCCCCGGGCCATTCCGGGCGTAGCGGGCCTGGAGATTGCCTTCGGCTACCAGCCGGCCAACCGGCACGCCCAGGCGGGCGGCGACTGGTTCGACGTCATCCCACTGCCTGACGGCCAGGTCGCGCTGGTCATCGGCGATGTCACCGGCCACGGCATCCACGCCGCCGCGGTCATGGGCCAGCTGCGCACCACCATCGCCGCCCTGGCCCGCCTCGGCAGCGCGCCACAGGAGATCATGCAGCAGCTCAGCCACCTGCTGGCCGACAACGACACGGAGACCGAGGCCACCTGCCTTTACGCCCTCTACGATCGGGCGACCCGGCGCTGCCGCTTCACCAGCGCCGGCCACCCGCCACCCGCGCTCTGGCATCCCGGCGGCACGGTGGAGTTCGTCGATGTGCGCCCCGGGATGATCCTCGGCGTTCAGTGCGACAGCTACCCGACGACCGAGGCACGGCTCGCCCCGGGCTGCGTGCTCGCCTTCTACACCGACGGCCTCGTGGAGCAGCCAGGCCAGGTGATCGACGTCGGCATGACGCGGCTCGCCGGCGCCCTGGCCACCAGCCTCGAGCGCTCGCTTGACTACTGCCGGGACTCGATCCTCGGCAGCCGTCCCGACGCCAGCGACGACATCGCCCTGCTGCTGGCCCGCGTGCTGCGGTAGCGCCAGGAAAGGTTCCTACTGGCCGCGAAGCGCGGGCGTAAGGAAATGGCCGACCGCCTCGACGAGCTGCGTCATCTCGTACAAGACGACGTCGGTATCGCAGTCCAGGGCGGCGAGGACAGCCAGGCTCGACCCGTCGCTGATGGTCATGACGGCCATCAGCCCCGTCTCCATTTCCACCAGGGCCTGCGCGGGGTCGCCCGCATCGAAGATCCTCGCCGCGCCCTGCATCAGGCTGCACAGCCCGCAGGTGATGGCGGCGAACTGGCCGGCGAATTCCTGGGGGATGTGCTCCGACACCCCAAGCGCCACGCCGTCGGCGGAGACCACGATGGCGTGGGAGACACCGGCCACCCGGGTGGTGAAATCGGCGACAAGCCAGTTCAGGTCCTTGCGGTAGGTGTAGGTCATCGGTCGCTTCCCTCTCCCGCACGGGGTGTCTGGCTCTTGCCGCGGCGGACTCCGCTCTGGAACCCGCTCAGGCGGCCGCGGGCGATGTCCGGGGATCGCTGCGGCGGCCACGACTGAGCGGGAGCCTGTGCTTCCCAGCCGTCCGCCTGGTAGCCAGGCTCGGCCGGGTCCGCCTGGCGGCCGTCGTCCGTGGCCGCGGAGAACGAGGTGGCCTGCGGGACGCGCAGCGGCAGCCCGGTGCTCGTCTGCCCGTCGCGAACGGGGGTGGCGGCGTCGTGCGCGGCCACCGAGAAGAACGAGCCACCGTCCGGGCCGGCCGGCCGGCCGCTGGTTCCCCCGCCGCCTGACGGGCGCGGGTCGCTGAACCACTTGGTCGACGCGACGGCGGCCGGCCGCTGCGACCCGCGCGGCCCCGCGGGGACCGGGGGTGGCACGGCGTCAGCGGGCAGCGCCGAGCGCGGGGCGCCGGTCGCCCGCCTGCCCAGGACGCCGATCTGGCGCAGCGCCGGGTGCCGCCTGCGGAACGGCGCGTCGCCCTCCTGGAGGATGATCGCGTCCGGCAGCCACACCATGGCGATGATTCCCTCCGGCGGCCGGGCGCGCAGCCGGATGCGGATGCCGTGCCGTTCGGCCAGTCGCCCGACGGCGAACAGCCCCATGTGGCGCGAGACTGACACGTCGACGACGGGCGGGTTGTCCAGGCGCTCGTTGATGCCCGCAAGCACCTCGGCGGGAATGCCGACCCCGCTGTCGATGACCTCGATCAGCAGCCCGCCCTCGCTGACTTGCTGGGCCGTCATCTGCACCAGCGTGTCCTTGGGCGAGAAAATCGTGGCGTTCTCGATGATCTCGGCCAGCAGGTGCACGACGTCGGACACGGCCGCCCCAGTGACCGACAAGCCCTGCTGAACCTCCAGCGTCACCCGGCTGTACTGCTCGATCTCCGAGATCGCCGCCCGGCCCACGTCGGCGAGCGGCAGCGGCTCCCGCCACTTGCGCGCGTTCTCCCGCCCGGCAAGGAGCAGCAGGCTCTCTGAGTTCCTGCGCATGCGCGTGACCAGGTGGTCCATCGCGAACAGGTTGGACAGCCGGCCGGGGTCGTCCTCGTCCTGCTCCAGGGAGTCGATCAGCCGGACGAGCCGCTCGATTAGCGACTGACTGCGCCTCGACAGGTTAATGAACATCGCGTTGTAGGTGCTGCGCAGCAGGGCCTCGTTGCCCGCCAGCCGCACCGCCTCGGCGTGCACCTGGTCGAAGGCGCGGGCGACCTGGCCGATCTCGTCGCCCGACACCACGTTGATCGGGACGACCTCAAGGCCGGCCGCCGCGTCCGCCGACTCCCCCAGCCGCCGGACCCGCTCCGGCAGCTGCACGGTCGCGATGTCGAGCGCGTCGGCTCGCAGCCTGCGCAGCGGCAGCACCAGGGACCTGGTGACGAGCAGCGTGGCGACCGCCACGATGAGCAAGATCACCACGGTCACCAGGGCAGTGTCAACCGCGGACGATTCCGCGCCCCGCTGGAGTGCCTGGGCGCGCGCCACGATGTTCGCGGCGACCTGCCGCTCGACGACCTGCATCGAGTCGATCGTGCCTGTCATGTCGGCGAACCAGGTCTTGGGCAGCGTCGCCGCGTTGAATCCGATCGCCTGGACGGTCGGGACGTCAACGGCGCCATTGTCGAGGATGTAGGTCTCGATCGACTCGGCCCCGCTGACCAGCGGACCGCCGACGTTCTTGAAGAACGCATCGCGCTGCGTGGGCGTCGCCGTCGTGCTGAACGCCGTCTGGTCGCTGCCCTGCTCGGACTGCGCGGTCGCCAGTGCCTGCAGCTCGCCGTCGGCGAAGTTGTTGTTCAGCAACGCGTTGTACATGAGCGCGCGCTGCTGGGCGGCCTCGTCCTTGGCCAGCGACAGCGTGTTGAGCGTCTGGACGTCGCTGGCGAGTGCCGCGTCCGAGATGCCCTGGGAGATCTGGTCGTTCAGCGAGATCATCGCGTCGATGGGCGTCGCGTAGGCCGCGATCACCGACAGCGCGGACTGGCTGCCCTGCGCGATCGTGCGCAACTGGCCCAGGCCACGGGCGTCAGACAGCACGGTGGCCACCTTGGCCTGGATGTTAGCCGGGAAGGAGCCGTCGATTCCGGCGGCCAGCGTGCGGACGCTGGCCGCCGCCGTGTTCGTCTCGGCGTAAGCCGATTGCAGGGCCGCGACCTGCTTGCTGGTGCTGATCGGAGCGATGCCGGTCGTCAGGTCGCGCTCGTTTTCCAGCGCCTGCACCAGCACGGTGACCTGCTGCCCCAGGCGGGCAAGCTGCGAGGCGCGGCCGAAGGACTCGGCGCTGTCCGCCGCCGAGGCGACCCGCAGCCCGCCGAATACCAGGCCCATCGTGATCGCCAGTGCGCTCACCGCGAGCAGCCGCCACGACACCGGCCTGTCGCGCAGGGAAGCCATTCCTGATCTAGAAAGATTGACGCCCGCTGGCTTCCTGGCGTGCTTGCTGCCTCGGCCGGGGCGGGCACCGGCGATCGCTACTGCGTGACTTCCCAATGCTTACTTCCTTGCTGGCCCAAGGCCTGGCCCGACTGCTGCCAGGAGAAGCGGACTGGTGGTGCATCGCGTGGTGGGGCCACGCCGATGCGAGGCTGTCAGCCGGTCGCCCAGGCCGGCTTGCTCGCGACGAACTGAGCGGTCGCGGCGCCGCTGGCGTCCAGGGCCTGCACGAAGTTGCCGTGGTTCCACTGGAACATGAAGCCGACCGCCTTGCCGTTCTCGCCGAGGGCATCAAACATGACCGGGCCTTGCACGCTTTGCAGCGTCACGCCGCTGTGCAGGTAGCTGATGATCTTCGCGTTGTCGGTGCCGCCCGTGGCGGTGACCGCCTGGGCCATCACCTGCCCGACCGAGTACGCCTCGGCGACGTCCGCGTTGACGTCGGCCACCGTGCCGCCGTACTTGGCGATGTACTCCCTGACCATCTGGCGGCTCTGCGCGTTGTCGAACGAGCCGAACCAGCCGTCAGGCACCATGATCCCGGTGGCGTCGTTCACCCCCACCGCCGTGGTGAACGCGCCCCCCTGATCGGGGCCGGTCGCGGCGATGAACATCTTCGGGTTGTAGTGGTCCGCCTCGAACACCTTCATGAAGTCGGAGACCATCGGGACGTCGGTGGATCCGAGCACCACGATGTCCGCCTTGGCCGCGGCGACCGCCTGGGCCGCTGCCTGGTCACTCGACGTGGACTCGACGAAGGGCGGGAAGGAGTAGGTCTTGATCCCGATGCTCTTCAGCAGCGTCTGCGCCAGCTGCACCGGCGGCGCCGCGAACGGGTCCTCGGTGTAGGGGAAGGCCGCCGTCTTGGGCCGCTGGCTGGCCGGCAGGCTCTCGATGTAGTTCACCAGGGGCTTCATCGAGTCGGCCACCGGCTGGGACACGTCGAACACGTCACGGTCGGCCTGGTTGAGCGGCGTGTCGAAGACCGCGGGCGCGCCGCCGGCCCCTTCGACGAAGGCGTAGCCGTACCGGGCGGCGACCGCCGAGGCCGGGGTGGTGAGCAGCGACGAGTACGGCCCGAAGGTCAGGTCGACCTTGTCCTGGCCAATCAGCGTCCCGTAGTTGGTGACCACCTGGGTCGGCGAGCTGTGATCGTTGAGGATCTTGAGCTTCACCTGACGGCCGAGCAGGCCGCCGTGGGCGTTGACGTCGCTGGCCCACAGCTGGTACCCCCGCTGGAACGCCTGCCCGTCGGCCGAGCGCGGCCCGTCCAGGGACAGCGAGGCTCCGATGGTGATGGGTCCTGAGCTACCCGGCGTTCCGGCGGCCGTGCGGCCGCTGCCAGTGCAGCCTGCGAGGACGCCGACGGCAAGCGTCGCGCTTGCGGCGGCCGCGATAGCCTTCGCGGGAAACTGGGGAAGGGCGGGTTTCACGGCCGGCTCCTCCTTCTTCTGCTTTCCTCGCGAGCACCAGCGTGCCCGGCAGGCTCCTGGCTGCACCCAGCTAATCAGCAGTTTGCCCGATAAATGCTTATATCGATGGATATCTTAGGGCTGCCTTTTGACCGTAAGGCGTTGGTCCATTAGTGAGACCAGGAATCCTTAATGTTCTATTTCTGAGCGACCGCTGAAATTCCTCTCCAGGCGGCGATGGATGATTCGCTCAGCGCCCGGCGGCCGGCTGCTGTATACGTATCGGGTGACGTAAGGGCAATTTTCGGCGCGCGTTCCGTCTACCGCCATGCGCACCAAGTACGTAACGGGTGAGCGCAAAGTATTGACACGACCTGGCCCGTGGAGCAGCCTCTGTCGCGAAACGAGCGCTGCAAACGATTGCTGGGCGCCGCCGGGCGGCCGGGACACTCACCCCATCGAAGAAGATCAAAGTCACCGATACGTGGAGGTAGAGGCATGGAGGCGGTACCCCCCAGGATCTCCGGAAGGGCATTCGTGATTGGCGCCGTTGTGGTGCTGTCGGCGGGTGCGCTGGCCGCGTGCGGCGGCGGCTCGTCGGGGCCGGCGGGCGGGCGGGCGTCGTCGGGCGCGCCGATCACGATCGGGGCGTCGCTGTCGCTGACGGGTGACTTCTCGTCGGACGGGCAGGCGTTCGAGAAGGGCTATGAGCTGTGGGCGAAGGACGTCAACGCGGCGGGGGGGATCGGGGGGCGGCCGGTGCGGCTGACGATCCTGAACGACGCGTCGTCGCCGGACCAGGTGGTGACGAACTACCAGACGCTGATCAGCTCCGACCACGTGGACCTGACGTTCGGGCCGTTCTCCTCGCTGCTGACCACCCCGGCCTCGCAGGTCGCGGCGCGGGCCGGGTACGCGCTGGTCGAGGGCGCGGGCGGCGCCCCGACCGTGTTCTCCACGCCGCAGAACGAGGCCCGCCACGACGTGTTCGACGTCAGCCTGCCGATCGCGGACGAGCTCTTGCCGTTCATCAGCTACATCGCCTCGCTGCCGCCGTCGCAGCGGCCCGCCACCGCGGCCTACCCCTCAGCGCAGGACCCGTTCGCCACCCCGCCCGTCGCCCTGGCCCAGGCCAGCCTGCAAAAGCTCGGCGTCAGGACGGTCTACTCCCGGGTCTTCCCCGAGGAGGTGGCCGACTACAAGGCCCCCGCCGACCAGGTCGCCGCCGCCCGCCCCGACCTCGTCGTCCTCGGCTCCACCGACGTCCCCACCGTCACCGCCTTCATGCAGGCCTTCGCCCAGCAGCACTACACCCCCAAGATGTTCATCGCCGCCGCCGGCCCCGACCAGGGCAGCTCCTTCACCGCCGCCGCCGGCCCCGGCAACGCCACCGGCATGATGGTCCCCGACGGCTGGTACCCCGGCTACCCCAGCACCGCCTCCCGCCACATGGTCGCCCAGTACGTCGCCCAGTACGGCGGCACCCCCTCCGGCGTCAACGCCGACGTCGCCGAGGCCTACTCCGTCGGCCAGGTCATGGCCGACGCCATCACCGCCACCGGCGGCACCGACAACTCCAAGATCATCACCTACCTCCACTCCGGCACCACCCTCACCACCGTCCAGGGCACCGTCAAGTTCGACGCCCTCGGCGAGAACACCTCCGCCGCCGCCTTCATCTTCCAATGGCAACCCGGCGGCAAGTTCACCCAGGTCCTGCCAGCCACCGCACCCGGCTCCGTCAAGATCCTCACCACCAAGCCCCCCTGGACCAGCTGA
>Ga0335075_10009997_pt1 | contig 14411 bp, 16 predicted proteins | sample Lox_Sample_24_FD_206723 | JGI IMG/M metagenome (GOLD analysis project Ga0335075, IMG submission 206723) | Soil microbial communities from Loxahatchee National Wildlife Refuge, Florida, United States - Lox_Sample_2.4 | ecosystem: Environmental > Terrestrial > Soil > Wetlands | place: USA...
GATTGACACAGAGTATTTACGCACCACATGACTCATTCTCTAAGAGATGAAGCTCTTCGTGAAAGTTGTGATGACCTCTTTCAACCTCGACTCTAAATCCTTGCTCAGAGCACCTTCCTTGTCAATGGTCGCGAGAAGGTCCGACTCGCTTGTCTTGAGGTGGGCGAGGAAGTCTGCCTCCCACGTGAGGATCTTATTGACGGGGACTTGATCGAGATGGCCGTTGACACCAGCAAAGATGAGGGGAACCATCTCATTGACGGCCATAGGCGAATATTGCTTTTGTTTCAGGAGCTCGGTCAACTAGAATGATGATTAGAATACTTATGATCTAATTTTTATGAGGTGACAGGGTCATCCACTTACACGTTCACCACGGTTGAGTGTCTGCTTAGTGGCAGCATCTAAATCGGAACCGAACTGGGCGAAAGCAGCGACCTCACGATATTGGGCCAAGAAAAGCTTCAAAGAACCAGCGACTTGCTTCATGGCCTTAAGTTGCGCAGCTGAGCCTACACGGGACACAGAGAGACCGACGTTAATGGCTGGTCGCACACCCTTGTAGAAAAGTTCTGCTTCCAAGAAGATTTGTCCGTCGGTAATGGAAATGACGTTTGTGGGAATGTAAGCGGACACATCACCACCTTGTGTCTCAATGATAGGCAGGGCAGTCAATGATCCACCTCCATGCTTGTCGTTCATCTTGGCCGCACGTTCGAGGAGACGAGAGTGGAGGTAGAAGACGTCACCAGGATAAGCCTCACGTCCGGGAGGACGACGGAGAAGGAGTGACATTTGACGGTAGGCGACAGCCTGCTTGGACAGATCATCGTAGATTACCACAGCGTGCTTGCCATTGTCGCGGAACCATTCCCCGATTGAGGCTCCGGTGAAAGGAGCAATATATTGTAAAGGAGCAGCTTCCGAGGCAGTAGCAGCGACGATGATGGAGTACTTCATGGCGTCATTCTCCTCAAGAGTCTTGACCAGTTGAGCTACAGTTGAACGCTTTTGTCCAACAGCGACGTAGACGCAGTAAAGCTTCATCTTCTCATCGTTACCGTCGTTCCATCGCTTCTGGTTCAGCATAGCGTCGAGGGCAACAGCGGTCTTTCCGGTTTGACGATCGCCGATAATCAGCTCACGCTGACCACGTCCAATCGGTACCATAGCATCGATAGACTTGAGACCGGTCTGGACTGGCTGGTTCACGGATCGGCGAGGGAGGATACCGGGGGCCTTAAGCTGGGCACGGCGCTTCTCCTTGGTCTTGATGGGACCCTTGCCATCAATTGGATTTCCTAGGGCATCAACGACACGGCCAAGCATTTCAGGTCCCACAGGAACATCGACCTAGGAGTCTATGAGTATAATAGAGCACATGTTGACACGGGTTCCTCACAATCTCTCCGGTACGCTTAACAGTCTCGCCTTCCTTGACCAAACGATCTGAACCAAACAACACAACACCGACTTGGCCGGCTTCGAGATTCATGCACATTCCCTTAACTCCAGAGGCAAATCTTTTCGTAGATCAGTCCTCCGTTCTCATTGTTTAAATTGTACATTACTCACTCTACAAGCTCCTCAGCCTGGACGTTGCTCATGCCGTGAACACGCGCAATACCGTCACTGCGAAGGGTTCCACGTCAGCAATCGATCTCAATCAATCAACACCACCTGTATAGCTTTCTGTATCCCATTTATCAAGCTCCTTCTCAAGGTTGTGACGTACCCGACGGATAGCACACGTCCGGTCTCGGCCAACCCAGCTTCTTCTTGGACACCACGAATCCGTTGTTCAAGGATGGACGAGACTTCGGTAGGTGCTGCCTTCGCATCAGCGAAGCTTCGAGCCTGCATCGATGCAGCGTTGAAGGCTGCTGGTGCCGCATTCCGTCCCTGCAAAACCAGCATCTAGGTTAGCCGAAGTCCGAAAAAACACGACGGGAGCTGTTGAAGCTTCCAAACAGCTCTCCATCATCGATGTTCATCACTCCTCAAGCTCAATTGAGCTTAAGAATGACACCTGAATGAGTCTAGATCTCCAGAAGCTGTGCTGAGAGGGTTCCGATGGTGCATGGGGTACTAACAGCTGCAATTCTGCCGGAAGCAGAGATTGCTCCCACCGTCCGGCTGGACTGTCGGAGAGCGTTTCTGAACATTCTGACCCAGGTGGATGCGTCAAGGGAAGAATAATAAATCAATTGCACACGCAATTGACGGAGAGGAGATTCTTGTGGTGATGATTACGAGGTCGTCGCTCTGTAGGAAAGAGAGAATCGAAAGAAACATGCGGACGTGAGCGAGGAGTCTAGTGCTTGGCGTCCCATCTCGCTTATGATTGGTCCGCGGCCTGTCACCAACTTCATCTCAACAAGCGGCTCCTTCGAGTGCGGAATAGATAACCAATCTCACTTAATATAATAGAACTGATGATTATCTCTAAATATCCTACACTAATTAGAGGTAACTATATAAGCACCTATGGGCGCAACAGGCGATATATATTTCTGTCCTGAGCGAACCAAGTCATCGTGATGATCCTGTTCAAAGTCTTTTCGGAGCCTATCAATCAGATCAAATCCAGTTCCGACGTTCCGTTACCTGATTCTCCTTTCTCTCTTAACCTTAACCTCTCGTTACTTCCACCTCCGTGTTGACCACGTTCATTCTACAAAGACTTCCTAGGTCTTGGAAATCTTGTAAGGATAGCGCCGCTGTAACTGTGTCAACAAATACCCTCTGAGAAGGCCTTCCCTTCATACTTCTTCTTCGGTTCCACCAAATATTAACAACAAGGTATCACTATAGTATTATTATTATTAATCTTACACCGTTTGAGCTTAAGGCTATGATCACTATAGTATTACTTTGTTATCCACCGCGTGTTTTCAAGTTCTGCTGGTTATTGTTTGCTTTCCATTCTCAAAATAGCTCTATCTTTCTCCATAGTCAATTCTCCAAGTCATCGACAATGTTTGGAAAAGGAACCACCCATCCGGCTGTCATGCTCGCTGATATAGTCTTTTAGTTTGCTCGATCAATTAAGCTGATCAGTGTTCTCCCGAGCGAGTACAACACTAATATACCTTTGACTTATCATCTTTGCTGACTTACATTGTCTAGCACCTTCGCCTGGGTTTGCGTAGGGGGCCTCATCAGATATTGTCTGGTGGCCCATCTTAGCCAGGCTCAACCGGATCGGGCTTTTGGGCCAAAGCGGAATGCCTTTGTTTAAAAATCTCTGGCAAGAATCAGGATATTGGTACTCAAATGGCCTTTACGATACTAGAAGATGATTACGATGATTACTGCGATGATAGTGACGGGATCTATGTGAAGGACGATAAAGCGGACGACTCCAAATCTTTTTGTAAGCTTAACTTCCTCGACATGGACGAGCTGTGGGGGACCACAGACTGGGCCTCGCAAGTTAGGAAAGATCATGACTTCACTATCTTCGGCTACCTTAAGGCGGGAGTTGCATTCAGTCCAGAAGGGACTTGGAACCAGCAGCCAGCTGTTGGTTATGGAAATGTACTTGCAAAGGTTCACGTAAGGGTTTTCCGTGCTCACCTGTACTTTCGCCTTACTTTTCTACATGGAAATAAGCCGTGTTTTTTATAAGCTGATGATATCTCGCAGGTAAATTCCACTGGTGTTCACATAGGCGCTGCCGTAATGGGCTGTGAGTTCTAGGATGATGTCGCTCAGTTCTGGCTGCAAACATTTAAGATCAACCCTGCGACCTTGGCTGGATTGAGGGCATGCAGCCGTTTAATGGCCTGGTGATTCAGAAATACGTCTCGTCCAAGAGACTTTCTTTTTGAGGTGCTGCCATTCTGCGGGAGCTGATCGCCTCATTGTATTTGAATCATTGCGTTTGTGGTAGTCACTGGAATATCAGTACATGGCAGATTCTCCAGTGTTTCGGAAGGTATCAATCACATTTTATGTACCACAAAACCGACCAGGAGTGTCTGGTCCTTGTTTTATTAACCAAGCAGTCGGAAACTCTTTATGTTCTAATGAATCGTCGTTCGAGCATCTTTTGAACTAATTCATGACAATACCGCCGTCAATAATTAATGTCTGTCCTGTCATATAGTCGCTGTCTGGACTTGCTAGATAACTCACGCATTTTGCCACATCTTCTGGAACGCTCAGCCTTCCCAGTGCAATATTTCTACCAAGCCTTTTTAACGTCTCTTCCTTTGAATATCCTGTGGTCTTTGCAACCTTGTCATCAGCGTCCCATAAAGGCGTATCAACAATCCCCGGAGCATAACTATTCACAGTGATCTTATGCGGTGCAAGTTCCAGCGCACATGTCTGCGTGAAGGAACGTACAGCAGCTTTTGAAGCGCAATAGTGACTCAGACCAGGAGAACCCTTATAGGCGGCAATACTAGCAGCTCCAATGATCTTCCCACCTGATCCTTGCTTGATCATCTGTTTCGCCGCTGCACTGTAGCAATTGAAGACGCCAATGACGTTCACATCGAAAATTCCTCGTATATCTTGGTCAGTCATCTGCAGGACAGGTTTCACCCGTGCAATGCCTGCGTTTGCAATCATGACGGTTAATGGCCCGAGTTTTTCCACACATGTTGAGACCAGACTCTCTACCTCACTGGGCTTGGATACATCCGCGATGTAGCCGATGGAATCGCGTCCCAGTGCTTTGATCTCAGAGACAACAGAGTCAACCAGGCTGCTATTGGCAGCGATGTCATTGATGCAGACAGAGAAGCCATCCTCAGCAAGACGAATCGCTATAGCTTTTCCTCTAGAATTATTGATCAGCATCCCGTGATGAAACAAAAACCATATGATCGGACATACATTCCCCGAGCTGACCCAGTCACGATAGCTACTCGTTTTCCATAATCTCTCGTCACTGCTGTGTTTGAGGAAGCCATTTTGAAGAGATGCCTACTGATTCTTTACTAGATGCTAGAGATGAGTTATTTCACATCTCTCTCCATGACCTGCCAGCACTCTTTATAGTTCTACAGAAGGTTCAACATGGCTTGCAGCACTGGCTGATTGTCTCGGACTTAATAAGCAGTGTGGCACTTCAGCTGAGGAGGGGTAACGGCTCCTCGGTGAAATGTTGCTGCTTAGCCAATACATAAATCCGGTCCATGGCCAATCAATAGAACGCAATATCGCCAGCTTCTGTCTTTTGAGATGGGCGAATGTAACAATGTGCTTTGCATGAGCCGTTGGAAGACCTTTCAGATGTGAGAACTACGAACATGACGATAGCTGCAGTTTTCTGACAGGGATAGCAGCTCTAGCAGGGGGTTTTCCGACAATCTGATGCGATAGGCTGGCTCCAACAAATAACCATGTTACTATCTCTGAACGACTCCAGCTTTCCGGTGCTTTTTTTTTTTTTTTGTGACTTTCTTTTCATCTGAAACTCAATGGGCTGGCACCGAAATGGCATGAGGCCCGTTCTTGAGCCAAGTATGCCAAGCCGCTCCTTCCTGTGCCCAAAGGAGTAAGTTTACGCATATAGTTTCTCACTAATTCTCTCTATCTTCCACTCTTCCTTTGCGCATCAAAAGCAGTCCTCACTGTTAACCGTCTGCTCTCTCCGTCTGCCATCAGGAAACAGAAGGCGCTCAGTAGTGGCTAAATTCGTCATGCCACTTGCAGGCCTTACTCTCAAACCCTCGACTTGGGCGACAGTAGGATGGATTCTGATGAAGAAACTGCGCCGCTTCTGAACGAGAGAGTTGCATTGGTGATTGAAGATGAAGACTTTATCGTACAGGAAGCCCTATGACGCATGCTGTCGCCAGTTTTGATGATTGGTTTCTTTACAGCCGTGTATATCATCCTGTGTTTAGCGTTTGGAGGTGTGTATATATCCTATCCACAAAAGCAGTCCATACTACTCAGGCACTCTATGTGACACCTCCCAAGTTGTCCAAGCGAATATACAAGACACTGAGGTACCTCACTCGCTGACTATGTGTAGTGCTATTCCATCTCTAGGTGACATATCTCTAGAGCCTATCATATATGCTCTATTCTCGGCTTCCACATGCTCGCTGAAGCAATATTGCTCCTCCAATCGCCGAATTGTGGATGTTTATATTTGTGTACGGATTTTGGCCAGCTCGTATGCGGAATATCAGAGTATTACATTGGAGTTAATACTATATCCATTGGCCATTAAACTCAGCGCTACCTTGTGGGTGTCGACAGTATGAAGCTCCATTTTCATGGTCTGACCAGGTTTGTCATTCTTTGAAGACTTTGGAGCTGGAATGACGATACTCTGTCCTTTCTATCTGATACGTCTTCAGCATATTAGTTTCCCGATTATCCCGCCGTGTAACCCTTCACTACTACGCCATCGGAAGCTTGATAATCTCAAACATGCATATCAGGCTTGCATGGACGAGGAATGCACAACGCGCGAGTCCTCCGATATCTTACCAATTCTATCGGTGAAATTGTCGATCATTTCCCGGTGGGGAAGTCCTACAGCATCCATTCTGCAGTGGAAGTCCTCTCGAAACCGGCAGAACATCAACCGAAGTTTTCTGAAACAAAGACCCAGTGGATGTAAAGGTATACTTGGCTGGATTGAGATGTTGGCGGCACTGCAGGTTTCCTTTGAGCCTATCATCGGAGATTTGGTAAGCTTTGCACAGAATAGTCATCGAGAGAGACATTGACATAAGTTTAGGATGTATCCACTAGCTTTTCTCCAATAGAAGCTTATAGCAAGAGAACTATTTACTCTCAGGCTGCATACTTCCCTACAGAATCCGTGGAAGATGCGACACGAAGTCCAACGCCCTCTAAACCGAAAACAGATAGACCCATTCCACTATTCGTTTATGGGTTGTGAGATCTCAGACAAGATTGGCGCAGAGAGGAAATTGTCTATCTCTTATAAGCTCTAGATTCTACATAAATTACTTTAATCGAAACTTAAAAGGTATTCTTTGAAGAGCCAAGGCCATAGCGGTCTAGATAAATAATGTTGTCAACTTGCAATCGATGAAATCCAAGAAATCACTCAAGATCAGGCACAAAGGAAGAGTTAGTCATCCTACTGAGTTCACCCTGGGATCAGGGTTTACATCTTGAAAAAGCCCTGAAAGAGTAAGTGGGGCAAGGCCCTGCAAATCCTACAAGCCTTCAACAACCCCGCTCAAGGACTCTTTGGGAAAATCCTTTCAGCTACATAATTTGGAGTACAACATCGGACGGCACAGACTGGAAGGCCAAGAAATGTAAACGAGAGGATAGATACCCGACCAACGATTAGTCCGTATCGGGAACCCCTGCAAAATGGAACATTCTCTACGGTATATGCCATGCAAGTGCCGGCCTTCGATGTAACGTTGGTGCATGCATTATTTATATGGCGCTTTTTGAGCAATCGGTAAGCCCGATTGATGTATGCCTTTGCTTTCTTGCCATCGATACCTTCGTGTGCAGGTAAATTTGATTCGTGGACCGGCAGGCCATCGAGGAAAGGTCAGGTTGCATTCCTGAAAGTTCCGCATAAATGCACGATCCTACTCTAAGGCCGTACATATGTCCCATGGCCAGCCAGCGCATGACAAGAACATTTTAAAAAATTCATGCACGCTATAAAAGTTGTTCCATCCTGGCAAGCGGGCTTGAGTTGGAGCCGGATCAATACCTGTCCGGCCTCAATGATTCCACTGACAACCAAGCTCATCGGTATCATCGACGGAAAACTTGTGATGCTTTAGGATTGAGCGGGGGGAGGGCCGCTGAATTGGGTTGATCGTGGGCGGCATTTCCGAGCCATGGCAGATTTCCTGTGGACAAGCACCCCATGAGGGACTCTGAGAGCTTCTCTCGCGCACAGAACAATTAAGTCGCGAGCTTTATTATCGATGTGTCCATGATGGCGCTCGTTAGGTCTGCTCATAAGTGGTTAGTAAATGCGAAGAATTCTTGGACAAGATTTTGGGACATACATGTCATCTTACAGGATCGATAGTATCAGTCCAGCTGTTTTTTCCAAAAGCCGAACAACGCGATGTTTTAAGGCCTCGTCGTCATATGCAGGAATGCATGAAGGGTCTCGCATGTCAAATTTAACTGGAGAGAGGCGATATGGTGTAGATGTCACCGACTCTCGATGCAGAGCCCTCGGTGAATGCTTTCCACTGGAAGTCAAAATGCTGAAAGAGACGAAACAAATCACACATATTACCTACACATCAACGTTGTCTCCCATAGGGAATTGAGTCTTACTGTAAGAATCTTGCTTTCGGTATCCCTTTCGTCATTGAAAGTCCAAGGCAACCAGCCGCTCTCGAAGGCACTTTGCTTGGCTACCGTCAATTTTGAGGCGGTCACCAAATGCAGTAATGGTACCACTGCTGGGCCCAGTATGTTATGTAACAAGCCCTTCCGGATGATCTAATACCTTGTCATCCAAATCCAGTCATTCGGCTGCCATATCCTTCCACATCGCATTATCCCTGTCTTTCCTCATACCCAACATCATGTCCACATCTGCATCTACAGCAGACCCCTCATCCGTGCCTCTCTCTCCCTCTGCCCTAAATCCCGTCACCCATACCAACCAGCCCACTGTCCATGCCCTGCCGATCACTGCAATTTCCAGCCCCATACACGCTATGCGTGACGTGCATCGACGCCGCCGGCACGAGCTGTCATCCGCGCACAGATCGCACTTTCAACAAGAGCCGGGTAAATATATCCATATTTTTTTCATTTCTTTTGTACAAAATACGGGGCCCGAATTTAATAGATTTAGGGTAAACTCCGCCGTGGCGTCTAAAAAATTTCCGACAGAAAACGGCTCGTTCATCAAGCTGAAACAGCCTCATTCGCCAATCGCGGCATGGTGGCGGGTACTTTTGATAATGGGCGCTGGGCGTGGCGTGCAAGGACCAACACCATGGAGGACGACGCGACGACCACGGGACGCGAGGCGGCTGGAGATACACATTTTGAATATGCGTGGAAGTGGATATTGTGATGGGGATGGGGTGATATCCTGCTGGATGGCCCCATTCTTGATGCTTTTGATCTTGACTTGACTTGTCTTGGAAAGATGCCGTTGGGTTTAATTTTTATTCGTAATTTCTGCTGGCCAGTCTTGATCGAGGCCCTCTACATTCATTTCTGTATGGCCCGCAATGAAAATTCCCAATCGTCAAATGAAAGAGAGGAGAGCAGGAAAATAATCTAGCCACAGCCACGGCGGCTGGAGTTCTTTCCTTTCCTAGGCTCTTGTTGATTTTCATGTTGTGTTGGGCTCCTTGGCCAAGCGAAGGACATTCGAAAAGGCAGGTAGTCTACTGTATCTGTATATTGACGCGAGGGACAACACATCTGCTTCGGGAAGCTGATGGTCTTCCCTGCGCGCACATGTACTGTATGCTAGCTTCATTTCCCTCCGCGCATCCCTTCGCAACATATACCACTTCCTTACCCTCGTATAAGCCTCCCCCGTCCCAAATAAATTTAGCCAATGACATAATTGAAGCACCCAAGCCTTGGCAGTGCCAGGGCTAGGGAATGCCGAATCCGGGAAGTAAGCCGTTACCAAACGGGAAGATCAGACGCCCGTTTGCGGTTTGAAATATATTTTTCTATTCGCCGTTAATTGGAATGGGAGTGATGATTTCATGCCCGCTGCCCGGCCCAGTGCACTAGGGACCTTAGCCTAATGTTGATGCTTTGGAGGTCATGAGCAGGGAGTTGGGACGGGACCTTGATCCACGTCTGTTGTCAGTTGTTTGATCGTCTCTAGTTGCCTCAATTAGCTTTGCTTTCGGCTGTGTCCCTCCTCCTACGGCGCGTAATCTCCACTTCATGTTGGCTGCTCTTTCGTAGGATTTTAAGACTTGTTGAGATGGGTGAAAGTACACCGAAACTTGATGCCTACTGCCACAGTTAATGGTTGTACATGATTCCGGATTCTTACATTGTGTCTTATTTATTATATTCTTATCATTATGGGAGCATTCACCCCTCGTAAGGTCGTGTGCTTCTTTGTGCCAAACCCAGTATGATAATGTACAGGTGAACCACAAAGCTGCTTGACCTCCACAGCTGCCTTGTTGAATTCTTCTAAAATTCCCAATTCACAGCAATAGACTAATCTCATCCTCCAGGATGATTCTTGAAAGAACCAAAGGTAATAGGAAATCAAAGGGCTTTGATATTCCCGTAATACCTGAAACGCTTTTTCTCCTCTCCATTATATTGTACAGACACTACACAACCCATTCCCGTGGTATGATTAAAAGTGACAATAAAGGTATATGGCAATGGTGTTATACAAAATTGCAAAATGCTGAATTCTCCGTAAATGTCACGGCTTCATCTAATTGTACCGAAGTGATGTATCCTCCGAAACTTAAAGCCGTTCTAATCTCTCGTATCATCTCGCTTGCTTGACGTTCTTGATGAGGATTCTCGATCTGCTGAATCGCGGTCCTCCTGTCTCGTGTCTGATTCTTCATGCTGCTGGCTTTGTCGAGTATCAGATCTTTCCGAAGCTGATAATCGATGCGGTGCGCTCCGACCACCTGGTGTCTCTCCTGGGGTCGCTGATTCAAATCCTTGCTGTTGCGTTGGTGAAACCCCGCTTAGAGTGCTAACAACACTCTCTGAATGTCGATGGCGGCTGGATGGTCGACCGTAGCTTTCCATACCCCGAGATGACAGATCACTGCGTTGCCTAGAGTGACCTCTCCGTCTGCCAGATGGTGTGCCCGAAGCGGATGATCCTCCATGGGAGAATGGCGGAGATGCATGTTGTCCTTGAGAACTAGGTGGCGGGGCAGCTTGTTGGGGTCCTTGAGCCTTGCGCTTCCTGGGAGAGGATGCGGGTACATCTGCCACGTACGCATAAGTAGATGATTTGATTTTGTGGATCAGCTATGAAATACCTGAAGGAGTCGACGGCTGGTTGGCGCCACTCGTGCTAGCCTGAGAGGTTGGAGGTTGCCAATGATGAAAATAGATTGAAGGAGATTCCTGCTGAGATGGATTTGCACTTTGTGATTGTTGTAATGGGTGCGATGACTGGCCTGGGGGACCTTGTGGAGGCTGTTGGATATGCATTTCACCAGTGTTGAGTCGAGGCAATTCAGAAGATGCAGGGATTCTCGAAAGGGTTGCTGGACCTGGGAGCTGGCCTCTACTCCTGCCAGGTGACATTGGATAACCTGGAAGAAAACCGGCAGGTTGCTGGGAACCTGGACCAATCGGTGTCGAAGGTAACGGTGGTGGAATCGGATGTTGTGATTGACCATAAATTTGAGAAATCTGTCTTGACTCTCTTCTTAGCTCCGGCGAAGCATGAGGATGAGGCCCAATTGCCTGTTGCTGTTGCTGTTGTTGCTGCTGCTGCTGTTGTTGTTGTTGTTGTTGCTGCTGCTGAAGCTGGTGGGCTTGCGCCATGTAATGCTGAGCCCATTCCAAGCTTGTATTTACAAGATTAGGATTGGCGCCTCCCATTCCTGCAAAAACTATAGGGATCATATAAGGCGGGATGCCTCCACTCAGGGAGGTTCGCAACATTTCTTGCTCCACCTTCCTTTGCTCTAGACGCAGGCCTTCTTGTCTTGTCTTTTCCTCCTCTTGTCTTCGTTTATCCTCTTCTGCCTTGGCCTGTAGCCAATTCCGCATTGGCTCTTCAGATCCTTGCCATTGTTGCGGAGGTGCTGGGAGTTGAACTGAAGGCTGGCTGAATGAAGATTGACCCAAAGCTGGAGCGGTTTGCGTAGGCTGCGGTAGAGTCATGGCTGCCGGAGGAGGCAGAGCACGGTGGGGCGTCGACATCGGCTTAGTCGTCGACTGGGTAGCTGGGGGAAGGGATGGGAAAGAAGGCCCAGCATTCGTGAGCGCGGGGGAGAAACGTGAGGAGGACGGCGGCGTTGGAGGGGAGTAGTCATGGAAAGACTTGAAGCTGTGATGTGCTGACTGCTTTAATGTGAGCAACATCTCGAGGGCTATATTAAAAGTATCATGGAAGACATAAATGGTAAGAATGACCTTAAATGTAGAAGAAGTCGGATAACCTAAGGTAAAGACCGGTGGGGACTTGAGACTTTTAAGAGGACACCGGTAAAACCCCCCCACATGTCACGGTCATCTCGTCCAGGTACCTTAGTGTTGGAGTAGGTGATACCCGTTTTAGGTAAGGTGGGGTCTCTGAACTGTGTGATGAATTATATAAGGCCGCAGGATTTCTTTCTGAATCTGGACTCTATCCTAAAGTTGATTGCAGGGACGATCTTTTGGGGAGGTGTGGGTATGGTGAAGTTGTCGAATGGAAAGAGTGATCGACAATGAATGCCAGACAAGACAACCCAAAGCACTGATATGGGGTTGCTCCACGGTCCAACCTGGAAATCGCCAGAGAGTACGTACAAGGTTGCTCTATCCGTGATTTGGCGTTTTCAAGCAATATTAGCTAAACAGGCATTTGGAGGCTTTCTTTCCTGGGAATTGCGGACATTCCAGGATCGGCGTCCGCAGGTTGTATCTCGTCTGGAAGTCAGCATCAGCATTATGCCGCAGTGGCATGTGTATGAATTGTATTGCAAGGGCAAATTTTCCGAGATTTCAGTGACTTTAGCGAACAAGCTACAGCACCATGGGTCGCCAAAAAGCGTGGACTTGCAAGGGTAACCCAGGGTCGAAATCGTTGGTACAGTAGATCTGGCAATCGTATCGCGAAATTTCTCTCGCTTTGAAACAGCGGCGATCGACAACAAAAAGTGCCTAATCTGGTCCGCAGCGTTGTTAACTACTGGAAACACTGCTACCGGAAAGGCAAAAAGAAAATCCTGTCCGGTCTGACGGGACTGATTAATCGAATACAATAACGCCCGTCGGCAACAAAGGCCTTCGTATTCCATGCTATGAATGACGAGACCAATGCAGCAGGGGCATTGAAATCAAAGGACTTCCCACTAATGTTTCTAACCTTTTGGTGGGGCTTGGGAAATGCCAGCATTCATTGCGTTGAAGGATCATTTGCCCCGCTGTGTCGCACAGTGATAACTTCGCATACATTTTCAGAAGCCGCCCAAGAAAGAAAGGCTGACGGGGGGGAAGCTGATGGCGCCAACGCCCAGCAGTGGTAAGGATTGGTGCTGGATTTCGGTTATTGGAGTGTGGTTTGGATTAAGCTAGAAGAGGAGCAGGCTTGCGGAGCCAGAATTGCCCGTTTTCCACATTGTCGGCTGACTGTGGCTCAAGTGGCCCAGTTTGCGATTAGCCATCTCTTCCAACCGGGGGCTACGGAGCTGCTCATTGCTTCGCTCCATCTCCGAAGGACCCTGTAACTCGACCGTTCGGTCCTTAATTCGCCTCCGACTGCTATTCGTCTGATTTTGTTGATATGGCGTTGCCGTCCGCTCTAGATTCCCTGGCCTGTCAAGTACTAAGATGAAGGACCCTTTCATTGTTTAGAAATGTGTGCACTACCGCCGAACCACAATCCACGTAATCCATCTGATGTGATGGGTGCTGCATCGTTGTAGTAAATATTGCAGGAGCATGTGGCTGCATGGGCCACCTGGCAATCTATTTTTTCTGTTACTGCACGCAATCGTTGCGATAAAAGTCGGCTACCGAGACGGCCAAGAACCGTATTGTGTTGACGTATTGTGGAAAACCAAGCGGTGAGGAAGACTTCCCGAGAAGGGATGACCAGAAAGGTAAATCGGCAAGGGTACGAAGTAGCAATAGCAGGTATCATACATCGCCAGCAAAACGCAGACAAAGTATTGGTACGGCAGGCCGACGCTGGCGTCTAGCCTGTGCGAGTTTCATACTGAAAATTCATCCCCAAACGAGCGAAAGTACAAGCCCACCCACGAGGACATGCATTACCATGAGATCGCATGATGCCCCGTGTTCTGTAGCCTTTCCAGAGACTTTTGCCATGGGAACCAACGAAATTGGAGGGACGAGGCTTGCTTAAGCTGTAACATGGGGCCTAATAAGGCTGCTCGGTATGGCTTGATAACCCTCGTGCAGTGCCACTCTGATGGCTTGGACAATCCGAATGAGAGCATGGTGGAACTCCCCAGTGGCGGGACAAGCACCCCGCAGTGCTTCGCATCGTATATGCCCATCTTTCATAGCGGAACATTCTGATTGAATAATGAAGGTGTCCCAAACCCTGACGATTTAACGCCTCAGCGGAATACCGCCGAGCCTTCTCGTGTTGTCTTCAAATTCTCTCTGTCTGGAAACGGATATGATCAAGTTCTACACTACATACAATCAGTTCACTGGTGCATTCTCTCTCTACCAAGGGTATCAAAATTCTAGGGCTAAGCGATGTGTATTTGATCCGGGAGCTCATGCAGGACTGAAACATAACCAATTCTTTCAGAGGACAA
>Ga0335075_10009998_pt1 | contig 14410 bp, 6 predicted proteins | sample Lox_Sample_24_FD_206723 | JGI IMG/M metagenome (GOLD analysis project Ga0335075, IMG submission 206723) | Soil microbial communities from Loxahatchee National Wildlife Refuge, Florida, United States - Lox_Sample_2.4 | ecosystem: Environmental > Terrestrial > Soil > Wetlands | place: USA: Florida...
CGGCGCGCGGCCGGAGGCGACCGGGTAGACCCCCAGGTCGTGCACGCAGTACATGGTCTGCGAGTCCTCCCACGACGGGATGTCCGCCCAGAGCGAGTCATCCTGCCAGCCCGGCGAGGCGCACCAGTTGAGGACCGGCTCCATCTCCAGCGGGATGAAGTCCGGGTCCAGCCACAGCCACATGAGGTACGCCTGGTCGAAGATGTCGACGCTGTTGACGTCGCCGTCGGAGGAGATCTCCTTGCCGAGCACCCACGGCCCGCCGTCCGGGCCGATCGCCACCTCCATGCCGCCGTAGCACTGCCGCGCGGCGAGCGCGGTAATCGCCGAGTAGCCAGGGCCCGCGGCATAGACCGACGCGCCCTCGATCTTCGCGTCCAGGGCGATGGCGCGCGTGCGCGCGGCGGAACTGTCGGCGAGGAAGAAGTCGGCCATCGCCGCCCAGTCCGGCCAGTACTTCGTCCACCACGGCAGGATCGGCGTGGCATCGGGACCGTAGCTGATCAGCGGGGTGCGGACGTGGCCGATGGTGAACCGCACCGAGCGCCCGGCGCGGCCGGTGACGGTGCCCAGGTCGCTGGCGAACGCGAACACCGGCTGGTCGTCGTCGATGGCACGGTAGTCCGTGTCGTTGGTGCCGGCGAGACCGCCTTCGGTGGCGAACTGGTTCCTGACGTCGACGGCATACCCCGACTGGCAGGTCAGGTTCGCCGCCAGCGGCGATCCCCAGATCGCGCTGCCCCAGTTCGCCATCTGCGTGGTTTCCGTCAGCGGATCCGGGGCCTGCAGCTGGACCGACCAGTACCGGTTCCTCCCGGTCGTGCTGGCGTCCCAGGTGATGACACCGGACTCGTCCGAGGAGGCCCACTCGCCGGTGATGTCCGCATACACCTGCACGTCGTGGCCGGCGCCGTCGATGGCACGGACGGAGACGGTCAGCAAGGTGAACGGCACCGACTCGCGCTTGAGGTCCCCCGGCTCGATCGGGGACAGCCACTCGGCGGTCAGCTCGACGCCGCCGGCGTTCAGGGTAAAGACCGACCGGGTGGCGGTGACCCGCAGCGACGTCTGGGTCAGCGCGGTGGCCGCCGCGCCGTTGACCTCCGGCTGGCCCGCCCAGGCGTAGACCTGCCCGTCGATCTTGACCAGGCCCGCGAAGCCGCGGTTGCTGCCGTACCAGAACTGCGGGGTCGTGGCCGTCAGGTCCGTCGCGGGCAGCCACGTCGACAGGTACGGGGACCGCACCGCCAGCGGGACCGACGGCGGGCGCACCGCCGCCCCGCCAAGCGAGATGGCGAGCGCGCCCTGCGCACCCGACCGCACGCCCGCCTGGGCGGTCGCGGCCGCCGCGGGCTGCCCGTCAAGCAGCCCGCCGAGCAGGGCGATGCCCGGAATCATGGCCGCCGTGGTACCGGTCATCTTGAGGAAGGTCCTGCGGTGCAAGTCCCGTCCGAAGCTGTCGCCGTCGTTCCTGTTATGCCCGGGCATGAGTCTCCCTCGAGATATTCCTATTTTTCTGATAGACTTTATCAGATTATCTCGATATCGAAAAATAATCAACGCTATCGCAAAAATAATCAACGGTATCGCGAAGGTAATCAAGGGCTTAGCTGGCCCGCGAACGAGGTGCGCGGCGCTAAGCGAGGTGCGCGCTGGCCGGGGCGCCGGATCAGGCGCGCAGCCGGAGCCCGCGGGGCGTGGGGCGGAACCCGGCCGATTCCAGCGCCTGTGCCAGCGGCGAGTCGTAGACGCCGCCGCCGTCCGCGCGCTCGACGGTGATCCGGCCGAGCGCGCCGTCTCGCACGGCCGCGGCGAGCGCGGCCGCGGACGGTTCAAGCACCCCGGGGTCGTCGTTCCAGGACAGCAGCGTCTTGCCGCCGCGCTCCACGTAGAGGACGAGTTCGCCGTCGGCGAGGACGACGAGCGCGCCCGCCTTGCGTCCGGGCCGGTGCGCGGCCGCGGTCTCGCCAGGGCGAGCCGGCCACGGCAGGGCCGCGCCGTAGGGCTGAGCCGGGTCGGCCGCGGCAAGCACCACTGTCCGTTCGGAATGATCGTCAGCCAGCGCCCGCATCCGGTCCACCGCGCCGGGCAGCGCGAACTGGGCGGCGCCGAGCCCCTCCACGAAGTACCCGCGGCGGCACTGGCCGGTTTCCTCCATCGCGCGCAGCACCGGGTACACCGCGCCGAAGCCGCCAGGCACCCGCTCGGCGGCCACCGCGCCCCTGGTCAGCACGCCGTGCCGTTCCAGCAGCGTGAGACTGTGCGCGTGCGCGCGCATGGTGGCCGCCGCGCCGCCCGCGTCGGCTTCCCGGCCGGGCAGCAGCGACCAGCGGCCGGTTACGGTCGGCGGTCCGGTGCGCGACGGCATGGCCGGACGGCGCGGGCCACCGCCGTAGCGGCGCGGAGCCGGGCGCGGGTTGAACACGCCGGGTGCCGCGGAACGCGGCGGCACGACGGACAGCCGTGACGCGCTGGCGTGGCGGGGCGCGGCGGAACGGCGCGGCTGGCCGCTCCCGGTCACCACCCGGAGCGGCGCGAGCGTGTCGTTCGTGAGCCGGCCAGCCCACACCAGGTCCCAGATCGCGGCCGCCAGCTCGCTGTCCTCGGGCGGATGCCCGCCGGAGAGCGCGGCTACCCGGTCGCCGAGCATGCGGAAGAACAGGCCGCCGCCGCCGTCGAGCGCCTCGAGCACCGCGCCGTGCAGCGGGGTCATGGTCAGCTCACCCGGCTCCGGCAGCAACAGCTGGGCGCTCTGTTCGGGAGCGAGCACCAGCCAGCCGTCCCCGGTGCCCACGGTGCCGGCGCCCGCCCAGATGACCTCGCCGGCCGCGGTGAGCTCGTCAAGCATCCCTGGGGCATAGCCGGGTATCCGGCTCGGCAGCACCAGCGTCTCAAGCGCCGCCGCCGGAACGGGCGCGCCGGCCAGCCGCTCGATCACCTCGAGCACGGCGCCCGCGTCCGCGCGCCGCCCGGCTCGCGGCCCCGCGCCGGCGATGCCGTGCCAGGCGGGCAGGAACCGCGCAAGCACCCGGGGCGGCACCGGCTCGGCCTCCTTGCGCAGCCTGGCCAGGCAGCGCCGCCGCAGCAGGCGCAGCACCTCCGCGTCGCACCACTCGGTCCCGCGCCGCCCGGCGAGGAACTCGCCCTCGGCCACCCGGCCCTCGGCCGCCAGCCGCCGCAGCGCCATCGTGACCACGGCGGTGCCGAGCCCGTACCTGACGGCCGGCGCGCTCGCAGGGAACGGCCCGTGGGTGCGCGCGTACCTGGCCACCATGTCGCCGAGCGGATCCGGCAGCGGCTCGGTGAACGCCTCGGGAATGCCAACCGGCAGCGCGACCCCAAGCGCATCACGCAGCCTGCCCGCGTCCTCGATCGCCGCCCACATCGGCTGCCCGGCGACCCGTACTTCAATGACGCGGCGGGTTCGGACCAGCGCGTCGAGCCAGCTGTCTGCCTTGTCCGGTTCGGTGCAGCGCTGCGCTACCTCCTCGCTGGCCAGCGGCCCGGACGTGCGCAGCAGGTCTGCGACGGCCTCCGCGTCGCGGCAGCGGCGGTTCGCCGACAGGTGCTGCAGGTCCGCCTCCGTCTGCTCGACGACGGCCGGATCGAGCAGCTCGCGCAGCCCGTCGGTGCCGAGCAGCTCCGCGAGCAGCGCCGGGTCGAGCGCCAGGGCCTGGGCGCGGCGCTCGGCGAGCGGCGCGTCTCCTTCGTACATGAAGGCGCCGACATAGCGGAACAGAAGCGATTTCCCGAACGGGCTCGGGGTTGCTGTCTCGACCTCCACCATCCGCACCCGGCGGGCGGCCAGGTCGCGGAGCACCTCGGTAAGCGCGGGCACGTCGAACACGTCCTGCAGGCACTCGCGGACCGTTTCGAGCACGATCGGGAACCCCGGGTAGCGGCTGGCGATCTCGAGCAGCTGCGCGCTGCGCTGCCGCTGCTGCCACAGCGGAGTGCGGCGGCCCGGCTGGCGGCGAGGCAGCAGCAGCGCCCTGCTTGCGCACTCGCGGAACCGGGAAGCGAACAGCGCGCTGCCGCCGACCTCTTGGGTGATGATGTCGCCTAGTTCCTCGGGGTCGATGAGTGCGATCCCGGCCGACGGCGGCTCGTCGGAGTCCGGGACACGGATGATGATCCCGTCGTCGGTATGCAGCGCCTGCACGTCCATCCCGCCGTAGCGCTCGCGCAGCCTGCTTGTGATGGCGAGCGCCCAGGGGGCGTGCACCCGGTCGCCGTAGGGGCTGTGCAGCACCACCCGCCAGTCGCCAAGCTCGTCGCGGAACCGCTCGACCACGAGCGTGCGGTCATCGGGGACGACGCCGGTGGCCTGGCGCTGGTCGGCGAGGTACTTGACGAGGTTGCCCGCGGCCAGCTCGTCAAGACCGCTGTCCCGCAGCTTCCCGATGGCGTCGTCGTCGGTGAGCTGGGACAGCTCGCGCATGGCCCGGCCGATCGCCTTGCCGAGTTCGGCCGGCCTGCCGGCCGTGTCGCCGTGCCAGAACGGCAGCTTGCCTGGCTGGCCCGGCGCGGGCAGCACGATCACCCGGTCCGGGGTGATGTCCTCGATCCGCCAGGAGCTGGCGCCGAGCACGAACACGTCGCCGACGCGCGACTCGTACACCATCTCCTCATCGAGTTCACCGACGCGCCGGGGCTGCTTGCTGTCGGTGGCCGGGAGGAACACCCCGAAAAGCCCGCGGTCCGGGATCGTGCCGCCGCTGGTCACCGCCAGCTTCTGCGCGCCCGGCCGGGCGCGGATGATGCCGGTCGCCCGGTCCCACACGACGCGCGGCCGCAGTCCCGCGAACTCCTCACCCGGGTAGCGGCCGGCCAGCATGTCGAGCACCGCCTCAAGCACCGGCCTGGTCAGCCCGCTGAACGGCGCGGCGCGGCGGACGACGGTCTCAAGCTCGTCCACCGGCCAGTCGTCGAGCGCGGTCATCGCGACGACCTGCTGGGCAAGCACGTCAAGCGGGTTGCGCGGTATCCGCAGCTCCTCGATCTGGCCTCCGCGCATCCGCTCGGCGACGACCGCGGACTGCACGAGGTCGCCGGTGTACTTGGGGAAGATGACGCCGCGGGAGATGTCGCCGACGTTGTGCCCGGCCCGGCCGACCCGCTGCAGCCCGCTGGCCACGGAAGGCGGCGACTCCACCTGGATGACGAGATCGACCGCGCCCATGTCGACGCCGAGCTCCAGGCTGGACGTGGCGACCACCGCGGGCAGCCTGCCCGCCTTGAGCGCTTCCTCGATCTCGGTCCGCTCCTGGCGGGAAACCGACCCGTGGTGGGCCCGGGCGATGATGAGGTCGTCGTCACCGGAACGCTCCGCGGCGAGCTCGTTGAGGCGGCCGCAGAGCCGTTCTGCGAGCCGCCGGGAGTTAGCGAACACGATCGTGGACCGGTGCCCCTGGATCAGGTCGAGCACCCGCTCCTCGACGTGCGGCCAGATCGATCGCCTGCGTACCGGGTCGCCCTGCTCGTCGTCCTCGCCGGACAGGCCCTGTGCAGTCTCCAGGTCCGTCATGTCCTCGACAGGAACGATGACCTCAAGCTCGATGCGCTTGGGGCTCGGCGGCTGTACCACCGTGACCGGGCGTGCCCCGCCGAGGAAGGTGGCGACCTCCCCGGGCGGGCGGACCGTCGCGGACAGCCCGACCCGCTGGGCGCGATCGCCGCCCGTGAGCGCGTCAAGCCGCTCGAGCGACAGCGCCAGGTGCGCGCCGCGCTTGTTGCCGGCCACGGCGTGCACCTCGTCCACGATGACCGTCTCGACGCCGCGCAGCGTTTCCCGCGCCCGCGAGGTGAGCAGCAGGAACAGCGACTCGGGCGTCGTGATCAGGATGTCCGGCGGCTTGCTCGCCAGCTTCCTGCGCTCGTCGGCGGCGGTGTCACCGGTGCGGACCGCCACCTGGATGTCCGGCTCCGGCAGGCCAAGGCGCTGCGCCGCGTGCCCGATCCCGGTCAGCGGGGAGCGAAGGTTTCGCTCGATGTCGACCGCGAGCGCCTTCAGCGGGGACACGTAAAGCACCCGGCAGCGCCGCTTGCGATCCGCGGGCGGCGGCACCGCAGCGAGCCGGTCGATCGCCCACAGGAACGCCGCCAGCGTCTTGCCGGACCCGGTGGGCGCGATGACCAGCGTGTCCTCGCCCTTGCCGATGGCACGCCACGCCTGGGCCTGCGCCTGCGTGGGCACGGCAAACGCGCCCTCGAACCACGCCCGGGTCGCGGGCGAGAATACGTCGAGGGCGTCGGCGCTGCTCATCGGCGGTTCGGCTGTCACCGTTCCATAGTGCATCCAGCCACCGACATTCCGCGCCAGCCACCGTGAATCCCGCTGGCCCCTGTGGCCGGTAAAACGGCCCGGTGAGCTCGTGCTCGACATCGGGGCAGGCGAGGGAGCGCTGACCGCGCACCTGGTGCGGGCGGGGGCGCGAGTGGTCGCGGTCGAGTTGCACCCGGCCCGTGCCCGCGTTCTGCGCCAGCGATCCTCCCGCCGCCGCGGGTGGATTCCGCCGTGCTTGTCATCCGGCGCCGTCACTGATGTCGGCCGCGATGCCGTCAAGCAGCCAGGACAGGCCGCGCTCGAACTCGCCCTCGGTGGCGGCGGTGGCCCTGGCGTCGGCTGCTATCCGGGACAGCGCCGGGAACTCGCCGCTGGCCAGGAGCGAGTCGATGTATGGCTGCGCGAGCCCGCCGATGTTGCCGGAGCGGCTGCCGATTTCGAAGATCACGTGGCCAAGCACGAACTTATCGACGGCCGTCAGTATCTCGATGGTGACCTGCGGGCTGAGATCGAGCTCCTCGAGCGCGGTGATCGACTCCTCCACATGGCGCAACGCGTTCGGGCCCAGGGCAGCTCCGTGAGCGGGGGTGTCGATCATCCAAGGGTGCCGTAGCGCGGCGTTCCGGGTGCGCCGGGCGATCGCGGCGAGCGCCTCCCGCCAGCCGTGCGGAAGATCCCTGCCGATGAGGATCTCGCCGCTGACCTGATCCCGCATCAGGGCGAGCAGGTCTTCCTTGCGGTCGATGTAGGTGTACAGGCTCATCGGGCGCACGCCAAGGTCGCCCGCGACCCGGCGGATGGAGACGGCGTCGATCCCCTCGGCGTCCGCGATCTTGATCGCCGTGCTCACGATGACATCGCGGGACAGGGCCGGCCGCCGCTGTGGCCTCTGCCTGGCCCAGACAGGCAGGCCGGGATCTGCTGCCCTGTCTCGGCCGGTCTTCTCTGCTGCCACGCTCCCATGCTATCCGTACGGCGTACAGATTCAACGATACGCTGTACAAAACATGCGATACAACGTACGTTAGTCTCATACAACGTACGGAAGGCGATACGCAGTACGAAAGCTACGCCAGGCAAGGAGCGGTGCGATGACCGCAGTGCAGACACCGAGGAAGCGAGCCGCTTTCGACTCAGACCTCCGCAAGCTCGCCCTCGTGGTGATCGCCGGCGCGATCATGACGATCCTTGACACCACGATCGTGAACGTCGCCATCACGCCGCTGGGGCGCGACTTCCACACCTCGCTGTCGACGATCCAGTGGGTGCTCACCGGGTACACGCTCGCGCTGTCGATGACCATCCCGATCACGGGCTGGGCCGTCGAGCGTTTCGGCGCGAAGCGGACGTGGATCACGTCCCTGCTCGTCTTCATCACCGGGTCGGTCCTGTGCGGCGCCGCGTGGAACGTCACCGCCCTGATCGCCTTCCGGGTCTTGCAGGGAGCCGGCGGCGGCATGATCATGCCGGTCGGCCAGACCATGCTGGCCAGGAAGGCCGGTCCCGACCGAATGGCGCGGGTGATGAGCGTGATCGCCGTCCCCGCCATGCTCGGTCCGGTCCTCGGCCCCGTGATCGGCGGGCTGATCGTCGACGACCTGTCCTGGCGGTGGATGTTCTACGTGAACGTCCCGCTGTGCGCGCTGGCCCTGCTGCTGGCGATGACGATCCTGCCGCGCGACACCGGCAGCGCGGCGGCGAAAATCGACGGTCTTGGCCTGGCGCTGCTGTCGCCCGGCCTCGCCCTCATGGTCTACGGCCTGTCCAAGGCCGGTGACGACAACACTCAGATGGCCATCTGGCTCGCGGTCGGCGCGGTTCTCGTCGCCGCGTTCGCCGTCCGCGCACTCCGTGCGAAGAGGATCGCGCCGCTGATCAGCGTCCGCGCGTTTGCCCGCCGCGCGTTCAGCATGTCGTCTGCGGCTATGTTCATCTACACGGGCGCGGTGTTCGGGTTCATGGTCGTGATCCCCGTGTACTTCCAGGTCGTCCGCGACGAGAGCCCGTTGCGCGCTGGCCTGCTGCTGGCGCCGCTCGGTCTTGGCGCCATCATCACCATGTCGCTGAGCGGGCGCTTGTCCGACAAGATCGCGGCCCGCTGGATCACCATCGTCGGGATGATCATCGTGGCGGCTGGGGCGATCGTCTTCACCCAGATCCACGTGTCCACGAGCCTGGCTTTGCTCGCCGGGGCGCTGTTCGTCGCGGGTCTCGGCCACGGCACCGTTCTGCCGCCCGCCATGGGCGCCTCCTACCAGGGCATGCCCAAGCCGGAGATCCCGGCGGCGACCGCGACGTTCAACGTGGTCGTGAGGGTCGGCTCCTCGTTCGGCACGGCTGCCCTCGCGGTCGTCCTCCAGCAGGCCATCAGGAACCGTATCCCCGGTGCCACCGGAGGTCTGTCTGGCGTGGCGGCCCTGCACGGCGCGCAGGTGCGGGCGGCGCTGACCAGCGCGTTCGGCGTGAGCTTCTGGTGGGTGGCCGCCATCGCCGCGGTCGCCGTCATCCCCGCGCTCTTCATCCCGCCCCGCCGTCAGGCGACCGAACCACCGGCACTGTAGGGGGCGTGCCAGCGGCGTGTACGCGCCATGCCAGCGGCCCCCGGCAGGCTGAGACCATGACAGATCTAGCCATTGAGGCCACGGGGCTCACCAAGTCCTTTGGCAAGACGAAGGCGCTGGCGGGGGTGGATCTCGCCGCGCGGAAGGGCACCGTGCTCGGCGTCCTCGGGCCGAACGGCGCGGGCAAGACCACGGCGGTGCGCATCCTGGCCACGCTGCTTCGCGCGGACTCGGGCGTTGCCAAGGTGAACGGGTTCGACGTGCGCACCCACCCCAACCAGGTGCGCCAGAGGATCGGCCTGACCGGCCAGTTCGCGTCGGTGGACGATGACCTCACCGGGACGGAGAACCTGGTGATGATCGGCCAGTTGCTTGACCTTCCGAAGAAGGCCGCCAAGGCACGGGCGGCCGAGCTGCTCGAGTGGTTCGACCTGGCCGAGGCCGCGGGCAAGAAGGCGAAGAACTACTCCGGCGGCATGCGACGGCGGCTGGACCTGGCCGCCTCCCTGGTCGGCAGGCCGCCGGTGATCTTCCTTGACGAGCCGACGACCGGCCTTGACCCGGCCAAGCGCGAGGACATGTGGGACGTGGTCCGGTCGCTGGTGAGCGACGGCTCGACGGTGCTGCTGACGACGCAGTACCTGGAGGAGGCCGACGCTCTCGCCGACGAGATCACCGTCATCAACCACGGCAAGGTGATCGCGCACGACACCCCGCACGGCCTCAAGCGCGTGGTCGGCGGGCAGCGGCTTACCGTCCACCCGATAGACCCGGCCAGGTACGACGACCTGCTGACGGTGCTGTCCGAGATCCCGGCGACCGCCGGGCGGACCCCGGAGCCGAATGGGCGCGGGTCGGTGACGATCCAGGTTGACAGCGACGACGTGCTGCCCGACGTGGTGGCACGGCTGCGTGCGGCCGGCATCAAGGTCGACGAGCTTTCCCTGCACCTGCCGAGCCTGGACGAGGTCTTCTTCACGCTGACCGGGACCCGGTCCGGCGAGTCCCATGCAGCCGAGGAGGTACCGGCATGAGCGCTATGACCCTGACCGGCGGCACGATCGGCACGACGCCGAAAAGGCGGTTCAACCCCAGGCACGCGCTCGTGCTCGCCAAGCGCAACATCATCAAAAGCATGCGCACGCCCGAGCAGTTCATGGACGTGACGCTGCAGCCGATCATCTTCCTGACGCTGTTCACGTACATATTCGGCGGGGCGCTCGCGGGCGGCTCGCAGCACGCCTACCTGGAGTTCCTGCTCCCTGGCATGCTGGGCCAGACGATCGCGATGACCAGCATCGCCATTGGGCAGAACCTGCACACCGACATCGACAAGGGCGTCTTCGACCGCTTCAGGTCGCTGCCGATAGGCCGTGCGGTCCCGCTGATCGGAGCGGTGCTCGCGGAGTTCACCCGCTACGTGACCGTGTGCGTGGTGACGATGGCGGTCGGCTACCTCATTGGCTTCCGGATCGAGACGGACCCGCTGAAGCTGCTCGCGGGGCTCGCGCTGGCGATCTGCTTCGCGGCGTGTTTCGCCTGGGTCTCGGTGTTCATCGGCCTGACGGTGCGGTCGGCGGGCGCGGTGCAGGGCGTGATGTTCCTGTTCATCTTCCCGCTGTCGTTCGGCAGCAACGTGTTCGTGCAGACTTCGACGATGCCCGGCTGGCTGCAGGCGTTCGTGAAAGTGAACCCGATGTCGCACCTGGTGTCCGCGGTGCGCGGCCTGATGCTCGGCGGGCCGGTCGGATCGCAGGTCGGCTGGACGTTCGCCTGGTGCGCCATCCTGCTGGTCGTGTTCTTCCCGCTGGCGCTGCGCGGCTACATCCGCCGGGCCTGACCGGCTGACCGGGCTCAGAGCGTGGCCGGGTCGAGGAGCGCGAGCGCCTCGGCCCGGCTCAATTCCTTCCCCCTGTCGTACGCGCGGGCGTAGCCGTCGGAGCCGAGGGCTTCCCGGAGCCGGGGGCCTAGCTGCGTCACCATCGGATCGGTGGGGTCCTCTCCGCCGCGCACGGCGGCGCAGGCCCCGAGCATCTCGGCGGCCCGCTCGGGTTGTCCGATCGCGTGGGTGAGGTGGGCTAGCGCGCTCGCGACGGTCGCGAGGAGCGGCATGTCCTCCGACGCGACCGCCTCCTGGTACGCGACCGCGGCGCGCTCCCTGGCCAGTGACAGGTCAGCGTCGGCGACGGCGATCATCAGCCCTGCGGACGCCACCAGGGCCAGCAGGTGGTGACGCGCCGGGTGCACGCTACCGAGCGGGGCCAGCCCTTGCACGGCGGTCGCGTGCATGGATCGCGCCAGCTCAACGTCCCCCACCGTGATCTCGAACATCGCGACCCCGGCCGACGCGACCGCCACGTCCATGTCCGACCCGTTGGACTGTGCGGCGGCCAGCGCGGCCTGGTAGAACTCGCGAGCGGCGGCCAGGTTTCCCCGCCTCGCGGCGATGTCGGCGAGCTGCAGCTGCACGCGGGACTCATCGTCGTGGGAGCCCAGTTCGTCAAGCACGCGGGTCGCCTCGGAGAACGCGGCCGCGGCCCCGTCCAAGTCGCCGTCAACCACACGGACGGAACCGGCCATCCGCAGCGCGCTGGACAGCCCCCACCGCTCGCCGACCGCGCGGAACCGGTCCAGCGCCTGCGGCGAGGCCGATCGCAGCGTTTCCATGTCTCCGTTGTTCTCGGCGAGGGCGGCGGACATCATCCAGGCCGCGGCGACGAGCCATTCGTTCTGGCTGGCCATCCCCTCGTCGATGTACCTGCGCGCGCGCTCGGTGTCCTGGGTGATCATCGCGTACGCGGGGCGCAGCAGCCCGGCCAGCGGGTACTTTTCGAAGTCAAGCGCCTCGATCCGGTCCGCCAGGCCGGGGAAGCATTCCACCGCGGAACTGGCGCGGTCGTCTTCGCCCATCGTCAGGGTGATCGCGTGCAGCGCGTCGGCCATGGTGCGCAGGTCCGGGTCGGCCTCTCCGGGCACCGCGACGGCCTGGCCGACCAGCTCCGTGATGTCCGCGTGGTTGCCGAGCAGGAACGCCAGGCCGCTGAGCGACACCGCCAGGGCGATCGCGCGGGCGGCGTCCTGCGCGTCGCACCAGTAGTGCAGCGCGGCGAGGATATTGTCGCGGTCTGCCTGGACCGGCTTCAGCCAGGCGAGCTGGTCCCGGGTCAGCAAATGCGGTGCCGCCTCGTTCATAAGGTCCGAGTAGTACTCGGCGTGGCGTCGCCGTACCTCGCCGACCTCGGCGCGCTCGGCGAGCTTCTCGGCGCCGTACTCGCGGATGGTCTCAAGCATCCGCAGCCGCGCGCCCCCACCAGCCTCTTCTCCGCCCTTCACTGGCTGCAACAGCGACTTGTCGACTAGCGATGACAGCAGCTCATCCACGTCGCCGAGATCGCCGCATACCTTGACAACGGCTTCCTGTGTCGCCCCGGCGGGGAAGACGGAGAACCGCTCGGCCAGCAGCCGCTCGGCCGGGGTGAGCAGGTCCCAGCTCCACTCGACGACGGCGCGCAGCGTGCGGTGCCGCGGCAAGGCGGTGCGGCTGCCGCCGGTGAGCAGCCGGAACCTGTCGTCAAGGCGCCGCGAGATCTCGGCCAGCGGCAGCGTCCGCAGCCGGGCGGCAGCCAGCTCGATCGCCAGCGGCAGGCCATCAAGCCGCCGGACGATGTCGGCCACGATCGGCACGGTCTCCTCGTCCAGCGTGAAGCCGGGGCTGACCGCCGCCGCCCGGTCGGCGAACAGCCGCACGGCGGGATCGGTCTCAAGCGGCGGGACGGGGAACAGCGACTCCCCGACGATGCCGAGCGGCTCCCGGCTGGTGGCCACGATGCGCAGCCCGGGGCTGTGCGCGAGCAGGGTGTCGGCTAGGTGCGCGCAGGCGTCGATGAGGTGCTCGCAGTTATCGAGCACGAGCAGTGCCCGTGCGTCCGCCAGGCCGTCGAGAAGCCGGGTCTGCGCGTCACGGGTGGTGACCCGCTGCGTGCCGTCCAGCATGATGCGCGCTTCCCGCAGGCCGACCGAGCCGAGCACCGCCGGCGGCACGTCGGCGGCATCGGTGACCGATGCGAGCTCGGCCAGCCAGATCCCGTCGGGCGCGAACTCGCCGGCTTGCGCGGCGACCTCGGTGGCCAGCCGCGTCTTGCCCGCGCCGCCCGGCCCGACCAGCGTGACAAGGCGGTAGGTCGCCAGGGCCTTCCCCGCCCGGCTGACCTCGGCCTCCCGGCCGACGAAGCTGGTGAGCTGGGCGCGCAAGTTGGTGCGCCGGCTTGCGTGACCGCCGTTGCCAGCGGCCGGGGTCACCTCGGCTTTCCCGCGAAGAACCTCCAGGTGGACGGCTTGCACCTGCGCGCCGGGGTCGATGCCAAGCTCGTCCGCGAGGCGGGCGCGCAGGCTCTCGTAAGCGGCCAGCGCCTCGGCCTGCCGGCCGGTGGCGGCGAGCGCCCGCATCAGCAGGGCGGTGACCTTCTCGTTCAGCGGGTTACCTGCAGCTAGAGCCTCCAGTTCGGCGACATGCGGGGCGGCCCGTCCTGTTTCCAGTTCGCGGGCCAGCCAGCTGACCGTCGCGTCGAGCCGCAGGTCGGTCAGCCGCAGGGCATAGGGTGCGGCGAACTCGCCGATGTCGTCAAGGGCGGGACCGCGCCACAGCTCCAGTGCCTCCTCAGCGTCCCCGGCGGCCACGAGCCGCTCGAAGCGGAGCGCGTCCACATCGTCCGGCATGACCGCGAGCCGGTACCCGGCCGCCGACTGCTCCACGGCGGCCGCGCCGCCCAGGGCACGCCGGGCCCGGGAGACAAGGGTCTGCAGCGCGTTCGTCAGGTCCGCCGGCGGGTCATCTCCCCAGACCGCGTCGGCAAGCGAGGACGTGCTCACCGGGCGCCCGCCCGCGAGCGCCAGCCGGGCGATCAGATCACGCAGCCGAGTGCCGGCGACGGGAAGACAGTCGCCAGTGTCGTTCTGTACCTCGAAGGGGCCGAGGAGCACTACCCGCACAAGGCTATTGTCGCCGGCCCGCGCCAGTGCCTTCCCGTGCGCCGAGCGCTTTCACGATGACGCTGTAACACCGCCTCCTGGTCGGCGCGATGGCCAGCCCGCCCTTGTAACGTTCACGGGCCGCCGAAGTCATCGCTTTGCCGCCCGTGCCGCTCCCAGGACTACTTGGCTGCAGCCGCTGCCTAACGACGGGTACAGGGCCTGATCGTCCGCGGGAACGGCATGCTCGTTCGCGCCGTTCCCGCGGACGCGGCTTCTTGTTATGCGGCCGGGAAGTTGAAGTAATGCAGGCTCACGTACGGGGGATTACCTCCCGCTCCCGAGACGAATTCCAGGTACACATTGTGGGTGCCTGTCACCTCGGAGATATTGGCCGGGATTGTCTCCCAGGTACTCCAGCCGCCGGTATTCGCCACGGAGAAGGATCCGACGGGGGTGTTTGACGGATTGTCAAGCACCACCTCCACGAGCCCGCTCACGCCGGTTCCGGCGCCCGACGCGACCCTCGCGTCGAACTGGCTCGATCCGGATCCGAAGTTGATGTTGTTGTACTCCAGGTAGTCGCCGTTCGATA
>Ga0335075_10009999_pt1 | contig 14407 bp, 12 predicted proteins | sample Lox_Sample_24_FD_206723 | JGI IMG/M metagenome (GOLD analysis project Ga0335075, IMG submission 206723) | Soil microbial communities from Loxahatchee National Wildlife Refuge, Florida, United States - Lox_Sample_2.4 | ecosystem: Environmental > Terrestrial > Soil > Wetlands | place: USA...
TCCATGAGGCTGCCGAGGGCCGCGTAGATCGAGGAGCGCCCGGCGCTGAGGAAGGCGCCGAAGCGGTTCTCGAACCGCTGCCCGATCTCGTAGCCGTGGCTCGGCTTCTCGATCACGAGCCCCAGCACCGCGCATGCGACCTGCGAGCGCAGCGCGGAGCCATCCGCCAGATCTACACCCCGCTCCTCCAAGACATGCTCGTCAGGCAACGCCACGGAACTCCTCAGTACACAATGATCAGCAATGATCCACTTGCCCGATATCGTACCGGTCATTCCAAAGCTTGCACTTAGCCGAGTAGATAAAAACGCATATGTCTTTTGTGATCAGGCCATCGCGGGCGCGGCGAGCCCGGCTGGCGCGATCGATCTCACTTGAGCAGGCGCGAGAGGCGGCGGTCCTTGAGCGTGCGCCCGTCCGTCTGGCAGGCGGGGCAGTACGCGATGACGTAGTCCTCGAAGTGGACGGCCTGCAGCGTGGCGGCGCAGCGCGGGCACGGCTCGCCGTGGTGGCGATGCACGCGCAGCGGCATCGGCAGCTTGTCGGGGATCGGCATGCGAACGGCCGTGCGGTAGTGGGCGAGCGCGCCCTCGAGCGTGTCGGCCACCGCCTGCGCGAGCTGCCGGGCCTCAACGCCGTCGAGATCGGCGCCGCGCTTGTAGGGCGAGAGCCTGGCCTGCCACAGGATCTCGTCCACCCACGAACGCCCGATGCCGGCGACCACGTGCTGGTCGCGAAGCAGCGCGTGCAGCGGGCGCGGAGCGTCCAGCAGATGCTTCAGCCGCGCCCCGTCCAGCGGCTGCGGCCAGGGCTCCGGGCCGAGCGTCGCCAGCGCGTCGTCGTGCTCGACCTCGCCCGCGGGCAGCAGCTTGACCCAGGCCGCCTGCTTGGAGCCGAACTCGCGCAGGCGCAGCTCGCGACCGTCCTGCAGCCCCACGAGCAGCCTCGAGGTACGCTCACGCGGCCCGGCAGCCTTGTCGTAGAGCTGCAGGCGCCCGGCGGACATCAGGTGCATCAGCAGGCTGAGATCGGCGGTGGTGTCCACGATCACGTGCTTGCCGCGCCGGCGCACGCCCGCCACCCCCGCCCCCTCCAGCGCGGACAGCGGCGGGTCGAACGTCCTCAGCGCGTTGATCCCCGGCGCGCGGGCGTAGCGCACCCGCGCGCCGCGCAGCGCGCCGTCGAGCAGGCGCGCGGTGATCTCGACCTCGGGCAGCTCCGGCATGCTCCCATCGTAGGTCTGCGCCCGCCGGAGCTAGTAGGCCTTGATCGCGGGCCCTTCGTACTTGACGTGTTCGGGGCTGGTCCAGCGCACACGCCAGTATTCGCCGGGCGTGCTCGAGCTGAAGCTCCAGTAGCCGGCGCCGTTGGTGTGGACGGTGCGCAGCGTGCGCCAGCGCTTGGAGTGGCGCGCGCGCACGAGGATCGTGACCTTGGTCGCGCCGGTCGTGGGGCGCACGTGGCCCCACAGCGACACGCCGTGTCGCTCCTTGGTGACCGTCAGCGGGATCGGCCAGGCGCTGTAAAGCGGCTTGGGCGTGCCGTTGACGTACTCCAGACCAGTCTGGAAGCTCGCGCCGGGTTCGGGACCGCCGAGCGGGTCGTCCTTGAGCAGGTACTGCGAGAACGCAGCCACGCGGGGGTTGTCGTAGGCGATGCGTTCGCAGATGGCGTCGTATTCGACCTGCTTCTGCGCGGACACGCCGAGGTACTTGTTGGGGTGGCTCTGCACGCCGAACTCGGTCAGGTAGATGGGCACGCCGGACGGGATCGCGTGGGCCTGCGCGGCCCTGTTGAGCGCGCTCGACAGGCGCGAGAGCGAGCCGATGGTCACGTTGTCGCGTTCGGGCGGCACGTAGGAGGGGCCGGCGGGCAGCGTGTAGGCGTGGTGGGCGTAGCCGGACATCTGCAGCTCGCTGCACGAACTCGATTTCCTGTACTTGGCGTTCAGGCACAGCGCTTCGCGCATGAACGCCAGCGGGGCGACCGGGTGCTTGAGCGCCCTGGCGCCTTCCCTGCGGATGTTGACCTTGTCGTAGCCGATCGGCGCGGTCTCGCCGAACAGCACCCGCGGGTGTGCGATCCCCGCCGCGCGCAGGCCCGCGTAGCCGGCCTGGTAGAGGCCGCGATAGATGCGCCCGGAGGCGGGCGTGCCCTTGGAGGTCCACTGCGGCATCAGGAACACGGACTCGTTGGGCTCGTTCCAGATCGAGTACACGGACACCTCGGAGGCGAACTCGCGCCCCACGGCGGTCGCGAATTCTTCGTAGTCTTTGTCGTCCGGACGGGTGATGTAGGGGGCCTTGCCGTTGGAGGTGGCCCAGCGCGGGGCCTGGCCGGTGACGGTCAGCAGCACCGGCCAGCCGAGCCGCTTGGCTTCGGCCAGCACCGCCGGGTACTGGCCCCAGTTGTAGCTGGCGGGGTTGGCGCCTTCGAAGCTCGGCTTGCTGGCGCTGTTGGCCGCGGGCGCGACTTCGTGCCAGTACAGCTCCACGCGCAGCGCGCGCACGCCGAGGTGCTCGAGCTGGGAGATCACGTGCGGGCGGGTGGAGGGATTGAGCAGGGTGTTGGCGGCCTCGAAGTAGGTGACCTGTCCGTGGGAGGCGAGCGCGTTGGTGGTTCCCGCGGAAGCCGCAAGCGTCGCGCAGGCGGCGAACGAGACGAGCAGGGTGCGGATTCTGGACATGGTCGCTAGAGACACCTCAGCGCAGGGAAGGTTGCGGTCTTTGTAGCGTTCGCTTGGATGAGCGCGCCGATCGCCCCAGACGACATCGTGGAGACCCCGGCGGAGGCGGAGGCTAACAGCCGTCCCCCCCTGCTCGTGCTGGCGCCCCTGCGCGCGTTCCTGGACGCCCACGGCCTGGGCGCGGGAGAGATACGCGCCTCGCCGATCGGCGAGGGGCACTCGAACGTCACGTACCTGATCGAGCGCGACGGCATGGAGATGGTGCTGCGCCGCCCGCCGCGGCCGCCGCTGCCCCCGAGCGCACACGACGTGCTGCGCGAGGCGCGCCTGCTGCGCGCGCTGCGCGACACGCCGGCGCGCGTGCCGGAGGTGCTTGCGGTGTGCGAGGACGAGTCCACGATCGGGATGCCCTTCTACGTGATGGCGCGTGTCCCCGGCGAGGTGATCGTGGCGAGCGTGCCCGCCGAACTCGACGAGCCGGCGCAGCGCGCGCAGATCGCCGAGCAGCTGATCGACGCGCTGGTGGAGATACACGCGGTCGACTGGCGCGCGGTCGGGCTGGAGGGCTTCGGCAAGCCGACCGGCTACCTGGAACGCCAGCTGCGGCGCTTCGGCGGCCTGTGGGAGCTGAACAAGACGCGGGAGATCCCAGCGGTGGAGCGCCTCGGCGAGTGGCTGGCCGCGCACCTGCCGGACCAGCAGGCGCCTGCGCAGGCGACGATCGTGCACGGCGACTACCGCCTGGGCAACACGCTGTTCGCGCCGGGCGCCCCCGCGCGGCTGGCGGCGGTGCTGGACTGGGAGATGGCGACGATCGGCGACCCGCTGGCGGACCTGGGATACCTGTGCATGATGTGGGCGCAGGCCGACGATCCCGACGAGGGGCTGCGCGCCGCTCTCGGCAGCGTCACGCGCAAAGCCGGGTTCCCGACGCGAGCCGAGCTGATCGCCCGCTACGAGCAGCTCTCCGGTCGCTCGATGCGCGACATCCGCTGGTACACCACGCTGGCGCTGTGGAAGAGCGTGGTGTTCATGGAGGGCAACTACAAGCGCGCGGTGGCGGGCACCACCGACGACCCGTACCTGGCGGCCTTCGGTGAGGGCGTGCTGGAGCTGGTCGCGCGCGCGGAGGAGGTGGCCTACGGTGAGTGAGCGCGGGAACGCGGGGGCCGATGCTCGTACGGACGGCGATGGTGCCGGTGGCGCCGACGGCGGCGGCAGCGTGCGCTCGGCGCTGCTGATCGACTGGGGCGGCGTGCTGACGACGAACCTGTTCGCGTCCTTTCACGCGCACTGCCTCGCGGCGGGCATCGACCCGCAGGTGATGGTGGAGCGCTTCAAAAGCGACCCCGAGGCGCGCGAGCTGCTGATCGCGCTGGAGAAGGGCGAACTCGACGAGCGCGACTTCGAGACGCAGTTCGCGCACCTGTTGGACGTCGGCCCGGAGGGCCTGATCGACGGCCTGTTCGCGGGCGTGAAGCCGGACGAGGCGATGGTCTCGGCGGTGCGCGCGGCGCGCGGGGCGGGCGTGCGCACGGCGCTCGTGTCGAACTCGTGGGGCGTGCACCGCTATCCCCGCGACCTGTTCGACGAGCTGTTCGACGGGCTGGTGATCTCCGGTGAGGAGGGCATCCGCAAGCCCTCGCGGCGGATGTACGAATTGGGGGCGGAGCGCGCGGGTGTGGCGCCGCAGGCGTGCGTGTACGTCGACGACCTGCCCTTCAACCTGGTCCCAGCGGAGAAGCTGGGGATGGCGACGGTGCACCACACGAGCGCCGAGACCACGATCCCGGAGCTGGAACGGCTGCTGGGCGTGGAGCTCGGCGTGCTCGATTAGGCCCGGCGCGCCGCGGGGCGCAGGCAGGACAAGCGTCGGCCCATGGGCGCCCGGGCTCATGGACGGGTGCGCCGCGACCGACACGACAGCCATGACCACGCTTCTGGCCGATGAGCCTCGCACGCCCGCGGTCGCGCCGGCGGGCATCGACGCGGGCTTCGATTCGAGCCTGATGGCGAAGGCGCTCGCGGGCCTGTTCGCCGCGGGGGCGACGCTGGCGCTGGCGACGGTGGCGCTTCCGCACTCGGCGCGCGCGAGCGTCGTGGGCCTGCTGGCGATCGTGGGCATCGCGTACGTCGTCGCCGGCGTGCTGTACTGGCGCGCGAGCACGCTGTCGGGCTGGACGCTGCGGCTGGCGCTGGCGTGGGGCTCCACGCTGGTCACCGGCGTCGCGTACTTCTCGGGGCAGAGCCCCAGCCCGCTGGTGTTCTTCTACCTGTGGGTGTTCCTCTACTCCGCGTACTTCTTCACCACCAGGGAGATGGTCGTCCAGATCGTGTACGTGGGGCTCGCCTACGCGGCGCTGCTGGCGGCGAGGCCGCCCGTGAGCGGGGTCCCCGCGTGGTGGCTGGTCGGCATGGGCTCGCTGCTGGTCGCAGCGGTCCTGATCCGCTCGATGCGCGAGCGCGTCGAGCTGTTGATCGCGAGCCTGTACGACGCCGCCCGCACGGACCCCCTCACGAAGCTGCCCAACCGGCGCGGTTTTCGCGAGCTGCTGGACCTCGAGATCGAGCGCGCGCGGCGCGGCGAAGGACAGGTGGCCCTGCTCGTCGCGGACATGGACCGCTTCAAGGAAGTCAACGACCGCGCCGGGCACGCGGTCGGCGACGCCGCGTTGCAGCGGGTGGCGCGCCTGCTGGAGGCGGGCAAGCGCACGATCGACGGTCTCGCGCGCGTGGACGGCGAGAAGTTCGCGCTGATCCTGCCCGACACCGATCCCCACGGCGCGTTCGCGATCGCCGAGCGCCTTCGTTGCGCAGTGCGAGACGAGTTCGCCCACGACGCCGTGCCGGTGACGATCAGCTTCGGCGTGGCGAGCTACGGCCAGCATGGCGAGACGGCGGCGTCGCTGTTGCGCGCGGCCGACGAGGCGCTGTACGCGGCCAAGGCGAACGGCCGCGACATGGCGGTGCTCTACAGCCATGCGCTCGAGCGCGTGGCGCACGCGGACCTGCACTCGCGCGACGTGCAGGCGGAGCGCTTCACCGCGGTGATCCTCGACCTCGCCGAGACGGTGGACCTGCGCTTCAGCGGCAGCGCGCGGCATTCCGAGACGGTCGGGCGCTACGCGGAGATGATGGCCCGCGAGCTGGGACTGTCCGAGCAGCGCGTGGCGCGCGTGCAGCTGGCCGGCAGGCTGCACGACATCGGCAAGGTGGGCGTGCCGGACAGCATCCTCGGCAAGCCCGCCAAGCTGACGGACGCCGAGTTCGCGATCATCAAGCGCCACCCCGAGCTGGGCGCGCAGATCCTCGAACACCCGAGCCTGGCGGACGTGCGCGGCTGGGTGGCCGCCCACCACGAGCGCCCGGACGGCCGTGGCTACCCGTTCGCGCTCGCCGACGAGGCGATCCCGATCGAGGCCAAGATCCTCGCGGTGGCGGACGCGTACGAGGCGATGACCAGCGACCGCGCGTACAGCCCGTCGATCGGGCACGAGGCCGCTCGAGCCGAGCTGGAGCGCTGCGCCGGCTCGCAGTTCGACCCGCGGGTGGTCGCAGCGCTGCTAGCCGTGCTCGAGCGCGACTCCGAGCGCGCCCACGCCGCGCTCGCGCGGCTGTGACCAGACGCCGCTAGGCGGCCGTAGACCAAGCGAGGCGCGAACGCAGGGAGCGTGGCGTGCTACGCACGCGAGCGACCGAGGACAAAGCCTCGCGCAGGTATACGGCCGCCTAGTCCCGCTTGCCGCGGCCGTATAGGAGCTTGAAGAAGCCCGCCAGCAGCCGCGAGGTGCGCGACTTGTACGGGTACATGAACAGTTCCTTCTTCATAGCCAGGCGCGTGACGACGATCGCCTGCTGGGAGCAGTACTTGCGGATGCCGCCTGCTGCGTGGCGCGAGCCCAGGCCGGAGGCCTTGGCGCCGCCCATCGGCAGCTCCAGCGCGGTGTAGTTGATCATCGCGTCGTTGACGGTGGTGGCGCCCGCTTCGATGCGTCGCGCGATCTGCTCTCCGCGGGCGGTGTCGCGCGTGAACACGGACGAGGCGAGGCCGTAGGAGGAGTCGTTGGCCAGGCGCACGGCCTCCTCGGCGTCGGCCACCTTCATGATCGGCAGCGTCGGCCCGAAGGTCTCCTCGGTCATGCACTTCATCGTGTGGTCCACGTCGACGATCACGGTGGGCTCGTAGAAGCGGCCCGGGCCGCCCGCCTGCTCGCCGCCGGTGAGCACGCGCGCGCCCTTGTCGACGGCGTCGGCCACGTGGTCCTTGATGGTGTCCATCTGCGGCGCGAACGTGATGGCGCCGACCTCGACCGTGCCGAAGCCCTCGGGCTTGCCCACGCGCAGGGCGCGCACCTTCTGCGAGACCTTCGCGACGAACTCGTCGTACACGGGCTCCTCGACGTACACGCGCTCGATCGAGATGCACGTCTGGCCGGCGTTCTGCATGGAGAAGTACGTGGCGAAGTTGGCCGCGCGCTCGAGGTCGGCGTCGGAGAGCACGATCATCGGGTCCTTGCCGCCCAGCTCCAGCGACGCGGGGATCAGCCGCCGGGCGGCCGCTTCGGCGACCTTGCGCCCGGTGCGGGTGGAGCCTGTGAACATGATCATGTCCACGTGCTCGATCAGCGCGCGGCCGGTCTCGCCGCGGCCGGTGGCCACCTGGAAGACGCCTTCGGGCAGGCCGCACTCGCGCAGCGCCTCGGCCATCAGCAGCGAGGTCAGCGGCGTGATCTCCGACGGCTTGAGGATCACGCTGTTGCCGGCCATCAGCGCGGGGATGCAGTCGCCGAAGGAGTTGGTCAGCGGGTAGTTCCACGGCCCGATCACGCCGATCAGGCCCAGCGGGCGGTAGCGCAGGATGAGCTTCTTGCCCTTGACCAGCACCTGGCTGGACTTGACGTGCTCGTCGGCGAGGTAGCGCGGACCCTCCTTGGCCCAGAAGCCGAACGCGTTGCCCACGTAGCCGATCTCGGCGAGGCTGGCGTCCTCGTAGGTCTTGCCCGTCTCCGAGACGATCGTCTCGACCACGCGCTGGGAGTTGTCCATCAGCCACTTCTGCGCCCGGCGCAGCACGCGCGCGCGCCCGTCGAAGCCGTAGGCCTCCCACTCGGGCTGGGCGGCGCGACCGCGCGCGGCCATGTCCGCGACAGCGGCGGCGTCGAGGTCGGGGACAGTGGCGACTGTCTCGCCGGTGGCGGGGTTCTCGACGGGGATGCCTCCGCCCGCCCTCGCCTCGGCCTGCGCCTCCCCTACGGCCTCGTGGGTCTCCGGTGTGTGCTGCTCGACGGTGGCCATCTCGTTCTCCCCTTCGGTTGCTCTTAACGAGAGGCTACTCCTCGAACGCCTCCTGTCCGTTGCCCTACTGCGAGAGCTGGATGGAGGCGATCCCCACCGGCTCGGTGGGGCGGTCGGAGCCGTCGGTGGGCACCGCCTCGAGCTTGTCCACCACGTCCATGCCCTCGCTCACCTGGCCGAACACCGTGTGCTTGCCGTCGAGCCACGGGCACGCGTCGGTGGTGACGATGAAGAACTGCGAGCCGTTGGTGTCGGGGCCGGCGTTGGCCATCGCCAGCGCCCCGCGCACGACCTTGTGCGGGTTGATCTCGTCCTCGAAGGTGTAGCCGGGGCCGCCCGTGCCGGTGCCCTGCGGGCAGCCGCCCTGGATCATGAAGTCCTTGATGATGCGGTGGAAGGTGAGCCCGTCGTAGAAGCCGTCGGCGGCGAGCTTGCGGAAGTTCTCGACCGTCTTGGGCGCGTCCTCGTCGAACAGCTCGAACACGATCGGGCCTTCTGTGGTCTGCATGGTGGCTTTCGTAGGCATCGGGCTACTGTACCGGGCAGGCGTGCACGGGTACGGCACAGGGTTCAGGCCTGGGGGGCGGAGGCGAGCCCGAGGAACACGATCAGCGAGCGGTTGAGGGCTATGAGATCCTCGTCGCGTAGCTTGCCCAGACGTTTGCCGAGGCTGGACCTCGGCACGGTTGTGACCTTGTCGACCATCAGCTGGCTTGGCTCTTCGAGGCCGTTGTCCTCGGATGCATCGATCGGCAGCCTGACGAGCGGAGCCTCGACGGGATTCGTGGTGAACGGGCAGACCGTGACCGACGCGGTGGCGTCGAAGCGATCGTCCTGGAGAACGACGACGGGCCGGGGCTTGCCGGAGTAGGGTCCTCGCGCTGCGGCCGTGTAGATCTCGCCGCGCGTCACCGCGAGGAGGCTGCTTCGTCCTCAGCGCCCCACGTGGAGGAGATCGCGTCGACAAAGGCTTGGTCGTCTGCCTCTCCTTCGCTGATCGCGATCGCAAGCGACTGGCGGTGCGCCTCGGCGACAAACTCGGGGGCTCGAACGTCTGGAACCCAGATCTGGAGTGGGCGCAGCCCCTGGCTGCGCAGGCGCTCGCGATGTTGGCGCACCCGGTCACGAGTCGACGGCATGCCCCCGACGTTACATGTAACGCACTCGTTCGTCAAGCCGCATGGGGGTCACCTCGCTCCCACCCGCTGCGCGCTCAACGCCCGCGGCGGAGACGTGCCCAGCGAATGCCCGTCGAGCGCCTCGACCACACGGTCGGCGTCGGCCTCGGGGACGGACACGAACGAGAAGCGGTCGAGCACGAGCACGTCGCGCACCGCCTCTCCGTCCAGCCCGGCGCTGGAGGTGACCGCGGCGACGATGTCCGCCACGCTCAGCCCCGCCGCGCTGCCGCCTCCGAGCACCAGCTTGGCGTAGGCCTCGCGCTCGTCGCGCCGCGAGATGCGCGGCTTGGAGTGCCTGCGCGGACGCTCGCGCACGGGCGTCGGCGCGGCCGTCGCGCCGCGCTCCCACTGCGCGATGTGCGTGCCGATGTGGCGTTCGATCGCCTCCAGCTCGTGCTTCTGGCGGCGCTCCACGAACGTGATCGCCCGCCCCGAGCGCCCCACCCTGCCGGTGCGCCCGATGCGGTGCACGTAGGTGTCGGGGCTGGTGGGCACGTCGTAGTTGACCACCAGCGTGACCGTCGAGATGTCAAGGCCCCGCGCGGCCACGTCGGTGGCCACCAGGATCGGCACGCGCCCGCCCTTGAACGCCAGCATCACGCCGTCGCGCGAGCCCTGCGACATGTCGCCGTGCAGCGCGCGAACGTTCATGCCGCGGTCGCGCAGCGTGCGAAACAGCTGGTCGCAGCGGATCTTCGTGCGCACGAACACGATCGCCTGCTGACCCTCGCCGCCGCCGGCGCCGGGACGCGCGGCCGATCCCATCTCGGCTTGCAGCACCTCCACCAGCTTGTCGGGCTTCTCGCGCGTCTCCACCGGCAGCTGGAACTGCTCGACGGTGTCGATCGTGAGCGTCGCCGCCTCCACCTGGATGATCGTGGGGTCGTACATGTAGCGGTCGGCCAGCTGGCGGATGGGGCCGGGCATCGTCGCTGAGAACAGCGCCGTCTGGCGACTCGACGGGGTCAGCGAGAGGATCTTCTCGACGTCCTCGAGGAAGCCGAGGTCGAGCATCTCGTCGGCCTCGTCCAGCACCACGAAGCGGCAGTCGTGCAGCACGAGCGAGTGGCGGGAGATCAGGTCGAGCACGCGCCCGACGGTGCCCACGACGACGTGCCCGCCCGCGCGCAGCTGGGCCTGCTGGGTGCGGATCGGGGCGCCGCCGAACACGGCCACCACGTCGATGCCGCTGTGCGCCCCGTAGGTGCGCAGCGCCTGGGTCACCTGGATGCACAGCTCGCGCGTGGGCGTCAGCACGAGCGCCTGCACGGTCTGCTCGGAGGGGTCCACGTACTCCATGATCGGCAGGCCGAACGCGGCCGTCTTGCCGGTGCCCGTCTGCGCCTGCCCGATCACGTCGCGTCCCTGCAGCAGCGCCGGTATCGCCTGCTCCTGGATCGGGCTCGGCGCCTCGTAGCCGACGTCGCGCAGCGCTTGGAGTGTGGGCTCGGACAGGCCGAGCTCGGTGAATGACGTGGCCATGGCGATGGACATGAGCTTAGGCGGACGGGTCGAGCAGCAGCTTGCCGGTCGTGCGCCGCGCCCGCAGATCGGCCTGTGCCTGGGCCGCCTGCCCGAGCGGGTAGGTGCCTCCGAGGATCGCGCGCAGCTCGCCGCGACCGGAGGGCGCGGGGGCGGCGCGCTCGAACAGGTCGGCGAGCGCCTGCGCGAACATGCCCGGCCGATCGAGGCAGTGGAACAGGTAGAAGCCGACGACCGCGCGCGAGTGGCGCAGAAGCGAGCCAGTGCGCACCTCATTGGGCTCGCCGGTGGAGATCCCGCACACGACGATCCGTCCGAACGGCGCGAGCGCCCTGTATGAGGCGTCGAACACGGCGCCGCCGTGCATCTCGAACACCACGTCCACCTCCTCGCCGAGGTTGGCCTCGAGCAGGCGCTCGGTCAGGCCCTCGGGCGCCGGGTCGATCGCCGCGTCCGCGCCCAGCTCCAGCGCGAGCGCGCGCCTGTCCTCGCCGGAGGCCGTCGCGATCACGCGCCCGGCGTCCAGCGCGTGCCCCAGCTGCACCGCAAGCGAGCCGACGCCGCCCGCGGCGCTGTGCACGACCACGCTCTCCCCCACCCCCACGCGTCCAGCGGTGCGGTACATGTGCCACGCGGTCGTCCCCTGGATGACGAGCGCGAGCGCCGTGCCGTCGTCCACGCCGTCGGGGATCGGGAAGACCCTGTCGCTGGGCGCGAGCGCGTACTCGGCGTAGCCGCCGTCGCCGGTCAGCGCGACGACGCGCTCGCCGGTGTCCTCGCGCACGCCGGCCACCTCGCCGCCGGGCACCAGCGGCAACTGCGCCTTCTGCACGTACGAGTTCGTGCGCTTGTGCGTGTCCGCGAAGTTCAGCCCCGCGCGCGTGACCCGGATCAGGATCTCGTCGGGTCCCGGCTCGGGCGTCGGCAGCTCCACCAGCTTCAGCACCTCCGGGCCGCCGAACTCGCTCATCTGGATGGCACGCATCGCCGCCGAGGCTAGCGGAGCCCCGCGTGCTCTAAGGTGCGCGCCCATGCCAATCACCGTGGTCGGGTCGATCGCCTACGACACCGTCAGGACGCCGTTCGGGCAGCGCGAGCGCATGCTCGGCGGCGCGGCGGTGCACTTCGCGCTGGCGGCTTCGTTCTTCGAGGAGGTGCACGTGGTGGGGCCGGTGGGCGAGGACTTCGGCGAGGAGCAGCTGCGGGTCCTGCGCGAGCGCGGCGTGGACGTGTCGGACATCGAGCGGGTGGCCGGGGGAAGGACGTTTTTCTGGGAGGGCGAGTACGGCTGGGACCTGAACTCGCGCGAGACGATCGACACGCAGCTCGGCGTGTTCGAGGGCTTCGCGCCCAAGCTCTCCGCGAGTTCGCGCGCGAGCGACGTGCTGTTCCTCGCGAACATCCAGCCCGACCTGCAGCGCGACGTGCGCCGTCAGCTACCGCACGCGCGCTTCGTGGCGCTCGACTCGATGAACCTGTGGATCGACACCGCGCGCGAGTCGCTGGTGCAGGCGATCGAAGGCGTGGACTGCGTGATCCTCAACGACGCCGAGCTGCGCCAGCTGACCGGGAAGCCGAACCTCGTCTCCGCCGCGCGCGAGATCCTCTCCTGGGCGCAGCCCCCGCTGACGCCGGCGCCGGGCTCGCCTCCGCCCCTGCGCGGCCCGAGCGTGGTCGTGGCCAAGCAGGGCGAGTACGGCGCCGCGCTGGTCACGCGCGAGAGCTTCTTCGCGCTGCCCGCGTACCCGCTGGAGACGGTGATCGACCCCACCGGAGCCGGCGACACGTTCGCCGGCGGCCTCGTCGGCTACGTCGCAGCCCATCCGCACGAGCAGCTCTCCGACGCGCTGCTGCGGCGCGCGATGGCGCACGCGACCGTGCTCGCGTCGTTCAACGTGGAGGAGTTCGGCACCGAGCGCATGCAGCGGCTGGGCGGCGAGGAGGTCGCCGCCCGCATCGAGCAGCTGCACGCGATGACGCAGTTCAGCGGCGCGCCGCTTGCGCTGCGGGCCTGACCGCAGCGCTGGAGCTGCGAGCGACGACGGCAGCGCCGACGCCGGGGGCGCAAGGGTCTGCGGGCTTGTGCTGATCCGCAAGCGGGTATACGATCGTCCACAGTGACGACCTGGACGTTCATCTGGCTGATGTTCATCCTGAAGGTGCCGATCGTGGCGCTGTTCCTGATCGTCCGCTGGGCTGTGCGCGACCCGCCGCAGCCGGCGCTGGACGAGGACGGCGGCATCGGCCCGCACCCGCGACCCGGGCACCCGCGCCATCCCCGCTCGACGCTCCCGCGCAGGCCGCGCCGCGGTCCGCACCTGGGTCCGGCGCCGGGGTCCCCCGCGCGCGTGCGCGTCGCCTCCTCGCGCCTGCGCCCCGCGCCGCACCGCTGATCCACGCCCGCGACATGCCGCGTCGGGCCTGGCCGCACCGCGGCGCCGGCCCCGACTTGCGCCCTGGCGGCGGTGCCCGGCCGCGGTTTGCGCATAATCGACTGGAGACATCGACAACCCGCGCCCACAGGAGATGCACATGAGCACCGAGCGATCGACGATCGATGGCACCACAGAGCCGTCACCGAGCGCCGGCGACGGCGCGGGCGGGACGGGCGGCAACGGCGCAGGACGCGCGCAGGCGACGCTGTCGGTGACCGACAACCGGACCGGCGAGAGCTACGAGCTGCCGATCGAGGACGGCACGGTGCGGGCGATGGACCTGCGCCAGATCAAGACCGACGACGAGGACTTCGGGCTGATGGCCTACGACCCGGCGTTCACCAACACCGCCTCGTGCCGCAGCGCGATCACCTACATCGACGGGGAGGCCGGCATCCTCCAGCACCGCGGCTACCCGATCGAGCAGCTGTGCGAGCGCTCCAGCTACCTGGAGGTGGCGTATCTGCTGATCAACGGCGCCCTGCCCACGCGCGCGCAGCTGGAGGCGTGGGTCCACGAGATCACGATCCACACGTTCGTGCACGAGAACGTCAAGGACTTCATGCAGGGGTTCCGCTACGACGCCAACCCGATGGGCATGCTGGTCGCCTCCGTGGGTGCGCTGTCGACGTTCTACCCCGACGCCCACCGCATCCACGACGAGGACGTGCGCGCGATCGAGATCATCCGGCTGCTCGCGAAGATGCCCACGCTCGCCGCGTTCGCCTTCCGGCACAACATGGGCCAGCCGTACGTGTACCCGGACAACGACCTCGCCTACGCGGGCAACTTCCTCTCGATGATGTACAAGATGACCGAGCTGAAGTACGAGCCCGACCCGCGCCTGGAGCGCGCCCTGGACGTGCTGTTCATCCTGCACGCCGACCACGAGCAGAACGCGTCCACCAACGCCGTGCGCTCGGTCGGCTCCACGCAGGTCGACCCCTACTCGGCGGTCGCCGCGGGCGTGGCCGCGCTGTACGGGCCGTTGCACGGCGGCGCCAACGAGGCGGCCCTGCGCATGCTGGGACGCATCGGGACCGTCGAGAACATCCCGGCGTTCCTGGAGGGCGTGAAGGCCGGCGAGGAGCGGCTGATGGGCTTCGGCCACCGCGTGTACAAGAACTACGACCCGCGCGCGCGGATCATCCGCAAACACCTCGACGACGTGTTCGAGGTGCGCGGCAAGAGCCCGCTGCTGGAGGTCGCCAGCGAGCTGGAGAAGCGCGCCCTGGACGACGAGTACTTCACCTCGCGCAAGCTGTACCCCAACGTCGACTTCTACTCGGGCCTGATCTACGAGGCGCTCGGCCTGCCGGTGGCGATGT
>Ga0335075_10010000_pt1 | contig 14407 bp, 13 predicted proteins | sample Lox_Sample_24_FD_206723 | JGI IMG/M metagenome (GOLD analysis project Ga0335075, IMG submission 206723) | Soil microbial communities from Loxahatchee National Wildlife Refuge, Florida, United States - Lox_Sample_2.4 | ecosystem: Environmental > Terrestrial > Soil > Wetlands | place: USA...
GACATTGGTCAGGTTCTGCACATTGATCATGGCTTCCAGATTGGTATTGTCGCCGGTACCATTGCCGGTTGCGGACGCGGCAATCAGCGAGGGGTCTGTGAGCGCCACCGAGAGACTGCCAGCAGGATCGGTAGCGGAAATCGTGAACAAGGGTTGGCCGGCGTTTCCATTCAAGTCGGTACCTGCGGTCTGCACGGCATTGATCTGGGTCGCCACGCCTGAGGCGAGCGTATTGATCTGGTTCAGAATGGACGGAATGTCCTGATCGCGCGTGGTCAGCAATCCTGCAAGTTGTCCCCCGCCGCTGGCCTGGGCGCTGGTGATGTCGGTCGCTCCTCCGGGGGCACTGGTAAATACGTCCACGTTGCCGTCCACATTGCCAGTGGTCAGCTGAAACGCTTGATCCTTCGACAGCAGGAGCGCCCCTCCCGTGGTTGTCAACGTCATGCTGTTGTCTTCGTTGGTGACGACGTTGACACCGATATATTGCGATAGCTGCTGCAGATCGTACTGGCGTTGATCTTCCAGCGAACCGGCATCGGCGTTTGGGCTGAGAGTAGAAATCTGTTGGTTGAGCTGTGCGATCGATGTGAGCAGCGGATTAATCTGGTTCACCACTCCCTGCACCTGCGTGTTCAAGGAAACCGTTTGCTGATTCAGCTGTGAAGCTGCGCTGTTGAAGGCCGAGGTCATCTGTCCGGCGGCCGTCAGCACACTTTCTCGCAGCGAAACGCTGGACGGAGTGGCCGCCAACGAGCTCAAGGAATTGAAAAAATTGGTCACTTCGTCGCCCAAGCTGTTCACGCCGGAACTACTACTGGTCGACGTCGTCACCTGATTGAAAATATCCTCAACCTGGGTCAGAGCCGTCGCCTCGCTGTTGGTGGCTTGTTGCGTCTGCATTTGCTGCTGAACGGCAGCATCGAGCACCAGGCTGCGCTGGGATTGCGCGGCTGTCATCTGAACGCCCTGGCCGTAAGAAATGCCGTTGATGGTCACTGAATCATTGGCCTGGAAGATGGGCACTTCGCGGGTGTAGCCGGGAGTGTTCGCATTCGCGACATTATTCGAGGTAACATCGAGCGCTCCCTGGTCGGCGGCAAGAGCTCCAGACATCAATTGCAGTGCGGAATTCAGTGTCGCCATCGTCGCTGCTCTCTCCGCAATACCCTTTCAAACCTCACCCGACTCAATCCACTCTGCATGCGTTCCTCCGCAAATCGCGGAAGGTGGAGGGCCATCTAGAAAGGCGGAAGCGCGTAGTAGCCCGCCTCAGAATCCTGTTGTCCGCAGACGGAACCGGCCCGAAATAGGCGCAAGTTACGCGCGGTCTCCTGCAGCAATGCGCCCAGCAGACGATGCGAGGCATCAATCGCAGCGATGTCCTCCGCGGAGAGCTGGACCCTGGGCAGACCTTGAATTTCTGACCGAATCTTCTCTAGCGCATACGCATCGAGCGCTGTCAGTGCCGAGACCGCATCTTCAATCAACTGCTGCAAACGCTCCATGATCTCTCGTTTCCTCCTCCGCAACCGATGATTGCGCGGCTGTCGCCGAACTTTTTGACCAGCTGCGAATCAGCCCAGAAGGCTTTGCATCATCTTGTCGGCGACGTCGCCGGCAGACACCTGATAAGTCCCCGCATCAATGGCGGAGCGCACGTTTTGTACTTTGTCCATGCGCACATCGGAAGATGCAGACTGCGCTGCTGCCAACCCTGTGCTGCTGAGATCCGCCTGATCCGTTTTACCGCCGTTCGGAATCGTCACCTGCGAGGGCGAAGAGTTCGCACTCGAAGTTGCCGGGGCCGTATTGCCCGTCTGCTGCGATCGAAGCAGGTCAGGAAGACCACTGAGAAGTCCAGACAGATTCATTGCATATTCCTCCACAACTGAACACATCGGCAGATTTGCATCGGACTTTAGCGTTTTGATCCTAATAAACCGCAGAGAATCCGACTTCACGCCCCCAGCGAATCTTCCCGGGAATTCTCTCCATCTGCGACCTGATCATTCTTTCACCGCAGCTAATGGACGGAGGATTTCGACCGACATCGAACCGTTCCGCCCTTCCATCGAAGTTCCCTTCCGTGCCACTTTGTCGGTGGAATTCTTTGCAGGCCCGTGCGTTGTCGCAGAGGATAGATTTCCCTCCCCAAGCATGGCAACATTCCCGGCGTCGATCGAAACCTCCGGCGTCATCGTCAACTCTGGAGCGCACCCGCCGCATTTTGTGCCGGCCAAAGCTTTTGCCGTTTGGGAATTGATCTGCTCGACAGGACTGAGTTGAGCCAAAACCATCTTCGCGATCCCCAAGCCGCCTTGCCTGGCGATGGCCTGTGCCAATGCATCCGAGGCCAGACTGCCAATCGTTCCCATACTGCCGCTGCTGGGACCATCGCTGCCCAGACTATCTCCGCCCAGACCGCTGCCATTGCCGAACAGCGGATCTTCACGCATTGGTTTTAGAAGTTCTCCTAAGAAATTGGCTTCGAATGCGTTGGCTGCCTTCACCAATTGCGGACTCGGAGCCGCATGTGACCCCGATTCGGGAGCCGATGTCACCAGGGAGTTTGAAATGTTCATGGCTACATTACCTCCAAATCGCCTTCAAGCGACCCTGCCTGCTTCATCGCCTGCAGAATGGAAATTACGTCGGTTGCGGTTGCGCCGATCGATTGCAGGCTTCGCACCAAATCGTCCACCGTGGCGCCCTCTTTCAACTCGATCCGATTTACGGGGAGATTGTTCGCCTGCACCTGCGTCTGCTGCACCACCTGTGTTGTCCCAGATCCGTATGGATTAGGCTGCGACACTTCAAAGTGAGATTCGACATCGATCTGCAAGCCGCCATGCAGGATGGAAACGGGTTGCAGCCTTACGTTTCCGCCAATCACAACCGTACCGGTACGCTCATTCACCACCACGCGGGCGGGAGGAAACACTTCGACGGGGAGCGATTGAACCCGGGCCAGCAATTCCGGCACATCTTGTCCTGGCGCGACTACCAGATCAATGCGACGGCTGTCGATGGCATGCGCCAGCGAGCCGCCCAGAGAACGGTTGATGGTCGCCGCCACTCGCGTCGCCGTCGCGAAGTCCGCTTCGTTCAAGAGCAGCGTCAGAGTCTTGCGATGCAACAGGTCCATTGGAATGGCGCGCTCCACCGTCGCCCCATTCGGCACCCGTGCGGTTGTCGGGAAGTTCATCTGCTTTATATTTCCGTTGTTCGAGATCGAATATCCGCCGACGACCAATGGGCCCTGCGCTTCGGCGTAGATCTGACCATCCGCACCATAGAGTGGCGCCATCAGGAGCATACCTCCAGACAAACTGCGCGCATCTCCCGTGGAGGACACTGTGATGTCGATCTTCGAGCCCGGCTGAGCGAACGGCGGCAAACTCGCCTCGACAAACACACCGGCCATGTTCTTCACCATGATGGAGGTGAGAGGATATGGAACCGTGATCCCCAGTCGCTGCAGTGTGGACAGCAGGGTCTGCAAAGGAAAATACGTCATCTGGCTGTCACCGGAGTTTTGCAGGCCGACAACAATGCCGTAACCGATCAACTGATTGTCGCGAATTCCCTGCACCGAGCTGATGTCCTTCACCATTGCAACTTGTGAAGCCGGCGCAGTCGCGGTGGCGGATGGCTTGGCGGCGAGTTGACCGAAGACGCGGTGGACCTCAAAGAGCAGAAGTAGGCCGACGAGAATGACGCCCAGCCGGTAACGGCAGAACTTACGGGCTTGCGCGGGTTGGAGGGTCGCTGTCATACTCTTGCGGCTTTCCAAATCAGGGGATCAAGATGCGTTGCAGCGTACGCACCACCGGGTTGGCGCGATATGTGGAGTCGTTGACGATGCCCTTGCCCACCACCTGAACCTGCAGCCCCGAGATGGCTGTCGACATCACCTGGTTTGCGGGGCTTACATCCTGTGGACGTACCAGGCCGCGCATCACAATCGTTTCCGTTTGCTGATTGAATTCCAACTGGCGGGCAGCTTCGATCACCAGAATTCCATTTGGCAGTACATCCACTACTTCTCCTCCGATCGTGGTGTTCAGACTGGAGTCTGTCACGCTCTGGCCCTGAGCGTTCAAGCTGGAAGAAGCATTTTGATTGACGGCATTGTTGGCCGCACTCGACGTGGAAAAGACTCCAAACAACGCGCTCAGTTGTGAAAGGGCGGTGGAGGCCCGCGAATTCTTCACCGTGCCACCGGTCGAAGCTGAGAGGTTCTCCGAAATGATGATCGAGATGAGATCGTGCGGGTTCAGCGCTTTCACATCGGTGGGGAGAGAGGTGAGCCTTCCGGTCGCACTCCAGATGGAGCCCTCGCTGGTACCTCCGGGGTACATTTTGCGCACCTGCGCGATGTAAGCTGCCAGGTCTTCGCTCGCGGGATTCGGCTTGATGGGAGAATTTTTTTTATCTTTTGCCAATGCAACTGGACATGTGAGCAGCACAAACACCAACCATCCCGCTGCCAGCGAGGTTGACCTCGAGGATAAGTATCGGCTCATGGAATTAGCTCCGCAGAATCCTTGCCCACGACGACTCCAGCCAGCAGTGCGGTTTGACCCATCCGCCGTACATGGATGATCTGCCCGACGCGTCCGTATTCCAGGGAGACAACTTGCATCTCCAGTCGAACGTTGGCATCCAAACTCCAAAGCCGAACTAGATCGCCGGCACGAATCACTGGTACCGCTGTGGAAGGATCCGAAGTGGATGTCTTTGCGGGCATCGTGGATGTCGGCGCTGGAACATTGGGCAGCGAAGAGATCACGCGAAGATGCACGACTTCGTTCTGGATCGTGTGGTGGGAGACTCCCGGGATAGATGATGCTGAAGACACGGGTCGCGCAACCACGTTCGGAACGACTACGTGTCCTGAAACAAGCGCAACAATCTCCAAGGGCCGTTCCGGATGCGTGCAATTTGCGATCAGTGCCCAGCGGCGATGCAATTCGGGGTCGACCACAATGCGCGCAAGACGATAGAAGTCATCCGAGGATGGGGCAGGTTGCGCCGTCGCGGCCACCGATCCAGACGGCAGTGTCTGCTCCGGAGTACGCGCGGAACAAAGGGTCTGAGCATAGCTGCATCCGCTAACCATAGCAATCACTATGCCGAGAATGAGTCTTCTCCCGATCATGAAGTTTCTCATCGAATCTTTGTGAACCTGCGTTCCATCCATCGCGGCTTCCGGATTACTTCACCAGGTTATTGACCTGCTGATACATGTCGTCGGCGGCCGTAGCCACCTTTGCATTGCTCTCATACGCACGCTGCGCCATGATCATTGCAACAAATTCCTGCACCACATCGACGTTCGAATTTTCCAGGTACCCCTGCTGCAATGTTCCCAGGCCTGTCGCATCTCCCGGATTACCCAGCACCGCCTGACCCGAAGACAGCGTCGCCTGAAACAGATTGGAGCCGATATTGTTCAGCCCGCCCGGATTGGTAAATGTCGCCAACTGAATCTGACCGAGTTGCGACGGATTGGCTTGACCGGGAAGCGTGGCATTCACCACGCCATACTGCGTGATCGTGACCGAGGTGGCGTTCGAAGGAATGGTGATCGCCGGCAATAGCATGTTGCCGTTCACATCCACCATTTGCCCCTGGTTGTTGAGCTGGAAATTACCGGCGCGAGAATATGCAATGCTGCCGTCTGGAAGCTGGACCTGAAAAAAACCGTTTCCCTGAATCGCAAGATCGAGCGGATTGTTGGTCTGATTCAGGCCACCTTGCGTAAGGATGGTTTCACTCTCGGTAGAGCGTGTTCCTAATCCGACTTGCAGGCCGGCGGAAACCGTCTGTGCGCTTTGCGCGGCTCCGGGAGTAATCAGGTTTTGATAAATCATGTCCTGAAACTGCAGCACCTTGCTGCGAAAGCCGACGGTACCGGAGTTCGATAGATTATTGGCGATCGTATCCAGATTGAGCTGTTCGGCGCTCATCCCGCTGGCGGCTGTGTATAGTGCACGAATCATGATGAAGTCTCCTGACTGAATCTTTCGTTCCGGCCGTTCTGCTCTCTACCGTCGCAACCCAACAGATTCCGGGCAGCGCCGAGTAGAATCAAACTCGCGGCAACTCCTGACTAGCTTGCTGATCCAGATCGTTGCTGAACACCGACAATGCCTTCATCATCATTTCCGCCTGCCGCTGCACAAGGATCAACTGCAGCGTTCCCTGCACCACGTTCTGGTTGGAGCCTTCCAATTTGCCCTGGTGCACGACGGCCGCAGCGGTCAGCTTGGCGGTTTTCGGCGGCGCCTGGTAGCGACTGACGCCTTCCGGCACCAGAGGCGTTCCACCCGCAAACGTGAAGATGCCAATCTTTCCCGCCACCCCGCCATGGACCGAAATGGTTCCGTCGCCGGCAATCGTCACCGGACCGCTCGGAATGGTGATGGGTTTTCCCTTGGTGTCAAGAACAGGCTCCCCCTTGCGGGTGGTCAGAACGCCTTTATTGGAGCGCGTGAACGATCCATCGCGGGTGTATTGAATATTGCCTTGCAGATCCTGCACCGCGAAAAAACCCTGACCTTCGAGGGCCAGATCGAGAGGATTTCCGGTGGTCATCATCTGCCCTTGAGACAGATCGATTTGGTTGCCGCCGAGCACGCCGTAGTCGTTCACCGCCGTGTTCAACTGGGAACCGAGCGCGTTCGGCCCTGTCAACGCATCGCTGAAGAACTCTCGCTCGGCGCGAAACCCGGTGGTGTTGGTATTGGCAAGATTATTCGCGACAGCGTCGAGTGCCTGTTGCCGCGCCAGCAATCCCGTAAAAGCTGCATAGTATCCGCTGTCCACAGTCGCCTAATTTCTCCAATGCTGTATTTCTATGCATTGTGCATGCCGGAGTGAGAGGGGAGAAGATTAGAAAAACCTTATTTCGAGGCCATGGCATTCGCTCGCCAATATAGCGGCAATGCAGAAGCGCTCGGTGGCAGGACCGTTGAACGCAGTTTCTTTCAGACTCACACGGCCTTCTGGCAGATGCCGCTTGCCGCGATCCGCAGATCGGAAATCAATCTTCGGGCTGCAGTCGAACCAAGACGTCTTCCACCTGGTGGATTCTGGGAACCAAGCTCACCGAATGAGTATCCGGATGCGCGGAAGACGCTGGATGCATAGGATTGTGCCATACCCGCAGCCAGAAATAGCGATGCATCCGAACCAACCTCGCCTGATGCGGACGCATGCGTTCAATGACCGCGGCCAACTCCTTGGCCACCACGGTTGAGGACTTCGCTTCCATCAGTTGCGTCTTGGGAAACGGCCCGCGCATCATGCGCTCCTGAACGCGAAGAAATTGGGAGGATGTCACGACCCCGGGTTCGACATGAATCCCATTCATCCGTTCCGCCGCAAGGGCCACGGAAGAATCCACTCGATCCTCAAACGCCAGATACGCCAGACGGCTGGACCCGTTGCGCAATGGCACCATCCCATAGGTATCCAACAAGAGGCGAGGAATCAGGGTGGACATGGCCTCAGGCGCATGGCCTGAAAAAGACAGGACCGGGCACCCCCACTGCATGCTGAGAGCGCGCGTCACCTGCTCTTCTGACAGATTGCATTGCTGCATGAGCCACTTGCCGATGCGCGCTTTGCCGCCCGCCTCCCGTTGCGAATCGAGCGCTCGGCGCAACTGCTCCTGGGTGATCCATCCCTGCGACAACATAAGCAGACCCAGTGGAATGCGGTGCTTGTGCTTTTTAGGTTCGAGCGGCGTGCCATCGCCCAGCTCGCGCTCCACCGCGTTCTCGATCAGCACTCGCATGCAGTCGGCGCTGCAGGCCCACTGCCCTTCGAACCGGGGGACATTCCGTCGTCTCCACAGACGAAGCCAGCTGGTTCTGCAGTCAGCGTTCATACAGGTATTCATCAGCGGCAAATGTGTAGGAGTTTTGTTCCTGCTCGACGGCCATGCGTCGGGTATGCGTGCAGCCTCTGCCCAGGTTACCGGAAGCTCGTTCATTGCCGCTTTTCTATTCGCGCCGAGTTGCCCTGTCCACATCGTCATATCGATTTCCCTTCGTGTTCTTTAAGGTCACATTGAAAGATATCCGCATTTCGTGGATGCATTGCGCGAACCGCGCATCGCGGGCCAGCCAAGAACTCTCAAAACAAACAGCGAATGGTTTCCAGTCGGCGGCGAGGCTCCGCAACTTCGGTGACGTGCAATGCAAAATTTCCACCCACCAGCACAACTTCACCTTTGGCAACAATGCGGTCGCCCACAACTAATTCCACCGGCTCGCGGACATGCCGATCCAGCGGCAATACGTCGCCAGGACCAAGTTCCAGCACTTCGCGCAGTGGCAACTCCAGCGCACCGAATCGTAATGTGGCTTCCAATTCGATATCGAGCAGCAGGTCGAGTCGCTGTTTGGTGCGCGGCTCAGTATAAGGATTGGCATCTTGCGCAGGAGCGGCTTCGACCTTGCGCGCAGCTTTTGGAGGATCGACAGGCGATTGGTTTTCGACGGGCTGCGCAGTCTGGGGATCTTCGCGCGGCGCGGCGGCCGCTTTCGGCGGTGAGGTTTCAGACTCCTGATCGAGCGACGGGCTTGCCTGCGCTATTGTCTGAATCGGCTCGGGCGAAACCTTGTCCGATTCGGGGACAGCATTCTCCAGCGCGCGGGACGCACTCTCCGGCACAGGCTGATCCGCGTCAGCCGCCGCTGCATCGTCGTCCGGAAACATGACCTGCGCGCTGACGGAGAGGGCGAACTCGGTTTCCGCCGCCTGCAATATCCACTCCTGAATCGCAGCCCCGGAGGCCGTCGTATCGGCGCCTGAAGCAGAATCCATTCCGTCCACAGCAGTCGTACCCTGCAGCAGAATCGTGCAAGCACTCTTCGAAACGTCTCCGATCTCCACCGACAATTGCGTCGCCAGCTTGCCGCTGGCCGCGGTCAACCAGACCAGCCAGACCTCCAACCCCTCTTCTGTCCAGGCTGCCCTCGGATCAACCGGTTCTCCGGCCACCATTTGCGACAACTGCACCAGACTCGGCGCCGAGGCAGTCACATACATGACTCCGTGGACGGGACCCTCGAGCAACAATTGGCTGCGGTAGGCGCTGGCGGCCGATGGAATTTCTGAGACAGTTCGCGATGTCACCGGAACATGCACCAGCTCTTCCAGTTCCGCCCGCATGATTTCGAACCACAGCTCGAAGACTCGCCGATTGTTTGCCATGCTGTGCCATCTCACTTTCCCGGTAATAGAACCACTTCCGCCGCGGGCGAATCACATCTGCTCTGCAGATGCACCATCATTCCACCGTGCGATTTAACAAGGGATTATTCCTTGCAGTAATCTGCGCGCCGCGGTGCTGGTCAGCTCGAACCGGGACTGCGTGGAATAGAGGAATTCCCGCAATGCGCAATTCGGAAACTTGTGTGGCCGGAAGGCTCAATCGGACAATGGAACCTTCCTGCAGATCGTCCAGCTCGGTTGCCGGGATGCGGACCGACGGCAGTTGCAATGCCCCCCGCAGCCGGATGTGCTGCAACCGTTCTCCCATGCGCGCCACAATCTCCGGAGAGCGACGACGATTCTGCCGTCCCCAATCTGTAATTAATCGCCGCAGAATGGTGTTCGAAACCACCGCCGGAAAGACCAAGTTCAGGTTGCCCTGCACATGCGGCATTCGAATTTCAAAACTGATGGAAAGCGTTTTTTCTGTGGGCGACATCAGGCGAGCAATCTGCGTCTGCTGTTGCCGCTTTTCAAAATTGAAGTTCAATCCCACGGGCTGCCAGGCGGCAGTCAGCTCGCGACAGCTAACTTCAATCACGCTGGCAAGAATCGATTCTTCAATATCCGTCAGTTCTCGCACTGCTGCCGCCCGGCCTTCTCCCCCCAGCAACAGATCGATCATGGGAAGCGCCAATGCCAGGTCTAGTTCCAGGCCGCAAATGGCCCCCAGTGGCTCTAGGCGCACTGAAGCCACATAAGAAATCTCGGGAATTCGCCCAATGAATTCCGAATAAGGCAGCTGTTCTGCTGATGCCAGCGCCACTTGAAAATGGCAGCGCAGAAATGCGCCCAGATTGTGCGTCAGATTGCGCGCGAAGTTATCATTCAGCAAGCTGATGGCCCGCATCTGTTCACTGTTGATCTGACCCACGCGCGAGAAAGTAAAGGATTGAAAGGGCGCATTCGCCGGGTGCTCCTTGACATTGCTGCCACGGGTGCGAGCAGCGGCAAACAGCGCGTCGATTTCTTCCTGGGCTAACGGCTTATCCATTTACCTTCTCCTTCCTGCGACTGTCGCACGATCGGATGCCCGTCGCGTGCGCGGACACCTAGAGGACCCATTCCGGCAGCCGAATTTCCAGGACGATCCCCCTTGGAACAACCTCCGTCCGGTTTGCAATTCGGCTTGTGGATGGCTTTGGCAGGATCGTTCGCCAACAGGGATCGCAGATGTAAAACTGCGGAAGTATGAATTTGAGATACCCGCGACTCCACCACATCCAGGGTGAGTCCGATCTCCTTCATCGTCATTTCTTCGTAGTAGTAGAGAGTCAACACCATGCGCTCCCGTTCCGGCAACGCCGTGATTGCATCGGCAAGACGGGCGCGCATTTCCGCCTTCAGGCAGTGAAACAAGGGCCCTTCCTCCGGCGAGCTAGGCACATACGCCACTTCGTCGTCGGAAGAATCCTCGGAATGAGCGACATCGAGGCTGCCAATTTCCAGGCCCCGCAGGTCGGTCAATAGATGCTGGTATTCATCCAGCGACATATCCATCTCGGTGGCCACTTCGTTTTCCATCGGCGTTCTGCCCAGCCGCCCGGTCAACTTATGCATGGCGGTCTCAATGGCTCGACCTTTGCGGCGCAAGTCGCGCGGACTCCAGTCCAGCGTGCGCAGGCTGTCGAGAATGGCGCCGCGAATTCGAAATTGCGCATAGCTGCGGAACTGCACCTTCTTGCCGGCGTCAAACTTGTTGAATGCGTCGGCCAGACCCACCATGCCGGCGCTCACCAGGTCGTCCATTTCAACATGCGCCGGAAGATGCTCGTGAATGCGGCGCGCGATGTATCGCACCACCGGAAGATGCTCCATCAGGATCTGTTCGCGTTCGGCTGCGTCCATCTGGTTGAACGGTGCGCCTGCGATTGAATCCCCACCGTCCGGTGTCCCCGCCTGAACCTGGCTGGCCAACAGCGTGATGGCGGTATTCGTTTCGCGATCCGCTGCGCGTGGAAACTTTGGTACGGGCATCGTGCTCACTCCTTTTGCATGCCGGCGAAGACCCGTCGGCGCCAATCTAACTCAACGTTCCTAACGACCGCACCCGTATATCGACTGGGAGTTCAGCGGGTGCAACCACCGAGACCCTGGGCATAAACGGCTCCAGCCAGCGGCGCAGATAATAGCGGGCGGGGCTGGAACAAAGAAGGACCGGGCTGCCAGAGTTCGACGCACCGCCGGTCAGTTGCTTCCAGGACTCGACGATGCGGCGCAGGAATGTGGTTGCGTTGCGTGACGGCTGGCTTCCATCTCCTAGCAAGCGCTGCGTGCTTTCGCCTTCAACGGTGGCCAGCACTTCCTCTTCCAGCGACGGATCCAGCACGAAGACACGCATCTGGCCTTCGCCGTCGAGCATCGGCTGCATCAGGGCGCGACCCATCGACTGGCGAATCGTCTCCACCAAGTGCACCGTATTCTTGTTCGTGGCCGCGGCTTCCACCATCACTTCCAGCAGCGAGCCGAGGTCGCGAATCGAAACCTGCTCCCGCAACAATTGCTGCAACACGCGCTGCACTTCTCCCAGCGTCATTAATTTCGGCACCAGCTCTTCGATCAGCTTGGGATGGGTCTCCTGCAGGCTGTCGAGCAGCCGCTTGGTTTCCGCACGCCCCAGCAAACGATGCGCTTCGCGACGAATCACTTCTCCCAGATGCGTGGCGATAACTGTGGTGGGGTCGACTACGGAATATCCGGCCGCCATGGCCTGTTCCGAAAGCGATGGCTGGATCCATCGAGCAGGGACGCCAAAGGCAGGCTCACGGGTTTCGGTTCCGGGCAAGACGCGTGCTTTGGGATCGGCATTGACCGCCAGCAATTGATTGCCTTCCGTCTGCCAGCGCGCCATCTCCGCATTGCGCAGCGAAATGATGTATTCCCGCGGCTTCAGGCGGAGATTGTCGGTGATATGAACAGGGGGAATGATGAAGCCCAGTTCCTTGGCTAGGTGTTTGCGCAGCGCGCGCACCCGAGCCAGCATTTGGCCTCCCTGCCTTTCGTCCACCAGCGGAATCAACTGAAATCCAATTTCAAGGCTGAGATCATCAATCGGCAGCAAGCCCGCAAGGTTATCCGTCTGCGCGCCGGTCGCTGCTTTCGCATCTTTTCCTGCTGCCGCGCCTTCGCTCTCTGCAACCGCGGCCGGCGCAGGCATGCGATAGGCCATGTACCCCAGACCGGCCGCCATCAGCAGAAACGGCAGCTTGGGCAGGCCTGGGATCAAGGCCATGATGGTCAACAGGCCGGAAGCAATCCACAAGGTGCCTGGTCGCTGAAAGATCTGCGCGCCAATCTCTGTGCCGAGCGAGTTGGACGACGAAGCGGCACGCGTCAACACAATGCCGCCGGCAACCGAGACCAGCAATGACGGAATGGTCGTGACCAGGCCATCTCCGACGGTGAGTACGGTGTAGGTTCGCAACGCTTCGCCGACCGCGATGTTTTGCTGAAACACTCCAATCAACAGGCCGGCAATAATATTGATGGCGGTGATGAGGATCGTCGCCATCGAATCTCTCTGGTTGAAGCGCGCCGCGCCGTCCATAGCGCCATAGAATTCAGCTTCGCGGGCAATCGATTCGCGCCGTTTGCGGGCGGTGGCTTCATTGATCACTCCGGCGTTGAGATCTGCATCGATGGCCATCTGCTTGCCCGGCAACGCATCGAGGGTAAATCGCGCCGTCACTTCGGCGGTCCGCACCGCGCCGTGACTCACCACCAGAAACTGAATCGCAATCAACGCCAGAAAAACAACAAATCCGACAATGTAGTTGCCGCCGACAACAAACTGCCCGAAGGCCTCAATCACCTGACCAGCGGCACCGGTGCCTTCAAATCCATGCAGCAGAATGCGACGGCTAGAGGCCAGATTCAGGGATAAGCGAAACAGCGTCAGTAGTAATAACAAGGTTGGAAAAACGGAAAATTCGACCGCCTTACGCAATTGCACGGCCGAAAGAAAGACCAGAAACGAAGCGGTAATCGAAATTGTCAGCAGCAGATCGAGCGCAAAGGCCGGTAACGGAACCAGCATCACCAGCACCATGCTGATGGCGGTGGCCGGCAACAGCATTTCGTGGGCGCGACGGCTCATTTCCGGGGTGAGCCAGCGCAGCAGGCCGCTGCCCTTTTGCTGGGATTCCGGAGCCGGGTTTTGTGCTATGACTTGCGTGCTCACTCGCCTGCTCCTGATCCATCAGTCGGCCCGTTGGTAGAAGAACGGTCTCCGAACGGATCGTGATCGGTTGCTTCCTGCATGGTTGGGCCTGTTGCTGAGGCTGGTGCATCCGTCGTGCCAAAGTCGGTCGGGTTTTCCTTGGATTTTTCTATTCCTTGACCCAGCCGCAGCTGCGGAGTCAGGTATGCGGTGCCGGGACGCATCGGTTGCTGCGGCCGTTGCGGCTCGCGCGAGCTGGCGCGCATCTTTTCCTCTACTTGCTGGCGATAGAGGAAGGCAAGGATCCCAGCAACGGCGGCATACAGATCGTGGGGAATGGATTGTCCCGGCTCGACCGAGCGAAACAGGGATCGGGCCAGCGGTGGATTTTCGACGATGGGAACTCCGGCCCAGCGTGCTTCATCTTTGATCCGCTCCGCCATCAGGTTTCTGCCTTTGGCCAGCACCTTGGGAGCCTGCAGCGTTTCAAAGTTGAATTCGAGCGCTACAGCATAGTGGGTCGGATTGGTGATGACGACGCTGGCCTTCGAAACATCGGCCTGAAGCTTGCGGCGGCGCATCTGCCGCTGGATGGATCGAATGCGGCCGCGAATCTGCGGGTTGCCCTCCATTTCCTTGTATTCCTTGCGCATGTCTTCTTTGCTCATGCGCAAGCGCTGCTCCCAGCTGCGCCATTCCACCACGTAGTCCAACCCCGACCAGCAGAGAAGGATGCCGCTGGTTGCCAGCAACAGGCGATACTGGCTTTCAAACAATAGCGGCAGTTGCTCCAACGTCAGCACCGGCAAGGAGAGGACGGTGTGCTGCAAAATATCCCACCCCAGAATCATCACCAGGGTTGCAGGAATCAAAGACTTGAGCATCCGCGTCGATCCGCGCAGAGAGAACAGGTTTTTCAAATTTGTTGCGGGTGACAGACGGTCAAACTTCGGCTGC
>Ga0335075_10010002_pt1 | contig 14405 bp, 14 predicted proteins | sample Lox_Sample_24_FD_206723 | JGI IMG/M metagenome (GOLD analysis project Ga0335075, IMG submission 206723) | Soil microbial communities from Loxahatchee National Wildlife Refuge, Florida, United States - Lox_Sample_2.4 | ecosystem: Environmental > Terrestrial > Soil > Wetlands | place: USA...
CATACCCATGGCTGGGCCCGCGCTCAAGCAGCCCCAACAGCGTCAGCGGAACACTCATACCCGAGAGACTACCTCAAGAGTAGGCTCTCAGGTAGTAGTTGACCTACTCTCTTGGAGAATAGTCACTTCTACCAGGGAATGACGCCGTAGCCGCCGGTCCCGTCGGTGGTCCACACGTAGCCCCAGTGGATACCGCTCGGGCCGTCTTCCGTGAGCGTCGCGAGGTGCACGCTCGGCTCCGCGCCTTCTGCGGCGGAGCGGAACCCGCGGTGGTTATTGAAGTCCGTGGCGGTGAACCCGGGGTTGGCGGCGTTGACCTTGATCGGCGTGTCCCGCAGCTCCTTGGCGTACATGACGGTGATCATGTCGAGCGCGGCCTTGGACGACGGGTACTGCACCGAAGCCGGCATCTGGCTGAGCGGGTGCGCGGGCTCGCTCTGCCCGGTGATCGAGCCGACCTCGCTCGACACGTTGACGATCCGTGCCGCCGGGGCGCGGCGGAGCAGCGGCAGCATCGCGTTGGTCACCGCGACCACGCCAAAGACGTTGATCTCGTACACCGCCCGCATGTCATCCAGCGACGTCTGGCTCGGCGGGTAGCCCTGCCGGGCCACGCTTGCGGTGCCTGCGTTGTTAACCAGGACGTCCAGGTGGCCGTGCTCCGCCTCGATCAACTCGGCCGCCCGCTGGATCGACTTGGCGTCGGTCACGTCGAGTTGGACGAAGCGAGCGTCGGCACCGCCCGCGCGCAGACGCTGCTCCGCCTCGCGGCCGCGATCGGTGTCACGCGCCCCGAGCAGCACGGTCATGCCCTGGGAGGCGAGCTGGCGGGCGGTCTCGTACCCGATTCCCTTGTTGGCCCCGGTGATGAGGGCGGTCTTCGTCGTCATACCCCCGCACGCTACGGCGACGACCCGCCGAGCCGGGAGAGACCGACGAAGGCTGGGACCAGCGGTACCACCCCGTCGGCCCGGTCATGCGGCAAGGTAGAGACATGAGCACGGCAAGCCGGGATGAGCTGGCGGCGTTCCTGCGGGCCAGGCGCGCCCGGATCTCGCCGCGCGACGCCGGGCTGCCGGAAGTGGGCCGACGGCAGACGCCGGGGCTGCGCCGCCAGGAGGTGGCCCAACTCGCCGGGATGTCCATCGACTACTACATCCGGCTCGAGCAGGCCCGCGGGCCGCGGCCGTCGCGCCAGGTCCTGTCCGCGCTCACGCGGGCGCTGATGCTCAACGCGGACGAGCGGGACTACCTGTTCCGCATGGCCGGCGAGGCACCGCCGCAGACGGTCAGGCCCAGCCGTGAGATCACCCCGGGCATCAGGCACATGCTGGACGGCATGCCGACCACCCCGGCCTACGTGGTCGACGCCGCGTACAACATCCTGGCCTGGAACCCGCTCGCCGTGCACTTCATCGGAAACCTGGCCGGGCACACGGACACGAACATGATCCGCTGGACGTTCCGCCGGGCACCGACCGACGTCGCGTGGAGCGACGAGCACTTCCTGCGCTTCACCAGGTCCACGGTGGCCGACCTGCGAGCCAACTACGCCCGCTACCCCGGCGATCCCGAAATCGAGGGCCTGGTCAGCGAGATGCTCGCGCTCTCACCGGAGTTCACGGAAATGTGGAATTCCTACGAGGTGGAGGTCCGCGGGCCGATGCTCAAGCGCGTCGGCCACCCGCAGGTCGGGCCGCTGGAGTTCGAGTGCCAGGTCTTGCACATCGCCGAGACCGGCCAGCGCCTCATCGCCTACTGTGCCGCTCCCGGTTCCTCCACCGAAGCGGCGTTCATCCAGTTGGCCGCCGATTCGGCGCACGGCGTCCCTTAACGGTCACCAAGGCGGTTAGCCGCGGCGGCCGCGAGTCAGCCACCCGGTAGACCGCCCACCGCCGTCAGCCGGATGACCGGGAGGACGCGGTCGGTCTTCTTCTGGTAGCCGGCGTAGCGCGGCTGAGCGGCGGCGATGCGCTGCCAGGCCGCATCGCGTTCCTCGCCGGTGAGCTGGGTTGCCGCGACGTTGACGGTCTCGCCGGCCACCTCGATCTGGGCCTGGTCGGGGTGGGCGGCGAGGTTGTGGTACCAGGCCGGATTATTCTTCATGCCGCCTGACGAGGCGACGATCAGCCAGGCGCCGTCGCCGTCGGAGAACGTCCCGAGCAGCGTCTGGCGTCGCTGGCCGGTCTTCGCCCCGACCGTGATCAGCACCAGGCCGTCCATGCCCATCGTCTTGCCGTTCGTGGCCGCGGAGCGCCGGAATCGCCTGATCATCTGGTTGTTCATGAACTTCGTCATCGGCGCCATGAACGACGGCATACTCGGGCCGTAGGTGCCGCGCGGTGTCTTCTCGAACGCCATCGCTACCTCCCGGGACTCTGGTGCTTCCTACCCGTGGAATTGTGGCCGCTCACTTCTTGTCCGCCTTTATCCGCCGAGGAGGGTGCGGGCGGCCTGGCGGCCCGCTTCCAGCGCGCCCGCGAGCAGGCGGCTGTCCGTGGTCAGGCGGCTGACCGGCGGGGTTGTCGTGGACGGGTAGATCATGAGGGCCTTGCCCTCGGCCTCCATGGCGATGATGCGGGCCACGTCGGCGGCCGTGCGGACGCGGCGGGTTAGCAGGGCCGTGCGCAGCGCCAGGGGCTCATTCCGCAGGGTGGTCCTGGTGAGGATGCGGACGGAGCGGGGCGGGCGGGCGGCGGGTGAGCCGTTCACGTGCGGGCCGGCCCCGGTGGGCGCCAGCGGGCGGCGGGAGCGCAGCACCAGGACGTGCGTCGCTTCCTGGGCGAGCGGCGTGCGGAAGGGTACCGACTCCGCGACGCCCGCGTCGTAGAAGCGGCGGCCACGGAGTTCGACCGGCGGCCCCGCGAGAAAGGGCAGGGACGCGCTTGCCCGCAGGGCCAGCCGCAGCTCAACCGGGCTGGCGATCAGCGGGCGCAGGTCCGTCGACTCGCCGCTCTCGGCGTCGGTGCCCAGCGGGTGGTACTCGACCGGGCTGGCGAGCACGGAATCGAAGTCCATCGGGAACTCGGTTTGGTAGACCACCTCGACCAGCGTGCGCACGTCGACCACGGGGCGCCCGCGCAGCAGCGACGACCAGCGGATCAGGGTGCGCGCGTAGTCGGGGTCGGCCCAGCCCCGCAGGCCCTCGGGGGTCGAGCTGAGCAGCCAGGCGCCGGTGATCGCCCCGGCCGAGGAACCGTACACGGCGTCGAGGGCGGGGACCATGCCAAGCTCGTGCAGCGCGAGCGCCATCCCGGCGGAAACCGTGCCCCGCATGCCGCCGCCCTCAATGGACAGCGCGATCCGGTACGGGTCGTCCCGATGCCCGGGCCTGCTGCCCGAGCGGACGCGCTCCTTGATCAGCCGCAGCACTTCATGCACCCTGGCACGGTACCCGGCGCGCGACGATCGTCAGCACGGCTCGCAAATCATGAAATACCCGTCATGCCCGTGGGTGGCTTACCGCCTGCCGGCGACGGCGCCGTAGCAGGACACGTTCTCCTTCAGCCCGGTCGCCCCTCGGTCCGGTCGCCACTGGTGACACTGCACCAGGCCCGGCGGGACGAGTCGCATGTCATCGAAGAACCGCAGGGTCTGCGCATAGGTACGCCGGGTCTGCCGGACCTTGACGTGCTCGTTGTAGCGGCGGGCGCCTTCTGCCACCATCTCGGCGTCGATATCCTTCGCCGGCTGGGTCAACGCCAGGTAACTGCCCGGTGCCGTCGCCTTGACCATCTCGGTCACGATCCCGTACGGGTCTTCTTCTTCCGACACCAGGTGCAGCACGCCGATGAACAAGACGGCGACCGGCCGGGAAAAGTCCAGCGTGCGCGCCGCCTCGTCCAGGATCTTGGTCGTCTCCTTGAGGTCCGCGTCCAGGTACGCGCACGCGCCGTCGGGACTGCTCGACAGCAGCGCGCGGGCATGCGTAAGCACGATCGGGTCGTTGTCGACATATACGATCCTGCATTCCGGTGCGACCGACTGCGCCACCTCGTGGGTGTTACCCGCCGCCGGGATGCCAGTTCCGATGTCCAGGAACTGCCGTATCCCCGCTTCACCGGCGAGGAAACTGACCGCGCGGCCGAGAAACGCCCGGTTCGCCCGGATATCCCGGGTGATCGTCGGCCTGACGGCGATCACTTCCTCGGCGGCGACCCTGTCCGCTTCGAAGTTGTCCTTGCCGCCGAGCCAGTAGTCATAAACTCTGGCCGCATGCGCCACGCTGATGTCAATTTCAGGCGGAGGCGGGTGTTCGCCCGCGCCAGTACCCGGACGCTTCGCCATCCGGCTGCCTCCATGAAGTCAGAGATGTGGTCGCACGAATATCGCTGCCGACGGAGCATTTAAGTCCATGGCCAAGAAGTCGGCAGAGCACGATTAAATCATATATATCGCTTCGATAATCCTTCCCGCATGGCCGGTTACGTCCGTTTTGTGTGCGATGAATAACTTAACAAGTTAAGCCGGGAACACCCCTTGCGTTCATCGAACTAAACCGTATAAGTAACGGAGGTGACGTGTCAATGACGACCAAAGAGGAGCACACATGGCGTTCCGGCTGAGACAACGGCGCGCGCTGTACGCGGGCGCCTGCACGGCGATCGCGGTCCTTACGACCGCCATGGTCACGACGGCCGCCCCGGCCGCCAGCGCGAGCAGCCTGCCGACCCCGCTGTCCGCGGCCCCCCTCGGGCTCAACACCGCACCGTGGGACTACATCTACGCAGCGGACACGTCGGCCGACGGCGGGGTGGATGTCATCCAGCCGCTCCTGCAGGCGGCCGGCATCGACCAGCTCCGTTACGGCGGTGGCTCGTACGCGGACTACTACGACTGGCAGACCAACACCAACATTCAGAACTGCCTGCCCGACGACGCGACAGCGTCATTCACCTCGAGCTGCTCCTCGTCCGACTCTCTCGACTTCAGCCAGTTCTCTCAGCAGGCCCGGGCGATCGGGGCGCAGAGCTTCGTCACCGTCAACTACGGCTCTGGCACGCCCGCCGAAGCCGCCGCCTGGGTGACGCAGGCCAAGGACACCGCTGGCCAGGGCGTCGCGCTGTGGGAAGTGGGCAACGAGACCTACGGATGCTGGGAGGTCGACAACGAGCTCGCCGGACCGCCGGCCAACTACAGCGGCTACACGCCGAACACCTACACCACCGTGAACGGGGTGGACGAGAACCCGACCTGCCCACAGGTAACCGAGGGCGACTCGGCGGGCACCCAGACGCTGGCCACCTCCTACGCCGTCAACGCCAAGCAGTTCCTGATCGCCATGAAGGCCGCGAACCCGCAGGCCCAGATCGGGGTGCCCTGGGCGTTCGGCAGCGACGTGCCGGGCGCGTCCGTGCCTGACAACTCCGAGTGGAACAACACCGTGCTCGGCACGGACGGCCGGTACGTGAGCTTCGTGGACGCCCACTACTACCCGTTCTCCTTCTCCGGCGGCACGGGCGGCTCCAACCCGACCGACCAGCAGGTCCTGCAATCGCTTGAGCAGATCCCGTCGCTCTACAGCGAGATACGCACAGAGCTGAACACCCACGATCCCGCCGCGTCTGTCGTGGTCGGCGAGACCGGCGTGTCAAACAACGAGACCACGACCGTCTGCACCCCGGCCGGCGCGCTGTTCGCCGCGGGCGACGTGCTGTCCTGGCTCGCGGCCGGGGCGAAGAGCGTCGACTGGTGGGACATGAACAATTACGGCAACACCACCAGTAGCTGCACCAACCCGGACTACGGTTTCTTCACCTCGTCCTCGCCGCCGGTCGCGGAGACCCCGTACTACGGCTACCTGCTCGCCTCGGTGCTCGCCCAGCCGCACGCGCTGCTCTCCCCCCTGGGCACCTCCGACCCGGCCGACGTGCTGGCTTACCAGGCCCTGCTGCCGAGCGGCAAGTACACCGTGGCCTTCATCAACACCAACACCAGCGCCGCTAAGGCGGTCACGTTCCACGCCCCGCTGTCCGGAACTCTGCAGACGTGGAGCTACGGCGCCGGGAACCAGAACGCGACGAATTCGAACATCGTCACCGGCACGACACCAGCCTCGGCGGTTGCCGGCAGCATCACGCTGCCGGCCGAGTCGATGACGATCCTCCAGACGCGGTAGCAAACTCATCGGCGGCCAGTGAAGTACCAAGCCACATGGCTTGGTACTTCACTGGGCGCGTAATTGGGTTGCACCGCATGCCTGGCTTCCCTACGCTGCCGGGGTACCCGGAAGCTGACTACGGAGGTACAGGATTCATGACCATGGCCGTCCACGCTGCTGCGTCATCCGCGCGATTCGCCTGAGGCTGGTTCCTCTTTCCTGACCTCGCCTGGGCCGGTACCGGCTAAGGCGGTCTGAACGGGCATTCCCCCGGGGCCTTCGCGTGCGGGACGCCGCGGCTGCAGCGCTCAATCGTCGCAGCTATGCGTGGAGGCCTTTGTCATGTCCGTTTCCCCTGGTGCGCGCCGTGACCAGGCGCGCACGGTCCGTCCTTCGTTCCGTGACCCGCGTTTCGCCCTGTTGCTGGCCGGCCAGTCCGCCGGCTGGGTCTGCAGCTGGGCGTCGGCCATTGTCCTGTGGGGGTTCGCCGCCTACCACTTTGGTGCCAGCCCGGAGGCCATCTCGGTCACGACCCTGTGCTGGTCGGGGCCGCCGGTGGTACTCACCGCGTTCACCGGCGGTCTCACCGACCGGTTCGGGCCGCGGACCATGCTGATCATCGGCTACGCCTGCTCCGCCGCCACGTCGCTGGGGATGACCACCGCGGGGTCGCTGATGTCGCTGGACATCATGGCGGCCGCTTGCGGTGCGGCCAGGTCGGTGTGCAGCCCCGCGAGCAGCACGCTGCCGGCGCGAGTGGTGGAGCCCGGCGACCTGCTCGCCGCGAACTCGCTCCTCGGCGTCACCGCCTCGATCGGGCAGGTGGGGGGACCGCTGGCGGCCAGCGTGCTGATGGCGGTCGCGGGGTTCCGCACGGCGTTCGCCGCCGACGCCGCCATGTACCTGGTCAACGCCCTGGTGGTGATCCCGCTGCCGAATCTGCGGCGCCCGGGCGAGCCGCGGGAACCCGTGACCGCCGACACCAGGCGTTCCGCTCACGGGGTTTCGTGGTTGCGCAAGGCGACGGCGGGCGTGGTGCCGGTGGTCCGGGATCCGGGATTGCGCCGCGTCGCGATGGCCCGGATGGGGGTCATCTTCACGTCCGGGGCGTTCCTGGTCATAGAGCCGCTGTACGCCCGCCACGTGCTGGACCGGCCGCCGTCCCAGTTCGCCCTGTTCGAGGCGGTCATCGGGAGCGGGGCCATCGTGACCGGCCTGACGCTCCCGGTCATCCGCCGCCGCCTTCCGGCAGCCCGTCCGGCGGGAACAGTCCTGGCGGCGGGCGCGATCGGCTACGGGCTGGCCGCCGCGCTGTTCACCGGCACCCCGTGGATCCCTGTCGCCTACCTCGGGGCGTTCGTCTGGGGAGCCGGCGGCACGGTCTTCTACACCGTTGCCGCCACGACCCTGCAACGACTCGCCCCCGCGAACACGCTAGGCCGGGTCTCGGGCGTGATCTCCACGGCCGAGTCGACGGTCGAGAACGTCAGCATGCCGCTGGCAGGCGTGCTCATCGCGGGCGCCGGAATCCGGCCTGGTGCACTCATTCTCGCAGCGGTCGCCGTCGCGGCCGGGACGGCCTGTCTACGCGACTTATAAGAGGCTCGCTCGCATGTGCGAAACCGTCCGAGCCTGGTCGAAAAACGCCTCCGGCCAGCAGGAAAGGAAACTTTTCGGAAAGGAAGCAACCTTTAACCCGGCGCCTCGTCTTATAAACCGTGAGTCGCATTGAAGCCGAGAAGATTGGGGCGGTCACGGTCATGAAGAAGAAGCTTTTCCGGGTTTCCATGGTGCTCGGTGCGGGGGGCGCGATAGCGGCGGCCTCGCTTGCCGGCGCCCAGGGCGCGTCGGCCGCCACCTTGTCCTGGCGGCCGGTGCTGTCGGTGCCGGGCGGCGGGGTGACCGAGGCGGTCGTCGCCACCGGCAGGACCACCGGGTGGGCGTTCCTGTCCAGCGGCGCCGCCTACCAGCGCACGGGCGCGACGGCGTGGAAGAAGGTCGCGTTCCCCGGCCGCAACGGTTACGTGGACGCCGCCGCGGCCTCCTCGCCGTCTAATGTGTGGGCCGCGTACCGGCCCGCGGCGGGCGGGGACGGGTCGCAGGTTGACCACTGGAACGGCAGCAAGTGGTCGGTGGTCAGGTCGTTCCCCGGCACGGTCACCAGCCTGTCGGTGCTCGGGCCGGACGACGTGTGGGCGTTCGGCGGGGCAAGCTACGGCCAGGGCGTGTTCCACTTCAACGGGCGCGGCTGGACGGAGGCCTCCTCAACCCTGTCGGGCGGCTCGGCCACCAGCGACCAGGACGTCTGGGCGTTCAGCGGCACCAAGGTCGCGCGCTACAACGGCCGCACGTGGACCGAGACCAACGTCGCCGGGCTGTTCCCGGCCAGCACGGGCGGGCACGTTGCCCCCGCCGTGACCGCCATCCTGGCGCTCGCGCCGAACAACGTCTTCGCGGCCGGCACCGGCTGGGGCGGGACGGGCGGGGCGGGCGGCGGCCCCGCGGTCGTGCTGCACTACAACGGGCACAGCTGGAGCCGGGTGGCGGTCGGCCCGGACGTCCTTGGCCCGGGGTCGCTGGCCTCCGACGGCAGGGGCGGGCTGTGGATGACGTCCGACACCCACGAGAACTACCAGGTGCTGCTGCACTACACGGCCGGACATCTCATCAACGCGAACGAGCCGTTCAAGTCGGTCGCCGCCATCCCCGGCACGACCGAGGCGCTGGGCGGCAACGCCAGCCCGGCTGCCACCGCGCAGGTCTACCAGTACTCCTAACCGGGTAACCAGGGGCCGGGAGCGGGCCGCGCGGACACCGCGCGGCCCGCACCCGCCTGGGCCGTTCACGCGTAGCTGCACTCATTGCATTATGCTGCTGATCGCAGCATAATGCAGCTATGTCAACGTCGATCACAATTCGCGACGTACCGGATGAGACGCGCGACGAGCTCGCGGCGCGGGCGGCGGCGACCGGGCGCTCGCTTCAGGAGTACCTCCGGTCCAAGCTCATAGACCTCGCCCGCCAGCCCGACGCGGAGGCCCTCCTCGCGGAGGTCCGCGCCCGCAAGGCCGCGACCGCCCCGGCCCTGCCGCGGGACCGGATTCTCGCGCATCAGCTCGAGGACCGCCGATGACGCTCGTCGTCGACGCCTCGGTTGTCGTGGCGGGCCTGGTCAGCGCCGACGCGACGGGGGAATGGGCCGAGTCCGTACTCGCGAGCGGACCGCTGGCCGCGCCGCACCTCATGCCCGTCGAGGCGGCAAGCGTCCTGCACCGGGCCGAGCTCGCAGGCGAGATCTCCGCCGATGCCGCGTCGCTGGCGCACGCCGACCTCGGGCGGCTGCGCGTCGAGTACTTCCCGTACGACCCGTTCGCCGAGCGGATCTGGGAGCTGCGCGGTCCGGGCCTGGCCGCACCGCCGGGTTCAGCGGAACGGGCCGGGCTATTCTTTCAGCCCGGGCCGGCCGGCAGCGGCACCGACGATCCCGCGGAGACTCTCGACTATTCGTACGAGCAGCAAGTCGAGATGCTGCAGAAGGAATCGGAGCGCCGCGAGAACCAGGCGCGCGCGGCGCTAGCCCAGGGCCGTGAGGACATGGCTCTCGCAGCGCTCCAGCAGAAGGCCGGTCTCCAGGGCCAGCTCAATGACCTGCAGGGGCAGTACGCGTCGCTGCAGAAGGTCCGCAGGGGCGCGGCTGACTGCGACGCGGCCGCGAAGCGGGTGGAGCTGCAGATGACGGCCTTGGCGGAGTCCTCGGGCGAGCTGGAGCGGCGCGCCGAGGAGGCCCGCGCGACCGGGCAACCCGAGATCGCCCAGGAATCGCTTGCCAGGAAGAACGCGGTTGCGGCCGAGCTTGGCGAGCTGAGGGACCGGTACCAGTCACTCCGGCAGCAGGCAGACCGCCTGACCGTAGCGTCCCAACGGCTGGAGGCGAAGATAATCGACTTCAGACTGCGGCAAAGGGAGGCCGGCGAGCGGAGTGGCCGCCCGGGCCTGACCAGCTATGAGGCCTGGTACGTGGCGCTCGCCGAGTTCCTCGGGGCGAAGCTCGCAACGCTCGATGCGAGGCTCGCCCTCGTGCCCGGTCCGCGCTGCGCCTTCTGCCTGCCGCCGCTCCCGCCGGATTAGCGTTCCCAACGATCCGCCGCGGGCGCCGTCCATGGCTGTCGGTGACGGTTCTGAGGTCGGAAAATGGTTGACGATTGGACTCGTAGCCCGTCAGCCCCGAGTCGAGCGCGGTATCGAATAATCTACGCGGACTCGCCTAACTAAGCGATCCTCATGGCAGTTCGTTTCTCTTCATCGCCTGGTTTGTTGACGGCCATCCCGTCCCGTTGACCAGCCGGAACAATCTGATGACCAGGAAGGAGCAAACACCCGAGCCCGCGGAACCCAGCCCAGTCGGCGCGAAAGCCGGCCAGCCAGGCATCTCGGGTTGCCACTCAGCAGCGGTGCAGAGATTATGTTTATATGCGGCTTAGGCCAGGCGATAATCCGCCGTGGAACTGGTGGTGGCCAGTTGGCGGCGCCGCTGTGGTCGCTTTGCTGGCTATCGGCTTCGATACGGACTGGTCGGCCGGATTGTGGGCGGCCGCTGGCGTTGTCGCTGTCGTATACGTCGGCGTCCCAGTAATGGCAACTAGCCTTACCGATCTCACGGCCAGGAGGCTGCCGCCGCTCGCGTCGACTGGAGAGCCCGGCATGCCAGAACCCGAAATGCACCAGCCGCCGCAGACGGCCAAGATAATCAACCTGCCCGGGGTACCGCAGCCTGCCGGACAAGCTCAGCGGCCATGGCGTAAGACCGGGTCCCTGCAGTTCGCGAACCTGGTAAACGCGCTGTGCCAGGCGCTGCCCTTGGTTCAGCAGGCAATGGACACAGCTGAGTTGTCCGGGGTGGAAATGCACCGGGTCAGGATCGGCAACAACGACACCGCCCAGCAGCGCTGGCAGGCAGTGCTCAAGCAGGCGATCGACGACCGCGTCGACGACCGCCTGTGCAATGAGGCGCTGAAGCTAAGGAAGGACTTCCCGGAACTGAACCGGGCGGTGGCCGACTGGCTCGGGGCCTCCGGGTGACCGATTCGTCCCGGTCCGAGCTGACGTTGTCGGACCTGGACAAGGTCATCGATGCCGTGGCGGCTGAATTCACCAATGAGAATGAGCCGAGAAGCACGGCCGAGTCCATCGGACTGCTCGATCCGCCGTCACCGGGTGGCAGTTCCCGGTCAAAGGACCGCTGGACGCCGGTCTTCGGGGACGCCCTTAATAACTCACCGGAGATGCTGGCGAGCTTGCTGAAGGTAATTCGCAGCAAATCAAGTCCGCTTCCTAAAGCGAAAATTGACGCGGCCCTGCAAGAGATGAAGGTCCGCTGCGTTATCCGCGTCACGAACACCGCCAACCTCAGCCTGTTCGAGCAGATTAACGATCTGATCAGCACATCCCGGCCCGATGACTTCAGGGAGCCGGCCGAGCGCCTCCGCAACACTGCCCTAGCAGTCCGACGCCTGCTGATGCGGCCGCTGCTGGCCGAGACCTTCCTGCAAATGGAGCGGAACCTGGACTTCACCGTCCCCGAGCCCGACTGGCTCCGGATACAGCCGGCCAACCAGGCCGTCAACGTGGTGACGGCCCTCGACTACCTGCTGACCCTGATGGACGCGCCGAGCACTCAGGCGTCAGCGTTCTCCTTGAGCAACGGGCTGGGCCCGGACAGCACTCAGGGCCGCACGGACCAAGATGCGGCCGACTGGCTGAGCCGACGGCGATTTGACGCCCGGCGGGCCGCGGTGACCGAGGCCCAGCGCCTCCTGCTAATGCTGCGCAAGGACATCGCGCTCGACTAGCGGTCGGCGCCGAGCCTCGCCGTTGAATGATTCGAACCTTCGTTCTATACTTGAAGTCGTGCAAACCTCGGAAGGAAACCGATTGGCGACGAGCCGATGCGGGTGAACGCTACTGACCAGGCCGAGCAGCTCCTTATGGCCAGCAGCCCGGGTGAGCTGATGACAGCCGCCCACAGCCTGCGCGAGATGGCGCTTGACGTCCGGAGGGAGCTCGTGCACCCCCATGCCCCGGGACCGTCGCTACAGCTGGACCCGACCGTGCCGGAACCCGAGCTGCGCCGAGCCGAGCTGGCCGACCTGGCGGTAGACGTGATCACGGCGACCGATTACCTGATCAGGCTGCTCAGCGGCCCGGCCATCATGGCATCCCGGCTGATCCTGGCTGACCCGGCCGGCTTTGGCGGCGAAGGGAGCTCGGACGAGCAGGCCTTTGACCGGCTGGCCCGTCGGCAACTGGACGCCCGGGGCGCTGCGGTGCGCCTGGGCACACGGCTTCTTTCGCAGCTGAGCCAGGACGTCGCGTGAATAGAGCGTCGCACCGCTAGCCTTCCCCACCTTCACGCGTGGCTGGGGGTTTTCCGTGCGGTGGGACGGCACCAAAAACCCACGCTCATGTCTTTTCACCTGCGAGTATCCGCTCGACTGTGGTGCCTGATGACCGCGGCGGCCTTTAGCAGAAGTAATGAAGCAGTGGAAGTGCGAGGGATTTCCCGCCCAGCCCGGCACTCGAAGCGCTGCTTGACCACTCAGGGCAGTGATTCCCCCCACCGGGAGATCACCCGGCCACGTGTTCAAGTGGCTGCTGAATCGGGGAAAATGCGCGGGTTTGTGTGTCCGAGGGGGGACTTGAACCCTTTTAGGCGTGCATTTTCCCCGATTCTGCGCTTGAATACGCAGGTAGGGGAGAAATCCCCTGTTCGGGGATTTCATGCGGCCATGCTAGCGGGCGCGCTTCCGTCCGTGTCAAGTGGACTCGCCGGAGCGACATCAGCGCCGCCGTGGAAGCGGATGCGGCTTTCCAGAGCGGCTGCGGGGTTCCGCACGCGGTCGGTCCTGGCAATCGTGTGCCATTCCAGCAGGCGCCGCGTAGTGCTGATCCAGGCACGTTTGTCGGCCAGGAGCGCAAGCTAACGTCACGAAGCGTAGCGGCAGGAGTGGAACGGGGTGCGCGAGATCCACCTGGTGGGAAGTTCCGCAGCGCATGTTGTTGCCAACACCAGCAACACATATCGAGGTCTCGGGGTAGTGGCCCGTCGCCGGGTTAGAGTTGGTAAATGAAGCCTGGGCCAAGGAGCACGGGTGGCATGTTGTTCCTAGGCTGCGGAGACGAGCCGTATCCGGCATGAGGTTATTTGTGGCTGGTGCCGGTGAGGATAATCTGGCCGTGCTGTCCCGCGTCGCCTGCCTGTTCGGCGGTGATCTGCATGGTGGGGAAGGTGCGGGGGTCGGCGGCGCTCCACATCTGGACAGTGGCCGTTCCGCTGGGCCCGGTGGTGAAGGTGCCGGCGGTGATGAGGTCAGGATGGCCTGGCTGGTTGCCGGGGCCGGCGTACCAGCATTCGTAGAAGCGGCCAGGGCCCAGCGGCTTCAGGTCGTGGACGGTCAGCTGGATTGACCAGCCGTCGGCGGTCTGGTGGGCGACTGCTTCCCCTGATGCCGGTCCGCTGTAGCTGGCGTGCAGAGGGATGTCGATGGCTAGCGCTGGCGCGGGCCTGCCCAAGGTCAGCGCGATCCCGGCGGCGGTGGCGATGACCGCGGCGGCCGCAGCGGCGAGTGGAAGCCGCACGTTCCAGCGACGCCTGGCGGCTTTCCCAGCTACCTGTTTCACTGAGGCCAGCGTGCGCGACTGCAGGTCCGCTGGCGGCTCGGCTCCGGCGGTCAGTTCCACGGCAGGCAGGGGATTCTTCAGCATCAGGGCCGCGGGCCGGAGGTCGGCTACCGCCTGCTGGCATTCCTGGCAGGAGTAGAGGTGCGCCGCGAAACGCCCGCGGTCTTCGGCATCAAGCGCCCCGAGTGCCCACCCGGCCGCGTCCTGGTGCTCAGCCTCCGCGAAGGCGTCAGGGTCAGCCATCGTAACCTCGCTCGGCCAGGGCGGTCCGCAGCGCCCGGAGCCCGTGGAACATCCGGGTCTTCACTGTGCCCAGCGGCAGCGACAGCCGCGCGGCGATCTGCGACTGGGTCAGCCCTTCCGCGTGCACCAGCATCAGCACCTCCCGGTGCGCCTCGCTCAGGGAATCGAGGGCATCTCGCACTACCAGGGCTTCTACGATCCGGTCGGCACTGTCCGGCTCCGGCGGGACCAGTGCGTCCTCCACCGGCGCCAGCGGCCGTGATGACGGGCGCTTGCGCAGGTCCTCCGCGATGCTCCGGCCCATCACGAACAGATACGCGGCCACCGTGCCGCGGCTGAGGTCGAACCGGCCGGCCGTCCGCCACAACCGGACGAAGCACTCCTG
>Ga0335075_10010003_pt1 | contig 14405 bp, 17 predicted proteins | sample Lox_Sample_24_FD_206723 | JGI IMG/M metagenome (GOLD analysis project Ga0335075, IMG submission 206723) | Soil microbial communities from Loxahatchee National Wildlife Refuge, Florida, United States - Lox_Sample_2.4 | ecosystem: Environmental > Terrestrial > Soil > Wetlands | place: USA...
GGTGAAGGTAATCTTGTCGACGTCCGGATGCTCGACGAGCGCCTTCCCCGCGGGATCGCCATACCCGGTCACGATGTTGATGACGCCCGGCGGAATCTCCGCCTCCTGGATGAGCCTGCCGAGCAGGATCGCGCCGAGCGGCGTGAGCTCGGCGGGCTTCAGCACCAGGGTGCAGCCGGACGCCATGGCCTGTCCGACCTTGTCGGCCTCCATGGCGAAGGGGAAATTCCAGGGGGTGATGGCACCCACGACGCCCACCGGCTCCTTGAGCGTATACGCGAGCTTGTTGGCCTCCGACGGCGTCGGCACGGCGCCGTCGATCTTGCCGCACCAGCCCGCGAGGTAGCGCAGGTTCCGCGCGGTGCCGAGCGCGCCGGCGAACTTGGCCATCATCATCGGCATGCCATTGTCCAGGCTCAGGACGTAGCCGATCTCGTCCGCCGCGGCCTCGACCGCGTCGGCCAGCTTCCAGATGAGCTTCGCGCGCTCGACCGGGGGCAGGCTCGGCCATGGCCCGCTCTCGAAGGCGGCGCGTGCGGCTCGCACGGCGCGATCGATGTCCGCGGCATCGCCGGCCGCGGCCTTGGCGAAGACCTTGCCGGTAGCGGGATTCACCACGTCGAGGGTCTTGCCGGAGTGCGGCTCGACCCACTCGTTGTTGATGAACAGCTTGTGAGTCTTGGAGAGAAACCCGGCGGTCCGGGACTGAAGCTCGGGTTTGACTACAGCGTTCATGGCTCGACTCCTTTCAGGGAACGGATCGCGGCGGATCTCACTGGGGCATCGGGTCTTTCAGACGCACGTGCTGCACACCGTTCGCATCGATGTACTCGTGGTTGCTCTCGCAAACGTACTCCTGCATCTGGTAATGCGGGTAGCGCTTGTACGCGAAGGTGAAGGTCCACGGCCTCTCGAGCGTCACCGGGTCGGTAACGGTGATCCGATCGTGAAGGATATCCGGCGAGACGAGCCGCAAGCGCTCCGAGATGCGCATCTGTGCACTGTGCGGCATCTGCTCGTGGCCGAGCACCGAGGGCTTGATCCCGATCGTATCGACGACCAGGGTCTTGCCCTCCCAATGGCCGACCGAATGGCCGTAGTAGCCCGGCGGGAAATCTCCGATCTTGTCCTGGGCAGCGCCGAGGAAGATGCGCCTCACCTGGCTGAAGGCCTCCGCGATGATCGTCACCTGCCCGGGGGTCTGCAGGATCTCCAAGGGATAGATGGCGGACATCATCTCCGGCATGCCGTACGGCAGGCAGTCGACGCCGGGGCCTGCGATGGGCTCGCCGCGCTTGGCGGCGGCCTCCTCGGCGAGCGTCTTCGCGTTGTACGCCTTAGCGTATTGCGGCTTGAGGACCATCCGCCCGGGAGGCGGCGCCGCGTACCGCGGATCGACGCCGCGACGGACGAAGCCGCCGTACCGAACCCAGGTGCCGGTGATGTTCGCGCCTTGAAGATGAGCGTCGAACGCCTCGCTCGACGGCGCCCCGAGCAGCAGCGCTGCGGCCCCTGCGGCCACCGTCCAGCCGGCGAGCTTTCCACCGATGCGCAGGCTCATCGCCCGCCGCACACGGATCCACGGGCCGCTCGCCGCGAGCCTCATGGCGAATGCCCCGATGCCGGCAGCTGTCGCTGGATCGGGAAGACGCCGCCCGGAGGATTGCCGTCGCTCAGCGTGCGGCCGTCCGCCAGCGTCGCCTTCTCGAGCATGCCGCCCGGGCTGCCGTCCCTCAAAGGATTGATGAGGAGCGTGACCCGATCGCCCACCTTGATGTCGGCGTACTTCCAGCCGACCCGCGTCAGGACGTTCGGGCTCGCGCACTCGACGGTGTAGGGCCGGGTGCCTGGGCCGCTCGGCACCGCAAGATGGATGTACACGTGGGGATTGCTCCAGTCGAACTTGACGACGGTCCCCGTGACGGTGATGCGATGCACGTGATCGAACAGTGCGAACGAATGATGCGCGAGCGCGGGTCCGGCGAGTCCGAGCCCACCGGCTACGGCGGCGGCCGCGCAGACTGCGAGGCGGTTGATCGTCTTCGCGAACGACATAATGATTACCCCCAGAGGCTCGCTCCCGACGGCCTTCGGCCCGCCCGCGAGCGCAGCTGTTATGACACGACCCGAGCCTCGGGGCAATGGCCGCGCCCCCGATGATTTTGCAACCGGCGGGGCCTGCGGCGGGGCCCTGCCGACCCGTTGCCAACCCTGGCGATTGGGTTCAATCTCGCTCCCGGCAACTCGTCGAGCATGGGGGAAGACGGTCATGAGCGATACCGAGACGGGCAGCGTTGCACGGGACGGCGGTGCGTACGGGCGCGAGCCACAGCACCCGAATCCACTCCTCACCGAGGTCGGCCCCGGTAAGCCCATGGGCGAGCTCATGCGGCGCTACTGGCAGCCCGTCGGCTTGTCGTCGAAGCTCAAGGACCTGCCGCGGGCCGTGCGCATCCTCGGCGAGGACCTGATCCTGTTTCGCGACCGCAAAGGGCGGGCGGGCCTGCTCTATCCGCGCTGCATGCACCGAGGCACCTCGCTCATCTACGGCCGTACCGAGAATGAGGGGATCCGCTGTTGCTACCACGGCTGGCTCTTCGACGTCGAGGGCCACTGCCTCGACCAGCCCTGCGAGCCGGATCACGGACGACATCGCGACGCGGCGCGCCAGCCCTGGTACCCGGTGCGGGAGCGGTACGGATTCATCTTCGCGTACCTCGGGCCGCCGGAGAAAATGCCGGTGCTGCCGCGGTACGACATTCTCGAGAACGTCGGGCCCGGCGAGCGACTGTGGCACAGCTTCGGGGGGTTCGGATCGACCGGCGATGACAGCCTCGATGTGGTCCCGTACAGCTGGCTGCACATGAACGACAACGTGATGGATCCCTTCCACGTGCACGTCCTGCACTCGACGTTCAGCGTCATCCAGTTCTCGCCGCAGTTCGCCCTGATGCCGAAGTGCGACTTCTTTTTCTCCGATCACGGCGTCTGCTATTCCGCCATCCGCAAGCTCGAGGACGGACGCGAGGTCGATCGCATCTCCTCCTGGCTGCTCCCGAACATCATGAGCGTGCCGGACGTGCAGTTTAAGGCGGGGCCGTCGACCGGCATCTCCTGGGTGGTGCCGGTGGACGACAGCCACTATATTCAGGCGATGGTGAGCAGGGTTCCGGAGAACATCGCCTTTCGCGGCATGCGCCTGAACGGCAAGAGCTGGCGCGAGATGTCCTTCGAGGAACACCAGCGCACGCCGGGGGACTACGAGGCGCAGGCGGGCCAGGGACCGATCTCGCTGCACTCGGAGGAGCACCTCGTCACGAGCGACCGCGGCGTGATGATGCAGCGGCGGCTGCTCATGCAGCAGATCGAGATCGTCGCGAAGGGCGGCGACCCGCTCGGCGTCAATTTCGATCCGGCGCAGGAGCTGGTGAAGATCCGCTCCGGTAACTTCTACCGCTCGACGCGAGCGACGGCCTGACGCTACCGGACGTTGCTCAGGCTGCGTTTCCATAACCCGGGAGCGGGAGGCGCCGAGAGCATCGAGCCCGGGCCGTTCTTCCGGATGATCGGTGCGATGCTCTGCCGTGGCTCCGGCAACGAGCCGGTCGCCACCTACCTCGAGCGCTGGAAGCTCACCGACGGCGAGTTCGCGTGCGTCCAGGCGCTCGAGCCGGTCGTCATCTACTTCGAGAGCAACGCCGGTCTCGCCTCCTCCGCCTTCGGCCCCTTCGATCACTTCCAGGTCTCGGAAGGAGCCGCGCGGGACGGGACGCGCACGCTCGCCCGGCTCGATGAGAAGTCCCTGCTGTGGTTCCCCCCCAGGGCTCACGACGGCTGGGCATCGCTTCTGATCGCTCCTCCGGGGATCTCGCGGTTCGATCTCGAGCGCAGCAGCGCGCGAGCGAGCGCGCGAGTCGGCGCTTGAGGACGGCGGCGATCGCCTTCGCGCTGCTGGCAGCCTCGGCAGCCGCCTGCGCCGCGACCCGCGGGCTCGATTCGGGTTCGACTGGAGCGCCCGCTCCTATCCCCAGCGCGACGCCTCGGCGCCCGGCACGAAGGCCTCTTGCGGCTTCTGCGTCTTCGCGAGCGCGAGTGCCTGCTGCACGGCCGGCCGCTCGCGCATGCGGCGCAGGAACTGCGTGATGTGCGGCGTTGCCTTCTCACTCACCTGCTCAGGCGCGAGATCGGGCAGCGGGCTCAGCATGCCGTACGCATCTATGTCCGCGATCGAGTACCGGGGCCCGGCGAGCCACGACGAGGCCGCAAGAGCGCCCTCGATGCGCTGGACCGGCATCGCGAGCCGCTCGCGCACCGCCGCGAGTGCCTTCGCATCGTAGCTGCCGTCGATCACCGACTTCCAGGCGGCACGCCGCTCGAGGGGCTCGATGCGCTCGATGCGCGCGTCGAGGGCCCTTCGATCCTGCGCCGCGAGGACCGGCGCCAGGTACTTCGCGCAGCCGAGCGCGCAGACACCTGGCGACAGCTGCAGCGCGACGAACTGTCCCCACGCCCGAGCGCGATAGTGTGCATAGGCATCCCCCGGGAGCAGTCCCGCGTCGGGCAAGGCCTCCGCCAGATACTCGAGGATGAAGAAGGACCCGCTCAGCACCGTCGCGCCGTCGACGAGAACCGGCCCCTCGCGCTCGAGGTTCAGATTCGACTCGACGTTCCGCGGGAAGCCCTCACCGAACTGCTCGAACCGCGTCGCGTCGAAGTAGCGGCTCGTGAACGGCGCCTGCGCCTCCTTCAAAGCGATGAGCGGCTTCAGGTAGTAGATGTTCGGTTCGTAGTGATGCAGCTCTAGCATATGCCACCCGTCCTCAAGCCTTGCGCTTGAGCATCGTCACTCGGGACGCCATCTGCGTGCGCCCCTTGGCCCACGTCGCCTGGGTCGCCGGCCGCTCGTAGATCTTGCGCAGCCATTCCATGATGTGCGGTGTCTTCTGGTCGTTGCAGTGATCCGGCTGCGACAGCGGCAGCGCGTAGCCCAGATTGAAGCCGTTCACGTCGGCGAGCGAGAAGGTCTCGCCGGCGACCCAGCGGTGCTCGGTCAGATGCTTCTCGAGCACCGCGGTGCCGAACGCGCCCCGGCGACGCGACTCGGCGAGCTCCGCCTCGGAGAACTCATTGAACATCGCTTTGCGCCAGGCGATGCGGCGCGACTCGAGTGGAATACGCGCGATCGCCGCCTCGAGCTCCGCGCGGTCGCGGCTTCTCACCGAGGGGCCGACGAACACGCTCCAGCCGATCATGCTGAGCGAGGGCGCGAAGTACGAGTCGAAGAACCGCATCCACCAGCGCATGCGCCAGCGCTCCTTCGGATCGGCGGGCCTCAAGGGCGGCCCCTCGAAGGTCTCGTCGACGTACTCCATCATCGGCGTCGACTCGGTGAGGACCTTGCCGTCGTGCACCATCGTCGGAATGGTGCCGTCCGGATTGATCTTGAGATAGTCCGGCTTGTGCTGGTCGAAGTTGAGCAGGTCGACGTAGCGGCTGTCGTATTCAACACCCTTCTCGGCGAGGGCGAGCATCGGCTTGCCGGAGTTGGCGTTGGGCTCCCAGTGATACAGCGTCAGCATGATTTATTCTCCCGCACCCCGGACGAAGCCAGCGCGCCGCCGCGAACTATAGCGCGATGCGAGAGCGGCGTGAGCGCGGTACGGGGTGCGCCGTCAACCGCGACCGACGTATGGCATCTTGGTGGCCATGAGGGTCATCGTCAGCACGTTCGCCTCGAGCGGCAGGCTCGCCATGTGCAGCACGGCGCTCGCCACGTCCTTCACGTCCATCAGCGGCTCGGGGGACGCCGACTTCGCCGACAGCTGCGCCGCGAGCTCGGTCCTCGCGTTGCCGATGTCGATCTGGCCGCAGGCGATGTCGAACTCGCGGCCGTCGAGCGCCGTAGACTTGGTGAGTCCCAGGATCCCGTGCTTGCTCGCCGTGTAAGCGGCCGAGTTCAGGCGCGGCGTGTGGGCGGAGATCGAGCCGTTGTTGATGATGCGCCCGCCGCGCGGACGCTGAGCCTTCATGAGCCGGAACGCCTCCTGGGTGCAGAGGAACGCGCCCGTCAAGTTCGTTGCGATCACACGTGACCACTGCTCGAAGGGGAGCTCCTCCAGCGGCACACCGGGGGCGCTCACACCGGCGTTGTTGAAGAGGACGTCGAGCCGACCGAACGCCTCACGAGTCTTCTCGAACAGCGCGCGGACGGAAGCGGGCTCGGTGACATCGGCCGTCACGACGAGCGCATGAGCGGCCGCTGTGCCGGCCTCGGAAGCGGTCTTCTCGAGACTCTCCGCACGGCGGCCCGCAAGGGTGACGCGGTAGCCGTCCGCGAGAAACGCCAGCGCCACGGCGCGGCCGATGCCGCTGCCCGCGCCGGTGATGATAGCGACCTTGCCGCTCGATCCCATCGCCCCTCCTCGCCCCGCTTGATCCGTGGGAAGCATTGCGCGGCGCCGCCCGAGAGGTCAAGCCGACGATCTTGCCCGTTCTCGCTCCTCATGGGATAGTTGCGATGTTAAGTACCTCCTCCGCCCCCGGAAGCGCTCATGGCCCACATCATCATCGAGCACTCGGCAAACCTCGGCGGACGGCTCGACGTCGCGCGGCTCGTCCGCGCGGTGCACGCCGCCGCGCTCGCGACCGGCATCTTTCCGATCGGCGGCATCCGCACGCGTGCCTATGAGACGCAGACGTACTGCATCGCCGACGACCATCCGGACAACGGATTCGTCCATCTGTCGATACGCGTCGGCCACGGGCGCGACCTCGCGACCCGCCGCAAGGCGTGCCAGCAGATCTTCGACGCCGCCTGCGCGCAGCTCGAGCCGCTCTTCGCGAGCTCCCCGCTCGGCCTGTCCGTCGAGATGCAGGAGCTCGACCCGCAGTTGAGTCTCAAGAAGAACAACCTGCATGAGTACGTGAAGCGGCGCGAGGGCGCCGTCCGGCCGGCGGCAGGAGCTGCGCGGACATGAGCGCCACCGACAAGAGCGATGCGCTCGCAGCCAACGTGGCGCAGGCAGCGCGGCTCATGGAGCGCTTCCGCAGCGCGCCGCTCGGGCACTTCATCGACGGACACCGAGAGCGCGGTCGCAGCGAGGAGCTCTTCGAGGATCTCTCGCCGGTCGACGGGAGCGTCCTCTGCGAGGTGGTCTGCGGCAGCCCGGCGGACGTGGACGCGGCGGCAGGTGCGGCGCGCAAGGCGTTCGCCGCGTGGCGCAAGGTTCCGGGCAAGGAGCGGCGCGCGCTGTTGCACCGGGTCGCCGATCTGATCGAGGCGCGCAGCGCGGAGATCGCCCTCATCGAGTGCCTCGATACCGGCCAGGCGCTGCGCTTCATGAGCAAGGCCGCCGAGCGCGGCGCCGAGAACTTCCGCTTCTTCGCGGACCGCGCTCCCGAGGCGGCCGATGGTCTCGCGCTACCTGCGGCCGAGCACTTGAACTACACCGTGCGCGAGCCCCTCGGCCCGGTCGCGGTGATCACACCGTGGAACACGCCGTTCATGCTATCGACCTGGAAGATCGCACCGGCGCTCGCGGCCGGCTGTACGGTCGTCCACAAGCCTGCGGAGTGGAGCCCCCTCACGGCCATGCTGCTCGCCGAGATCTTGACCGAGGCCGGAGTGCCCCCGGGCGTCGTCAACCTCGTCAACGGCATCGGCGAGCGGACCGGCCGCGCACTCACGGAGCATCCCGATATTCGCGCGACCGCGTTCATCGGCGAGTCGGCGACCGGCAGCCTCGTCATGAGCCAGGGCGCCGCGACGCTGAAGCGAGTGCACCTCGAGCTCGGGGGCAAGAATCCGGTCATCGTGTTCGCCGACGCCGATCTGGACCGCGCGCTCGATGCGGTCGTGTTCATGATCTACAGCTTGAACGGCGAGCGCTGCACCTCCTCGAGCCGGCTGCTGGTCGAGCGCTCGATCCACGACCGCTTCGTCGCACGCATCGCCGAGCGCGTGGCGCGCATCAAGGTCGGCCATCCGCTCGATCCCGCGACGGAGATCGGTCCGCTCGTGCACGCCCGCCACCTCGATAAGGTGCTGAGCTACATCGCGGTGGCGCGCGAGGAAGGCGCGCAGGTCCGCTGCGGCGGCCGGCGCGTCGCCGGACTCGCGGGGCACTTCGTGGAGCCGACGCTGCTCACCGGTGCGCGGCCGCAAATGCGGATCGCGCAGGAGGAGATCTTCGGACCGGTCCTCACCGTCCTGCCGTTCGACGACGAGGCGCACGCGCTCAAGCTCGCGAACGAGGTCCGCTACGGGCTCACGGCCTACATCTGGACGGAGAGCTCCGGCCGGGCGCTGCGCATGGCACACGGCGTGGAGGCGGGTATGGTCTGGGTGAACTCGGAGAACAATCGCCATCTGCCGACGCCCTTCGGCGGCGTGAAGGCGAGCGGTATCGGCCGCGATGGCGGCGATTACAGCTTCGATTTCTACATGGAGACCAAGAACATCTGCCTCGCGCACGGCACCCACCGCGTGCCGAAGCTCGGCGTATAGCCCATGGAGCGAACATGACCGACCGACTCGAGCGTCTGAAGGGATCGATGCCGCCTCTCGTTACGCCCTTTCGCAACGGGGCGGTCGATTACGACGCGTACGCCCGGCTCGTCGCCTTCCAGATCGAGAACGGGACCCACGGCATTCTCGTCAACGGCACCACCGCCGAGCCCTCTACCCTCACCGTCGAGGAGCGCAATCGCCTCGTCGATGTGGCCGTCGAAGTCACGGCCCGCAGGGTGCCGGTCGTGGCGGCGACGGGCACGCAGTCGCTCGCCGACAGCGAGCGGCTCACGGAGCACGCCGCCCGAGCGGGCGCCGACGCGCTGCTCATCGTGACGCCCTACTTCCTGAAGCCGCCGCAGCGCGGCCTCGTCGCCTACTATCTGGCGCTCGCATCCATCTCCCCGCTGCCCTGGATGGTCTATCACATCCCCGGCCGCGCGGCGGTGAGCGTCACGATCGAGACGCTGCAGGAGCTCAAGGAGCGCTCGGCGAGCTTCGTCGGCATGAAGCACGCGGTCAACGATCTCGGGTTCGTCTCGGAGTGCTTCGCGGCGCTCGGCGAGGATTTCAAGGTGTTCGTGGGGCTCGAGGAGCTGAGCTTTCCGATGATGGCGGTCGGGGCATGCGGACTGATGAACGCCGTCGGAAACCTGCAGCCGCGGCGGCTCGCCGACCTCTGCGAGGCGGTCTGGCGCAACGACCTCGCGCGCGCTCGAGAGCTTCACCATGCGCTCTTCGAGCTCAACCGCGCGGTGTTCTTCGACACGAACCCGATCCCCATCAAGTACATGATGAGACGGATGGGGCTCATCGACACGAACGAGCACCGCCTGCCCATGGTGCCGGCGACGCCGGACCTCGAGCGGCGCCTCGATGGAGTGCTCGAGCGAGCGGGACTGGCTTGCGGGGCGCAGACGCGCGCGCAGGCGGCGGGCGGCTCCGGGCGCGCGGCGTGAAGCTGCTCAACTTCTCGGTGGGCGAGCGCCGATCGTTCGGCGCGGTGACCGCACACGGTGTCCTCGACCTCGGTGCGCGGCTCTCGTGCCGCGCACCGGACCTCGACGCCTTCATCCGCTCCGATGCGCTCGCCGCCGGGCTCGCGCTCGCGCGCGCGGACAGCGCCGACTATGCGCTCGAGGAGGTACGGATCCTCAATCCGGCCGGACGCACCCGCTACTTCTGCATCGGCGTGAACTACCCGGAGCGCAACGAGGAGTACCGGGATGGCAGCGAGCGGCCGAAGTACCCGAGCGTGTTCATGCGCACACACACCTCGCTCGTGGCGCATGGCGAGCCGATCGTGCGGCCGCGCGAATCCGTCCAGCTCGACTACGAGGGAGAGATCGTGGTCGTGATGGGCCGCGGCGGCCGCAGGATCCCGGAGGCTCGCGCGCTCGAGCACGTGCTCGGATACACCTGCGGGAACGAGGGCTCCGTGCGCGATTGGCTGCGGCACGCGAAGTTCAACGTCACGCAGGGGAAGAACTTCGATCGCTCCGGAGCGATCGGTCCGTGGGTGGTCACGAGCGAGCAGATCGGATCCGCTGCGCTCCGGGTGACCACACGCGTGAACGGGGAGCAGCGGCAGGACGACACGAGCGATCGGATGCTGTTTCCGATTCCGTACCTCATCGCGTACCTCTCGAGCTTCTGCACGCTCGAGCCGGGGGACGTGATCTTCTCCGGCACCCCGAGCGGGGCCGGCGCCCGGTTCGATCCGCCGCGGTACCTCGTGCCGGGCGATGTCGTCGAGGTGGAAGTCTCGAAGGTCGGCACTCTTCGCAACGAGGTGATCGACGATGCGTCCTGAGCGCGCGAGAGTCGCCGCCCGCTCCGGACGGGTCGCGGGGGAGCGCCCGGGATTGCGCGCTTTCTCACAGTCCCTGCCGATGGCTCTGCTCAGGGCCCGCGAGTCCGTCATGCGCGGTTTCCGGCCCGGCCTGCGCGATCACGGCGTGACCGAGCAGCAGTGGCGGGTGCTCCGTGCCCTCGCGGCCCGCCCTGGGCTCGAGCTCTCCGAGCTCGCCGTGGCGACCTGCCTGCGCCCCCCGAGCCTCTCACGCATCCTTCCGGATCTCGAGGCGCGCGGCCTCATCGAGCGCCGCGCCGTCGCATCGGACATGCGTCGCGCGATCGCCTCGCCGACGCGCGCGGGACTCGACCTCATCGCCCGCCACGCGCCGCAGTCGCAGGCCATCTACCGGCAGATCGAGGAGCGCTTCGGCCGCGAGCGCCTGGAGCAGCTCTACGCGCTGCTCGGCGCGTTGGAGCAGGCGCTCGCCCCGCCGCTTCCTCTGCTGAAACGCAACGGTGCACGACCTGCGCCTGCCGCCCGTTCGGCGAGCGAGATCGGTAGCTCATGAGCCTCTACCACGTCCAGAAGCTGATCTACCAGCTCAACCGTGACCCCCTCGTGCGCAGACAGTACGAGGAGAACTTCGATGCCCTGCTCGCAGGCTTCGAGCTCACCCCCGAGGAGCGCGCAGCCATTCGCGAGCCGGACATCGGGCTGCTCTATGTCATGGGCGTGAACGGCCAGCTGCTCATGCACTACGCGGCGCTGCGCGGCTACGAGTGGGACGCCTACATCGAGGCGATGCGCGCGGGCGAGCGGCGCTACGGTCCCGTGCGGACCGGCCTTTACAAGCGCGCGGGGTCCGGCTCGTGAGTCTCGTCTTCGCGGGCGCGCTCAGCCATGCGCCGGGCATCACGGGCCGCGCCGGCCGCGCCGATCCCACGCTGCGCGACGCGTTCTACGCAAGCCTCGGCCGAATGCGCGAGGCGCTCGAGGCGGCGCGCCCCGATACGCTCGTCGTGATCGCCGCCGAGCACTTCGCCAACTTCTTCATGAACAACATGCCCTCGCTCTGCGTCGGCATGGCCGAGGCGTACGAAGGGCCCATCGAGGACGAGGCGTGGCTCAACATCAAGCGCACGCGCGTTCCCGGCGCCGCCGAGCTGTCGCAGCGGCTGATCACCGAGATGATGCGGGACGTGGACCTCGCGTACGCTCAGGAGTGGAAATTCGACCACGGCATCATGGTGCCGCTCCATTTCCTCACGCCCCGATACGATCTGCCGATCATTCCCGTGAACATCAACTGCCAGGGCCCGCCGCTCATTCCGCTCGAGCGCTGCTGGACCTTCGGCCGCGCGCTGCGGCGCGCCTGCGAGCGCGCGCCTGAGCGCATCGCCGTCGTCTCGACGGGCGGTATCTCGCACTGGCCCGCGACGCCCGACTCCGGAAAGATCAACGAGCGCTGGGACCGGGCGTTCCTGCAGGAATTCCTCGATAACCGCCGAGAGGCGCTGCTCGCCCACACCGACGAGGACACCTATCGCGAGGCCGGCCAGGGCGGCTTCGAGATCCGCACCTTCATCGCGCTCGCCGGCCTCACCGAGGGCAGCAAGGGACAGCTGTGGTTCTACGCGCCGATTCCGATCTTCGCGGTCGGCTGCACGGTGGCGGTCGTCGACATCGCGCCGCTCCCCGCGCCGCCTGCGGCGAGGCCCTAGCGCATGTCACGTAAAGCGACCCCGGCCGAGCTCCCGGCGGCACCCGCGCCATTCGAGGTCTACGCCATCCGGTACGCGACGGTCGAGCGGTCGAGCGCCGAGAACTTCATCGGCGCGGATCCGCACGAGCGCGCGGCGCGGATGGACTACTTCGTGTGGCTCGCGCGCCGGTCCTCCGAGGTCTTCGTCATCGATACCGGCTTCAACGAGGCGGCCGCCCGCCGCCGTCGGCGCGAGTTTCTGCGCTCTCCCGTCGCGGGGCTCAAGGAGCTCGGTGTCGAGGCCGCGGACGTCGAGAATGTGATCATCACGCACCTCCACTATGACCACGTCGGCAACTTCGATCTGTTCCCGAGCGCTCGCTTTCACCTGCAGGATCGCGAGCTCGCGTACGCGACGGGACGATACATGGCGACCGGGTTCTTTGCCGCCGCCTACGAGGTCGACGAGGTCGTCGCCATGGTTCGCAACGTGTATGCGGGCCGCGTCGAGTTTCACGACGGCGACGCCCAGCTCGTGCCGGGACTGTCGCTGCATCGCGTCGGCGGCCACACCCAGGGGCTGCAAGTGGTCCGCATCTGGACCCGGATCGGATGGATCGTGCTCGCATCGGACGCGAGCCACTACACGGCCAACATGCAGGAGGCGCGGCCCTTTCCGATCGTCGCCGACGTGACCGAGATGGTCGACGGCTGGCGCAGGCTCCGCGAGCTCGCGAGCTCGCCCCGCCACATCGTCCCCGGACACGACCCGGCCGTCATGCGCCGCTACGGCGCGCCGACCCCGGCCCTCGAGGGCCTCGCAGTGAGGCTGGACGCCGAGCCGGCCGGCTGAGAAGCTGAGCGGTATCCGCGCCCCGTGCGAGCGGTGAGAGGACTGGAACATGTCGACGCTGGAGGATCGTGGCCTGACGCCGCCGAAGGGCTTCAAGCGTCACGAGTACTTGGTGAACGGCGTGAAGACGGTGGTGCACGTCGGCGGAACGGGGCGTCCAGTGGTGTATTGGCACGGCGCCGGCGCGTGGCATGGCTTTGATTTCGCACGGCCGTGGACCGAGCGGTTCAAGGTGATCGCCCCCTACCATCCCGGGTGGGGTGAGTCCGGTGATGAGCCGCGCATGGACTCGATGCACGAGTATCTGCTGCACTACCTCGACCTGTTCGATCAGTTGAACCTCGCGCAGTTCGACCTCGTCGGCTTCTCGCTCGGCGGATGGATGGCCGCGGAGTTCGCCGTGGCCCACAGCCACCGCGTGCGCAAGCTCGTGCTCGTCGCCCCCGCCGGGCTTCCCGATCCGGAGCATCCCGGGCCCCCGATGGGGCGGTGGACGCAAGACGAGATGTACGCGCATCTGGTGAGCGATGTGAGTCTGCTCGAGCCCTACCTGCCGCAGGGACCCGAGGACGGGGCACGCCACGCGGCCGCTCTCGCGCGCGAGTCGGTGTCCACCGGCCGTCTCGTGTCCCGAGGCGCTTTCAACCCGCGGCTCGAGCGCTGGTTGCATCGGGTCACCATGCCGACGCTGCTCGTCTGGTCGACGGCCGACCGGATCGCCCCCTACGCTCGGTCCGCGAAATGGATGGAGCTGCTGCCGAACGCGAAGCTTGCGACGTTCGACGGCGCGGGGCATCTCGTGCTCGATGAGCTCGAGGAAGCGCGGGTGTGCGTCGCCAAATTCCTCGCATGAAGCTCTTCGATCCGAACGGTGGCGAGCTGATGCGCATCGAGTCGATCGCCCGCGACGGGAACGACCTCCTGATCCGCGGCAAGGTCTTCGGGGCCATGCCGCTCGCCGCGCGCCTGCCGCCCGCGGAGGCCCGCCGTGCCCTGAAGCTCCTCGGTCCGCGACTCGTGCTGTTCCTCCTGACCCTGCCCTTCCGCCGCGGCGGAGCCTCCTGAGCGCACGCACTCGGGAGGCTCCGCTTGTGCAGCGAGGTTAGGGACGAGTCACCGTCTCAGCGGGTCGTGCCCGCTCCATGGACGGTCACCGCGGCGGGATTGCTCAGCACGTAGAGCACCACGCGGCGGTTCTCGGCGCGGCCCGCGGCGGTCGCGTTCGTCGCGACCGGATCGCTCTTGCCGTAGCCCCGTGCCCTGAGCTGGTCGGGGTCGACGCCCTGACCGATCAGGTATTTGCGCACGGCCTGCGCGCGCCGCTGCGAGAGCCGCAGGTTGTAGCGCGCCGAGCCGATGCCGTCGGTGTATCCCTGGATCTCGACCCTGAGCCCCGGGTGCTCCTTAAGACCCTGCGCCGCATCGTCGAGAATCGGACCCGACGAATCGGTGAGCGAGGCCGAGTTGAACGCGAACGTAACGCCGACCAGTGTGACGGAGCCGCGCGTCGGAATGACGATGTGGTGAGCCTCAGGCGGCGGCG
>Ga0335075_10010004_pt1 | contig 14403 bp, 11 predicted proteins | sample Lox_Sample_24_FD_206723 | JGI IMG/M metagenome (GOLD analysis project Ga0335075, IMG submission 206723) | Soil microbial communities from Loxahatchee National Wildlife Refuge, Florida, United States - Lox_Sample_2.4 | ecosystem: Environmental > Terrestrial > Soil > Wetlands | place: USA...
CGTCCGCCCATCGTGCCCGCATCGTTGATGAGCACATCGATCGAGCGGCCGCCGAGCTCGCGCGCGAGCACATCGACCGCCGCGAAGTCGGTCACATCGAGCGGATGGACGCGGATCCGCCCGGCGGAGGCGGCGGCGAGCGCGGCGAGCTCCGCGGCCTTGCTCGGCGCGCGCGCGCAGGCGATCACCTCCCAATCCTCCGCGCCGTACTGGCGCACCAGCTCGAGCCCGAGACCGCGGCTCGCTCCGGTTACGAGAACGGTCGCCATCTGGAACCCGGGTGTCCTACCACTGTCCGACGTTCGGCATGGATTTCCAGGGCTCCGCTGGCTGCAATGCTTCGCCGCGCTGCAGCAGCTCGATGGAGATGCTGTCGGGGGAGCGCACGAACGCCATCCGTCCGTCGCGTGGCGGACGATTGATGGTGACGCCGTGGTCCATCAGCCGCCGGCACGCGGCATAGATGTCATCGACCGCGTAGGCGAGGTGGCCGAAGTTGCGCCCACCCGCGTACGGCTCCGGGTCCCAGTTATAGGTGAGCTCGACCTGCGCCGAGGAATCGGCCGGCGCGGCGAGAAACACGAGCGTGAAGCGACCCTGGGGATAGTCCTTGCGCGTGATCTCCTCGAGCCCGAGGGCGTCGCGGTAGAAGCGGAGTGAGGCATCGAGGTCGGTGACCCGCACCATGGTGTGGAGGTACTTCATCAGAACATCTCCGAAGGTCCCGGCGTCTTGATGTCGACCTTGTGGCGGGAGGGGATGAACTCCCCCGTGATCATCTCATCGTATCCCTGTCCGGGGCTCACCATCGGGTAGACGCCGGCGTCGGGATCGATCATCACCTCGAGGAACGCGGGGCCCGGGTAGCGCACGAACTCCTCGACGACACGCGGCACATCGGCCTTATCCGCGAGGCGCACGGCGTAGCGGAAGCCGTCGGCCTGGGCGGCCTTGACGAAGTCCTTCTTGTGCAGCGACTTGTCGCTCGCGGAAAGCCGGCCCTTGAAGAACAGCTTCTGCCACTGCTTGACCATGCCGTCGCCAAAGTTGTTGAGCACGGCCACCTTCACCGGCAGGTCGTAGGTCGTGACCGTCTCGAGCTCGCCGATATTCATGCGGATGCTCGCATCGCCGTCGATGTCGACGACGAGCCGCTGCGGATGGGCGATCTGCGCACCGATCGCCGCCGGGAGCCCGAAGCCCATCGTGCCCATGCTTCCGGAGGTGAGCCACAGCCGCGGCCGGCGGAAATCGCAGTACTGCGCCGCCCACATCTGATGCTGGCCGACGCCCGTCGTCACGATCGCCTCGCCGCGCGTGTGCCGGTTGAGCTCCTCGAGGAAGTAATGCGGCTGGATGAGCGGGCTCGCGCGATCGTAGTTCATCGCGTGCACGCGCTTGAGCTGCGCCACGTGTGCGTGCCAGGCGGAGTAGTCGGGGCTGAAGCTCTGCGAGCGCCCGAAGGCCGTGAGCGCGCGCAGGGCATCGCCGAGCCGCCCGACATGGCTCCACTGCACGCGCTTGACCTTGTTGATCTCGGCGCGATCGATGTCGAGATGCGCAATAGAGCGCGCGTTGCGGGCGAACTTGGCGGGCACGGTCGCGACGCGGTCGTCGAAGCGCGCGCCCGCGGCGAGCAGGAAATCGCAGTCGTCGAGAGCGTAATTGGCGAACGCCGCTCCGTGCATACCGAGCATCCGCATCGACAGCGGGTGCGTGGTATCGATCGATCCGATCCCCATGAGCGTCGTCACCACCGGCACGCCGAAGGCGACGGCGAACTCCGCGAGCGCGTCGGCCGCATCGGCGTTGATGACGCCGCCGCCTGCGTAGATGAGCGGCCGGCGCGCCGCGCGCAGCATCTCGAGGAAGCTTGCCGCGTGTTCGGCGCCGAGCGTCTCGCGCGCAAGCTCGAGCATGCGGCTGCGATAGCCGGGAATCGCAAGCGTCCCGCTGCCCAAGTAGGGACCCTCCCAGTTCTGCACGTCCTTCGGCACGTCGATCACGACCGGGCCGGGGCGGCCGGTGCGCGCGATCTCGAACGCGGTGCGCACGGTCGCCTCGAGCTTCGTAGGATCGGTGACGAGGAAGATGTGCTTGGCGACCGCGCCCATCAGCGCCGGCACGGGCGCCTCCTGGAACGCATCGGTGCCGATTGCAGCGCGCGCGACCTGGCCGCTCACCACCACCATCGGGACCGAATCCGCCATCGAGTCCCGCACCGGGGTCACGGTGTTGGTGGCCCCGGGGCCGGAGGTGACCAGGCACACTCCCACCCGTCCGCTCGCCCGCGCGTAGCCGGCGGCCATGAAGCCCGCGCCCTGCTCGTTCGCCGGCACGATGAGCGGAATCGGCGGCCGGCCCGAGCGGCCCTGGCGCTCGTTGTAGAGGAATACGGCGTCGTACGTGGGCAGAATGGCCCCGCCGCTGTACCCGAAGATGGCGGTCACACCTTCGTCGGCCAGCACCTGCACGATCATCTGCGCGCCCGTCATCCGCACCCCGGCGAGGGGGTGCTCGCGCACGGGCGGCGGTGGAACGATGGCGTTCATGGGAACTCGAAAGCCTAGCAGCTCCCAGGCCCCTCGGGCTACAGTCTGCGGGGTGGGGTAATCTCTTGAAAGACCTGCCAAGTCCTCCATGCGCCACATCATCGCTATCCTGCTGCAGAACGAGGCCGGCGCGCTGTCGCGCATCGCGGGTCTGTTCTCCACGCGCGGCTATAACATCGAGTCGCTTTCCGTCGCGCCCACCGACGATCCGACGGTGTCGCGGATCACGCTCGTCACCACCGGGTCGGACGCCGTGATTCAGCAAATCGCCAACCATCTGCACAAGCTCATCGACGTGGTGCGCGTCGACGACATGACACTCGGTGAGCACCTCGAGCGCGAGCTCGTGCTGCTGAAGCTCAAGGTGTCCCCCCGGCACATGGATGGCCTGCGCGGGCATGTCATCCGCGCCGGCGGTCGCGTGCTCGACCCGGCGGCCGACGGGTTCATCGTCGAGCTCACCGCAAGCGAGGCGGAGATCAATGCATTCATCCGTGAGCTCGCTTCCCAGGCCGAGCTCACCGAGGTAGTGCGCAGCGGCGCCCTCGGCATGGGCCGTAGCGGGCGCTCGCTGCAGAGGGACCGTCCCGGGTGAGCCGTCGGTGAAGCGCGCACGGGTCCTCATCGTCAACGATGCCCCCGAGAAGCTGCTCGGGTCGCGCGCAATGCTCGAGGAGCTCGGCGCCGAGATCGTGGAGGCGTGCTCCGCAGTCGACGCGCTCGAGCGCATCGCGCGCGAGGAGTTCGCCGTGATCCTGCTCGATGCGGAGATGCCGGGCATGCACGGGCTCGAGACCGCCGCGTGCATTCGCCGCGAGCAGCACCTCGCGCGCACACCGATCATTTTCGTCACCGCATGCGCGGATGAGATGCTGACCGCGCGCGCCTACGAGCTCGGCGTGATCGATTACGTGCTGCGACCGATCGTGCCGGGCGTGCTGCGCGCGAAGGTGCGCATGTTCATCGACCTGCATCGCGCGCACGCCGAGCTCGCCCGCTCGCACCAGGCGCTCGAGCTGCGCGTCGCCGAGCGTACCCGGGAGCTCCAGCAGAGCAACGAGCGCCTGCAGGCGGAGATCAACGAGCGGTTGCGGGTACAGACCGAGCGCGAGGCGCTGCTCACGCGCGAGAAGGTGCTGCGCGCGGCGGCCGAGGAGCTCTCGCGCCTCAAGGACGAGTTCCTCGCGACCATGTCGCACGAGCTGCGCACGCCGCTCAACGCGATCTTCGGCTGGATCACGCTCCTCAGAACGCGCCGGCTCGACCACGCGACCGAGGAGCGCGCGCTCGAGACGATCGAGCGCAACGCGCGCACCCAGAAGCGCCTCATCGAGGATCTGCTCGACGTCTCGCGCATCATCACCGGAAAGGTGACTCTCGAGCTGACGGTCGTCGATCCGCGCCGCGTGATCGAGGCCTCGATCGAGACGATGCTCCCGGCCGCCGAGGCGAAAGGAATCGCGCTCATTCCGCATCTCGATACGGCGGTCGGCGCTCTGCGCGGGGACGTGGCGCGGCTTCAGCAGGTGGTCTGCAATCTGCTCTCCAACGCCATCAAATTCACGCCCATGGCCGGGCGGGTCGAGATAATGCTCGGCCGCCGCGGCGAGCACGCCGAGATCGTCGTGAGCGACAGCGGCCAGGGAATCAAGCCCGAGTTCCTACCCCACGTTTTCGACCGCTTCCGCCAGGAGGACGGCTCGATCAGCCGCCGCCACGGCGGCCTCGGACTCGGTCTGTCAATCGTGCGGCACCTGGTCGAGCTGCACGGCGGAACGGTCGCCGCGGCGAGCGAGGGTGAGGGACGCGGCGCGGCGTTCACGATCCGCGTACCCGTGCGACCCACCGTTGCCGGCGCGCTCGAGCAGGCACCGGGCAATCCTCCGCGCGCGGCCCGGCTTGCGGGGTTGCACGTGCTCGTCGTGGACGACGACCCGAGCGCGCGTGAGCTGATCGCGAGCATCCTGCAGGCATTCGGCGCGCGCGTGAGCCTCGCCGCCTCCGGACCGGCGGCACTGACGCTGCTCTTCGAGCGCAGGCCCCATGTGCTGCTCGCGGATCTCGGCATGCCGGAGATGGATGGCTATGCGCTCATCGAGCAGGTGCGCGCGCTCGATCCGCATCTCGGGGGTCGGATTCCGGCCGTCGCCGTCACCGCCTACGCCTCTCCCCAGGACCGCCTGCGCGCATTGCACGCGGGCTACCAGAACCACGTGGCGAAGCCCGTCGAGCCCGAGGAGCTCGCCGCGGTCATCACGAGCCTCGCCGGCCGGCCGTTCCGCGAGCAGACTGCCTGACGAGGCGGATCGTCAGGGCAGGAGCACGGTCGAGCCGGTCGTGCGACGTGCCTCGAGGTCGCGGTGCGCCTGCGCGACCTCGGCGAGCGGATAGGTCTGACCGATGCGGATCCGCACCTTGCGGCTCTTCACCATCGCGAAGAGCTCCTTGGCGGCGGCGACCAGCGCCTCGCGCGTGGCGATGTAATTGAAGAGGGTCGGGCGGGTGAGAAACAGCGATCCGCGCTTGGAGAGCTCGAGGGGATTGATGAGCGGCGGCGGGCCCGAGGCGTTGCCGTAAGTGACCATCATGCCGAGGGGTCGCAGGCAGTCGAGCGACTCCATGAATGTGTCCTTGCCCACCGAGTCGTAGACCACCGCGACGCCTTCGCCCTTCGTGAGCCGCTTGACCGACGGCACGAGCTCGTCGCGGCCGGAGATGAGCGTGTGACGGCAGCCGTTCTTGCGCGCGAGCTCCGCCTTCGCCTCGCTCCCGACGACGCCGATGACCTTCGCCCCGAGCGCTCGAGCCCACTGGCACAGGATGAGCCCCACGCCGCCGGCGGCGGCGTGCACCAGGATCGGATCTCCGCGCCGCACGGGGTAGGTCCGGCGCACGAGATACTGGGCCGTCAGGCCCTTGAGCATGAGCGCAGCGGCTTGGAGATCGGAGATTCCCGCAGGCACTTTCACCACGCGTGCCGCCGGAACGTTGCGCACCTCGGCGTACGCGCCGGGCACCGTGTAGACATAAGCCACCCGGTCGCCGACACGGAATCCCTTCACGCCGCGACCGAGCGCGATGACGATTCCGGCCGCCTCCCGCCCGAGGGAGCCCGGAAGCTCCATCGGGTAGAGTCCCGTGCGGTCATAAACATCGATGTAGTTGAGCCCGATCGCCGTGTGGCGCACCTGCAGCTCGCCGCGGCCGGGAGGGATCGGCTCGGCCTCCTCGAGTACCAGTGCCTCGGGGCCACCGTACACATGCAAACGCACCACCTTGGACATGGCTGTGACCCCGGTCACAAACCGACGGATGTCGGGCCGACATCATAAGGTCTCCGGCGAAGGGTGCGAACGGGTTCCGGGCCCTCCGGCGGCTACCCCGTACAGTGGCTCAACATCGGCTACTTTGCTCGAGCAGAGCGACCATGACGCGCACCGCGTCTCCGCATCCCAGCGAAACCCTTCCGCCGCGACGGCTGGCGCCTTCGGCGCTCGATGACGTGCTGCGCCGCGTGCAAGCGCAGCTCGATGCCGCGGTCGTCGCCCTGAAGGCGCAGGGCAACATCGCGAAGACGCTGGTCCGCGAGGTCCCGGGCGCACGCGTGATCGAGGATCTCTGGCGGCATGGCGCGGACAACCTCATGGAACAGGTGCGCGCGGCGCCCGATGGCACCGTCGGCACCAACCGGCTGCGCGGCGAGGCCGACGGGCCGGTTTGCGGCCGGCTCGTCGCCGTGGCACTGCGCGATTCGGGGGGTGTGACCTTCGGCATCCTCGCGGCGGTGCGCACAGTCTCGCAAGCCAAGCTCGGTCCCCAGGAATCGCAGCGCATGGCGGAGTTCGCCGCGGAGATCGCGAAGCTCTTCGCCGAGCCGCGCGCCCACGCGGGGCTGCTCAGCTGGACCGCATTCGAGGAGCGCGCGCGCGCGCTCGAAGCTCAGTCCACCCCGATCGCCGGAGCCATTCTCTACGGTGACATCGATCAGCTGCATGTGCTCAACAAGCTCGCCGGACTCGCCGCGGGCGACCAGGCGATCGCCGCCGTCGGCACCGCGCTGCAAGAGGAATCCCTTCCGGAGGGCGGGTGCGTTTGCCACATCTCCGGCGACCGTTTCGCCGTCTATCTGCCGAAGTCCTTGTTGAGTCAGGCCCGGCGCGTTGCCGAGCAGCTCTCGCGCAGCGTGAGCGAGCGCTGCGCCATCATCGCCGGATTGCGCACGCGCCTGTCGATCTCCTTCGGAGTGGCGAGCATCCCCGCCGGGGACCAGCAGCTCACCCAGGCGCTCGCGGCCGCAGAGGCGGCCTGCCGCGCGGCAAAGGACCGCGGCCGCGGCCGCATCGAGATCTATCAGGACTCCGATCAGAGCATCGTTCGCCGCAACGACGATGTGCTCATTGCCAACCGGCTGCGCAAGGCTCTCGAGACCGAGCGGATCGGCATCGTCGCGCAGCCGCTCCTCACCCTCACCGGCGATACGCGGACGGAGTACTACGAGCTGCTCGTGCGCCTGGTGAGCGAGAGCGGGACGTTCGTCGCCCCGACGCACTTCATGTCCGCCGCGACGCGCTACCAGATGCTCATCGATCTAGACCGCGCCGTGCTCATGCGCGTGTTCGAGCGTCTCAGGGCGGCGCATGAGCGCACGCCCGATCGGCCCGTGCGCTTTTCGCTCAATCTCTCGGGTCCGAGCATCGGCAACCCCGACTTCATCGAATGGCTGAGCTCGAACATCGCGCCCAACCTGGTTCCCGGGGAGTGGCTGCAGTTCGAGATCACCGAGACTGCGGCCGTCGCGAACATCGCCCAGACGCAGACGCTCATCCGCCACCTGCGCGCGCGCAACGTCGAGTTCGCGCTCGATGACTTCGGCACGGGCGTGAGCTCGCTCGCCTACCTCAAGGCCTTCGACGTGAGCATGCTCAAGCTCGACGGCTCCTTCACGCTCGATCTGCTCAACGACTCGCGCTCGGAGTCGCTCGTGCGCGGAATCGCGCAGCTCTGCCGCAGCATGGGCATCCAGACCGTTGCGGAGTGCGTCGAGACGGAAGTGACGCGTCAGCGGCTCGCGGAGCTCGGGATTGACCGGGCTCAGGGTTTTCTGTTCGGTCAGCCAGTCCCGCTCGAGAGCGTGCTCGATCCACCGCACGCGCCGGTGCATGCCCCGACGTTGCATCCCGCCGCCTCACCGCCCCTCGCGGAGCGGGCTCAAGGACCGGTCGTTGTCAGCCCGCAGCGGGCTTCCGATGCCGCCGAGGGCGCCAACGGTGAGCCGGCCGTCGAGCTCAACTACGCACCACCGGGCGACGCGGCGCCGCTCGCGGAAGGTGAGGACGGTCCGACCTCGAGCTGAGGTTGCCTAGGGGACGAGGGGAGCGGTCGCGAAGGCGAGCTCCGCAACCGGAGCCCCACCGATCAGGTGCTGCTGAACGATGCGCTCGAGGTTCTCGGGCGTGCAGCTGCGGTACCAGATCCCGTCCGGGTAGACCACCGCGATCGGGCCGCCGGTGCAGATGCGCAGGCAATCGGCCTTGGTGCGCAGGACTCCGCCCTCCACGTCCGCGAGCTTGAGCTCGCGCAACCGCTCCTTGAGGAACTCCCAAGACTCGCGCTGCAGCGCAGCGTCGGCGCATTTACCGCCGATGCACAGAAAGATGTGGCGCCGCGTGCGACCGAGCTTCAGCTTCTCGGCCGCGGCGGTCAGGAGCGTCGTGGAGTCCATGAGCGGTACTCTAACCGCTCTCGACGGACGGCAGGGTCAGAGCGCGGCGTCGTCGGTCTCGCCGGTGCGGATCCGGATGACCCGCTGAATATCGGTGATGAAGATCTTGCCGTCGCCCACCTTGCCCGTCTTCGCGGACTTGAGGATCGCCTCCACGACCTGGTCGAGCAGGTCGGATCGCACGGCCACCTCGATGCGCGTCTTCGGCACGAAATCCACCACGTATTCCGCGCCGCGATAGAGCTCCGTGTGCCCGCGCTGGCGTCCGAATCCCTTCACCTCCGTCACGGTCATGCCGGAGACCCCGATCTCGGACAGGGCCGCCCGCACGTCGTCGAGCTTGAACGGCTTGATGATGGCGGTAACCAATTTCATGTTGCGAATCCCCGTCGAGGAGCCTATCGGTCATGTTACGCAGGCCAGGGCGTTTTTGCAGCTTTCATGCCACAGTCGCGGATGGGCGAAAATCATTGTTTTTCAGGCATTCACGGCGCTCCTCGCGCGCTGCTGCACCAAAGTGAGGCTGGTCCTTCCAAGCCCCGCCCCGTGGCGGTGCGGTGCGTCACGCCCTCCTTCGGCGGCCGCGCCGAGCGCCATTCACGCGCACTTGAGCCTCACGCGGCGAAGTAGCGAGCGAGGTACTGCTCGAAGGACTCGCGCTCGGTGGCCTCCAGAGCGCGCTGCTTCTCGAGCGAGTCGCGCGCCTCGCCCGCGAGCTCGTCCAACCGCCCCGGATTCGGCGGATAGAGCTCGAGAAAATAGGACTTGTGGGCCTCCGAGGTGCGCAGCGCCAGATCGAAGAAGCCCTCACCCGTGCTCTGGAGCTCCGCGAGCAGCCGGGCCGAGGGGGTGAGCCGAACGTCACGAACCTTGGCAGCCTGGGTGGCGAGCGCCTGCGCGTAGGGCCGAGTGGGGTCGCCGTGGTCGAGCAGCTCGCACAGTCCCTCCATCGACTCGAGGAGCTCGGTGGCCCACCCGACGAGGGGGATCCGGCGACCCGATCGCGCGAGCTCGAGACCCGGCTCCCGCCCGCGGCGGGCCACCACCAGGTGATTGGCGTCGAGATCCGGCTCGAGCGTCGCATCGATCGGTGGACTGTCCTTGAGCAGGCACAGCGCGAGAAAGGCCTCGAGGAAGCGCAGCTTGTGCTGATTGACGCCAACCGGATCGAAGGAGCTCACATCGAGCGCACGCACCTCGACATACTCGACCCCCGCGCGCTCGAGCGCGCGGGTCGGACGCTCCCCGGAGCGGGCCACTCGCTTGGGGCGGATGTAGCTGTAGTACTCGTTCTCGATCTGCAGAATGTTTGCGCTCAGCTGGCGATAGCGGCCGTCCACCCGTACGCCGAGCGCCTGGTACGGCGGGTGCGGCGTCATGATCGCGCGTGTCAGATCGCGGACGTACTCCTCGAGGCTGTTCACCGAGATCGTGAGGCCGGCCTGATTGCGGTTGCGGTAGCCGATGTCGCTCATCCGCAGCGAAGTCGCATAGGGCTCGTACAACGTCCCGGGCACGAGCTGCGGCAGGCTCTCGGAGCGTCCCCTCATGAACGAATTGCAAACGACCGGCGAGACGCCGAAGAGGTAGAGCACGATCCAGCCGTAACGACGGTAGTTGCGCAGCAGGTCGAAGTAGCGGGCCGAGACGAACTCGCTCCCCGCCGCGCGCGACTCGTTGACCGCGGCGTAGGCCTCCCAGAAGCGCTCCGGGAAGGAGTAGTTGAAGTGCACGCCGGAGATCGCCTGCATCATCCGGCCGTAGCGCACGCTCAAGCCCTCGCGATACACGCTCTTCATGCGCGCCACGTTCGAGGTGCCGTACTGCGCGATCGGAATCTCAGCGTCGGTCTCGATGAGACAGGGCATGCTGGTCGCCCACAGCAGCTCCTCGCCCAGGTGGCGGTAGACGAACTGGTGCAGGTCGAGCAGGTACTGCAGCAGCTCCCAGCTCGTGGTGAACGGTGGCGTGACGAGCTCGATCAGCGCCTCGGAGAAATCCGTCGTGATGTGCTCGCTCGTGAGCGCCGAGCCGAGCGCGTACGGATGCCGCGACTGCGCGATTCGGCCCTCGGGCGTCACGCGCAGCGATTCCTTCTCGACGCCCTTGCGGCCACCCTGCAGGATGCCCCGCTCGCCGCAATTGACGAGCGCGGCGAGCCGCCGCTCGAAGACGCGATCGATGCCGAAGCGGGGCACGAGGACTACCGGTCGGGCGGAGGGCCGCTGCGGCAGCCGGCCCGATGCACGCGACGGACGTGCCGGAGGGGATCGAGCGATGTGAGGCTCGGCGTGCGCATCGGTGAGGGTCGGACAATCCGGGGTATGGGGAACTCTGCGCTCCATCTTGCCGCGCCGCGACGCACGACTCAACTCGCTTGGCGCGGGCGCGCTCAGGACGTCTGTCTCCCGCCACGGGGTGCGGGTCGCATCCGCGCTCGCGCGGCCACTCTATGGCATCCTAGGCTTCGGGACGCCCCGCCGAGCCCTCCGGCAGCGCCGTCTCGCGGTGCTCTCGACAGGGCTGCGCGAAGCGCTCGGTGCCTCGCGTCGGAGCGAACTCAAACCAGGGAGCAAAATCGATGCTGGTCGGCTCCGAAGTCAGACGCGTCGCCATCGTCGGAGGCGTCCGCCTGCCGTTCGCGCGCGCCTATGGTGCCTACGCGGGCGTTGGCAATCAGGAGATGCTCACGGAGAACCTCCGGGCGCTCGTCGAGCGCTTCGCTCTGCAGGGCGTGCGCCTGGGCGATGTGATCGCCGGGGCCGTGATCAAGCACTCGCGCGACTACAACCTCGTTCGCGAATGCGTGCTCTCCTGCGGTCTCGACCCCGAGACTCCGGGGCTCGACGTGCAGCGGGCCTGCGGCACGAGCCTCGAGGCGGCGATTCTGATCGGCAACAAGATCGCGCTCGGCCAGATCGAGGCGGGCATTGCCGGCGGCGTGGACTCGATCAGCGATCCGCCGATCGTCTATCCCAAGTCCTACCAGCAGCTGCTCGTCAAGAGCTATCTCGGCCGCTCCGCGTGGCAGAGGTTGAAGCCGTTCTTCGGGCTGCGCCCGAAGCACTTCAAGCCCGTCATGCTGGGTGTCGTCGAGCCGCGCACCGGCCTGTCGATGGGGCAGAGCACCGAGCTCATGGTCAAGCGCTGGGGCATCTCGCGGGCAGCGCAGGACGAGCTCGCCTACGAGAGCCACATGAAGGCGGCGGCCGCCTGGCGCGCGGGCTTCTACGAGGACCTCGTCGTACGCTACCGCGGGCTCGCCGCCGACAACAACGTCCGCGCCGACACCTCGCTCGAGAGACTCGCCAAGCTCCGGCCAACGTTCGACTTGAGCGGCGCGGGCACGCTCACTGCGGGTAACAGCACCCCGCTCACCGACGGGTCGAGTGCCGTGCTGCTCGCGAGCGAGGAGTGGGCGAGCCGCCGCGGGCTGCCGGTGCTCGCGCATCTCACCTACGGCAAGCAGTGGGCCGTCGACTTCGTGAGCGGCAAGGAGGGTCTCCTCATGGCCCCGGCGCACGCGGTCGCGGCGATGCTTGCGGATGCGCGTCTTGCTCTGCAGGACTTCGACTACTACGAGATTCATGAGGCGTTCGCGGGCCAGGTGCTGTGCACGCTCAAAGCGTGGGAATCGCCCGACTATTGCCGCGAGGCGCTGGGATTGCCCGCGCCGCTCGGCAGCATCGACCGCGGCAAGCTCAATGTGAGGGGGGGGAGCGTCGCAATCGGCCATCCCTTTGCAGCGACCGGCACGCGCATCGTCGCGACGCTCGCCAAGCTCCTCGGCGGCGATCCGGGCGCCCGGCGCGGACTCATCTCCGTGTGCACGGCAGGAGGAATGGGCGTCACGGCGATCATGGAGCGCTGAGCCGCACCGCGCGGCCCACGGAGCACCACGCGGCGGGATGCCGCGCACGGGACTTTTAAAGAATGGCGACGAAATCCGAAGGCGAATTCAAACAGAGGTATCTCGAGGCGCTCGAGCGGCTCGAATCCGCGGAGGCGCGGCTTGCGAAGCTCGAGAGCGTGTTCAGGCTGACGATCGGTCGGCTGTGCCTCGCGGCGCGCGGCCGCAGCGCGCTCCTCGACGAGGAGCTGCGCAAGCTCGGCGACCGGGTGCGCCGCCAGCTCGAGCCTACCGACATCGAGGCCTCGCTCGAGTCGCTCTCGCGAGCGGTCGCGGGGCTCGATCAGATGGTCGCGAGCCCGGCGGCTGCGGTGCCTGCTTCCCCGGCACCGGCCCCAGCTCCGCCCTCCGCCACGGCGCCGCCCGCGCCGGCTGCTCTCTCTCCCCCCCCTGCCTCGACGCACGCCGCGCAATCCGCTCGCTCGGCGCCACCGGCTGCGCAGAGCGCGCCGCCTCCGGCGGATCGCGATGCGCGGGTACAGACCGCGATCGTTGCGATGCTCGGCCGCTTGAGCGCGCTGCCGGAGCTGCGCTCCGCCCTCGGTGAGCTGCAGGAGCGTCCCTCGAGCGAGCTCACGGGCGATGAGCTCGCCGAGGGCTTCGAGCGGCTCGCGCGACTGATCGGCGAGCAGCGCGCGAACCTGCAGCGCGAGAAGCTCGAGATCGAGGATCTGCTGCGCCAGATCGACACGCGGCTCGAGGAGATCGCGAGCTATCTCGCGCGCGACGCCGCCGACTACCGCACCGCCCAGGAGAGCACCGAGCAGTTGAACCTCCTGGTGCTCGATGAGGTGCACGAGCTCAACAGCGACGTGCAGAGCGCCGTCGAGCTCACGGAGCTGCGCGGCCGCGTGCGCGGGCGCCTCGAGGCGATCAACACGCACTTGCAGGATTTCCGTGCGCGCGAGGAGGAGCGGCTCGCCGCCCAGATCGACCGCAGCGGGCGCCTGCGCATCCGCATCGCCGAGCTCGAGCGCGAAAGCCGCCACCTGCAGAGGAGCCTGCAGGAGGAGCAGCGCCTCGCGATGATGGACGCGCTCACCGGCATCCCCAACCGTGCCGCCTACGATGAGCGCATCGAGCACGAGTTCCTGCGCTGGCGGCGCCAGGACGCGCCCGTGAGCATCCTCGCGTGGGACATCGATCGCTTCAAGACGGTGAACGACGCATACGGTCATCGCGCCGGCGACAAGGTGCTGCGCGTGATCGCCCAGCATCTCGCCCAGCACGTGCGCGGCACGGACTTCGTCGCGCGCTACGGCGGCGAGGAATTCGTGATGATTCTCGTCGGCACCTCGGCGCAGCAGGCACACGTCGCGGCGGACAAGATCCGCGAGAGCATCGCGCGGATCGGGTTCCACTTCCGCAATCGCCCCGTGACCGTAACCGCCTCCTGCGGCATCACCATGTTCCAAACCGACGACACTCCCGATACGGTCTTCGACCGGGCCGACCGCGCGCTCTATCGCGCCAAGGACAACGGCCGCAACTGCTGCATGGTGCTGTGAAACCGAGGCACGCAAGCCGACGGTACTGCCGAGCTCGACGCATTCTCGGAGTGCGGCGTTGGCCGTAGCACTGTCACGCGCCCGCGCGGAGTGTGGTGGTATCCTTCGCGCATCGGCGGTCGGAGGAGCTTGGAGTCATGAGCGAGTTCACCACGATCATGTCGCGCGACGGACACGAGCTCAGGGCGTGGCTCGCGCCGCCACCTGGCGCCCCGCGGGGCGCCGTGGTCGTGATCCAGGAAATCTTCGGCGTGAATTCCCACATCCGCTCCGTGACGGACGGCTACGCCTCGGAGGGTTACGTCGCGATCGCACCGTCCTTGTTCGACCGGGTGCGCAAGGGCATCGAGTTGGGCTACGCGCAGACGGACATGCAGGAAGGCTTCGGCTACGTGCAGCAGCTCAAGCCCGAGCAGACGCTTGCCGACCTCGCGGCCGCGATCGCCGTGGTCAAGCACGCCGGACGCGTCGGCGTCGTCGGCTATTGCTGGGGCGGCAAGATGGCGTATGTATCGGCTTGCGATCTGCCCGTCGCGTGCGCCGTCGCGTATTACGGCGGCAGCATCGCGCAGAGCCTCGACAAGAAGCCCAAGTGCCCGATGATGTTCCACTTCGGCGAGCTCGACACCCACATCCCCTTGAGCGATGTGGACAAGATCAAGGCCGCGAATCCCCAGGGCATCTTCCACGTCTACGCCGGCGCGGGTCACG
>Ga0335075_10010005_pt1 | contig 14402 bp, 17 predicted proteins | sample Lox_Sample_24_FD_206723 | JGI IMG/M metagenome (GOLD analysis project Ga0335075, IMG submission 206723) | Soil microbial communities from Loxahatchee National Wildlife Refuge, Florida, United States - Lox_Sample_2.4 | ecosystem: Environmental > Terrestrial > Soil > Wetlands | place: USA...
TCACCTGCGAGACCAGGTGATTTCTGTTGTCTTCGGCCATCAACTGTGAGGCCAGCGACTGGGACAGAAAGTAGTAGTTGAGCGGATACTTTGTCGCAATGGTGTCGGGGTTGATGGTGTAGCGGTAGTTGGCCCAGTCGGTGAGGTAGGTCCGCACCTCGCCCTCACGCGGCGTGTAGTTGAGATCGCTGTACTGGATGGCCTGGGCGCGGCCCATCTCGTCGATTCGGATATAGCGGTTGACGACCGGCCGATGGGCCAGGGAGAAATTGAGCCACATCGAGCCGCACAGCAGGACCGTTCCACAGCCGATGAGGAGCCTATATGCCTTCCGTTCGGCGTAGTGCGAGGCATATACCTCGTTGCCGATCTGGTCGGCAAGTACGGCTTGCTTTGGCGTCATAGTCACTTCAACGGGTGCTGTGCGCGTGGACATGGGGAACAGTTGTCCTTTGTTCAAGAGTGAGAAACAGGTTCAACGTGTAAATCAAGACGACAACGGACAGCATGGCGAGAGCCGAAAGAAACAGATAGCGTAATGGCCTCGATAGTCCGAGCCTGCGAAGTAAGAGAATTCCGAGGATGTATTGCCACATAGTTTTATGCACCTCCAGTCATCACCGCGGCCGAAGCTGCAACCCCTATCGCTTGCGTGATGTTGCTGGCCATACCTGCAGCTCCGCCGAAGATCGCCTGCGTCATGCTCGGGATGAAGAGCATGTTCACAATGAAGGCGACGAATACCATGATGCAGGGAATGAGGTTCGCAAGCCACATCTCAATCGAGTAATTTCCATTGAAGGTCTGCTGCAAAAAAGCGTTCATGAAACCGGCCCAAACGAAGATGAAGGCCGCCGCGACCGCGCGGATCATAGCGAAGCTGATGAGCACGTCGAGGAATTGAAAGAACTTGGTTCGGAACGTCCTGGTCATCAGGAGCGGTACGAAGATCGGGCCGAACAAAGCCGTGACGCCGTACAGGATGAAGGCGCTGCAATTGATGACGAACAGGATTGCGGAGGCAATGCCAAGTAACACCTGCACCACGAAGTAGCAGAGGATCTGAACCGGCGCCATCAGCGATGGCATCGCTGTATTGTCCCCGGCTGTCTTAAGCAGTTGAAGTAGCTGATTGAGCGAGTTCTGGTCGAAAGCGGCGACGATGGCCTGAGCGATGTATGAAAAGAAATGATTGATGCCGAAACTTGCACCTGGAAATGGGTTCACCCAGTAGTTCAGCAGGAGTGAGCAGACGATGAGCCGGAGCATGAAGTTCGTGAGATCGCCGGCGCGGACCGGATGCGTGTGAAAACGCAGCGTCATACCGGACGTGTTCCAGTTGACCACCATGCTGATGAGCGTGAAGAGAGAGATGCAACTGAGTTCCGTCAGACCAAGCTGTGTGAGCGCGCCGCCGTTCTGGGTGGTGAGGTTGGTCAGATTGTTCGTGAACTGGTAGAGCCAGTCCACGCCGGAACTTGCGCTCGGTAATGCCTGGGCAAGCAATGTCGCGGAAACCATATCGCATCTCTCTCTGTTCGATCAGGGGATGTATTTCTGCCAGGTCTTGCCCTCGTTCGCGGCGGCGGAGCTGTGCTTCTTCTTCTCCTGTTCGACCCGCTGCCCGAATCGCTCGTACTCCTGCTGCCGTTGCAGCGCCGCCTTTGCCGCCTCATGCCGCCGATAGGCCAGGGTGCCGGCGATAGCCACGAGCACCGCGAGGATGGCGAGCAGGATTTTGGTCTGGATGGCTTTCAGCATTGCGCCTCCACTCACGGCAGGTAGCTATCCCAGGTGTTGCCTTCGCTGGCCGCGCTGGTGTCGTCCGCGGAGCGTTGCTGGGCGACGTAGGCGGCGGTATTGAGGTCCATCGCGGCCGCATTGCGCTGCTCCATGTTTGACACAGCCATTTCCGACGCAAGGCACGCCTGCAAGACACCCTGGGACTGCATCTCGGACACCTTTTGCGCATCGGCCGCATTCAGAAGGTTCAATTGCTCGACTTCACTGTTGGTGGCTGTGCTGCCGTCAAGCTGGTCTGAGGCAAGGCTGTTGTTGGCCGCGGCGTTCTGTGTCCGCCCGGCCCGGTACTGTCCCACAGCGGTTAGGCAGTCGGGGGAAACCGAATCGGACGCCTCGATCATTGCCAATTCCGAAAGCTGGGTGCTGCCCGGCGTCTGTGCGGCCAGATAGGTCGCCGTCGTACCGTTCACCGGAACCGTCGCCGCCGTCCAGGCCGTCGTGGATGCGGCGGGAGAGTTTGTGTTCAGCGCCACTGTCATGCCGTTGGTTTCGCCAAACATGTTGCGGACGTTGGCGTTCTTCATGGCATTGAGGGTGGTCTGCCACTGCTGCTTGATCGAAAAATGCTCGATGTTGTTCTTGAGCATGTTGTACTGTGTTTCGATCGTTGTGAGCTGAGAAACAAGGTTGGCGTAGCTCGTGGGATCGAATACGATTTCGCCGATACCGAACAGGGCGAAGCCGGGCGTGGCTGTGAGCAGCAATGCGGCGCCGCCGATGATCCATTTGCGATTTCTGCGATTGATCTTCATAAAACCTCCTGCGGTTGTTCGAACGCTCAAAGGCATTGCGGGCAGGTGGGATCCAACCTGTCCAGAGAAAAGCACCGGGAATTGTCCACAGCCCAGCAGGGAAAACGGACAATTCTTTCTGTAAGCTCGGCAAACTCAATTAACCCGCCAGCAACGACACGCTGTACGGTGGGTGTTCTGAGGGCAACGAGTAGCAGGGCTACTACTGAGGCGTGGAGAATAAACCTGCGCCGATTGGTGATGAGGAGTCTCATGTTTCTTCCTCCGCAAGCCGCCGCGCGATCTGCGGGATCACTGCGACCCACTCCTGGCCGGCCCGCTCAATAGCCTCTGCGATGGTGTAGCCACAGGCGGCAAGCCAATCGGCGCGATTGAGCACCATCGCCACGGCGACTTTCTCGCCTGTCGATTGCACGGCCCAGGCGTCACGGCCGCCATGCTTTGCATCGCGCGCCTTGCGAAACAAGTGCTCGTACACCTGGCTGTGCCCATTCATCGCGTGCCTCGTTTAGAGAGTGGGATCGACGCGGTGTTCCGCGTATGACGGAATCAGGATGTCGCGCCCCACGTAGATGCGGGCGCGGGAGCCTTCCTTGAGCGTGATGACCGGCAACCGGTTGAGAAAGTGGTTCAACACCTGCTCGCCTTCGACGGCCGACTGCTCGGAGATGCCGTTCTGAATCTCCGTGGATGGCGTGAGAATGCTGCCGTTGTTGCCGATCTGGGCGAGGCCGCCCAGGCCGCCGATGGCGGCAGCGGCGGCAAATGCCTGAAAGTAGCCGTGGCTGACTTTGGTGGCGAGGCCCGTCGTCCCGATCTGGTCGAGGCCGACGTATTTGTCGAAGTCGAGGGAAAACCCGTCCGGGCAGATGGCGCGATGAAAGACTACAAACAATTTCCGCTGCTGCGCGTTTCCGACGCTCTGCACCGTCCCAATCAATCGCGTTCCCTGCGGCATAAGAAGCTGCTGGTGATCGTGGGAGTAATAGTCCGTGGTCAGCATGACCAGGACTGGACCGCTGAAACCGCCGTCGATGTGGTTGGTCACGACCCCCTCAAGGATGGTTCCCTCGAAGATGCGGTACAGTCGGCCCTGGTATTGGTCGAAGCTGTACGGGGCCATCGGATCTGCGCCGGACTTCGATTGCTGCGAGACAGGCTGCGCAGCGGTCGGTGGTGCGGAAGACGCGCTGCTGGTGGTGTTTGCAGCGGTCTCATGTGCGGCTTCTGCCGTCGTCGCCGGGACCGCAGCGTTGGAGTGCTCGAAGTCAATCGCCACCGTATCGCTGTCGATGGCATTCTGGTGTTGTCGCTCCTTGGCAAGCTCGCGTTGCTTGGCTTCCGCCCGGTCCTGAGAGGCACTGGACGTGATGACGGGGCCATTGGGACTCTCTCCATAGATCGCCGCCCGTTGCGCGGCGGTCATCGGCGGCGCACTCGTTCCTTCCGGCCCCGGAATGCCCTCCGCCGCCTCAAGTTGCTGCATGGCCGCTGCCATCTCCTGCTGGTGCTGCCGCTCCTGGGCGTCCCGCTCCGCCTGCAACTGCTGCTGAGTCTCGAAGCTGTTTACCTGTTGCGCGTTTGGCGCCGCCGGGCGCGTTATGGGCACGGTGCCAGCGGGCGCTGCCTTCTTGTTTCCCTTCAGGAGGGTCGAAAGATTGGCGATACCAATCAGTCCCATGATGACGACCAGGGCGACGATCACCGGCATGGTCTTCCGCACCGGCGGCTTCGCCTCCCGCTGCTGTGGAATGGTCGCGGGCGGATTTTCGTTCGGCTCCGGCATGGCTAGTTCCTTTCGTCGGTCCGGTGGAACTCCACCTTCTGTTTGCCGATGGCGAGATACCCGCGCTCCAGTTCCTTGGGCACCGTGTACAGTCCATCGTTGAAATCGAAGTTGATGAGCGAGGGCTTGCCGTCCTTCACTTCGTACAGCGCGGGCGTCTCCTGAAACTTGCCGCGCAGGTACGTGAATTTGTCGTCATGCCATATTTCGCGTAAACCGAGGGCGTCACCCTTCGACCGGTCCCAGGTGTAATCAAAGCGCAGCGTGCCGGGATACCGGCTGTGATACTCCTCCTCATTGGTCTGCTCTGCTGTAAGCGCGGCGGTCTCGGCCGCATGGGCCGCCGCGATCTGCTGTTTCGCCTGATCGAGTTCGGAAGCGGGTACAAAGACGGGGAGCTCCGTCAGCTTCTCTTTCGCCGCCTGGTCGCCCGGCGTGATGAAGACCTTGGAGTCGAAGTGGGGATCTGAATCGGACGAGATCTCCTGAAGCTCCAGGGTGTACTCGTTGCCGTGATCGGAGATGATGTGAACGTCTGTAGCGCCGCCGGCGATCTTCGGCTTGATGCTGATGAAACGGCTGGCGACGTGGCCGCCATCGAAAACCCAGTCCACCGTATCGCCGGCAAAAACGTTCGCAACTTTCTCCTCCGGAGGCAGCACGATCAGCGTCGATTGCAGCAAAGCCGCGCGGACCACAGGGGGAGCGGCGGTTGAGGAGACCACCACCGTCCGCGGCGCGCTCGGCTCAAAGTGTTTCGGCGCTTGCTGTGCGTGGGTTCCAGACGCGGCTGCGAACGAAAATCCAAGAGTCACGGCGATGGGGATGAGCGGTTTCAGTTTCATGGTCGGTCCTTCCGGTTACGCGGACTCGCCCTGCGCAAAGCGTGCGATGCCCTCGGTGAGCCCGTATTTGGCGATTAGTTTCGAGCGGCGTGTCCGGTCTTTGGGCTTGGTGGTGAATGTCGCATAGCTGCGGCTGTCGAGATTGAGGACGATAACTTTGGTGAGGCCATCGCGGCGGATATACAGCGCCTCGCGGTCCTGCAGACTCTCGAAAAGAGCAATCTGCTGCTCGTTCATCTTGAACAGCTCGGCATACCGTTTCCGGTTAAACGTCGCATCTCTGAGGAACAGAAACGACGTGCAGGAGTTCACAATAGAATCGGCGTTGGCGCCGAGATCCTCGGCGGACTGGCCGATCAGAGTGACGCCGCCGAGATTCTTGCGCACGGTCTTGATGGAGGCGAGTGCGCCCTCCAAAAGCTGGCGATTTTTCATCGAAGAGAAGATTTCTTCGATGAGAATGTGCTTGGGTACGCCGAGATTGGCGGGGTCATAGAGCACATCGTTGATGCGGCGTAACAACCACACCATCAATGGTTCGATCAGGTCGGCGTGCTGCTCGTTGTTGACGCCCTGGAAATCGAAGCACTGGAGACGCGACAACGAGAGGCTGTCCTCCACGTTGTCGAAGATGGCGTTGTAGACGCCCCGGCCCACCCACTTCGACAGATACCGATCGAGCTTCTTGGGCAGGAACAGATTCGAGAGCCGCCGGTTCTCCCGGTCGAGCAGGTACATATCCCGGGCTGCCTTGTGGATCACGTCGTCGTCTTCGGGTTCCAGTTCCGCGCCGCCGTTGGTGAGCAGCAGCTTCACGAACGAGTACAGGAACTTGATATTGTTTTCTGTGGGTTCGAGGGCGAATGGATTCACGCGGGGACCATCTTTGCCGATGCGGTCCACACGTCCGCCGTATAGTTCGACAACGCTCTCGTAGCTGCCGCCGATGTCGAAGATGTACGTGAAACCGCCGTACTTCTGTTCGTGTGCAACGGCAAGGTTCCCGTGAACCGACTTGCCACTGCCGGTTGGTCCAATGATGAGCATGACCCGCACGCCGTCCACATACGCGTCCTGAAAGAACGGCGTCCGCGTGCGCGTCTCGAAGACGTTCAGATATTCGCTGTCGAGGTCCTCCGAACGCGGATGACCGAGACGCGGAGCGAACAGGGACGACAACCGCGCATGATGGTCTTCGGCCAGCCACATTGGGAAGACGTTAAACTTCTGATTGCCGGGGAACATCGCGTAAAACGCCGACAGGTTGCCCAGCGTCTCTTCCATGACCTGCGCCCGCGCATCGACGAAGACGCGATGCACAGCGGGCGCGATGCCGCGCAGCTCCTCCGTGCTGCGCGCGGCCACAAGGAGGCGCAGCGAGTATTCGCCTTGGGCTTTCTTATCGAGCGAGCGGATCACCTCACCCAAGTCATCGACCTGGGTGTTGGCTGCGCGTGCGCCGGCGCCGGTGTCGAACGATGCGAAGTCGCGCCCGCTCATGACGCGGGTGAAGACGCCGACTTTGAAAAAGGAGATGAACTTCTCCTGGGCGCTGATCTCGCTGCGGGCCGCGGTCGTGGATTTCGGGCGCCATGTCGAGCAAAGAATGCTATCGCAATCGAGCGCCGTTAGACCTGAAAAGAGACATGGCCTCGACGCCTCCGGCGTGGTCTTTAGCGAGAACATCTGCACATACCGTCTGCCGACGCGCAAATAATCGCTGTGCCAGGCAACCGAGTTGGTCACGATCTGCCGGTCCACGGCGGTATCGCTGGACAGGTAGCCCTTGGCCGCCCACTCTTCGAGGTTGAAGAGATAGCTGAAGAACTGATATGCCCCGTGCTTTTCGAGCAGCCGCAAGCCGAGCGAGGCGCCGAGATGAGCTTCGAGCAGCGTAGCCGTCTTTTCAAGCTCGGCCAGCATCCGCGAGGTGTCGGCGGCGTGTTCCGGGGGGGTACGGGCGATAGTGGCTGCCTTCCGAGGCTCCAGCGTGAGGCACCAATGCAGATCGATGCGGCAGAAGCCCGCCGTTTTTTCCAGAAACGCAAGACGGTCATCCACGAACACCTGGGTGACAGGGTTTGCGTAGCTCGCCTGCCTGGGCAGGCTGTAGCCCGACATAACGCGTGTGTACTGGTAGAGGCACGATCCTTCGGGCAAGCCGCGCAGCGCCCCTTCAATCGAGCGCACCTGCGCTTCGAGTTCCTGGTCGGTCAGGCACTCTTCGTCGATTCCAGCGAGCGCAAACAGGCATCCGTAGCCGCCGCCCTTGAGAGCGAAGATCCGGTCGTTGACGAAGCGCGCGATCGGAACGATGCTCGAAGCGGCTCCGGCAGTTGCGAACCAGGGAACGAGTTTGGATTGGTCAGCGTTTGCGCGGGTCATAATAGGATTTCTGGCTGAGGCTCAGGCCCCAGAGCTGAAACATCTTCGGATGTTTGCGGACGATGAGCCATGCGCTGATGGCGAGCGTGGGGAAGGCCAGTATCGCCATCAGGCGAAACCCGGCGAGGAAAGCCGTTACCGAGACGAATACGATTGCCATCCATGCTGTGAGGTCGAGGCCGAGCTTGACCCTTGGACGATTCAGCGCCTGGTTGATCGGTAACGGTTCTCCCCGCCTGGCCATGGCCGCCACCTACTGCATCGTCTGACCGGTGAGCGAGCCAATCCAGCCGGCGCCCCATCCGAGCACAGCGGCGCCGAAGAGCGCGCCGAAAAGTCCCGGAATGGCTTCCGTAAAACGGCCGCTCAGCATCCGGATTCCGGCGAAGATCAGGCCGCCGAAACAGATGATGGCTCCGGCATAGATTGCGAATTTTTGGAAACTGTTCATCAGCGTGTTGGCCCCGGAGAAGTCGATCGTCCCCTGGGCGTGGGCGACGGCGTTGCTGGCTCCCAGGAAAAGGAGCGCAGTCAGGGTCGGACCCATCACGTGTGCGGCTTGGAGAAGGCTTTCTTTGGTGAGGAGCCTTCTCAGCCTCCGGCGAGGCTGAATGAGTAGCCGATCGGGAGCCTTATCCGCTCGGCGAAGACGGGGAATTCCATTCACTTTGCACCTCCGCTGACCTGGCGTGTCAGCTATGGCGCAAAGTTAGGGCGACTTCAGTGCTGCGTCCAATGACTTTTTGGGTGCGTGTCATTCCATTCTGGAATGACACGCGTTCATACAAATGGGAAAGATAGCCTAAACCTCGTAGTCGCAGATAACCTGGGGGCTTCCCGCCCCGCCCCTGAATAGGGTTCCTTTAACGGCGGGCTGATAGGAGACGGAACTGGAAAACGATGTTCCGTCAGTGAACTCAATGAGTGTTTCGCAGCCGTCCACGTCGTCCTCGTATATCTTGAGCACCTTAATCGTTTTGCCCGCTACTTCCGGACATTCCACGTAATCTCTCGGCACGATTACCTCCTGGGACGAGCAGATGCAAACAGAGTGGCCCTTATTAGGGGATTCGTCAAGCGTTTACCAAACTTGAAAGGTGAAGAAAGAGAAAAAGCCTGAGACCCGTATATCGCGCAAAGGGAGGACGGCGCCCAATCAGGCTCTTTATGACAGATTTCTCGAAAAACTGATCTCGACACGGGAGGAAGCCGGTCTGACGCAGCGTGAAGTCTCCGCACGGATGGGCAGGGCGCACTCCTTCCTCTCCAAATGCGAGACCGGAGAGCGCAGCATTGAAGTCTTTGAACTCCTCCAGCTTGCTCAAATCTACAAAAAACCTCCGCAATTTTTCCTCAACCCCGATTAGCTATTGTCGCGGAAAAACCGTGAATCCAGTTCTGGATGTATTTGTGGAAAACGCGGTATCATAGGCTAGAGGTGGCTCATGCGAACCACAATCGAATTGCCCGAATCCGTTTACCGCAAGGGCGAGAAGGTCGCGCGTACGCAGGGCGTTACGATTGAGGAGTTCATCGTTCGTGCGTTCGAGCGCGAACTGACGGCTGAGCCGGATACTCCTTCCCATCCCAAAAGGGTGACTCTGCCGCTGATCCCATCGAAAGAGCCGGGCGCGCTGGATCTGAAAGATTTCAATTTCGATGATCTTCTTGCCTGATGTCAATATCTGGGTCGCGCTCACTTCCAACCGGCACGTTCACCACTCCCTGGCGAACGCATGGCTGCAAAGCGTAGACGCTGACCAGATTGCCTTTTGCCGTATCACTGAGCTGGGGTTCCTTCGTCTGCTGACCAATGCTCATGTCATGGGCCAAGATGTTTTGTCCCCGGTGGAAGCGTGGCGTGTCTACGATGAGTGGCGAGCAGACGACCGCGTGATTTTCCTTTCAGAGCGCGCGGAATTCAGCGAACAGTGGCGGCGATTGAGAGGGCAGATTTCGGGAGGTCCGAACATCTGGACGGACGCATATCTGGCAGCCTTCGCAGTACACGCGAGTGCAACGGTTGTTACCTTGGATCGCAAATTTCTCACTCTTGGTAAAGCTGCTATCAAAACCCTTGTTTAGCCTGGCGGGAAGGGCTGATCCAACGCACATTGGGCGCAAAACCCAACGCTCAAAACGCGCTCCCAATAAGCTCCCGACAAGCTGTCCGGAGGGTACTTTTCCGTACTTCCGCGTCGCCATCTGTTCCAAAGAAATCAGTTAGATACGTGAGTGCGCGGTCACTCATAACCCAAAGGTCGGTGGTTCAAATCCACCCCCCGCAACCATTTAGGAAACTTGAGGGCGCAATAAGGGCGCATCATCTGCCAGCGCCCCAGCCGCCAATAGCTCCTCGACCAGCTTGGCATTTGCCGGACGGATCGAGTCGAGCATGTGGTTCTGCCCATACTTCATCGTCATATCAATCGAGCTGTGCCGCATGAGCTTTTGCTGCACCTCTGGCGTTGCGCCGGAATCGCCCAGCCGCTTCCGGTAGGTGTGCCGGAAATTGTGCCATCCCAAGTTCGGGATGCCTGCCTTCTTCCCCGCTGGAGCCAGATGATCCTGCCGGAGGGAGTCGGCATGGTAGGGACGGCCAGTGTCGATGTTGCCGAACAGCCATCCGTTCACGTCCTTTTCCCGCGCCTGCCACGCCCGCAGTTCCTGGATCAACATCTCATGCAGCGGAAGTACTGAGGCGGAGGCCAGAGTCTTGGTCTCATCCTCGTACTTGCCCACGACCGAACGTTCAATCGTGAGCGTCCCCTGCTCGAACTCGATGTCCTTCCACTGCAACCCCAGAATCTCACTGATACGCATTCCCGTGTTCATGGCAAGCACAGCCATGAGCCGAACGTGCGGACCCAAGTGAGAGAGGATCGCGTAATACTGCTGCGACGTCAGCAGGTGGATGAAACGAACTCGCTTGCTCGTGCCCTTTAGCTCGATTAAGCCCATCGGATTGCGCTGGCAGTCCAGATAACGCCAGCGCATCGCATACTCGAAAAGCCGGTGCATCACCGCACGGGTATGCAATTTGCTCTTGGGCGCGAGGTCGCGGGGTTTCTCGCCTTTCTTTCTCGGCTTGGACTGCAATCCCTTGATCCACTGCTCCACCGCCATCGGGTCCTTAGCAATATCGACCACGCGCACGTCCCCCCATTCGGGAAGAATGCGCCCCGTCAGCATGGACCGCAGCGGCCCGGCTGTGGAGTGACGTTCTGGAATTGCTTCCTGCAAGTAGCGCCTCGTCAGTTGACCGAAAGTTGCAACTTCGATCGAGTTGTTGATTTCCGCAGTGAACTTTGAAGCCGCCCGCTGCGCCTCCGCCCTGGAACGAAGCTGCTGCGTCGTGCCCAGAGTTCGGGACTTGTCTACATCTCCCTCCCGCCAACGAAGAACCCAGACTTCCGGGCCCTTGCTGCGGGTTTTACGAACGATCCAGCCGTGCTGGAACGTCTGCCGCTGTTTACCGATCATTTGCCGCTTCCTCCTTCTGCAAGCGGCGCGGATGATGTTTCAACGATACTTCTTTCTTCATCGCGATCGCCAGTTCGGAAATCAGAAATCTCCAGCGTTTACGAATGCCGTTGGTGATCGAATGGGCCGGTATCTTCCCTTCGCGCGCGAGACGCTTAACGGTGATCGGAGAGCAGCTCAGAAATGCTGCAACTTCCTGCGCTGTAACAAAGGGCTCCCGTTCGAACTGGTCCATCACTCGCACCTCCTCATTGAGCGCTCCGATTCCATGCTCCGCAGCGGTCAATAAAGCCAAATTAGCGATCATCGGTTGAGTGAGCCATTGCAGAATTCGTCAGGGGTGTGCAGGTTCTGCACATCCGGGATTTCAATCGTGTTTCTCCGTAACGTGCTCTTGCAGGGAAGGAGTTCCTTCCCTGCCTCCAGCCGCCGAAGTGCTGGCGTCTTACGTCACCCATCCCAGCGGTGCCTGTTCCTGCCCCGCAACGCCCGCCCCTAAAGCGCGTACAAGCGCACGGCAATAAGGAAGTGGGCCAACTTTCTTTCTTCGTCTGAGTGCCCCCGGCTTCAGGCAACGGTCTGGCAGAGGCCGGAAGAACCTGTCAAGGCTCTCCGCATTCGCTTCGATGAACGCGCAGAAAAACGCGCGGCCTTGACAGAACCTTCCCGCCTCCGCTCGTTGCGAAGAGCCATGAAGCGGGAGCCCTCAACGAAAACAATTTGGTTTGGGTGCTCTTGCTTCCGAACGCCAATCGGCCCTACGGGGCTTAGCAGGAGCATCGACATGGAACTCAGCAACAGCAGCGTCAGCAGCACAGGCACCACCGCCAGCATTGGCACAGCCAGCATCCCAACCGCGCCGCAAAGGAAGAATGCGGCGCGGCAAACCCGCAGCGATTCGCCGTATCAGCAGCGCACAACACAGAAAGACAACCCCACCCAGCAACTCATCAAGCAAGCCGTGGAATACCTCATGCAGCAGCTTGAGGCGGGACACAGCGAAGCTCTTACTGCATATCTGGGCGCAATGGCCCGCTTCCATTCCTATTCCTTCGGGAACATTTTGCAGATCGCCAGACAACGCCCTTCGGCCACCCGCGTAGCGGGGTTTCGGGCATGGAAGGAAATGGGCCGGTTTGTTAAGCGGGGCGAAAAGGGCATCCAGATTCTTGCGCCGTTGACGGGCTATCGCCGCAGGACAAGTGCCGACGAGCCGAGCAACGACGCGGAAGAGAACATCAAACCGCAGCCTGTACTGATCGGCTTCCGCGCCGTGTACGTGTTCGATCTCAGTCAGACCGAAGGCGCAGACCTGCCGGAGTTCGATCACAACATCACCGGCGAAGTTGGCGAACACCGTGACCGGCTGATCGATTTTCTCGCACAGCAAAATATCGTGCTCGAATACAGCGAGAACATCGCGCCCGCTTTAGGCGTGAGCTACGGCGGCAAGATTGCTCTTCTGCCCGGCCAGTCGAAGCCGGAGGAGTTCGTCAGTTTGGTCCATGAAACCGCACACGAGCTGATCCATAAATCCTCACGCCGCACCATGACGACAGCTATTGTCCGCGAAACCGAGGCGGAGGCCGTGGCCTTCATCGTGGGTCAGGCCGTGGGACTTGAGATGGGTAACGCCAGCAGTGACTACATCCAGCTTTACAAGGGCAATGCGGCGCTGCTGGCGGAAAGTCTTGAAGTCGTGCAGCGGACCTCAGCCGTGATTCTCGGCGCAATCACAGTCGAGGAATCCATCTCGCAGAATGCACCTACTGAGTTCTCGCAGGAAGTCTCGGAACCAGCGGATTCAGTAACCGCCGAACCCAGGCGGGCGCGGCGCTCTCGCTCTCAGACAACCACCACGGAAGCGGCGGCTTAACGCCGTTTCCTTAGCCATCCGCATATCAGCGGACAGGCGATTGGTGTCTGCCCGCATGACCTCCACCGTTCAACCCACAGGAGTATTCCCATGACGACCACAGTGCAAGTGCAGTCCGAATACCGCGACCTGCCTATCGATTGGCTGGTCGAGTCCACCACCAATCCGCGCCAGACCTATGACGCAGATGCCATGCAGGAACTCGCCGTGAGTATCCGCGCTAACGGCGTCTTGCAGCCGTTGCTTGTGCGGCCTGTCAACGAGCGGCGCTTCGAGATCGTGTTCGGAGCGCGGCGCTATCGCGGTTCAGTGATCGCCGAACGAGAAACCGTTCCGGTTTGTATCCGCGAAATGACCGACGCGCAGGTGCTGGAGGCGCAGCTTGTCGAAAACCTCCAGCGTCAGGACGTGCACCCGCTCCACGAGGCGCAGGGCTTCGCCGCTCTTTTGCGCCTTGAGGAGCCGAAGTATTCCATCGAACTCATCGCGGCCAAGTGCGGGAAGGGTGCCGGGTATGTGGCCTCTCGCCTTCGCTTGACCGAGCTTGTGCCCGCAGCGGTCGAAGCCTTTACGAAAGACGAAATCGGCGTGGGTCACGCGCTCTTGCTGGCGAAGTTGCAGCCAGAGCAGCAGGAAGAAGCGTTGACTGCCTGCTGGCAGGCGAGCTACACGGGCGGGAGCAGCAAGCCCAAGCGCGTCCTGCTCCCTGTACGCCACCTGCGGGAATGGATCGAGCACAACATTCTGTTGGACCTTGCTTCCGCGCCGTTCTCAAAAGAGGATGCCGTGCTTGTGCCCGAGGCGGGTTCCTGCCTTGACTGCTCCAAGCGCACCGGCCACAACACGCTCCTCTTCGAGGGCATGACCCATGCCGACCGCTGCTCCGATCCGAAATGCTACGCGGCCAAGCTGGACGTGCACGTAAAACAGGCCGTGGCGCAGAAGCCGAAACTGGTACAGATCAGCACAGCCTACGGCAAACCCGCCGATGGCAGTCCGGTTGTCCCGCGCGGCAAGTACGTCGAAATCCGGCAGGAGAAGCCAAAAAACGAGTACCAACAGGACGCACCGGAGTACAAGGCCTGCCGGTTCGCGGCGGAAGCAATCGTTGCAGACGGGACGGACAAGGGCGAGGTTCGCAAAGTGTGCGTCAATCCCGAATGCCCGGTCCATCATCCGAAGCGGCAGCAACAGCGCAACCACGCCGACGCCGCATTCAAGGCCGACCAGGAGAAGCGGCGCCGCGAGGAAGCCATTGCACAGACCACCGGAATGCGCGTGCTCAAAGCCATTGGCGATGCGGTTCCCGTGCGGCTCATGAAGCGCGACCTGCTGTTTCTGGCGGAGCGGCTTACGATGACGCTGGAAGAACGGTGTCCTTTCGGCAAGGGTGCATGATTTGAGCGGGGCTGGGCTGGTAGGTTGAGTTAGCCGCGGAAGGGGCGGCTGACGATGAGATCCAGGAAGGCTGC
>Ga0335075_10010006_pt1 | contig 14402 bp, 7 predicted proteins | sample Lox_Sample_24_FD_206723 | JGI IMG/M metagenome (GOLD analysis project Ga0335075, IMG submission 206723) | Soil microbial communities from Loxahatchee National Wildlife Refuge, Florida, United States - Lox_Sample_2.4 | ecosystem: Environmental > Terrestrial > Soil > Wetlands | place: USA: Florida...
CTTGCCCGTCGTAACGCCTTAATGCTGGAGTCACAGGCGTTATCAAGTCTTGAGGCAAATACCCTCGCGTCCCGGGCCTCGGCCACCCGGCGTTATCGCCGGCCGCCCGTCGGCCACTATGGCGACGAATAGGGGCATTTGCCTCAAGACACGGCAGGATCAAGATCGATATGTTCGGGACCGCGCGATGGCAGGGGGTGCGCGCCCAACCAGGAGGTAAGGGAACTGGGCAAGACGCCGGACGCTACGCCACCGCCGGCTACGCCGACGGTGGCCGGCGCCGTGCGCGGCCGGCGCCCGGAACTGGTTCCCGTGCTGGTGGCGCTGGTCGTCGCCGTCCCCGTGGTGGACGCCTTCTTGCCGGCGACGATTCACCTGGCCCCGGTGCTCGCCCTGGCCCCGGCGGTGGCCGCCGTGTGCGCCAGCCCGCGGCGGACGGCGCTGGTCGGCGCCCTGGCGGTGGCCGCCCTGGCTGTCGCGGGAATCGAGCGGTCCGCGCTGACGACCGAGAGCGTCATCGTCCAGATCTTGTCGCTGCTCCTGCTCAGCGCCCTGCTGGTGTTCTTCTGCCACCGGCGTGACCGGCGCGAGCGCGTGCTGGCCAGGATGCGATCGGTGTCCGAGGCCACGCAGCGCGTCGTCCTGCACCCGCTGCCCGCCCGGGCCGGCCCGGTGTCGCTCGCCTCCGCATACCACGCCGCCGATGCGGACACGCACATCGGCGGCGATTTCTACGCCCTGGCCCGTACGGCGGGCGCCACCCGGGTGGTCATCGGCGACGTGCGCGGCAAGGGACTGGCGTCGATGAGCGAGACCGCGGTCATGCTCGAGTCGTTCCGCGCGGCGGCCAGGCTGGAACTGTCGCTGCCGGAGATGGTCCGCTACATGGACGACAGCGCGCGGCGCGGCGTCGGTGAGCTTTCTGGCCAGGAGGCGGACTTCGAGGAGCGGTTCGTGACGCTGGCGGTGGCCGAGATACCCGACGACCGGCCGCTGGTACGGCTGATCCTGTGCGGCCACCCGGCGCCGCTGCTGCTGCGCCGGGGCACGGCGACGGCCCTGGCCGTGGCCAGTCCCGCGCCGCCGCTCGGCCTCGGCGCGCTGTCCGACGGCTCGTACCGGCCGCACGCCTTCCGTTACGGTCCAGGCGACATGCTGCTGCTCTACACCGACGGGGTCTCCGAGGCACGGGACTCCCGCGGCGCCTTCTATCCGCTCGCGCGGCGGGCCGCCGCCCTGTCCAGGCACGGGCCGGCCCAGCTCATCGCGAGCCTTGAGGCGGACGTGCGCGGCTACGTGCCCGGCGTGCTGGCCGACGACATGGCCATGATCGCCGTCCGCCGCGAGGGCACGGCCCCACCGGCCGACGCCGCGGGGACGACGGCCGTGACGACCGTGGCCGGATCAGTTCGCTGTCTGTCCCGCGGGCAGGGCGGTGAGCGCGTCGCGTAGCGCGGCCCGCGAGGTGATCCCCAGCTTGGGAAAGATACGGAACAAGTGATTACCGACCGTCTTATGCGACAAGAACAGCCGCTGCGCGATCTGCTTGTTACTCAGCCCCTCCGCCGCCAGCGCCGCGATCTCCCGCTCCTGCGGCGTCAGCGGATCCGGCGACAACTCCCGCCCCCGCGGCCGCGCCCGCCCCGTCGCCCGCAACTCCCCCGCCGCCCGCGCCGCCCACGGCACCGCCCCCAGCCGCTCAAACGCCTCAAGCGCCCCCGTCAACTGCTCCCGCGACCCCACCATCGCCCGCCCCCGCCGCAAGTACTCACCAAACAGCAACTGCACCCGCGCGTAATCAAACGCCCACCGCCGGCCACCCGGCACCGCCAACGCCCGCTCAAAGAGCGCGCGCGCCTCCTCGTCCGGCGCGACGAGGGCGGCGGCGGCGTACTGATGCACCGCCAGCCGGGAAGAGATGGCGGCCAGGTCCGCCTCCGCCATGGCGGCGACGTGGGCCCTGGCCTGCGCGTCCCGGCCGGTCCTGGTCGCCGCCTCGACCAGGTCGAGCGCCGTCCACAGCGCGCTCGGCACGTGCGAGGCCAGCTGCCCGGCCGGGCTGATCGCGGTCGCCTGCCGGTAGGCGTCCTCGAAGTCGCCCCGGCCCATCGCCGACAGCACCACCGCGAGCCGCGCCTGCGCCTCGGCGCCGTGCACGCCGCGCGGCACCGCCCAGCGGATCACCTGGTCGGCCAGCGCCCGGCTGGCCGCGTGGTCGCCGCGCACCGCCGCGAGCGCCGCCTGGGTGTAGTGGAAGTACCAGGAGAAGAACCGGTAGCCGTGCTCGCGGCAGACGGCGAGGCCCTCGGCGGCGAGCTGTCCCGCCTCGTCCCACTGGCCGGTGTGGAAGTCGTCCACGCAGAGATGGATGAGGCTGTTCAGGTGGCGGCGGGCCGGGCCTCCCTGCCGTCCCTGCGCGACGACCTGCCAGGTAGCCGGCCGGACGGCGCCGATGCGGTCGATGAACACCGCCGCGGTCGCGATCCGGTTGATCATGGCCGGGTCTGGTTCGCTGTACACCGTGGCCGCCAGCGCCTCGAAGTCGGGCAGCGCCGCCGCCCCGGTTCGCGCCGGGTCCGACAGCGTCCTCGCGGTCACGGACAACACCCCAGGGACCGGGTCCAGCCGGTCGAGCGCCTGGTAGACCGGCTCCCACAGCTCGGGGCGGCCGCCGAGCCAGCTGATCAGGGCCAGGCTGCTCAGCGCCTCGATCAGGTCATAGTCGTTGCCGTCGTAGCCGTGATCGCAACTTCGGATCGCGCCGGCCAGCAGGCTGTGCGCGGTCGAGAGGTCGCCGTCGCTGTTGAGCAGCAGGAAGGCGGTGGCCGCGGCGGCCAGCAGCGAGCCGCCGAGCTGCGGGTCGGACAGCCGGGCGTCGGTCAGCAGCGCCATCGCGTTGCCGAGCTCCCCGGCTCCCTCCGCCCCGATGTAGGCGACCTCGGCCAGCCGGCGGCCACGGGCGGACGGCTCCGGGCTCAGCTCCGCCGCGCGGGTGAGCGCCGCGATCGCGCCCGCGGCCTCGCCCCGGTGCAGCAGCCGGTGGGCGGCCTCCTCAAGCAGGACGGCCACGTCTTCGTCCGGGCCGACCGCCGCCTCGGCCAGGTGCCATGCCCGCCGGTCGGGCCGGTCTTGCCACAGGTCGGCCAGCTCCCGGTGCGCCGCGCGGCGCTCGCCCTCGGTGGCCAGCTCCACCACCGCCGAACGGGTCAGCGGGTGACGGAACGACAGCAGTCGCGGGCTGCCGCCGACCGACACCAGGCCCGCCCGCTCCGCCTCGGCCAGGTCCTCAAGCGACTCCGAACTCGTCAGGACCCGCAGGTCACCGGTGCCGTCGAGCGCGGCCCGGAGCAGGACTTGCCTGGTACGGGCGGGAAGCTCCTTGACCCGCGCGACGAACAGCGCCTGCAGCCGGCGGCCGAGCGGCAGCACGTCCGGCAGCGCCGCGCCCGCCAGGCGCTGAGGCTCGCTCAGCGCGGCGGGAAGTTCGAGCAGGGCCAGCGGGTTGCCCTGCGCCTCGGCAAGCAGCCGCTCCCTGACCCCCGCCGCCAGGACCGGGAACCTGGCACTGAGCAGCACGCTTGACGACTCAGGGTCGAGCGGGCCGAGCTCAAGCTCCGGCAGGCCCGCCCGCTCGAAGAAGCTCCCTATCCCCGACCGCAGGGCGCCGAGCATTCCCACGCGGGTGTCCGCCAGGCGTCGGGCGACGAAGCCGAGCACCGCCGCGCTCGCCCGGTCCACCCACTGGAGGTCCTCGATGACCATGAGGACGGGCTGGCGCAGCGCCGCGTGGTTGAGCACCTCCAGGGTGGCATTCGACACGGCCAGCCGGTCCGGGGCGGGGCCCGCGCCCAGGCCGAGCGCGACCTGAAGCGCGTCCCGGCCCGCCTGGCTCACCTGGCTGAGTTCGTCCCGCAGCGGCAGCAGCACCTGGTTGAGCGCCGAGTAGCTGAGCCCGGCCTCGAACTCGGTGGTGACCGCGCGCATCACGCGGATGCCGGACGCCGCGGCCAGTTGCGCGGCCGCGTCGAGCAGTGCGGTCTTCCCCACGCCCGCTTCCCCGGCGACCAGCAGGCTCTCCCCGCTCCCCCGCATCCGGTCCACGAACCTGGCAAGCAACGCGAGTTCCCTGCTCCGGCCGACTAGAAGGGCACTTCCCGACAGAGTGGGACCGGACGAGTTCGCCTTCTGCGCTGGCATGGAGTTATCCCTCGTGAGCACCGTTAAGTACTCTCCTCGACTACGTTTCCCCCGGCGGTGCAGCCCCGCTGCCTCCGCGTTCTGGTTAAACGGTTAGCCCAAGGGGGGCTATTCCGGAGAGGGGAACGTCGGTGCCCGGCCGCTGGCGCACGCCAAGGCGGCCGCCTGGGTAAGCCCAGGCGGCCAGCCGGACGTGGCTGCCTTGCGCGGCGTGACAGACGCGTCAGGCTTGTCAGGCTTGTCAGGCTTGTCAGGCGGCTAGGTCCCACATGTACTGCAGGACGCGAAGGTGCCTTTCCACCTCAAGCGCCGCCGCCTCCGCGTCCCCGTCGCGCAGGCAGGCGAGAAAACGGCTGCGCGAGCCGACGATCATGGCATCCACGTGGGACCCGGCCGCGGCCATCAGCTCATAGTCAAGCTTTGCCCCGTCGCGGAGCACCGGCGCCACCAGGTCGTCGCCCATCGCGTCCGCGAGCACGTTGAACAGCTCCGCGTAGGCCGCGGCCTTGCGGTCCCACGGGACCGCCGGGGTGCGGCCCGCGCGCCCGACGCTCTCGTGCAGCGCCCGCACGTCCTCGCCGGCGACGCGCCCGCGGGCGATGCGCCTGCTGGCGATGCGGACGGCGCTCAACTGCGCCGCGATCGGCTCACCGGAGATAATGACTTCCCTGGGCACGCGCGGCCGACTGACCGCCAGCCCGCCCACCGCGTCGCGCAGTTCACGCGCGCCGCCGTCACGGAGCGACGGAGCGACTTTCTCGGCGCTGCTAACTGACATGACACTTGCCCCCCTGCGATCGTCACGGTAACGCCAACTCAGCCATAGTGCTTGGCCGTGCGACCCGCAGTCTTGAGGCAAATAACCCCGGATAACCGAACCCAGGTACTGAACCCGGAGCACTGGCCGCCGCGGGCTGAGCAGGTACGGGCCCGGTCGTGCGGTCAGAGGTGTTTGCCTCAAGACTCCTCGGCCCCGGCCGGACAGCATGGGTGTGTTCGTTTCAACGGCACGACTCGTAAGGAGCACTCATGCCTACCACTCGCCACCTGGCCGCCGTCGGAGACTCGGCCGCGACGCGGCCGGGCCGATCGTCCTGCACGCCGGCGTACTACCAGGGGCGCCCGGCGGAGCTCCTGCTCGAAATCTTCGGTGGCTCGCGGCGCCGCCGTGCCGTTCGCCGCGCGGACGGGCGTGCGGCCGTGCTGCGTGCCCGGCCCGGACACGCCGCCTAGTCCGTAGCAGCGAACGAGATCGCCGACGTAGTGAGTTGCGGTCGGCGGGGGGAGATAGACATGTCAGACGGCTTCACCGTCGGCGATTACCTGCTTGCCCGGCTGGCCGGGATCGGCATCGGCCACATGTTCGGTGTGCCAGGCGACTACAACCTGGCGTTCCTTGACCACGTCGTCGACAATCCCGAGATCGCCTGGGTGGGCTGCGCCAACGAGCTGAACGCCGCCTACGCGGCCGACGGCTACGCCCGCGTCGGCGGCGCGGGGGCGCTGCTGACGACCTACGGCGTGGGCGAACTCAGCGCCATGAACGGCGTGGCGGGCTCGTACGCGGAGTACGTGCCGGTCATCCACGTCGTCGGGTCCCCCGCCACGGCCGCCCAGCGGTCCGGTGCCTCGGTCCATCACACGCTTGGCGACGGTGACTACCAGCACTTCGCCCGCGCGCAGGCCGAGGTCACCGTCGCGCAGGCCTGGCTGAGCGCCGACGACGCGGCCGCCGAGATCGACCGGGTCATCGCGACCAGCCTGCGTGAGCGGCGTCCCGGGTACCTGGTCATGCCTGCCGACGTGGCCGTCGCCGCGGTCGCGCGCCCCGCCGGGCCGCTGGTCGTGCCGCCGCCGGACGCGTCGCCGGCCGTGCTCGCCGACTTCACCGCCGCGGCGCGGGCCCTGCTGTCCCGGGCCGAGTCGCTGACCGTGCTCGCGGACTACCTGGCCGACCGGTTCGGCGTGCGGGACGAGGTCGTCAGCCTGGTCGCCGCCGGCCAGATCCCGCACGCGACGCTGTCGATGGGCAAGGGCCTGTTCGACGAGGGCGACCCGGACTTCGTCGGCATCTACGCCGGCGCCGCCAGTGCCAAGCCGGTACTCGCGGCCGTGGAAGAGGCCGACGCGCTGATCTGCGCGGGCGTCCGGTTCACGGACATCACCACCGCGGGGTTCAGCCAGCAGATCGACCAGGAGCGCACGATCGACCTCCAGCCGTTCGCCGCCCGGGTTGGCGGCCGGACGTTCGACCCGTTGCCGATGGGTGACGCGCTGGCGGCGCTGGCCGACATCGTCGCCGGGCTTGGCCGGTCGTGGCCGCGGCCCGCGCTCTCCCTGGTCACGGACGAGGACCGGGCGGAGCCGGCGCGACTGGCGGACTCGCCGCGGCTGGCGGACTCGCCGCGGCTGGCGGACTCGCCGCGGCTGACGCACGCGCAGCTCTGGCCCACGCTCGAGGGTTTCCTGCGGCCGGGTGACATCGTGCTCACCGACCTGGGCACCGCCTTCTGCGGCGCGCAGTTCATGCGGCTGCCGGCCGACGTGACCTTCATCGCCCAGCCGCTATGGGGATCGATCGGCTACACGCTCCCGGCGGCCCTTGGCGCACAGCTCACCGCGCCGGGTCGCCGGGTCATCCTCCTCATCGGGGACGGGGCGATACAGCTCACGGCGCAGGAACTTGGCACCCTGGCGCGCGAGGGCTGCGACCCGATCATCGTCGTGCTCGACAACGACGGGTACACCATCGAACGCGCCATCCACGGCGCCGAGTCCGCCTACCACGACATCACGCGCTGGAACTGGGCCCTGCTGGCCGCCGCGCTCAGCGGCGGGTCGGTGCGGACGGCGGGCGCGGGCACCATGGAACAGCTCACCGCGGCGCTGGCCGCGGCCGCCGATCCCGCGGGCCGGCCGACCCTGATCGAGGCGCGACTCCCGCGCATGGACATGCCGGAGTACCTGCTCACCCTGGGGCGCTGGGCCGCGGCCGCGAACGACCCCGCGCAAGCCGCCTAACCGCGGTACCGAAGCGCCGGCCCGGGGCGGCGGATCCCGCCCCGGGCCGGTGGCGGGTCCGGCATGTTTGTCGGTGAAACGCATCTTTGTTGGTGAACCGCACCCCCAAACCATGGCAAATTGGGCGGGAAAGTGGCCAGTTCACCGACAATGAGGACGCGAGAGGCTGGGGGGACTGGCGGGACTGGCCCCGGCCGCGGTGCGGGAAATCCCCCGGTCGCGGGATTTCGTGTCACACGGTCATCTCTACTCGGCGTATACAAGTCCGTTATCCTGCATCGCAGCGGTTGCCCGGGCGGCAGCGGGCCCGCGGAGAGGCAGGCGATGGCCGGCGAGCACGCGGCGGCCCTGATGGACCGGGTCGATGAGCGTTTGCGTATCGACCGGCTGCTCGCCGCCGTACGCGCCGGGCGCAGTCAGGTGCTGGTGCTGCACGGCGAGGCCGGGGTGGGCAAGACCGCGCTGCTCCGCTACCTGAGGGAGCAGGCGACCGGATGCCGGGTGGTGTGGGCCGCGGGTGTTCAGTCGGAGATGGAACTGGCGTTCGCCGGGTTGCACCAGCTGTGCGCGCCGCTGCTCGGCAACCTGCACAGCGTGCCGGGACCGCAGCGGGACGCGCTGCTGACCGCCTTCGGCATGAGCGTCGGCCCGCCGCCCGACCGGTTCCTGATCGGGCTCGCCGCGCTGAGCCTGATGTCGGCCGCCGCCGACGACCAGCCGCTGGTCACCATCGTGGACGACGCGCAGTGGCTCGATCGGGCCTCGGCGCAGGCCCTGGGGTTCGTGGCGCGGCGGCTTGGCGCCGACGCGGTCGGGCTGGTGGCCGCCACCCGTGCCCCCGGCGACGAGGCGACCGGGCTGCCGCAACTGGCCGTCGGCGGGCTCAAGGAGCCGGACGCGCGGGCGCTGCTCGACTCGGTCCTCCCCGCGCCGATGGACGACCAGGTCAAGGGCCGCTTCATCGCCGAGGCCCGCGGGAACCCGCTGGCGCTGCTCGAACTGCCGCGCGGGCTGACGGCGGCCGAGATGGCGGGCGGTTACGGCCTGCCCGGCGCCGCTTCGGCGCTGTCGCGCCGGATTGAGGAGAGCTTCAGCAGGCAAATCGGCGCGCTGCCCGCGGCGACGCAGCGCCTGCTCGTGCTCGCGGCGGCGGACTCCTCGGGTGACCTGGCCCTGGTGTGGCGGGCGGCCGGACGGCTCGGCATCGACGCCGAGGCGGCGGGCCCGGCGGCGGAGGCGGGCCTGGCCGATTTCGGTGCCCGGCTGCGGTTCCGCCATCCGCTGGTGCGGTCGGCCGTCTACCGTGCGGCCGCGCCCGCCGAGCGGCGGCAGGCGCACGCGGCCCTGGCGGAGGCCACCGACCCCGATCGCGACCCTGACCGGCGGGCGTGGCACCTGGCCCAGGCGGCCTCGGGGCCGGATGAGGACGTGGCCGCGGAGCTTGAGCAGTCGGCCGGCCGGGCCCGGGCGCGCGGCGGGCTGGCCGCGGCGGCCGCGTTCCTCGAACGGGCGACCACGCTGACCGCCGATCCCGCGCGCCGGGCCGAGCGGGCGCTGGCCGCCGCGCAGACGAAGGCGCAGGCGGGAGCGTTCGACGCGGCCAGGGAACTGCTGGCCACGGCCGAGGCGGGCCCGGTCAGCGAGCTACAGCACGCCCAGGCGGACCTGCTCCGGGCTCAGCTCGCCTATCTCACGAACCGGGGCCGCGATGCCCCGCCGCTGCTGCTTGACGTCGCGCGCCGGCTGGAGGGCATCGACGCGGACCTGTCGCGCGCGACCTACCTGGACGCGATGGTCGCCGCCATGTTCGCCGGCCGCCTCGCCGCCCGCGCCAGCTCCACCAGGGACGTCGCGCGGGCCGCGCTCGCCGCGCCGCACCTTGCCGGCCCGCCGCGCCCGGTTGACCTGCTGCTTGACGGGCTCGCGGCGCTGTTCAGCGAGGGCTACGCGGCGGCCGTGCCCGCGCTGCGCCTGGCCGTGGCCGCGCTCGCCGGCGACATGCCCGCGGACGCGGAGCTGCGGCTGCTGTTCCTCGGCAGCGTCGTGGCCGAGGACCTGTGGGATGACCGGCACTGCGAGGAGTTCTCGCGGCGGCTCGTCGAGCTTGCCCGCACGGCCGGCTCGCTCAGCGAGCTTCCGCTCGCGCTCAGCGCCCGGGCCTACATGCTGGTGCACGCGGGCGACCTGGCCGGCGCGGCGGCGACCGCCGCGGAAGCACAGACGGCGGCCGATGCCACCGGGATGAACCTCGCGCCGTACGGCGCCATGGCCCTCGCCGCGTTGCGCGGCAGGCAAGCCGAGACGTCCGCGCTGATCGAGGCGGCCACCAGGGACGTGGTGCCGCGGGGCGAAGGCACCGCGCTGGCCCTGATCGAGTGGTCGAAGGCGGTGCTCTACAACGGCCTTGGCCGGTATCAGCGGGCGATGATCGCGGCCGAGCAGGTCCTCGCGTACCCCGAGGGACGGGACATGGGCTCGGCAAACCTCGCGCTGGCCGAATTGACCGAGGCGGCCGTGTACAGCGGGATGACCGACGTGGCGGCCGACGCTCTCGCCCGCCTCACCGAGGTCGCCGCCGCGGCAGGCACCGAGTGGGCGCTCGGCGTTGGCGCGCGCTGCCGCGCGCTGGTGTGCGCGCCGGAGGAGGCCGACGAGCGGTTCCGCGAGTCGATCACGCGTCTCGCCCGCACCGGGGCGCGGCCCGACCGGGCCCGCGCCCACCTGCTGTACGGGGAATGGCTACGCAGTCAGCGGCGCCGGGCCGAGGCCCGTGAGCAGCTGCGCACCGCCCACGACATGCTGGAAGCGATGGGGATGGAGGCGTTCGCCGAGCGGGCAAGGCACGAACTCCAGGCCACCGGCGAGACCGCGAGCAAGCGCGCCGCCGCCAGGGACGAGGAACTGACCAGCCAGGAGGCGCAGATCGCGCGGCTGGCACGGGACGGCCTCTCCAACCCCGAGATCGGCGCCCGGCTGTTCATCAGCGCGCGCACCGTCCAGTACCACCTCAGCAAGATCTTCGCGAAGCTCGACATCAGCTCGCGCAGCCAGCTACAGGACGTGCTGGCCGACGCCTCGTCGGAGAGCCTCGCCTGAGCGGACGTGGGGGTAAATGGCGGCCGGGCCGGAAGCAGATCCAACATTCGTGGCCTGGGATTTCGTCAGCACGTGCATCGCTACACGGCGGTACGCAATTCCGTTATCCTGCAACCCAGCGGTTGCCCGGGCGGCAGCGGGGCCGCGAGGAGGCAAGACGATGGCCGGCGAACGGCACGCCGTTGCCCTCATCGACCGGATTGACGAGCGTTTCACCATCGACCGGCTGCTCAGCGCCGTGCGCGCCGGGCACAGTCAGGTGCTGGTGATGCACGGCGAGGCCGGCGTGGGCAAGACCGCGCTGCTCCGCTACCTGCGGGAGCGGGCGGCCGGGTGTCGCGTCGTGCGTGCGGTAGGCGTTCAGTCCGAGATGGAACTGGCGTTCGCGGGGCTGCACCAGCTCTGCACGCCGCTATTCGACCTGCTTGACGGCGTGCCAGGACCGCAGCGAGACGCGCTGCGGACGGCGTTCGGGATGAGCGCGGGCCCGCCGCCAGACCGGTTCCTCGTGGGTCTCGCCGCGCTGAGCCTGCTGTCGACCGCCGCCGAGGACCAGCCGCTCATCGCCGTCGTGGACGACGCGCAGTGGCTGGACAAGGCCTCGGCGCAAGCCCTGGGGTTCGTGGCACGGCGGCTCGGCGCCGACGCCGTGGGGTTCGTGTTCGCCGCCCGGGTTCCCGGCGAAGAGGTGTCTGGGCTGCCGCAAATGGCCATCGAGGGGCTCAGGGAGTCCGACGCGCGGGCGCTGCTCGACTCGAGCATGACCGGCCCGGTCGACGACCGGGTGAGGGAACGGTTCATCGCCGAGGCGCGGGGGAACCCGCTGGCGCTGCTCGAGTTGCCGCGCGGGCTCTCGGCGGCCGAGATGGCCGGCGGTTACGGCCTGCTTCCCGCACCCGCGCTCTCTCGCCGGATCGAAGAGAGCTTCCGCAGGCAGATCGGTGCGCTGCCGGCGTTGACCCAGCGACTGCTCGTGCTCGCGGCGGCGGACTCCTCGGGTGACCTGGCGCTCGTGTGGCGGGCGGCCGGGCGGCTCGGCATCGGCGCCGAGGCCGCGGTGCCTGCGGCGGAGGCGGGCCTGGCCGAGTTCGGCACCCGGCTGCGGTTCCGTCATCCGCTGGTCCGGTCGGCGGCTTACCGGTCGGCCACGCCGCCAGAACGGCGCCAGGCCCACACGGCGCTGGCGGAGGCCACCGACCCCGACCGGGACCCGGACCGGCGGGCCTGGCACCTGGCGCACGCCGCCGCCGGGCCGGACGAGGACGTGGCCGCCGAGCTCGAGCGCTCGGCGGGAAGGGCTCGGTCACGCGGCGGGCTGGCCGCGTCGGCCGCGTTCCTCGAACGGGCGGCCATGCTGACGCCCGGCCCGGGGGCGCGGGCGGGCCGGGCGCTGGCCGCGGCGGGCGTCAAGGCCCAGGCCGGCGCGTTCGACGCGGCGCTTGACCTGCTGGCCATGGCCGAGGCCGGACCGCTGACCGAGTCACAGCGCGCGCACGCCGACCTGCTGCGGGCCCGGGTCGCGTTTTACACGAACACCGGCAGCAGTGCCTCGGCGCTGCTGCTTAAGGCGGCGAGGCGGCTTGAGCTCGTCGACCCTGCCCTCTCCCGCGCCACCTACAGCGAGGCGCTCGGCGCCGCGGGGATCGCCGGCCGCCTGGCCGGCCAGGACGCCGACGTGGTTGAGGTGGCAAGGGCGGTCGCCGCGGCGCCGAGGCCACCGGGCGCTCCCCGGCCGTCTGACCTCCTGCTTGACGGCCAGGCCGCGCATTACATCCATGGCTACGCGGCCTCGTTGCCGCTCTTGCGCGAGGCCCTGGATGCCTTCGGCAACGGCGCGTCCGCCGGCGATGAACTGCGCTGGCTGCACCTGGCGGCCAACGCCGCGGTGCACGTGTGGGATGACGATCGCCGCGAACAGCTCTCGACCAGGTTCCTTGCGGTTGCCCGCGGCGTCGGCTCGCTCAGCGAGCTACCCCACGCCCTGCACATCCGTGGTTTCATGCTCCTGCTCATCGGCGACCTGCCCGGCGCCGCCGCGCTGGCCGACGAGCTTGAGGCGGTGGCGGAGGCGACCGGCGCCAGCCGGCCGCAGTACGTCCGGCTGATGCTCGCCGGGTTGCGCGGCCGGGACGACACCGCTCCCGCGATGATCGAGGCCACCGTGCGCGAGGCGGCCAGGCGGGGCGAGGGACTCGTGATCGCCGTCGCGGGGATGGCGGACGCGATCCTCCGCAACGGCCTTGGCCAGTACGAGCGGGCCCTGGCGGCGGCCCGGCAGGCCACCAGCTTTGAGGGCAACCAGCTGGCGTGGAACTTGGCCATGCCCGAACTGATCGAGGCGGCCGCACGGAGCGGTGAACGCGACGCGGCCGCGGCGGCGCTTGCCGCGCTCGCGGCGGTGACCAGCGCCAGCGGCACCGACTGGGCGCTTGGCATCGAGGCGCGCTGCCGCGCGCTGCTCGCCGTGGGCGACGCCGCCGAGCCCCTGTACCAGGAGGCGATCGCCCGCCTTGGCCGGACGCGGCTGCGCCCGGACCTGGCCCGGGCTCGCCTGTTGTACGGCGAGTGGCTGCGCCGGGAGCGCCGCCGCGGTGAGGCCCGCGACCAGTTGCGCACCGCCCACGAGATGCTGGAAGCGATGGGCATGAACGCGTTCGCCGCGCGCGCGAGGCGGGAGCTACAGGTCACCGGCGAGACCGCGCGCAAGCGCACGGAAGCGGCAAGCGACCGGCAGCTGACCGCCCAGGAGGCGCAGATCGCCCGGCTGGCGCGGGACGGGCTCTCGAATCCGGAGATCGGCGCGCGCCTGTTCATCAGCGCGCGCACCGTGCAGTACCACCTCGGCAAGATCTTCGCGAAGTTCGACATCACCTCGCGCGCCCAGCTTCATCTCTTCCTCGACGAGGACTCACGCGAGAGCCTGGCCTGAGGTCAAGCCAGAGCCGGGCCTGAGGTCAAGCCAGAGCCTGGCCTGAGGTCAAGCCAGAGCCTGGCCTGAGGTCAAGCCAGAGCCTGGCCTGAGGTCAGGTGCCCGATGAAGAAGCGCATCAGCGGGCTCCGGACGGTCTCAAGGCAATCCTGGTAACCCGCCGGCCGGGGTGAGCGCCGACGCCCGCGCGCACTTCCGCGAGCCGCGTCGGGTTGCCGGCCAGGCGGCCGAAACAGCGGCACGGCCCGACGTGTCACCCACGCCGCCACGGACGAGTCGCCGACAAAGCAGGCGCGGATGTCCCTGACCTCGCCCGTCGGCGCAGCGTCGGCCATGCCGTCACGATGCCACGAACTCTCTCCCTGATGTCACCGGCCGCTCCATCCAATCTCCACAACCGCTGCACAGCAGCCTCACGCGTCAGAGGCACTGTTGTCAGTACCCGGTCACCCGTCATCCGGAGGACGGGTGACCGGGCCCGCACCCGAGAGAAGCACCGTAGGAGCATCCGATGATGACCGAAGCCGCCACCGACCCGAGCATCGCCCGGGCCTTCTCCACCGACTCGCTGCCGACCGCCGCCCGCGTGCTGACCGTGACGGCACGTCCCGTGCAGGAGTCGGCCGACCTGGGCGGTCTGCTGTACGCCTTCCACCGTTCCGGTGCCAGCCTCAGCCTGTTGTGCATGACCAGGGGCGAGGGCGCCGCCAGGAACGCGGGCGCCGACCGGCTGGCCGCGGCGCGGCCGTGGGAGGTCCAGATGGCCGCCTCGATCCTCGGGGTGGGCCAGGTCGCCGTCACCAGCTACCGCGACGGGAGCCTGCACCGCTATCACATGTCCGAACTCGCGGCCCGGATCGCGGAGGCGATCGCCGAGTACTCCGCCACCCTGGTGCTCGTCATCGCGCCCGAGACCGGTGACATCGCCGATGCCGCCGTCGCGCGGGCCGCGACGGCCGCGGCCTTGCAGGCAGGCGTGCCGGTCACGGCCCGTACCAGGGCCGGCGTATCCGGTTCGTGGACGCTTGACCTCGGGGCCGACACGGAAATAGCCCGCGCCATCCAGAAGTCGGCCGCCGCCGCCCACACGAGCCAGTGGGAGGCGCTGCCCGATTTGCTGTGCCGGCTGGACCGGCTCGACCGCACCGAGTCGCTGCGC
>Ga0335075_10010007_pt1 | contig 14400 bp, 14 predicted proteins | sample Lox_Sample_24_FD_206723 | JGI IMG/M metagenome (GOLD analysis project Ga0335075, IMG submission 206723) | Soil microbial communities from Loxahatchee National Wildlife Refuge, Florida, United States - Lox_Sample_2.4 | ecosystem: Environmental > Terrestrial > Soil > Wetlands | place: USA...
CCGGTACAAGTCTAAATATTGAGAATTACATGGCTACGTCTTGGACGGCAATCAGGGGGTGAGTCGAGTCTTTCCAAGGGCTTGGCAGTATTCGACAATAGGAAGCTCGGTTTAGATCCTTTCGCTGCCGTCAAGCTTACGCGGCCGTCAAAGTCGGCCACAATTTGTCCGGGCCCCTGGCACACACCAGGCGTCCCAGCCGGGCCGCCCATTCCGCATCCGCCCCAAATTCCTCGCGCCAGGACCACAGCCGGCGGGTCGCATGCTGCAACGCGTACTCCTGGGTGAACCCGATCGCGCCGTGCACCTGGTGGGCAATCTCGCCGGCCAGGGTCGCGGCATCGCCTACCCGGGTCTTGGCGACCGCCACGGCAAACTCCTCGGCATCCGGGTCGTTGCGCGACAGTGCTTCAATGCCAAAATTCGCCGCCGCCACCGCCGCCGCCGTCTGGCCGGCCAGCACGGCGAGGTTCTGCTGCACCGCCTGGAACTTTGAAATCGGCCGGCCGAACTGCTGGCGTTCCTGCGCGTAGGTCACCGCCAGATCCATCGCACGCTCCAGCGCGCCGGACATCATCGCGGCGCGGGCCAGTGCGCCCCGACGGTACAGCGCGTGGCGTGAGGCGCCGCCGCGCAACGGGGCGGCGGCATCGGCCGCCAGGCGCAGCCTGTCGAACGTCAAAGTGTCCCGAGGCTCGCCGGCCATGTTGCGGCCCTCAATCCTGTCGGCCGCTTCCGTCCCGTCCAGCGCCACCGCCATGTCCCCATCCGGCCCATCGGCGACCAAAACGATGCGTTCGGCCGAGCGCGCATAGGGCAGGCGGCTGGCGCGCCCGGTAAGTCGCCAGCCATTGCCGTCGCGCTCCAGCGCAAGTTTGTCATCGGTGCGCACCGGCCCAACGGTCATCGGTGTGTCGGTCAGTTCCAATCCAGCCGCGGCGGCGATCCAGCCCGCCAGCATCGTTTCCGCCAGCGGGATCGGCGCGGCAAACCGCCCCGCAACGCGAAGCACGTAATAGAGATCGGACCATTCGGCATCGGCGCCGCCGGCGGATTCCGGCAGTGCCGCCAGCGGCACGCCCGTTTCGCTGACCGCCTGCCAAAGCCCCGCCGGAAACGTGCCTTGCTCCGCCGCGTCCACCACCTGCTTCGTGCATTTGTCCAGGAACAATCGGTCCATGCTCTCCAGCAGCATGCGGGTTTCGTCGCGCATAACTAAAACCTCTCCCGCTTCGCGGGAGAGGTCGAGGTGCGCAGCACCGAGGGTGAGGGTGATCGGGTCACCACGCTATGATCGCTTCCTACCGAGACCCGATCACCCTCACCCAAGGCGCTATCAACCCCCCCCGGCCTCTCCCATATCATAACAGTCTCTATCGCAGCCCCAGCCCGCGCGCGATGATCCCGCGCAGGATCTCGCGCGTGCCGCCCTGGATCGACAGCCGCGGCGCATTCATCGTCGCCCGCGCGATCATCGACGTATAAAGGTCTGCCGCCTCCAATTCCGGTTCCGTCGGAAACAACTGCCGCGCCACCACCGGAATATCCTGCTCGTACCGCGTGCCCAGATCCTTCACCACCGCCGATTCATTGTTCGGCTGCAGCCCGTCCTGCAGCATCCCCGCGATCGACAGCGACATGCCGCGCAGCGTGGCAAGCTGCGCCACCAGCCGGCCCAGCGCCGCGGCCGTCGCGCGATCCGGGTTCGGACCCGCCATGCGCAGCATCTCGCGCAGCACCTGGAAGAACACCAGGAACCGGTCGGGCGCGCTGCGTTCGAACGCCAGTTCGCTCGTCACCTGGTTCCAGCCATTGCCCTCCTTGCCCAGCAGCAGCCAGTCCGGCACGAACACGTCGGTGAGGAAGATCTCGTTGAAATGATGCTCTCCCAGCAGGTTGCGTACCGGGCGGATTTCGATCCCCGGAGATTTCAAATCCAGCAGGAACTGCGTCGCGCCCGCATGGCGGTCCGGCTCCGGCCCGCCCTCCTGCGCCATCTTGCAGAATAAAATGGCATAGTCGGAACGATGCGCGTTGGAGGTCCACAGCTTGCTGCCATTGATCCGATAACCGCCATCCACCTTCACCGCGCGGGTGCGCGTGCCCGCCAGGTCGGAGCCGGAATTCGGCTCGCTCATGCCGATGCAGAACGTCAGCTCCCCCGCGGCGATCTTCGGCAGAAAAAACTGCTTCTGCTCTTCGGTGCCGAATCGTAATATGTTGGGGCCGCTCTGGCGGTCGCCGGTGTAATGCGCCGACAGCGGCGCCCCCGCCACCAGCATTTCCTCGATCATCACGTAGCGTTCGAACGAAGACCGTTCGTGGCCGCCGTATTGCTTCGGCCAGGTCATGCCGATCCAGCCGCGCTTCCCCATCGCCCGGCTGAAGTCGCGATTGAACCCGCTGCGCGTGAAGCCCATCAGGTGCTCATGCTCTTTGATGAACGCCCGCACCTCCGCGCGCAGTGCGATCGCTTCCGGCGGCAGGGTCGCCGGATCGAAGCGGAAGGTGAGACCGGTCATGGCGCTTCTCCCTGCCAGTTCGTGTCGAAACCCGCGAAGCTGCGCGGGATGCGGTGGATGTCGTCCAGCAACTCGCGTTGCAGCCCGGGCGGCGTATCAGGCGGGAAATGCAGGTCGATCGAATCCGCCACCCCGCCGAAGCGTTCCCGAACAGCGGATGCGAGCCCATCGAACGTGCCGCAGGCGGCGAAGATGCGCACCACGTCGTCCGGCACCGCTGCCGCCATCGCGTCCCAGTTTCCTTCCACCGACATCCGATGCAGCTTCAGCCCCAGATCCTGCAACCCGTGCAACGCCAGGATCGGCAGATAGGTGCGCGTCGACCCATAGAATCCGATGCGCCGCCGCACCTTCTCCATGCCCGCCGCCACCGTTGCCTCATCCGCGCCGGTCACGATGAACCCGCCGCCATGGATGTCGAAATGCAAACGGCTGCGCCCGGCGCGCCGCATGCCCTCCATCAGGTTCGGCAGGCAGACTTCCTCCAGATAGCGCCGCGAGCACAGCGGATGCAGCCGCACGCCGTCGGCCACCTGGCCCGCCACGCGCAGCATCGCCTCGCCGACCGCGGCGATCGTCACCGGCACCATCGGCAGACCCGTGGGCTCCGGCGAAAAATCCGGCGTCATCAACGACAGGTTATAGTTCTGACTCTCGAACTTCAGCGGCCCGCGCGTTTCCCAGCACCGCCACACCGCACGCAGTGCCCGCACGTAATCGCGCAGGCGCGGCGCCGGCGGGCTCCACGCCACCCCGAAGCGGCGCTCGTTATGCCCCTTTACCTGGCTGCCAAGCCCCAGCACGCACCGCCCGTTCGAATTGGCCTGCAGGTCCCACACCTGCTGCGCCATCACCGTCGGGCTGCGCGGGAACGCCACCGCAACCGACGGCGTCAGCTCCACGCGCTGCGTCGCCGTGGCGGCGAAGGCGAGCGGCGCGTACCAATCGTGCCCCAGCTCCACCGTCATCACCGCATCGAAGCCCGCGTCTTCCGCGGCACGCGCGGCGGCAGCGGCGGCGCGCCAGTCGTTCTGCGGCAGTATCGTGAAAACGCGCACGGTCAGCCGCGCGCCAGCCGGCGTTCGACGAAGGGCAGGCGGTCCTGGCCCCAGAAGATCTCGTCGCCGATCACGTAGCTTGGCGCACCGAACACGCCGCGATCCAGCGCCGCCTGCGTGTCGGCCTTGCGCTTCTCCGCCCAGCGCGGGTCGGCGCCAAGCTGCATCACCGCATCCGGGTCCAGCCCGATATCGCGGATCAGCCCGGCGAGCGTCTCCGGATCGCCGGTATTCTTCTCCTCCTGCCACAGCGCCTTCAGCACCCGGTGCGCAAGTTTGATCGCGGGCGCATCGCCGTGCGTCTCCCGCAGCGCGATCGCGCAGCAGGCCGCCGCTTGCTCACTGGCCGGGAAGTATTTCGGCTGGATGTTGATCGGGATGCCCAGGTATTCGCGCCAGCGGCGCAGTTCCATCAGCCGATAGGCCTGGCGCTGCGGTGCGCGCTTCGGCAGCGGCAGCCCGCCCGAGGCCGGGAAGATGGTGCCGAAATCCACCGGCCAGATGCGCAGGCTGGCGCCATGCGCCATAGCCATCGCCTCGATGCGCGCCGCGCCCATATGCGTCCAGGGCGAGTTCAACGACGCGTAATAGTCGATGTGCAAGGCCATCGGCGTTCCCTTCCCGGCAGGTTGTCGCGGCGATCCTGCGGGAGGGGGACGGGTTGGGCAAGGCGGTGCACCCGCCCCCGGGACAGGCCTTGCCTAAACCGTCTCCTTGCGACTGGCGCGCGGCTGGACGGCAATGACGCGAAGGCGATCCCGCACGGCCTGGGCAATAAAGCCCGAGCGCGACGTGCCCTCGGACGCCGCCGCGGCATCGAGCCGTGCCAGCAGGCCTTCGTCCAGAGTTATATTGGTGCGTACGGCGCGACCAGGCATGTCGACCGGCACCAACGGGCGAGCGACGATCTTGCCCGGGGCCTGATCCAGCCAGTCCGGCAGTGGCGCATCCGGGCCAGACGGCGAGGGAATGCGCTCACCGTCATCAAGCATGCCGTCGATATGCAGGCCCAGCGCTTCGGCGGCATTGGCCGCGGCCTCCTGCACCGAGTCTCCGCTACTGACGCAGCCCGGCAAGTCCGGAAACACCACGCCGTAGCCAGCGTCCGGGCCATCGTCCGCGTCCTGCACGACCAACGCCGGATAATAGCGAAGTACCATACGATCAATCCTTTCGAAGTTTGAGGCCGCTTTGACGCTCGATGGAAACGACTTCCTGTATCTTCAAATCGCGACTGCCGTGGACTGAGACAGTAACGCGGCCCGGCTTTTCCGGGTGCCGGAACTGGCGGTGCGCGCCCCTCGACCTCACCTCCTGCCATCCGTCCGCTTCCAGGGCCCTGATGACGTCGCGCGCCTTCATGCGCACTGACTACACATCAGCCCCCCGAACGTCAACGGTCCGCTGCGCATTCAATGCGCATCGCCAGGATCGACGGTGACCGGCCCGATCAGTGCCGCAGCTTGTACCAAGGATGCGGCAGCCCCGGCGTCTTCACCCGCAGCGTATAAACCGACGTGCTCGCGGTCAGCAGCAGCGTGCGCAGATCCGCGCCGCCGAACGCAACATTCGCGCAGACTTCCGGCGTTTCGATAATGCCGATCCGCGCGCCATCCGGTTCGAAGACCCACACGCCGCCCGTGCCCGTGCAGAACACGCGCCCGGCCGCATCCACCTTCATCCCATCCGGCACGCCATTGGTGCCGTCGCCCGACATGTCGGCGAAAATCCGCCGCCGCACCATCGCACCCGCGCCGTCCAGTTCGATCGCATGGATGTATTTGGCCCAGCGGGTATTGGCGACATACAGCGTGCGTTCATCCGGCGACAGCGCCAGCCCGTTCGGATACTCCACCGGCGCAACCATGCTCACCCCGCCATCCGCTGCGATGCGATACACCGCGGCATCCAGTTCCCGTTCCTCCAGCGGCGCGCGATACGACGGATCGGTGAACAGCAGCGCGCCATCCGAGGCGCAGATCACGTCGTTCGGCCGGTTCAGCCGCTTGCCCTCGAACCGGTCGAGCAATGTGACGACGCTGCCATCCGCCTCGGTGCGGGTCAGGCGGCGACCATCGCCCTCGCAGTTGATCAGCCGGCCTTGCAGATCGAACGTGGTGCCGTTGCCGCCTTGCGTCTCCCGCACGACGTGCGCCTGCTGGCCCAGCACCATGCGATACAGCTTGCTGGCGCGGACATCGACGAAATAAAAGAATCCCTCAGGATCCCACAAAGGCCCTTCGGTGAAGACGAAGCCGCTCGCCACAAGCTGCGGCGCGGTCGTTTCCAGGATGTCGGACAGCGTGGCCATCTCGGTTTGCCTCCCCGAAGTTGCCGTTCGCATCATCTGGCGCCGTTCGGCAGACCCGGTCAAATGCCCATGGCACGCCGCGTTGATGCCCATGGGACGCAACGTTGATGCACCGGTTTTGTCGAGAATCGGCTATACTTGTTGCTGTTCCGCCTATGTGCTAGCCAATCGACAAAGTGCTGAGAGATGAAAATATCAAAACACAAATTTTCCCCGTATGGGGAGGGGGTAGTCGCCAACGTGTCCGCCGCACCGCGCCGCAACCCGCCGGCGATGCAGGATCACGACACTCTCAGTTCCGCTGCTCTGTATGCCGAGGTCGCCGTTACCATCCGCCGCTCGCGGGCCGAGGTCGCGGCTGTCATGTTCGATCCCCGCTACGACACCGCCTGGATCGGCCTCGTCCGCAAATCAGCCAAGCTGGCGCCAGGCCCGGTCAGGCAGGGCACGAAAATCGCGCGCGAATGGCGCTGGTTCGGCCGCAACGTCGCCGACACCGCCGAGGTCGCAGAGCATGTGCCGGATCGCAGCATCGTCATGACCACGCAACTGCCGTTCGGCCTGCGCATCCGCTACGCGCTCGAGGGCATTCCGGAAGGCACCATCGCGCGCATCTACGCCGAGGGGCGCGCGACCGGCATCCTCCGTTTCGCCGCGTGGCCGCTCAACACCCTGCTGCGGTTGGTCGTCGTCCGTGACCTGCAACGGCTGAAGACGCTGCTGGAATCGGGCGCCTGGCGCCGATGGCTCAGCCAGGGTGTGGGCACCAACCCTTGATCGATCGCCGCGCGTGCGCAGCGCCGGCACCCCGCATCGCCCGCCGCCGACTTCGATAGTCCCGAGACTGCACTTACGAATTTACCGGCCGTGCCCCGCGCGTTAGCGTCCTGCCAATCGCATTCGCTTCCTGCCAGTCGCATTAGCGTCCTGCCAGCGTCGTGTCCCCAGCGCTTCGATCCCGCGGCCACATGTCATTGCGAGCGAAGCGAAGCAATCCCGGTCGATCAGTCGTACGCCAATCAACACGTATTCCTTCGCGTCGCTCCCGGCGCACGCAGGCACCAGGCGCCCGGGTTGAAACACCAGCGCGTCGGCGCGTTCCGCCCCCGTGCTCAGGCGGCTAATCCCCCAGGACATCCGCCAACGCCGCGATCAGCCGCCTTGTGTCGTCTTCCGTCCCGACCGTGATGCGCAGATAGGGCGCCGTGCGCGGCGCACTGAAATGCCGAACCAGCACCGCACGGTCACGCAGCGCCGCCGCGAGTTCCAACCCGCCCCGGCCCGGATGCCTGGCAAACACGAAATTCGCGCGCGAAGGCAGAACGACGAACCCGAACCTGACCAGCTCTCGCGTCATTGCTTCCCGGCCCGCAATGACCCTGCCGCAGCTCGCGCGGAAATAGGCGTCGTCGCGCACCGAAGCCGTCGCCCCCGCCTGGGCGACGCGGCCGAGCGGGTACGAATTGAAACTGTCCTTGACTCGCCGCAACGCCTCGATCAGCCCCGCATCGCCCAGCGCATAGCCCACGCGCAGGCCCGCCAGGGCGCGCGACTTCGACATCGTTTGCACGACCAGCAGGTTCGCATGACCGGCAATCAGCGGCACCGCGCTCTCGCCGCCGAAATCAACATAGGCCTCGTCGATCAGCACCGGAATGTCGGCATGCTCTTCCAGCAATCGGGCGATCTCCGCGCGCGGCAGCGCGATACCGGTCGGCGCGTTGGGATTGGCGATCACGATCGACCCCGCCGCGCGCCGATAATCCTCCACCCTGACCCGCATCCCGTCGTCCAACGGCACGATCTCGCAGGCGAGCCCGGACAACCGCGCCCATACCGGATAAAAGCTGTAGCTGACATCCGGAAACAGCAGCGGCCGCTTCTGTTTTAGGAGCGCGACAAAAGCGTGCGCGAGCACTTCATCCGAGCCATTGCCGACGAACACCTGTCCCGGCTCCAGGCCGTGATGGGCCGCGAGCACTTCGCGCAGCTCCGTCGCTTCGGGATCGGGATACAGCCGCAGCGTGTCGGCCGCGGCGGCGCGCATCGCGTCCAGCGCCAGCGGCGAAGGCCCGAACGGGCTCTCGTTGGTGTTGAGCTTCACCAGATCGGCCATGCGAGGTTGCTCGCCGGGCACATAGGGCGAAAGCTCGCGCGCGAGCGGACTCCAGAATTGGTTCATCGACACAGCCCGGGTTGTATGACGGCTGCCGAGCCTAGCGCGCCGCGGCCCTCGATTGGTAGTCGGCCCGCTTTGCTGCAAATCTCAGGAATTTCGCAACCGGAAAAGTGCTCGCTGTCCGCTGCAAGGTTCCTGCCGTGCTCACGTCTGGCAGAGGTCAACGGATTGGCGCAGTCAATCGCAGCAGCAATCCTCACCACTCCATGCCTCGCGCCCTTCCATGACCAGAAACCAGACGATGCCGAGTGAGGTCACGGAATCGACCCACCAGGCACCGGTCAGACCTTGGACACCAAGGCCCACCACGACGAAAAGGGACAGCCAGCCGCACGTCACACTTTCCATTGCGTCGGCGCGCATGGCGCGACTGCCGAGCGCTTCGGCAACCGTGATCTTCTGCCGCGCAAGGGTATACATCACGGGCATCGCCAGCAGAGTGACGACGAGGCCCGGCCAGGAGAACGTTTCGCCGGTCCGCGTCCAGAGTTTCCAGCCTGCCGCGATCACCACATAGGCGGCGAGCGCCAACAGCAAGCCTCCCGCGACACGGCTCGCCACGCGCTCCGCATTTTCACCAAATGCGCGTCCACGACGAAGCTCGACGGTCAATCGCCAGATCAGAACGCCTGCCGAGGCAATCTCGATAACGCTGTCGATCCCGAACGCGAGCAAGCACACGCTCGCCGCTTGCACGCCGGCCCAGATTGCAACAGCGGCCTCGACCAGCATCCAGCCCACGGTCGCGTATTCCAGCCTGAAGGCACGCCGGATCAGTGCCGCCCGATCGGGGTCGTTCACCGCGGTGTCGGCGGGTGCAGCCGTGCAGCAGGCGTCGTGGCAGCACGACTCTGGTCGGGTGGTGACCGATCCCGACTGAAGGGAAAGGTTGGTATCCATGCGTCACCTCGACGGAAGCAAGGTCGCGCACCACATGAACCCTGTAGCCACTACAGGGTCAAGAATGGCATCCAAAACATACAGCATCGGCGAACTCGCCCGCGCGACCGGCATGAAGGTCGAGACCATCCGCTATTACGAGCGGATCGGACTGTTGCCGTCGCCTGCTCGCACTGCCGGCAATTACCGGGCCTACCTCCGGCCCCACCTTCAGCGGTTGAGTTTCATCCGGCGCGGACGTGACCTCGGCTTCTCGCTCGACGCCGTGCGAGAACTGCTGCGACTCTCGGATGATCGACAACAGCAGTGCAGCGAGGTCGATCAGGTGGCGCGCACCCATTTGGCCGAGGTGGAAGGCAAGATTGCCGGCCTGACCGCGTTACACGGTGAGTTGCGGCAGCTCATTGAGCAATGCCGACACGGCACGGTTGCGGAGTGCCGCATCATCGAGGCCTTGGCCTCGCGTGCATAAGCCAGGAATTTCGCAGCAAGACGTCGATCCGGTCGCGTTGCACAAGCCATGCCCTATCAGTGTGGAAAGATGGCCGGGTCAAGCCCGGCCATGACAGGTTGTTTTCTTGTTAGGCTTGCGCTGCCCGTGGCAGACGGCGGCAGCAGGTCGAGCATGATCGCACCACCGGTGCCGCGATGGCCGATTGCTGCGTAGAGCATCAGCGGATGGGGGTGCTTGGCGCCCCCGTCGTAGACCGCGGCCGCCGCCATCGATCACCCATGCGGCGTTGAACCAGGCCGCCTGTGGGCGGCGTCGCAGCCCAGCCGGTTGAACAATGCGATTCCATAGTGCGTGTGAACTGCATCACAGCCGTGCTGGCGCGTCTTTGATAAACAAGGCACTCGCTTGCCTTTTCGGCCGTCACACGGCGACCCGGGTGGGACCGGAGCGTAACGACTTTTGCCGCCACGCGATCGGGTTTCGTCAGCCTGCTAGCCAGACGAACCGAAATCGATTGCTGTCGGGACGATGTGTGGGATTCGAACCTGCGGCCCACCGCCCGAAAGTTCCAAGGCAGCCGGTCCAGTTTCAACAGAACACGAGACATTCCCTCGCCAAAGGCTGCCCCGCTCCAAATGCTGCGATATTGTAACGCTTAATTCACATCCGCCACCCGTCACCGTACACCGACTCTTGATTTGCCGGAAGGCAATTCAATGAACGAAATACCGGCAGCGCGCGGGGTATCAGGAAGAGGCGCCCTGGTCGAGCCCAACAAGGCCGCAAGCCAGGACGTCTGCCCGCCAAAAGCTTGCGGCCTGACAAGGGAGTTACGCCATGAGCAATGCCATCTCGTTCGACGAAGTCGCCAGCCAGTTGGCGGCGCAATGCGCTGCGGTCGGGCAACTCGCCCAGGACGCGGGAGGCTTCGCCGCTTCCGTCGCCGCATTCGAATCCCGCGACCCCGCCGCGCTGCGCTGGGTGCTGCAACGTCTAGAACTGCTGCCCCGCTGCGAGCTGATCTGCGAATGGATCCGCGTCAAGCTGTGCGCGCTGCGCTGCGTCGAGGTCTGTGGTCCGCCGCCCGTGGGCACCACGCTCCCCGACGTGCTCGCGTTCATGCGCGCCATCGTGCGTCTCGCCGCCAACGAGACGCTGCTGCGTCAGGCGGTCGATGCCGTCGCCTGCGGCAATCAGGAACCGTACAGCGCCGCCATCCGCGAACTCGGGTTGGAGGCATTCTGCCACCTGATCTGCCGCTGGGTTTGCGGCATCATCTACCAGCGCGTCTGCGAGGTCGTGTGCACCCCGTTGAACGTGCCGCCGGTGGACCCGGTCGCCGAAATCCGCGCCGCCGCCGCCGTGCTCGGCCGCCTCGTCGCCAACCAGAAGGCATTGGCCGCGGTCAGCGAAGCGGTGCCAGGGCTGCTGTGCGATCCGCTGACCGCCGCAATCACCGAAGCGGGGCTGCAAGGCGATTGCGAGATCATCTGCCACGTGGTCTGCACCTGGCGCTGCGTCTGGGCGTGCCACACGGTCTGCGTGGAACCGCCGCCCATCCTGACCGGCGCCCCCGCCATCGACGAGGCGCGCAAGTTCGCTCTCGCCGCGCAACAATTGGCCGGCCAGCCGCGCGCATTGTTCGATCTCGTCACCGCCGTGCAGAATCGCGACGCCAAGTCGTACGCCGCGATCGTCGGCCGCTTCGGCCTTGCCCCGTACTGCCTGCAAGTGTGCGGCTGGGTTTGTTCCCGGATCTGCACGGTGTTCTGCGAATGCGTCTGTCCGCAGCAGCTCTTTCCCGATTTCTTCGCCATCGGCGGCTACAACTACCTCACCCAGGTCGACAGCGTCCTGCCCGCGACCGGCCTGACCGACGGCGATACGCGCGCCTTCTTCAGCACGCTGCGGCTGAACGGCATCCTCACCCAGCAGCTTGGCGGCCAGCCGCTCGAATACACGTTCGAGTACATGCCGATCACGCTCGCATCCACGACCCTCGCTGCCGCGATCGCGGCTGGCACCACCAGCATCACCGTCGGCAGCAGCGCCGGATTCCCGGCGGCCCCGTTCAATGTCGTCGTCGGCGGCGCCGCCGGCGGCTTCGAGATCATGACGGTGACGGCGGTCGCTGCCGGCACCTGGACGGTGCTGCGCGGCCAGAACGGCACCACCGCCGCCGCTGCTGCCGCGGGCGCCACGATCGTCAGCGGCGTCGCCAACGCCTCTGCCACCTGGACGCAGATCCCGCCCGCCTGGATCGCGCGCACCCCCATCGGCTCGGCGGAAGTGTTCGTGCCCCTGCCGTTACCGGGACATTTCGAATTTCCCGACGTCGCGGTGAACCCCAACCCCGGCGACATCCCGGCACCGTTCACCGCGGACGGGTGGATCCAGGTGCCGCAGGGCTCTAACATTTCGCTCAACGGCAACATGATCAACCTGATCTCCTCGATGCTGCCAACCTTCACGGTGGCCGACGAGACCGGCGTCGTGGCGTCGAATCCGGCGAACCACCCCCTGCCGGTCGACCTGCGCTTCGGGCTCAGAATGCTCGTGCGCCAGAGTGGCTCGACGACGAGCAGCAACGGCGGCACCTGCGCGGTCGTCGCGATCGACAACACGCTGTACAAGAACGTCGACCATCACCCCGAATGGGACGGCGGTATCCCGCCCAACCCGGAATACGCGGTCGCAATGGTGGACATCAAGGAATTGCAATCCGCCGGTTGCGCCGGCATCACCGATTCGCTGACGGTACTGTTTACCGCCTCGCATCCGAACCTTGGCTCCGTAAGCCTTCAGCTCATCGGACCCGGCGGGCCGTACGCGTTCGCCCTGCCGACGCCGGTACCGGAAACCGGCGATTGGTACGGTACGGCCGCGCCGTCCGGCTGGACGCTCGCGTCGCTCACGCCCTGCGCCTACATCGTGCAGCTCTCGGTGGATCTGCTGTTGACCACGGGGGATCTCGATTTCGGTCCGCCGCTGGTCGACGAGATTGCGTTCTGCAAGACCTGATGCGGCCACGTGAGAGAGGTTCGTGCGCGGCATGCCTGGTCCCATGAACCCGTGGCTGCAATTCGTGCTGGCCGTTCTCGCAACCTGGCGGGTCACCCACCTGCTGGCTAACGAGGACGGCCCCGCCGACATCATCTTCCGCCTGCGCCGGCGCCTGGGCGAGTCAGTGCTCGGCCACCTGATGGACTGCTTCAACTGCATCAGCCTGTGGGTCGCGGCAGTGTTCGCCTTCGCGGTCGCCACCAGCCTGCTCTCATGGCTATTGTGCTGGCTTGCGCTGTCGGGAGCGGCCTGCTTGCTCGAACGCACGGCGAAGGCGCCCATCGCCGCTGAAGGCAATCCTCGAACATTGGAAGGAGACAGCGATGTGCTGCGGTAGCAAGCGATCCGCATGGCGCGCCACCGAAACGGTTGCCCGCGCTCCGTCGCCCGCCCCCCAAGGGCCGCGGCCGGGATCGAACGGCGCCCTGGTAGCCCGGGCGCAAGCGCCCGCCTCGCCGTCGCGTGGGGTGCCGCTGGAATATACCCGCGACTCACCGATCCGCGTCTGGGGCCCCGCCACTGGCCGGCCCTACGACTTCTCGGGCGCCCATTCAGTCCAGGCCATGGACCCGCGCGACGCCGCAGCCCTCTCCCGTACTGGTTTGTTCCGGCGGGTTCAGGCGTAGGCTTGGAGGGCCGCCCCTGCGCGAATACGCGCATCGGAAACGATGCGCCCGGCTCAGATCAGGCGCGTCGCCTGCAGTGATCAATACAATCCGCAACTCCGCGACCATCGCGCGGAGGAACGCAGCCGCGATCAGGCGGAGAAGGGCCGCGATCAGGTCGAGAAGATCAGAGTCTGGCCAGCGTCCCCAGTGTCAAATTGTCATACTGGGGCCTTGTGCGACGCAATGGACGCAAACAGATGACACGTGCACGGACCATTGAAAACAGATGACGCGTGCAAGGACCATTGAAAACGGATGATGCGTGCAAGGATCATCGAAGTGCCGGGGCTCACCAGGGTCATACAGCCGGTCGGAGTTGTCGGGAAACGCGATGCCGGCCGCAGGCCCATCCGCATTTATCTATGCGCGTCTGTACCGCTAACCTTCCAAATCGGCGATCCTGCGATGATTTGGTGCAGGGTCAGCGCCGCCGCACCACAAGTTCCGACGATCTCGGAAGCCTTTGGCTCTCAGCGCAAGACGGTGCGTGACGCGGTCGAAGAAAGAGGGAACGCAAATAACGCAAAGGGCCGCAAAGAACGTAAAAGCGGACGATTGTTGCGTCCCGGGTCGCAGGGATCAGCCAACCAATCGTTCATCGGGCACTGCCATGCCGGCCTCAGGTCCATTCGCGCTATTTGACAGAATCAGGGTGTGCGTAATTACTGTGTCTCACGGATGGGGTTCGGTCCACGCGCAGCCTTTGCGTTCTTTGCGGCCCTTCGCGTCATTTGCGTTCCCTCTTCCTTGCCCTGGCGGAAGCAGCACGCGGCAGGACCAATCGCCACAATGGCGCCGGCAATGAATGCCATCGCAAACCATCGCCACATCAGCGAAATCCACCGACACGAGATTACGCCGAAGCCAGCAGCCCCACCCAAATCCGGCCCACCACCCCCGTGCCCACCACCCCCGCGCTCACCCGGCACCCGCAACGGGCCCCGCACCGCCCGACCCCCCCACCGCCCCCGGCCACCAAAGAATCCGTTTGCATTTCTGACTGACATATGTTATAACCCCTCCCGTCATGCCACACACAGCCAACGCTCCCCCGCACCGCCGAGCCCACCCCGCCGAGTCCCCCCAGACCCGCAACGCCACCACTGCGCCCAACCCCACCCCCACCCCCCTGCCCAACCTCACCAAACTCCTCCGCCTCGTCCAGATCCTCCTCACCTACGGCCGCCACCTCGTCGACACCTTCGACCAGCGCTCGCTCGCCTCCGGCTTCCATCTCATCGCCCG
>Ga0335075_10010008_pt1 | contig 14400 bp, 15 predicted proteins | sample Lox_Sample_24_FD_206723 | JGI IMG/M metagenome (GOLD analysis project Ga0335075, IMG submission 206723) | Soil microbial communities from Loxahatchee National Wildlife Refuge, Florida, United States - Lox_Sample_2.4 | ecosystem: Environmental > Terrestrial > Soil > Wetlands | place: USA...
GGATCGGCGCCCGCCGCGGGCATCCCGAGCACGACGCCCACCGACAGCCCGCACGCCGCGATGCGCGTACGGACCCGATATGCGGTGCTTCTCATGGCTATGCTCCCCGGCGGCGAAATCCCGGGCCATAGTACTGCCCGGCCGTCGCTAGCCCCCCGGGGGCATGGGTGGGGCTTGGTTGGGCGCCATCACCGCGGCGATCTTGCGGAACAGGATGTCGGCCTGGTTGCGGTAATTGCCCTGTTCGTCGAAGGCCTCGGGGGCGAAGGTGACCGCGACGGCGATCGCCACCTTCTGCGCAGGCAAATACGCCTCCACGCCCGCACATCCGGAGAACAAGGGATTCTGCAGCAGCCAATCCCCGGAGGTGATGATCCCCAGACCGTAGGTGTAGCCCTCGCTTTGCTCGAAGCACGTCGGGCAACCCTGCTGGGCGTGCGTCTTGCCGCGCAGCGCCGTCGACACCATCTTCTTGTACGAGTCCGCCGAGAGCAGCTTGCCCGAGCCGACGCCGACCGCGGTGGCCTCCATGTCGAAGATGTTGGTCGTCTGAATCGCCCCGTGGGTGATGGTCCAGGACGGATTCCAATACGTGGACTCCTCGTAAAACGGTGTGCCGCTGGGGATTCTGAGCGCCTGGCGGCGCTCGGAGCTGAACGCGTGCAGCACGGGTTGCGGAATTTCGGGGGTATCGGAATTGGCGGTGGCTTTCAGGCCCAGGGGCCCCAGCACGTTGTTTTGCAGCAGCGTGGGCATGTCCTGGCCGGTCGCCTTCTCCAGCGCCAGCCCCAGCAGCACGTAATCGGTGTGCGCGTAGTTCCAGTTCGTGCCCGGATCGTAGAGCAGGGGCCGCGACGAGACCTGCGCGAGAATGTCCTGAGTTGTCCACTGCTGGAAGGGGTTCGCGTAGAGCTCGTTGTCGAACTGCTCGTTGCCGATGATGTAGTCAGGGTAGCCGGCCGTCATCTGCGCCAGTTGGCCCAAGGTGACGTGTGCGGAATGCGGAAATTCGGGCACCCACTTCGACAGCGCGTCGTCGAGGCTCACCTTCTTTTCGTCGACCAGCTTGAGCAGCAACGTCGACACATAGGAGATGGCGACGGCGCCGTTGCGGAAGTGCATGTCGGTGGTGGCCGGCACGCCGGTCATCGAGTCGCCGACGGCCTGGGTGACGATCTCCTTGCCGTCCACCGTGACCCGAACGATCACCGCCCTCAGGTGCGCCTGCGCGATGGTCTTTCGCACGACCCGCATCACCGCGTCGGCCTTGGCCTGATCGACCGAGCCCGCCGGCGACGACGTCGGCGACCCTGGATGCGACCCGCAGCCGGCCAAGACCACAAGGACGGAAACCAGGCACGCGAGATAGCGCCGTGCCCCGAACAAGCCCCGGTCAACCATCGGGCACTCCTGTCAGCGGAAGGCGTCGCTACCGGTGAAGGCCTGGCCGAGGACCAGCTGGTGCATCTCGGGCGTGCCCTCGTAGGTGAGCACCGACTCGAGGTTGACCATGTGCCGGATAACCGGGTATTCCAGCGATATCCCGTTGCCGCCCAATATCGTTCGAGCGGTGCGGCAGATCTCGATCGCCTCGCGGGTGTTGTTGAGCTTGCCGAAGCTGACCTGCTCGGGACGCAGGCCGACGCTGTCCTTGAGGCGACCGAGGTGCAGGGACAGCAGCTGCCCCTTGTGCAGCTCGACCGCCATGTCGACGAGTTTTGCCTGGGTCAGCTGGAATCCGGCGATCGGGCGGCCGAATTGGGTGCGCTGGGTGGCGTAGTCGAGCGCGGCGCGCCAGGCCGTGCGCGCTGCCCCCATGGATCCCCAGATGATGCCGTAGCGCGCCTCGGACAAACACGACAGCGGCCCCCGCAGGCCGTTGGCCTCGGGCAGCATCGCGTCGGCGGGCAGCCGTACGTCGTCGAGCACCAGTTCGCTGGTGATCGACGCCCGCAGCGAGAGCTTGTGGTGGATGGTGTTGGCGGTGAATCCCGGGGTATTGGTGGGCACGATGAAGCCCCTGACTCCGTGGTCGGTGGCGGCCCACACGATCGCGACGTCGGCCACCGAGCCGTTGGTGATCCACATCTTGCGCCCATTGATCACCCAGTCCGAACCATCCAGGCGCGCACGGGTTTTCATCGCGGAAGGATCGGATCCGACGTCGGGTTCGGTCAGCCCGAAGCAGCCGATCAGCTCGCCTGCGGCCATGCCGGGAAGCCAGCGCTGCTTCTGCTCCTCGGATCCGAAGTTCCAGATCGCGAACATCGCCAGCGACCCCTGCACCGACACCGTCGACCGGACTCCGGAGTCGGCGGCCTCCAGCTCGAGGCAGGCCAGGCCATAGTGCACGGCCGACGCACCGCCGCATCCGTACCCGTGCAGGTGCATGCCGAGCAGGCCGAGCTGGCCGAACTGCTTGGCGAGTTGGCGGACCGGAAGGTCACCGATTTCGAACCACTCCGCGACGTAGGGGATCACATGCTCGGCGCAAAACTGCCTGACCGTGTCGCGCACCGCGATCTCGTCGTCGGACAGCGACGCGTCGAGGCCTAGCGGGTCGTCCCGGTCGAAGGCCGGAGGTGCTTGTGTGCTCATCAGCTCAGCCTAGGCAGCCGGGCTGTGGTCAGCCTTCCTCGGGGACCGCGTCCAGATAGCCCTCGGCGACGGCGTGCTCGATGCTGTCGCTCAACTTCGGGCATGCCCGCGTGCGCGCGGTATCCCCGCCGGACGAGCGGATCTCGGCGAAATGGGCGCAGCGCCGCGCCGCGTCGCTGTTCCACTGCACCGCGGTGTGTCCGGGCCCCGGCCTTCTGACGGTGACGGTCACGTGGCAGAACCGGCAGTCCACCGGTTGCAGGCCGGACGTGAGGTAGCGCTCGCGATCGGCGCGGGAAGCCTCGGCGACCGCGGCGGCGCGTTGCGGGTCATCGGCGAAATCCCTTGATTTCGACCATGATTCGCCGTTGGATCCGCCGTTGCTGCCGGAGCGGTCCGGCGGCTCGTGATGATCGTGACCGTCGCCGTGCAGCAGTAGCATCGACCGGGCGAGCCGGTCGACGTCGGGAACCGTCCGCTGGTCGTCGGGCATGTCGGTCAGTGTTGCTCCGCGGGAACTTCCCCGGCAACGTCGGCAACCTCTTGCACCTTGAGGTTCTCGGCCACCTCGGCGTTCCAGTACTCGTTGGCGCGCGTCGTGTCGACCTCGATCTCGAAGCGCTCCACCATCTCGGGAGAGATGTCGGCGACGTCGACGTAGAACTGCTGATACCAGCGACGCAGCTGATAGACGGCGCCGTCCTCCTCGACCAGCAGCGGGTTGTCGATGCGGGTCTTGTGCTTCCAGATCTCGACGTCCTGCAGGAAGCCCTTGCTAACGCCCTCGGTGAACACCCGCGACAGCTTCTCGGTCATTTTTTCGTCCATGCCCTTGGGCTTTTCGACGACGACGCCCCACTGCAGCACGAACGAGTTCTGCGTGACCGGGTAGTGGCAGTTGATCAGGATCGACTCGGCCTTGTAGCCGCCGTAGCTGTTGTGCAGCCAGTTGATCATGAACGACGGCCCGAAGTAGGACGCCTCCGAATCCAGGTGCGCCTCACCGTAGGACGTGCCGAGATCGTTCACGTCGGGCCGGCCGACGTTGTGCAGGTACTGCGAGGCGATGTGGCCCTCGAAGACGTTCTTGAAGTACGTCGGCAACCCGAAATGGATGTAGAAGAAGTGCGCCATGTCGGTGACGTTGTCGATGATGTCGCGGCAGTTCGATCCCTCGATGAGGATGCTGTTCCACCGCCAATCGGTCCACTCGTCGCTGGCGGCTTCGGGAATCTCGGGGATCCTGACCGCGGGGTCGGGCGGGTTGCCCTCGTGGTCGTGCCAGACGAACAGCAGGCCACCGCGGACGTCGGTCGTCCACGACCGGGTGCGTGCGGTCTTGGGCGTGCGCTTGGCGTAGGGCACGAGCTTGCAGCGCCCGTCGCCGCCCCAGCGCCAGTCGTGGAAGGGGCAGGCGACCTCGTCGCCCTTGATGGTGCCCTCGGACAGGTCGCCACCCATGTGCCGGCAATAGCCGTCGAGGACCTTCACGTCCCCGTGCGAGTCGGCGAAAACCACCAGCTTGGTGCCGAAGGCCTGGATCGCGTGCGGCTTGCCGTCCAAGTAGTCCTTTGCGACGCCCAGGCAGTGCCAGCCCCGGGCATATCTGGTCGGCAAGGCGCCGGGATCGATCTCCCGGATGCCGACCGCGTTGGTGTCGGTACTCACGCTTCGCCTCCAACTAGCTAGTAGGCTTCTAACTAGAACACGTTACAGTTTTTCGACTGCCAAGCGCAACGAGGGCGGGCCTGGCTGCGGTTATCCCGGCGGCTATTTACGCCTGGGGTATATGTAAACGATGCCGCTGTTTGCATTCGAGGGTCGGTCCCCGCGGGTCGATCCCACCGCGTTCGTGGCCCCGACCGCCACCCTGATCGGCGATGTCACCGTCGAGGCGGGGGCATCGGTCTGGTTCAACGCCGTGCTGCGCGGCGACTACGGGCCGATCGTCGTCCGGGAGGGCGCCAACGTGCAGGACGGATCCGTGTTGCACGCGCCGCCGGGCATTCCGGTGGACATCGGCCCGGGGGCCACGGTGGCGCACATGTGCGTCATCCACGGCGTCCACGTCGGGTCCGAGGCGCTGATCGCCAACCATGCCACGGTTCTCGACGGCGCGGTGATCGGCGCCCGCAGCCTGATCGCGGCGGGGTCCCTGGTGCTCGCCGGCACCCAGATCCCGGCCGGGGTCCTGGTGGTCGGCGCACCGGCCCAGGTGAAGGGTCCGCTCGCCGGAACGGGCGCGGAGATGTGGGTCAACGTCAACCCGCAGGCCTATCGCGATCTGGCCCAGCGGCATCTGGCCGGACTGGAACCGATTTAGCGACAACAGTTTTGGGTCAATTTGCCAGCGGTCGCGCCTGGTATCCCGCCGGCAGCTTGTAGACGCGGTTGCCGAAGCCGGCTACATAAACGTCGCCCTGACCGCCCACCGCGACAAGATACGGGGCGAAGAGTTCGTTGAAGGGGAGCTCGGACACGACGCTCGAGCCGGCCGTCAGTTTGAGCACCCGGTTGTTGTTCAGGTCGGTGATGTAGACGTTGTTGGCGGCGTCCACCGCCACGCTGTTCGGAAAGTTGAGGCCGGTGAACGGGAGGCTGACCGGGGTGGTCGTCCCGGCGGGCAGCATCACCACGCGGTCGTTGCCGGCGTCGGCCACGTAGATGGCGCCGGCGCCGTCCACCGCCAGGTCGTAGGGTTTGTTGAGCCCGGTCAACGGCAACTCGACCGCAGTGTTGGAGCCCGCGGGCAGTTCCAGCACGCGATTGCCTTTGAAGTCGGCGACGAAGACGCTGCCGTCGCTGCTCGCCGCCACACCGTGCGGGTCATCGAGGTCGGTTATCGGGAGCTCCGCCTGGGTGCTGGACCCGGCGGGCAGCTTCAGTATTCTCTTGTTGGATTGGTCCACCACGTAGACGCTGTTGTTGCTGTCCACCGCCAAACCGCCCGGACGGTTGAGGCCGGTGAACGGCAGCTCGATCGGGTCGTTGGCGCCTGGCTTGAGCACCAGCACCCGGTTATTGACGCCGTCGGCGACGTACACACTGCCGGTGCTGTCTACCTCGAGCCCCTCGGCATCCCCGCGGCCGAACGGCAGCAACACCTGGCTGGGCGGAGCCGGGGCGGGCGGTGATTCGGCCGGCTTGGCGGCCTCCTGCCCGGCAGGCGTTCGGCCGAATACCAGGTACCCCGCGACGGCGAGGATCGCGATGACGACGGCGGCCGCACCGCTCACGATGGCCAGGATGCGTACGCTCGGCGGCGACGCGCGCCGTTTGCGCTCCATGCGATTCACAGGCCGACTCCTCACCACGCGGTGATAGCGACACGGACACTACCGCGCTCGAGTTTGCCGCGCACGGCTGGTCGGGTGGAGCTGCCTACACCTTCCGGGCAGACGCGGCGGCGCGGTCCATTTCCCAATACGCGCGCAGTGCAACCAGCTTGCCCTCGTCGTTGGCTTTGTAGGTGAACACGCCTTCCGCCGTGATCTGATAATCGCCGGTCGTGATGAGGATGTGCCCGACGTTGGCTTCCTCGTTGCCGCACTGGTAGGTGTCGCGGAAGTGGAACTCGATCCTGGTGGTGGGGGCGATCGCCATGTCCCAGAAGGCCGAGATCGCGGCGCGCCCCCGGTGCCCCTTGCCCTTGGGGTCGAACGCCGACGGCCCGATGGGGTCCTCGAGGACGGCGTCGTCGGTGAACACCGCCAGCCAGGCTTCCTTGTCCCTGGCCTGCACCGCCTCGCGGGAACGGCGGCCGGCCTCGTGTGCGGGGTGCTTGGTTATTGTTCCGGTCATGCGTCTGCTTTCTCCGGCTTGTCGGCTCCTACCACCCACATGGAGTAGTACTGCGAGCCGCCACCGTAGGCATGTCCCAACGCCTTTCGCGCGCCGGGAACCTGGTGATCGCCGCCCTTGCCCATCACCTGGATCGCCGCCTCGGCGAAGCGAATCAGGCCCGAGGCGCCGATCGGGTTCGAGGACAGCACGCCGCCAGACGGGTTGACCGGTAGCCGTCCGCCGATCTTGGTCTCACCGGCTTCGGTGAGCTTCCAGCCTTCGCCCTCGGGGGCAAACCCCAGGTTTTCCAACCACATTGGCTCGAACCACGAGAACGGCACATAGATTTCGGCCGCGTCGATCTCGTCGATGGGGCTTTTGATGCCGGCCGCCTTCCACAGCGCTGCGGCCGCATCGCGCCCGGCCTGCGGGCTGACTTGGTCACGCCCGGAGAACTGTAGCGGCTCGGTGCGCAGCGCGGTGGCGTGGATCCACGCCACCGGATGCCCTTGCGCCAGGCGGGCTTCCGCGATCTCCTCGTTGCCGATCACCACGGCGGCGGCTCCGTCGGAGGACGGGCAGGTCTCGTCGTAGCGGATCGGGTCCCACAGCATCGGGGACTGCATCACCTTCTCGAGGGTGATGTCCGCCTGCTGCAGATGCGCCAGCGGGTTACGCGCGCCGTTGAGCCGGTCCTTGACCGCGACCATGGCGCCGATGTTCGTCGGCGAGCCCGAGCGGCGGATGTAGGACCGCACGTGCGGCGCGAAATACCCGCCCGCGCCGGCGCCGACCGGCTTGATGAAGGGGATCGGAATCGACAACGCCCACATGGCATTTGACTCCGATTGCTTTTCCCAGGCCACCGCCATTACCCGGCGGTATTTGCCCGACTGCACCAGGCTGGCCGCCACCACGCCCGTGGAGCCGCCCACCGAGCCCGCGGTGTGCACCCGGATCAGCGGCTTGCCGGTGGCTCCCATGGCGTCGGCCATGAACAGCTCCGGCATCATGACACCCTCGAAGAAGTCCGGTGCCTTGCCGACCACGACGGCGTCGATGTCGTCGAAGGTCGAACCCGAGTCTTCCAGCGCGCGGTCGATCGCCTCACGCACCAGGCCGTTCATCGAAACGTCCTTGCGCTTGGCGACGTACTTCGTCTGCCCGGTACCCAGTACCGCGGCGAGGTGCGCCCCTGCACCGGCCATCAGTTCTTTCCTTCCATGACCGCGACCAGGTTCTGTTGCAGCGCAGGCCCGCTGGTGGCGTGCGCGAGCACCCGCTCGGCCGACCCATCCCAAATATGTTGGGCCGCAAACCCGATGCGTTCAAGACCGGCGACGAACATGGGGTTTGCCGCCAGCGCGCCGCCGGATGGATTGACCTTCGTCTTGCCCGGTATCCGGATGGCTTCCATCAGGATCAGGTGCTGGTGGGTGAAGGGCGCGCAGATCTCGGCGACGTCGAGGGTGCGGCTGTTGTCGCCGGTGGCCGCCCTGGCCGCCGCTTTGGCCGACGGCGACTCGGTGAGATCGCGGGCGCCCAGCACCGGAGTCTCGATGCGATGCTCGATTCCGGTGATCCAGGCCGGGTTTTCGCGCAACTCGCGGGCCCGTTCGTCGGCGGCGAGCACGATCGCGGCGGCGCCGTCGGTGATGGGCGCGATGTCGTGGCGCCGCAGCGGATCGGCGAAGAACGGTCGCTCCAGCAATTCCCCGACGTTGACCGGCGGCTCCACCGAGTCCACCCGGCGGGCATTGGCGAAGGAGTCGAACGCAATCCGCGCCATCTGCAATTCGTTCCATTTGCCGGCGTCGATCCCGAGACGGGCCTGCAGTCCGGCCAGCGACACCGAGTCCGGCCACAGCGGAGCGACGGTGTAGGGGTCGGTCTGCCGGGACAGGATCTGCCGCAGGATTCCGGCCGAGGACTTCCCGAAGCCGTAGACCAGCGCGGTGTCCACTTCGCCGGTCAGGATCTTGATGTAGGCCTCATACAGGGCCCAGGCCGCGTCCATCTCGACATGCGACTCGTTGATCGGCGGAACGGCGCCAATCGAGTCGATGGCCGAGAGGAACGAAAACGCCCGTCCGGCAAGGTAATCCGACGAGCCCGAACACCAGAAGCCGATGTCGGCCTTGGTGATGCCCAGTTCTTCGTAGAGCTCGGCGAAACACGGGATCAACATCTCGACGCCGTTGGTGGTGCCGTCGGTGCGGCGGACATGCGGGGCGTGGGCGAAGCCGACGACCGCAACATTGCGTTCGCTCATGTGCAGGTAAGCCCTTTACAGGTGGTGCTTGTAGGTGTCGTAGTCGGCGTCCGGCTCACCGGTAGGCCGGAAGTACTCGATGTTGTCGATGCCAAAACCCCACTCCTCGCGGGGCTTCCATACCGCCTCGACCCGCATGCCCATCCGAACGTCGTGCGCGTCGACGTCGGCGACCAGATGCAGGAACGGGATGTCGGCCCCGTCGAGCAACACGTAGGCCGCCACATACGGCGGCTGGATGCGCTGGCCCTGGAACGGGATGTTGATGATCGCGAACGTCGTCACGGTGCCCTTGTCGGGCAGCTCGACGAAGTCGGTGGTGGGCTTGCCGGTCGCCGGGTCCGCGCCGTGCGGCGGGAAATACACCTTCCCCTTCTCGCCCGTCTTGGCGCCCAGCAGCTTGCCCTCGGCAATGGCCCGCAGATACGCGCTCTCCTCGTGGGAGGCGCTGTGCTGAATGGTCAGCGAGATCGGCGTGACGATCATCGTCACCGGATCCTGATCGCTGGATGTCGGCTCCGCGGCTTCTTCTTCGCTGCCGAGCGCGAAGTAAGCGATGTCGGTGATGGCGCCGACGGTCTCGTCGGCCCAATGCACGTGCACCCGGGCACCGGTGCGGATCGCGTCAGGCGAACCGGCGTCGACCGCGTGGATCAACGGGGTGTCGGCGCCGTCCAACTTGATCAGCGCCCACGCGAACGGCCGGTCCAGCGGCTGGCCGGCCAGTGGCTCGGGCTGCCAGGTCCAGGACACCACGGTGCCGACGGCCGACACCGGTACCATCTCGCCCAGCGGTTCGTAGGTGACCGGGTCGTATTCCGGCGGCGGCACATGCACCCGGCCATCCGATCCGCGCACCCCCAGGACGCGGCGCTCGCGCAGCGCGGTGAAGAACTTGCTCAGCGTGGGACCGACCGAACGGGTGTAGTCGAACTGCAACGTCAGTGGCGCGGAGAGTGGTGGCTCAAGGTGGTCGATCAGGGTTGGGCTGCTCGAACTCGCTGTCACGCCTTCGAGTAGAACAGGTTCTAAGAACGGATTCAACATCGGGGTGCGAGGCGACGAACCCGGGAAAGGTCAGTGACGATGAAGCTGGGATTGCAGCTGGGATATTGGGGCGCCGCGCCCCCGGAGAACCATGCCGAACTCGTAGCCGCGGCCGAGGCCGCCAACTTCGACACGGTGTTCACCGCCGAGGCGTGGGGGTCCGACGCCTACACACCGCTGGCGTGGTGGGGCTCCTCGACGCGACGGCTGCGGCTGGGCACCTCGGTGGTCCAGCTGTCGGCGCGGACCCCGACGGCGTGCGCGATGGCCGCCCTGACCCTCGACCACCTGTCCGGTGGGCGGCACATTCTGGGGCTCGGCGTGTCCGGGCCGCAGGTGGTGGAGGGCTGGTACGGCCAGTCGTTTCCCAAGCCGCTGGCCCGCACCCGGGAATACATCGACGTCATCCGCCAGGTGTGGGCCCGGGAAAGCCCGGTGACCAGCGACGGCCCGCACTACCCGCTGCCGCTGACCGGTGCGGGCACCACGGGCCTGGGCAAACCGCTGAAGCCCATCACCCACCCGCTGCGCGCCGACATCCCCATCATGCTGGGCGCCGAGGGGCCCAAGAACGTCGCGCTGGCCGCCGAGATCTGTGACGGCTGGCTGCCCATCTTCTACACCCCGCGGATGGCCGATACCTACAACGAATGGCTCGACGAAGGGTTCGCCCGGGCCGGCGCGCGCCGCAGCCGCGAGGACTTCGAGATCTGCGCGACCGCCAACATCGTCATAACCGACGACCGCGCCGCGGCATTCGCGGCCATGAAGCCCTATGTGGCCCTCTACATGGGCGGCATGGGCGCCGAGGACACCAACTTCCACGCCGACGTGTACCGCCGGATGGGCTACGCCGACGTGGTCGACGACGTGACCAAGCTCTTCCGCAGCAACCAGAAGGACAAGGCGGCGACGATCATCCCGGACGAGGTCGTCGACGACGCCGCGATCGTCGGCGACGTGAACTACGTCCGTAAGCAGATCAAGGCCTGGGAGGCCGCGGGCGTCACCATGATGGTGGTCAACGGTCGCAATGCCGAGCAGATCAACGAACTCGCCACGCTGATCTAGTCAGGTATTGCCCCACGAATAGAACGCGTTCTAGATTGGCCCGATGACAGCCTCGCAGCACACCATCGCCGGCACGGTACTGACGATGCCGGTGCAGATCCGCAAGGCAAACCAGCACATGGCGATGTTCTCGGTCGACGCCGATGCCGCGCAGCGGATGATCGACTACAGCGGTCTGCAGGTCTGCCGTTACCTGCCCGGGCGCGCGATGGTCGTCCTGATGCTGATGCACTACATCGACGGTGACTTGGGCCAGTACCACGAATACGGCACCAGCGTGATGGTCAACCCCCCGGGTGTGACCGCGAGCGGACCGCGCGCCCTGCGATCGGCCGGCGCCTTCATTCACCACCTGCCCGTCGATCAGGCGTTCACGCTGGAAGCGGGAACCACGATCTGGGGCTACCCGAAAGTCATGGCGGACTTCACGATTCGAGACGGCCACCGGTTCGATGTCGAGGTGGCCATCGATGGGCAGCTGGTGATCGGCATGGAGTTTCGCCCCGGCCTGCCCTTCCGGTTGACCCCGCGCCGGCAGGAGCAGCGCACCTACTCACACCGCGACGGCGTCACCCGCGAGACGTCCTTCGAGCACATGCTGGACGGGGTGCGCACGCGATTCGGTGGCGTACGCCTGCGGCTGGGGGACCACCCGTACTCGAAAGAGCTGGCGTCGCTGGGCCTTCCGAAGCGCGCGGTGCTGTCCAGCTCGGTCCACAACGTGGAAATGTCATTCGGCGACGCTCAGGAGATCTCATGACCGTGACCAATTTGGCGACCAGACCGGATGTCGACCTGACCGACGGGACTTTCTATGCCGGTGCCTCCCGGCCCGTCTACAAGTGGATGCGCGAGAACGAGCCGGTGTTTCGCGACCGCAACGGGCTGGCCGCCGCGTCGACGTACCAGGCCGTCATCGACGCCGAACGCAAGCCCGAGTTGTTCTCCAACGCCGGCGGCATCCGGCCCGACCAACCGGGCGTCGAGATGATGATCGAGATGGACGATCCGCAACATCTGTTGCGCCGCAAGCTGGTCAACTACGGCTTCACCCGCAAGCGGGTGAAGAATCTGGAGGCCTCGATCATCTCGCTGTGCGACACGTTGATCGACGCCGTGTGTGAACGCGGGGAATGCGACTTCGTCTGGGACCTCGCCGCGCCGCTGCCGATGGCGGTGATCGGGGACATGCTCGGTGTGCGTCCGCAGGACCGCGAGATGTTCCTCAAGTGGTCCGATGAACTGGTCGGCGCGTTGAGCAGCACCGCGGCCGAAGAAGATATGCAGATCACGATGAATGCCTTCGCCGCCTACAGCGAATACATGACGGGCATGATCGCGGCCCGCAAAGAGGAACCGACCGACGACCTGGTCAGCGTCCTGGTGCACGCGGAGGTGGAGGGTTCGCGGCTGGAGGACCACCAGATCGTCACCGAGGTCCTGCTGCTGCTGATCGGCGGCGACGAGACCACGCGGCACACGCTGTCCGGCGGGACGAGGCAGCTGCTGGAGCACCCCGAGCAGCACCGGCGGCTGGCGGCCGACCTGGGATTGCTGCCCAACGCGATCGAGGAGATGCTGCGCTGGACCGCGCCGGTGAAGAACATGGCGCGCACGATCACCGCCGACACCGAATTCCACGGCACCGCCCTGCACCAGGGCGAAAAGATGATCCTGCTGTTCGAGTCGGCGAACTTCGACGAGAAGGTGTTTGAGGATCCGGAGAGCTTCAACATCGAGCGCTACCCGAACAACCACCTGGCGTTCGGCTTCGGGACGCACTTTTGCCTCGGCAACCAGCTCGCCCGGCTGGAGCTGTCGATCATGCAGACCCGCCTGCTGCAACGCCTTCCGGATATGCGCCTGGCGTCGGATGCCGACCTGCCCCTGAGGCCGGCGAACTTCGTATCCGGCCTAGAGAAAATGCCGGTGGAGTTCACCCCGAGCGCGCCGGTGCACTGAACTCGCCGAGCGTGCATTCAACGCGATTTTCGGACCAGAATTGCGCGCTGAGTACACGCTCGGCGTGCCCAGATTTCGGCGTGCCCAGGCGGCCGCAACCCGTCGCAGGATGCCGCCCGGCACGTCTTCCGCCGTGACCCGCACGACGACCCAGCCCAGCTCCGTCAACGCCTCGATACGAGCGATGTCTTTGTTGAATTGTCGGCGATCGGTCCAGTGGCGGTCACCGTCGTACTCGACGGCGACTTTGATGTCCTCCCACCCCATGTCGGCGACGGCGACGAGTTGGCCGTATTCGTCGTAGACGGGGATCTGAGTCTGCGGACGGGGATAGTCGGCGCGCAAGGTCCAGCGCGGTTCGTGCCGGCGTCGTTACGGGCATGCCGGACACTAGTTGTATGCCGACGAGCTCCGACAGGCGCGCCGCACGTGCGGCGCAAAACGGCTAGCCTCAGCGGCTCTGGAAGTTGGGCTTACGCTTCTCGGCGAAGGCCCGCGGCCCTTCCTTGGCGTCGTCGGACAGGAACACCTGGATCCCGATCTGGGTGTCGATCTTGAAGGCGTCGTTCTCCGCCATCCCCTCGGTCTCGCGGATCGCCCGCAGGATCGCCTGCACGGCCAGGGGCCCGTTGTTCTCGATCAGCTCCGCGATCTCCAGCGCCTTGGTCAGCGCCTGACCGTCCGGGACGAGGTAGCCGATCAGGCCGATCTCCTTGGCCTCCGCGGCGGTGATGTGGCGCCCGGTCAGCAGCAGGTCGCAGGCCACCGTGTAGGGGATCTGCCGCACCAGCCGCACCGCCGAGCCGCCCATCGGGTAGAGGCTCCACTTGGCCTCCGAGATGCCGAACTTGGCGCTCTGGCCGGCGACCCGGATGTCGGTGCCCTGCAGGATCTCGGTGCCCCCGGCGATGGCGGGTCCCTCCACCGCCGCGATCAGCGGTTTAGTCAGCCGGCGACCCTTCAGCAAGGCGTCGATGCGCGACGGGTCGTAGCTGCCGTCCTTGAACGAGTCGCCGGGCGGCTTTTTGGTTGCTGCCTTGAGGTCCATGCCCGCGCAGAAGTAGCCACCCGCCCCGGTCAGGATGCAGCACCGGATGTCGGGATCGTTGTCGACCCGGTCCCAGGCCTGGACCATGATTTCCATCATTTCGGTGCTCAGCGCGTTGCGTGCGTGCGGCCGGTTCAACGTGACGATGAGGGTGTGGCCGCGCTGCTCGACCAGGGCATCTGCTTCCTGTGCTTCCTGGGGCGCCGATTCCTCGTTTGCTGGCGCTCCGGAACTACTCGGGGCCACGGCTACCGCCTTTCGGTCGACATTGGGCATGAGCTTGTCAAGAAATGTAACACGTTCTAGTTTGGTGCCCGTGGCCCTGAATATTGCGGATCTCGCCGAGCACGCCATCGACGCTGTGCCTGACCGCGTTGCCCTCATCTGCGGCAACGAGAAGTTGACCTATGCCGGACTGGAGGAGAAGGCCAACCGCCTCGCGCACTACCTGACGGACCAGGGCGTCAAGAAGGACGACAAGGTCGGACTCTATTGCCGCAACCGCATCGAGATCGTCATCGCGATGCTCGGCGTCATCAAGGCGGGCGCCATCCTGGTCAACGTCAACTACCGCTACGTCGAGGGCGAACTTCGGTACCTGTTCGAAAACTCCGACATG
>Ga0335075_10010009_pt1 | contig 14398 bp, 15 predicted proteins | sample Lox_Sample_24_FD_206723 | JGI IMG/M metagenome (GOLD analysis project Ga0335075, IMG submission 206723) | Soil microbial communities from Loxahatchee National Wildlife Refuge, Florida, United States - Lox_Sample_2.4 | ecosystem: Environmental > Terrestrial > Soil > Wetlands | place: USA...
CGCTCACCGGCGCCGCTTGAACCACGGCGCTCTGTTTACTGTAGCCGTGCTGCAACCGGGGTCTGATCGTGCCGTGTTCGGCTTTTGCCGAACAAACCAGCGACAATCCTGCCGGCCGAACGCCTCGGCCCACACTACGGCGGGCCGTTCGGCTTGATTGGATGACCGGCACGCGCAGCGGCTCGGAGCTTACCGGGCCCTATTTCGGGTAATTGCTCCTCGCCAAGCGGCTCGCTTTCGGCCCGATCGTGCCGTCCACCCGATGACGCTTTGGCGATTGCGCACGAGGTCGGCGCACTTCACCGCGATTCTGTTGCGGCAGCTCTTCGGCGGTAATATCTCGGGGGAATTTTCTACCCCAGGGCGTGAGGGGGATTGGCACAGCCGGAAGGGAGCGCGGACGGCGAGCGGCAGTTAATAATCGAATTCGGGCGGCGTTTGCGCGAGGCGCGCAGACGGGCCGGCCTGAGCCAAGCCGAAGTCGCCAAGCGTCTGGGGATAGGACAGGCCTACGTGTCTCGTGTGGAGCTGGGCGGGGAGAATATCACGCTGGCGGCCTGCGTGCGGTTTGCCCAGGCGGTGGGGTGCCTGTTTTCACCGGAGTTTTTGCCGCCAACACCGCGCGACAGCCCTAGCGGCTTCACCGAATTCGGGCGGCATTTGCGCGAGGCGCGCCGCCAGGCCGGGCTCAGCCAAGCGGCACTGGCGGCGCGTCTCGGGATGACGCAGGGCTACGTGTCTCGCGTGGAACGAGGCACCCAGAATATCTCACTGGCGGCCTGCGAGGCGTTTGCGGATGCCGTCGGGTGCACATTCTCGATGGTATTGATGCCAAAGCCGCGCGAGCGCGGCAGGAAAGATTAACGTTTACGAGCCAAACCCGTCTATTACGTATAGAGAATTAATAGTCAGGCTCTGACGAGCTGCCGGCGACGGTGCAGCTAAATTCGCCGTTACGCGCGCGTCGCAGCCCGGAACCCGAACTAGCTACAAATAGCATAAAACGGTCGGACATCACTCTATATGCTGAAACAGCCGCTCGGCTGATGACCGCGATGGCCGCGCGAAGGCGTAAAAATTGACGCTTGACAGAGTAAACCACTGTCACCCAGCCTAACGATGTAACAGGGATTAAGCATGAGGTTGCGGTGATTTTACCGCTGGCGGTCGTAACCACCCTCGCCACTACCTGCGCACCGCAGGTGGCACCCACAACACTGGCCGCAATCGCTCGGACCGAGAGCGGGTTTGATCCGCTCGCGATCGGCGACAATACCGCGCACCGCGCCTACCATCCGGCCGCAAAGCCCGAGGCGATTGCCTTGGCGGCGCAACTCGCCGCCAAGGGTCACGATCTCGACCTCGGCCTGATGCAGATCAATCAGCGGAACTTCGGGTGGCTCGGCCTCGCCGCCGGCGACGCTTTTGAGCCGTGTCGATCGCTGGCGGCCGGTGCGGCAGTGCTGACAGCCTTCAGCCGCTACAACACGGGTTCCCCCCGTGCGGGGTTCGACAACGGCTATGTCGCCCGCGTGCTTGCGGCCGGGCGGAGCACGAGCGCGTCCGCGGCAGCTTCCGCCGGGGGCAAAGCGGCGTCGCCGGAGCGTGAAGCCGACGCTGCGTGGAATGTCTTTCCCGATGGCGAATCGGGCATCGGCGAGCCGTCATTTCCGCAGAAAGGAGATCAAATTGAGCAAACTGATGCGGCCGACCTACACTGAATTTGTCATCGCCCGCGAGCAGTCGAAAGCAGGCGGGTTCGCCAGCGAGGACGCAAAGCATGTCTGCCATTGGTACCGCGGCGAGTTGTTCTATCTGCCGCCGGCGAACCGGGTTCTGGAACGAATAGGGAACTTGGCGGCGAGCGTTGCGACGGCGGGTGCTGTTGGTCCGACGGCGGCAAACGCGCAAACCGTTGGCGGCGGCACCGACCCCAGCACAATCCTGCAAGCAATCACGACTTATATCCTAGGCCCGTTCGGGCAATCTCTCGCCGTACTCGGGCTGATCGCGGTCGGCATTTCGTTTCTGCTCGGCCGGCTCGGCCTGTTTGCGCTCGCCGCCTTTATCGGCGGGCTCATCCTGATCTTTGGCAGCAGCTATCTGGTCAATCAATTCCTCGGCGGGGTGTGAGGCAGCCGATGGAACGGCTCGACGAGGCGCCGCTTTTCGTCGCCGCGACGCGGCCGGCGCTGATCATGGGCCTGCCGCTCGGCCTCTTTGTACTGTTCCTGATGGCGCTGGCGCTGATCATGGTGTTCGTCCAGAACCCCCTCTACGAAATCCTTCTCGTCCCGTTGTGGTTTGGCGCGCGCCTGCTGGTGCGCTACGACTACAACGCCGTCGGCGTTGCCGCCTTGTGGCTGCAAACCAAAGCAAGGTCGCCCGACGCTCATTACTGGGGCGGCGCCTCGCCAGCCCCCTTTCCTATCCGCCAGGGGAAGCTGCCGCGTGGTATTGCCGATGCCGCTCGGTAATTCAGGCTGGATCGAGCGGCCGGCCGAGCCCTATCTCCCGTATGTCGGGCACGTCGCACCGGGAGCGGTTCTGCTCAACGACGGCTCGCTGCTGGCCATGGGCCGGCTGCGCGGCCTGCCGCACGAACTGGCCTCGGCCGCCGAGCGCAACGCCGCAGCACGGTTCCTCAATGGCCTGTGGCGCAACATCGCCGACGACACCGTGACCGTCGGCGCTCATCTTGTGCGCCACCAGCAGGTCGAGGATCTGCCCGCGGCAGTGTTCCGCAATGAGTTCTCGGCGCGGCTTGATCGCGCTTATCGCAGCCGCGTGCTGCAAGACCGGCTCTACCAGAACGACTGGTATCTGTCGGTGATCGTGGCGCCGCGCATGCCGGGCGGCGGCCAGGCGGCGGGACGGCAGCTCAATAAGGCGCTGGCGCGGTTTCGCAGACCGGGCGGCCCGGTTGATCCCGATAGCCTCGTTGCAATCGAGGATTTATGGACGGCGCTGGCGCGAAGCTTCAAAGGCTACGATCTGCAGCGGCTGGGCGTGCGCGAGCAGCGCGGCGTCCTGTTCAGCGAGATTGCCGCCGCCCTGCGGCTGATCCTGACGGGCGATGACCTGCCGGTGCCGCTGGTATCGGGACCGCTCGGCAATTGCATCTATACCGACCGCGCGATTTTCGGGCGCCACGCCTATGAGATCCGTTCGCCGGCCGGCTCGCGTTACGGCACGATCTTCGGGCTGCGCGAATACATGGCAGCGACGCATCCAGAGCTCTTTGACGCGCTCTTGCCATTGCCGATGCCGCTGGTGCTGTCGCAGTCCTTGCGCTTTCTGGCACGACCCGATGCGCTCGGGACATTATCGCTGAAAGCCAGTCAGATGATCGCCGCCGGCGACAAGGCGGCCTCGCAGATCGAGGGCCTTGGTGCCGCCCAGGACCAGCTGGCCTCGGGCGAATTCGTGATGGGCAGTCATCACCTGTCGCTCGCGGTTTATGCCGACAGCTTGCCCGAGCTCGAGCGCCGCGCGGGAATGGCGCGCAGCGAACTTGCCAATGCCGGTGCCGTCGTGGCGCAGGAAAGTCTCGGCATGGAAGCGGCGTATTTTGCGCAGCTACCGGGCAATCTCGAGTGGCGCACCCGGCCGGGTGCGATCAGTTCGCAGAATTTTTCGCATCTGGCAAATTTCGGGGCGTTTCCGCATGGCGCGCCCCAGGGCCGCTGGGGACCGGCGATGATCCGGTTCCGGACGACCGCCGGTACCGCCTACGATTTTATCCCGCATGTCGACGATGTCGGGATGACGGTCATTTTCGGGCGCATCGGGTCGGGCAAAAGCACGTTTTTAATGACCCTGTTGGCGATGTTCGACCAGTGCCTTGGCGACAATGGCGTCATCTTTTTCTTCGATAAGGACCGCGGCGGTGAGCTCTTGGCCCGTGCGGTCGGCGGTACGTACCTGGTGGTGCGTTCCGGTGAACCGAGCGGACTGGCGCCGCTGCGCGGCCTCGCCGACACCCCGGCCGACCGGCAATTCCTGGTCCGCTGGATCAAGGCGCTGATCCAGCTCGACGGACATGGGCCGCTGCCGCCGGAAGACGATACGCGCCTGGCGCGCGCCGTGGCCGCGATCATGCGCAAGCCGGCCGCGCTGCGCAGCATCGACGGGCTGCGCCAATTCCTCGGCTGGCGGGACGGGCGCGGCGCCGGTGCGCGCATCGAGCGCTGGTGTCGCGGTGCCGGCCTGGGCTGGGCGTTCGACGGCGAACGCGACGAGGTGGATATCGCCGCGCGCATGGTCGGCTTCGATTTGACCGCGGTCCTCGCCAATCCCGAGATTGTCAATCCGGCGGCGCAATACCTGCTCTACCGCATCCGCTCGGTGATCGACGGCCGGCGCACGGTGATCAGCCTCGACGAATGCAAGGCCTACCTGCTGCACGAGCAATTCCGCGAGGAGACCGAAGATTTTCTGCTGCGCGGCCGCAAAAACAATGCGGTGATCATCCTCGTCACGCAGGAGCCCGAGCATCTGCTCGACGGCACCTTCGGGCCAACCATGGTCAATCAATGCTTTACGAAAGTCTTCTTCCGCAACCCGACCGCGGATGAGGACGTGCACCGCGGCAAGTTGTTCCTGACCGAGGGCGAATACCGCGCCATTCGCGAGGATATGCTGCCGGGATCGCGGCAATGTCTGATCAAGCGCGACAGCGGCAGCGTGATCGTCGATTTCGATTTGTCGGCCATGTCGGAATTCGTGGCCGTGTTGTCGGGCCGCGCCAACACCGTGCGTTTTGCCGAACGGCTGCGCGACCAGACCGGCCCCGCACCGGAGAACTGGCTCGACGAATTCATGCGCCGCCACAAGGAGGCTGTCGATTGATGAACCGGCTTCACGTCGTCCATCACGGGGTTGGCGGCTTTCGCCCGTTGCGGGCGCTTTTCCTCGTTCTGATCGGCTTTCTGATGGGGTTGGGGTTCGCCCACGGTGAGAGGGGCTGCTCGCCGGGCGTGTGGCCGAAGGATGTGCCGCTGCCGCAATATCAATTCCGCCCAGCGCCGTCCAGCGCGCCGGCGCCATCACCCGCGGCCCCAGGCACCGTCAGCCCGCGATGAGACTCAGCGATTCAACTCTGAGCGCGATGTTGCCTACCCGGCGCCTGATCGCGCTGACAGCAGGCGCAGGTGCGCGTGTTGATAACAAGGCGGTGCGCTCCATGCGCAAGGCATTGCTGGCCGGAGTGTATGCAGCCTCGCTGCTGGCGGCGCACCCGGCGCCGGCGCAGCTGCCGGTGATCGACAGTGCGTCGATAGCACAGCTGCTGAACCAGATCACGTTGCTGAAGCAACAGTTGCAGCAAGCGATCCAGACTTACAACGAAGCAGTCCAGATCTATCAGCAGGCGCTCGGCATCTATAACAGCGTGTCGGGGCTGACGCAGGCCGGGAATTGGGCCCTGGGGTTGAACACTCCGGCGCTGCAAAACCCGCTGCCGTTCGCGACCACGGCCTTTCCCGGATATCTCGGGGGCAACACTTCGCCGTCCGGCCTTCCTTACGGCCAGACCTATCTCAATCAGAACCTCGTCACCAATTTTCTTGGCGATTCCGGGCCGCAAGGTACGCTGTTGCGGCAGGCGCTGTACACGATCTCGTCGATCGAGGCGACGGTAACGAACAATCTGCAGGCGCTCGAGACGCGGGCGCAGCAGCTGCCGCAGATCGAGAGCCAGCTGGCGTCGGCTTCGACTCTGCAGCAAATGCAATCGGTCACGGCGCGTCTCGCCGCGGAATCCAATTTCGTCGCCAACCAGAAAGCTCAGGCCGAAAACATTCAAGCCTCTGCATCAGCACAAGTTGCCCAGCTCCAGCAGGCGCAGGTGCAGATGTCGTTTCAGGACGAGGCCAATGGGATCAGCAACATGTGCAGCAGCTTCACGCAAACCGGCGTCGGCGTCGCGCTCTCGGTTTGCGCGGCTTCGAACTAGGGCGGCCGCGGAGTGAAACGATGCGTCGATGGGCCTCGATGATAGCGATCTGTTGTGCGGGGCTGGGCGCGGCGGCGCAGGCGCAGACTTGGCGGCCGATTGCTCGGCAATGCGCCGAAGAAATAGACGCTAAGACCGGGTGCGGTTCATGCGGCGGTCTGTGGCCGTCGTGGGCAGATTGTGCGGTCGACCGCTTTTATCGGAGGGCGGTGCCCGAGGTGCGGGTCAGGACGTGCATCAATGAGGTCTATGCCCAACGGTTACGCACAGGGGCTTGCAATGCCTGCGGCGACCCGGTCGCCGATGTGTTTCGCTGCGTGGGCCGATAATGGCGTTCGATCCGCTGACGGCGATCGCCGGGCCGGAGAGCTCCTACGGCACCAATCTCTTCAATCCGACTTCGAGCGCGACCGGAATTTTCCAGGACCTGACCTCGACCTGGCAATCGGGATTGAGCGCGATTGGTGGCAATCCATCGCAATATCCGACCGCAGCAAGCGCGCCGGCGTCAGTTCAATTCGCGGTCAATGCGTATCTTTACAACACGCAGGGATTCACGCCGTGGACTATTGGCGACCCAACGCTCGCGGCCCAAATCCAGGCCGACGGCGGAACATCGGCGTTTGCAGCACAAGGGTCGTTATCGACAAACCCAGCCGAGTATGCTGCACTCGACCAGCCGGGGGCTTTAGCCGGGTATTTCCAAACTAATGGTACATCACTTGCGGGCGCTGGCGGGAGCGGCCTAACGGTCACTCCGGTCAGTGCGACGACAGCTCCTGGGGCAGACGGCGGGGTAACGGCAGGGACGGCGGGAGGGGCCTCTCCACTCGATCGTCCGTTCGAGTGGACTTATCAGCAGCTGATCACCGGTGTGATCGGCCAGGTCAATACCTCAATAAACCAGGTCGAGACGATGGCGAATGGCCCGTTGTCGGCGATGCTGGCTTTGGCGGTGATCGTCCTGGGCATCAGCACGCTGATGGGCCGGATGCCGATCGCCGAATTCAAATCCCGCATCCTGCGGATGGCGTTTGTGATCGCCTTGGTCGCGCCGGGGAACACGCTTTATCAGAACTGGGTCGAGGGCGCGGTTTTGGGCCTGCCGGCCTATTTCGCGAACAGTTTGAATCAATCGAGTGCGGTGCAGAGCGCGGCCTCCGCGCCGGCGCAAATGTTCGACGCCGTCTACAACGTGACGTGGGCGGACGCCTTGCACATATGGCACGAAACCCCATGGAGCTTGAAGGCTCTCTTCGTCGCTGTAGCGCTAGTCATCGTCGCTGCTGTGATTGTCGGCGCGCTGATCTCGATGTTCTTTGTCTTCGCGGCGATCACGTTCCTGACGCTGGTGATGATGTGCGTGGGCCCGATCTTCATCTTGGCACTTCTCTTCCGTGAACTCGACCGGTTCCTACGCGGATTTGTCGATGTCATCGTCACGCTGCTGATCATGCTGCTGATCATTGACATCGTGCTCGGGTTTTTCATGACGATCATGATCAATCTAATGGGGACGTTCGCACCTGGATCCTCGCCAAATACGGATCTGCCGGGCTTCGCAGGCATGGCAATCGTGCTGGTCATCATGGGCTATTCGATGACCCATCTGGCGCGCCTGGTCGAGCGTGTCGGCGGCGGGGTCACGATTGCCCTCGATAGTGCCGGTTATTGGATGCGCGGGCAGGCTCTCGCCGACGCGGCGCGGTTGGCGAGCCGCACCGCCGGGCTTCTGGGTCGAGGGTAATTGCGGTGAGAATTGTTGCGCTTCTGCTCGTCGCGGTCCTTGCCGGCTGCCAGAACGGCGAATATCTGCCGCTGCCGCAAGGGCCGTGGGCGCCGCTCAACGCGGGCTATTGGACGCCGGCGGCGGGTCAGCTCGAGGCGCTGCCGAAATGACCGACGCGGCGCAATGGCAGGCCTTGCCGGTGAGGTCGGGCGAACTCGAAGCGCATTACGCCGAGGTCAGGAGCTATCAGGCCGATCGCGCCCGGACGGCGCGCAGGAGCAACAGGCTGGCATGGACGGTGGCCGGCTGCGCGCTGCTCGCCAATCTCGGCCTCGCCTGGACCGTGGCGACGACCTTTCCGCTCGTGCGCATCGCACCGGTTTATCTCTGGGTGCGGGCCGATGGCACGGTCGACAGCGCGGTCTCGATGAGCGATCTGCCGGCGACCCAAAGCCAGGCGGTGGTGATGGCTGCGATCTGGCAGTATGTGCGCGACCGCGAGGCCTATTCCTATGCTGATGCCGCCTACCGCTACGCGGTGGTGACGGCGATGTCGTCGGCGACGGTGATGGATGGCTACCAGAAATGGTTTTTGCCGTCCAACCCCGAGAGCCCGCAGCTTAGGGTCGGCAAGCGCGGCCAGGTCAATATCGAGAAAATCGGGATCTCGTTTGTGCGCCCGCAGGTGGCGCTGGTGCGCTATTGGCGCACGCTCGACATGTACGGCGAGAAACCGGTGCGAACCTCGTGGTCGGCCACGGTAGGCTTTGACCTGATTGCGAAGATGCCGGCCTCGGCGCGTCTGATCGACCCCGGCGGCCTCAAAGTCACTTCCTACCAGAGTTCGGAAGACAGCCCATGAAGAAGGGCATTGGCAGCGCCCCTGCCCCCGGATCAACCCGACGGTCAAGCCCCCGGGCTGAAGGCCTAGCGGGGCAAGCTCTAGCCGCCGCCGTTCTCGTATTTGCGCTCGTGGGACCTGCGGGTGCGGCCGAACAGCCGCATGCCGGCTCGGCCGATACCCGGATCCGCTATGTCGCCTATGACCCCGGCAATGTCGTCGAGCTGTGGTCGACGCCCGGTGCCGTCATGGTCGTTCAATTTGCCGATGACGAGACGGTCATCGATGTGGCGGCGAGCGACAGCCATAACCTGATATCCGGCCCGCGGCAGAATTTTTTGTTCTGGAAATTCAAGGGCTGCCTGATCCCGCAACCGGTTCTGGTGTTGACGCGGACGGCCGCCGGGAAGTTGCGCCGCTATGATTTTCAGGTCGAAACGCATCCGGAAGTCTGCGGTCCTGTCGCCACGGCTTCGGGCGCCGATCCGCACTCCTTCGGCCGCGGTCCTGTTATGACGGCTTCGGCCGGCGCCGACCCACCCGCCTCCGGACCCGACTTGCGCTATATCAGTGCAGATGACCTCGCGGCTGGCGCCGACGTCTCCTATACCGTCGTCTTCCGCTACCCAGGCGATGACAGAGCCCGCCGCGAGGCGGCGGCGCGGGCTGCCCGCGAACGTGCGGCGAAAGCAGAAGCGGCGCTGCTCTTAAAGCAGCAGACCCAATGGCCCTCGGGCGATCCCTATGACGGCACCCGCAATTACCGCTATGCGGCGCGCGGCGATGCCGGGCTCACGCCGCGCTCGGTGTGGGACAACGGCTATTCGACCGCCTTTGTGTTCCCCGCCCAGCAGCGCATTCCGGCGCTGTTCCGCATCGATCCCGACGGCAAGGAGGCGACCGCCGATTATTCGGTGCATGGCGGTACCGTCATTGCCTCGGGGACGGCGCAGGAATGGCGGCTGCGCGATGGCCAGACGGTCATGGAAATCTATGACCTCGGCTACAACGCTGCCGGCCAGACGCCGGGAACCGGGACTGTCAGCCCTTATGTGCAGCGTACGTTAAAAGGGGGCGGCAATGGCGGTTGAGCCGCAGACCGCGGGCGACGGCGTCTCGGCCGTTGCGCGGGTGCGGCCGCACCGCTCGGGGCGCCAGAAGATCGCCATTCTCGGCGCCTGCGGCGGCTTGGCGCTCACCGCGATCTTTTTGTCTCATTTGCTCGGCGGTGCCGGCGAAAAGGGTCTCGACAAGGGCAATGAGAGCCTGGTCACGACCGGGATGCCGTTCTCAGCGCCGGCCGAGTCAAAACCCGTGGCGGCCTCCTCCCCTGCCCCGGCCTCGCCGATGCCCTATTCGGACCCGGCGATGTCCGCCCTGGTGCCGCATGTCAGCAGCGGAAACGATGCCGCGCTCGATGCGCCGATCTTCTCCTACAGCGGCGGCAGCGCCGAACTCCCGGCCTCGGCGCGGGCGACGAGTACCAGTGCCGGAGAACAAGGCGGTGTTAAAGATGCGCTGTCGGACGCTTTGAAACCCTCCGATCTCGGCGCGCCGGCGCGGGCGCAAATGCTGCCGCACCCCGACCTGACGATCCCGGCCGGCGTCGTCATCCCGTGCACCTTGCAGACCGCGATCAACAGCCAGCTGATGGGCTTTGTCGATTGCGTGCTGCCGGCGGAGGTGCGGGGTGCGACGGGTACGGTGACATTGCTCGATCGCGGCACGCAGATTTTCGGCGAAATCCGCTCGGGGCTGCGGCAGGGCCAGGATCGCCTCTTCATTCTGTGGGTGCGCGCGCGCACCCCCGATAACGTCGTCGTGTCGCTGGCCTCGCCGGCGGCGGACGAGCTCGGCCGCGCCGGGGTGCCGGGTGCCGTCAACAATCATTTCTGGCAACGCTTCGGGGCCGCGATCCTGTTTTCGGTGATCGGCTATGGCCCGCAGATCGCGGCCAATGCCGTCCAGCACGGCAGTGGCAACAACTACATCCAGTTTCTGACACCACAGCAGGAACTCGCCAACACCGTGCTCGAGGCGCAGATCAACATCCCGCCGACCCTGGAAAAGAACCAGGGCGACACGGTCTCGATCTTTGTCGCGCGCGATCTTGATTTCTCGAGCGTGTACGACCTGCGGGCGCAACCATGAGCCCGGCGGCACCGCTGCTGCAGTGCCTGCTCTCGCCGCTTGATCCGTGGCTGCAAGATCCGGCGACCGAGGACATCGCGATCAACCGGCCGGGCGAGGCCTGGATCCGGCAGCGCGGCACATGGCTGCGCGATGATGTGGCGCTCGACGGCGAGGCCCTCGAAGAGATCGCGATCCTGGCCGGCTCATTGCGCCAGCAGGAAGTCGGCGCGCTGTCACCGTTGTGCGCGACCGAATTGCCGGATGGCGAGCGGTTGCAGATCTGTCTGCCTCCGGCGGTGCCGCAAGGTACCGTCTCGCTGACGATCCGCAAGCACGAAAACAGGGTGGCGCCGCTGTCAAAGCTCGGCAGCCGCTATCGCGCCGGGGACTGGAACCGCTGGCGCAATCTGCGGGCGAGCCGCGACATGGCGGAACTCACCGCACTCTATGACGCCGGCGACCTCGAAGGCTTTCTCGCCGCCGCGGTACGGGCGCGGTTGAACATGCTGCTGTGCGGCCGCACCGGGTCGGGCAAGACGACACTGTCAAAATCCGTACTCGCGGCGATCGATCCCGGCGAGCGGCTGATCACGATCGAGGACACGCTCGAGCTGACGGTGCTGCAGCCCAATCAAGTGCGGCTGCTCTATAGCAAGGACCGGCTATCGGGTGCTGCGGTCGACGCCGAGGCGCTGTTGCAGGCGAGCCTGCGCATGCGTCCCGACCGGGTTCTGTTGCAGGAGCTGCGCGACGATGCGGCCTGGACCTATGTCAACGAGGTTATCAGCGGCCATCCGGGCTCGATCACAACCATTCACGGCCATGGCGCGTCCGAAGCCTTTCGGCGCCTGTTTGCGCTCGCCAAATCGTCGCCAAAGGGTGCGGCATTGCAGGACAGCACGCTGATCGGCCTGATCGCGGCAGCAATCGATGTGATTATTCCGCTCGAGGAGAGCGGCGGGGTCTTTGGCATCGGTTCGGTCTGGTTTGCGGCCGATGCCGCCCGGCGCGGCGAGACCGCGGCCGATCTCTTACGTGAGACATGATCTTCATGCCGCCAGCAGCGTGGATCGTGGCCGGCACCGGTGTTTACCTCGCCACCTTTACGGTGCTTGCCACGCTGTTTTTCCTGGTCGGAACCGGGCTGATCGGCACGTTTGCCCATCCGTACTGGCAGTGGTGGCTCTATGCCCTCCGCTATTCGGACAATCCGGTTGTGCGGTCGTGGCTGGAAGTCAGTGGCGTGCCGGCCGCGGTCTTACCGTTCGTCCCTGCCGCAATCATCCTCTATTGCCGCCGCCGCATCGGTGGCTGGACCGAATGGCGCGCGTTCCTGCCGCGGATAGCGGCACGGATCGCACTCGCCGCCGGTCTTTACCTCGCTCTGTTCACCGTGCTTGCGTCGCTGCTTTTCCTGGCGGGAACCGGGCTGATGACCACGGTCCCGATGACCCGCTGGCTGACGTTCTGGTGGCTCTATGCCCTCCGTTATTCCGACAACCCGGCGGTGCACGCGTGGCTCGACGTAAGCGGCGCGCCCGCCGCGGTCTTGTCGCTGGCCGCCGTTGGTAGCATCTGGTATCGCCGCCGTCGGATTCGTGGCTGGACGCTGCGCGCAAATCCGCCCCCGGCGAGCCCATTGGCCCAGCCTATCCGCAGCACAACCGACAATCATGGCCATGCCCGCTGGGCGCTGCTGCCGGAGGCGCAGGCACTGTGGCCGGGGTCGAATCCGGCATTCGGCGGGGTTGTCGTCGGAGAGGCGTATGATCCGCGGCAGGATCGCGGGTCGTTCAGCCCGGGCAACCCGGCGACATGGGGCCAGGGCGGGCGGGCGCCGCTGCTGATCGATCCCTGCGTCGAAGGATCCACACATTCGCTGGTGATCGCGGGCTCGGGATCGTTCAAGACGACGAGTGCGGTCTCGACGCTCTTGACCTGGACCGGCTCGGTCGTCGTGCTCGACCCTGCCGCCGAGCTGGGGCCGATGCTCGAAACGGCCCGGCGGCGGATGGGGCACCGGATTTTCCTGCTAAGCCCCGATCATGCGGCAGTGTGCGGATTCAATGTCCTCGACTGGATCGTCACGGCCTCGCCGCTCGCCGAAACCGATGTTAGGGCGGTTGTCGAGTGGATTTGCGGCTCCCCGCCGGTTGCGGCCGACGCAACGGCCGAATTTTTCGAGTCGCGGGGCAAGGCGCTGGTCACTTGCCTGCTCGCGCACATGCTGTGGGACCCAGCCTTGCCGCCGGGTGCCAAGACGCTGCGAACCTTGCGGGCCAGTGTGGCGGCGCCGGAGAGCAAGCTGCGCGAAATCCTCGATGGGATCCATCAAAACTCGCCGAGCCTGATGGCGCGGGATTTGGCGGGCACGCTCAAAGAGCTCGAGGACCGGACGTTTTCCGGGATTGCCGCAACCGCCGCGGCCGCGACCGATTGGCTGTCGACGAGCGCCTTTGCCGACCTCGTGTCCGGCAGTTCCTTCAAGACCCTGGATGTAGTCAACGGGCGAACGGACATTTTTGTGTGCCTGCCATTAAAGGCGCTGCAGAGCACGCCCGCCGTCGCGCGCTGCGTGATCGGCGCATTGCTGAACGCCGCCTACGAGGCCAACGGCGCCGTCACCGGACGGATCCTGTTTCTGCTCGACGAGGCGTTCCGCTTGGGCCGCATCGACATCATCGAGATCGCCCGGGATGCCGGGCGTAAATACGGCATCACCTTGCAGCTTCTCTACCAGTCGGTCGGTCAGATCGTCGAGCAGTGGGGGGAAGCCGGAAAGCGCGCCTGGTACGAAAGCGCCTCCTGGAGGGCCTATGCCGCGGTCAAGGATCCGCAGACCGCGCGCGAGCTGTCGGAGACGATCGGCAATTACGGCGTCCTTGCCTGGTCGGAAGCGCAGAACAGCGGAACCCACGGCCGCCAGCTTGACGTGCGATCCCGCTCACGCGGCTGGAACGTAACCTATTCCGAGGGCATCCGGCCGCTGATCCGCCCCGAAGAGATCATGCACGACCTGCGCGAAGATGCGCAGATCGTCATCCCGAAGCGCGGCCGTCCGGTGCTCTGCGGCCGCGCGATCTATTTCCGCCGTCCCGAATTTGCCGAGCTGGCCGGCGCCAACCGCTTTTTGCAAAGGAGTTGATAAAGAGCAATGGCTGAGAGCGAAGAGAACAAAGCCGCCGTCGAGTACTGGGACCGAGTTGCCGCAAGCTCGAAAGGCCGCGCCGATGCGGAGGCCATCAACCGCAACCGCGACCGTGCCGAGGAGAAGGAGGCGCGCAGGCGTGCAGACACGCTCGGCCGGGGGCGCTGACGCTTCTGCCCCTGCCCTGATCGTGCCGATCGGCGGCGCGCAGCCAAAGCCGCCGCGGCGCTTGATCGAATACAACCAGTTGCGGAGAGATCAGAGACTCCAGTGGTCGCTTCCCGCGGCCTCGGCCGATGCCAGTCGGTACAGCCGGCTGACCTGATTGTGAATACGTAGTCATGCTCGCCGGCGGCGATAATCTTAACCAGGTGAACCCCAAATCACGCAAAAAGTACGCTATTGATGCACGCTGCGCTGGACGTCCAGCCTATTCAATTCGTCGGGCACGGCGTGCCCTCGGCAATCCACTGCTCGAATGCTTGGACCAGCGCGGCCTGGCTGATCGGCGGTGTGGTCCGCGGCTTGCCGTTCTGACCGATACCGGGATCATACGACCATTTGACCAGAGGCTCGGTAGCGACATGATTT
>Ga0335075_10010012_pt1 | contig 14397 bp, 12 predicted proteins | sample Lox_Sample_24_FD_206723 | JGI IMG/M metagenome (GOLD analysis project Ga0335075, IMG submission 206723) | Soil microbial communities from Loxahatchee National Wildlife Refuge, Florida, United States - Lox_Sample_2.4 | ecosystem: Environmental > Terrestrial > Soil > Wetlands | place: USA...
CGATCGCCTTCCTCCAGTACCAGGGGCGCGAGGCAGCCTCCGGGGCCTCGATCGCGCAGAAGCAGAGCAGGCTCGCCACCGCCGCGGCGAGCTTGCAGCGGGCCGGCCCGTCGGCATCGGCGTCGCGCGCATGGGTGAGATCGAAGAGGCGGCTGCTCAGTTCGCGGAACTCGGTTGTCCGCCGCCAGCCCCGGAGACAGCCTTTCGCCAGGAAATCCGCGCAGATACGAGGCAGGATCTCCTTTTCGGTCACGCTCCGCAGCAGTGCCGCGCGTTCGCCGTCGCGCCCGTCGTTGGTGCCGATGATCCGCGGCACGAACGGCTTGAGCTCCTGGCGCATCGTGACGGGCATCGCGTCGTTGATCCGGACCGCAAGCTCGCGGATCAGAGGCGAGGCGGTGGCCGGGCGGTCGGAATGCCCTTCGCCGGCGAGGTAGGCGACGAAGGACATCACGCAAAGCTTCCCCGTGCGCGGGTCACCGGCTCCCTTCACCAGCTCGACCTGGCGATAGAGCCGCTCCAGTCTTTCATCGATGATCATGCTTCTTCTCCTTGGGAGAACGGTGCCGGCCCGCATGGGGCTCGCCGCGCTGCCGCGGCGCCGGCGGCAGCGAGACGGGACGGGTTCCGGTGCTGGATGGGAGATCGCCGTGACGGGGGGAGCGCCGGCGGGCGGCCAAGCCCTGCCTGCCTGGAGCCCGAGGGCTCTGCTGCGAATATCCCCGGCGTCGACATACCGGCGCGTCCGGGGAAGGCAATCCCCGTCATCATCACTCGAATAGTCTAGTGCGGGGGCAGGTTGCGTCAAGCGTTCTGCCGCTTCGGCGCGACGCGCGGCGCCCATCCGGCGCGAGGTTTCTTCTCTAACCATCGGATCGGCGGGGCGTTTCAGGGGCGCATCATGGGCGCCTCATTCTTGCCCGCGTGAAACGAACGCGCGCGGCCCCTGCCCCGCTGCTCTAGATCATGAGCTCGATCAGGAACGGGCCGCGGCGCGAGAGCGATTGGGAGAAGAGATCGGCGAAGCGCTCCATCGTCTCGGCGCGCGCGGCCTCGACGCCGAGGCCGCCGGCGATGCGTGGCCAGTCGAGATCCGGATTGGAGAGATCGAGCATGTCGAGCGCGGTGCGGCCGGGATTGGCGCCGACATTCGCAAGCTCGTGCAGCAGGATCGCGTATTTGCGGTTGGAGAGGAGGACGGTGGTCACGTCCAGCCGCTCGCGCGCCTGCGTCCAGAGCGCCTGGAGGGTGTACATCGCCGAGCCGTCCGCCTCCAGATTGACCACGCGCCGGCCCGGGGCGCCGACCGCGGCGCCGGTCGCGAGCGGCATTCCGTGGCCGATCGCGCCGCCGGTGATCTGCAGCCAATCGTGCGGGGGGGCCGCGGCGGCATCGGAGAAGATGGTGCGGCCGAAGCTCACGCTCTCGTCGACGACGACGGCCTGGTCGGGAAGGAGGGCGGAGAGCGACTGCGCGACCGCCTCGGGCGTGGGCGCGCCCTTGGCGGGCTCGGGACGGGGCGGGCCGTTGGGAAGCGGTGCGGCGGGCGCGCCGAGCTCGTCGGCGAGGCGGGCCAGGGAATCGATGAGGTCCTGCTCGGGGCGGGCGAGCACATGCACCGTGGCGTCCGGCGGGAAGAGATAGCCGGGCTTGCCGGGATAGGCGAAGAAGGCGACCGGCTTCACCGCGCCGACGAGCACGATGTGCTTGAGGCCGGCGAGGACGGCGAGCGCGCGATCGACCGGATAGGGCACGCGATCGATCGGCACGCGGCCGACGCCGTGGGCGATGCGGGCGTTCGACATCTGGGCGATCAGGCGCGCACCGGTGGCGGCGCGGATGCGGTGCGCGAGCGCGAGCCCCTCCGCCGAGAGCGCGGCGCCGGTGAGCACGAGGATCGCGGGCTCGTTGCCGCGAAGGGTGCGGGCGATGCGGGCGATGACGCCCTGATCGGCGCGCGGGGCGGGGACCGGCGGGAGCGGCTCGCCGACCACGCCGCCTTCGTTCCAGGCCGTGTCGGCGGGGAGGATCAGCGTCGCGATCTGGCCGGGGGCGATGCGCGCCGCCTGGATGGCGGCGGCGGCGTCCACGCCCACCTGGTCGGCGCGCTGCGCCGTGCGGACGAAGCCGGAGACCGGGCGGGCCCAGCCCTCGGTATCGGCGGTGAGGGGCGCGTCGAGCGGGCGATGATAGGTCGCCTGGTCGCCCACGATGTTGACGATCGGCGAGCCGGCGCGGCGGGCGTTGTGGAGGTTGGCAAGCCCGTTGGCGAGCCCGGGGCCGCAATGAAGGAGCGTGGCCGCCGGCTTGCCGGCCATGCGCGCATAGCCGTCGGCGGCGCCGGTGACGACGCCCTCGAAGAGGCCGAGCACGCAGTGCATGCCGGGAACGCGATCGAGCGCGGCGACGAAGTGCATCTCGCTGGTGCCGGGATTGGCGAAACACGTATCGACACCGCCCTGCAGCAGCGTGTGCACAAGGCTTTCCGCGCCGTTCATCCAGTCCCCCATTCTGCGTATGAGCAAGAAGGCTGGCAAAAGCGGGCGGGTTGCGCAAGGCGAGCACCGCCCGCAGGATCGCCGGCTTTTGCGAGGAGGATGCGCTCGTCCATGACGCTTACGGTGCTCTACCCCGAGGCGATGTATCCCGATCCCACCGTCGAGCATCGCGTCTACGGCCCCGAAGTGAGGGTGCTGATGCGCGACACGGCGACGATCGGCGAGCTCGATGCGGCGGACTGCGAAGCGGCGGACGGGCTGATGATCTTCCGCCATTTCCTGCGCGGGGCCGACTTCGCGCGGTTTCCGCGGCTGAAGGCTGTCGTGCGCATGGGCGTGGGCTACGACCGGCTGGACCGCAAGGAGGCGGCGGCGCGCGGCGTGATGGTGTGCAACGTGCCGGACTACGGCACCGCCGAGGTCGCCGACCATGCGCTGGCGCTGGCGCTCGCGCTGCGGCGGGGACTCCTGCTGCACCATGAGCGCCAGCGCGCGACGCCGCCTGCGCCCTGGGCATGGTTCGCCGATCCGCTCATCAAGCGCTCCTCGGTCCAGACCTTCGGCATCCTCGGGCTCGGGCGCATCGGCACCGCGGCGGCGCTCCGGGCGAAGGCGTTCGGCTTCCGCGTGCTCGCTTACGATCCCTACCAGCCGAACGGAGTGGAGTTGGCGCTCGGGATCGAGCGCGTGCGCACGCTCGAGGAATTGCTGCGCGCGAGCGATATCCTCTCCGTACACGCGCCGCTCACGCGCGAGGCGCGGCGGATGCTCGGGGCGGACGAATTCGCAGCCCTGCCGCAAGACGCGGTGGTGGTGAACACGGCGCGCGGGCCGATCATGGATTTCGACGCGCTGATGGCCGCGCTGAAGAGCGGGCATCTCGCCGGCGCCGGGCTCGACGTGCTGCCCGGCGAGCCGCCCGTGGCGCCGATCCCGGCGCTGCTCGCCGCTTACCGGGCGCGTGCGCCCTGGCTCGAAGGGCGGCTCATCATCACGCCGCACTCGGCGTTCCACACGCCACACGCCTGGGAGGATATCCGAACCAAGTCCGCCGAGACGATGCGCGCGGCGCTGCTCGGGCCGCGGCCGCAGAACGTGATCTTGCCCGAGATGGAGTGACCCGGCAGGGGCTCTGCCCCTGCACCCCGGCAAAGGCGGAGCCTTTGCAATCCATTACTTTAAGCGGATGCGGGTCTGGGGCCTCAAGGCCCCAGCGGTCGGGTTCCCATCGCGCTCGCGGGGGCTCCCAACGCGCAATGCGCGTTGGGGACCCGCCGATGGGGCCCGGTCCAGGGGCGGAGCCCCCGGGTCATCGAAATGTCATCGAAACGCTTGCCGTGCTGCAACATCGGGCCGGCCATATGCGCCGGCGCCTCCGGGCGCCGAGGCGAAAGGCAGGGACGGTTTGACGCGAGGGGGCGATGGGGTCCAAGTGCCCCGACTGTTCCGCGTTTGGCGGTTGTGGCAGCTTGCACACGTGTGCACCGCGACCGGCGGAAGGTTCGCGGAGGAAGAAATCGGGGGAGGCGGGCGTGATGCCGCGTGACAGCGAGGCGGCAAACCGCGGCGCCGAGGTGGCGCTCCTCGGCGTGAGCAAGCGCTGGGGCAAGGTGCCGGCGCTCGACGATGTTTCCTTCGCGATCGCGGCCGGCAGCTTCACGGTGCTGCTCGGCCCTTCCGGCTGCGGCAAGACGACCTGCCTCCGGCTGATCGCGGGGCTCGAGAGGGCGAGCGCGGGGCGGCTCACGATCGGCGGGCGCGACGTTACGGCTGCGCCGCCGGCGGAGCGGGGCGTGGCGATGGTGTTTCAGTCCTACGCGCTCTTTCCCCATCTCTCGGTCGCCGAGAACGTGCTCTTCGGGCTCAAGGCGCGGCGGGTGCCTTCCGAGGAGCGGGCGCGGCGGCTCAAAAGCGCGGCCGAGCTGCTCGGCATCGGCGAGCTATTGGCGCGGCGTCCGGCCGAGCTTTCCGGCGGGCAGCAGCAGCGCGTGGCACTCGGCCGGGCGATCGTCGCCGAAGCGCCGGTCTGCCTGATGGATGAGCCGCTCTCCAATCTCGACGCAAAGCTGCGGGCAGAGATGCGCGCCGAGATCGTGGCGCTGCAGCGCCGGCTCGGCATCACGATGGTCTATGTCACGCACGACCAGACCGAGGCGATGAGCATGGCCGATCGGGTGGTCCTGCTCAATCGCGGCCGGATCGAGCAGGACGCGCGGCCCGACGAGCTTTATGCGCGGCCGCGCACGGTGTTCGTCGCGAGCTTCGTCGGCACGCCGCCGATGAACCTGCTGCCGCTGGCGCGGAGCGGTGCGGCGATGGTCGTGCGCGGCACGCCCGGGCCCGCGATCGCGATCGCGGGAAAGAGGGATCTGGTGGCCGGGATCCGGCCCGAGGCGATGGAGCTTGCCGAGGCGGGGTTGCCGCTCCGGCTCGAGCGCGGCGAATATCTCGGTGCCGATACGGTCCTGCATTGCCGCTGCGGCGCCGAGGCGCTGCCGGTGCTGCTGCGGCCGCCGGGGCGCGTCGATCTTGCGCCGGGTTCGCTGCTGCACGCCGCCTTTCCACCCTCCGCCGTCGCGCTCTTCGATGCCGAGAGCGGCGAGCGCGCCGACTGAACCAGCCCGACGCACGATAGCGAAACCCCCGATAGCAAAACCAAGGAGGACTGCCATGCCTGCCATCCGTCGCCGCAGCCTGCTCGCCGGCACCGCCGGCGCCGCCGGTCTCCTCGCCGCGCCCGCGATCCTGCGCGCCCAGGAGGTGAAGGAGCTGAGCTTCTTCTACCCCGTCACCGTGAGCGCGCCGATGGCGAGCATTATCGAGGAGTATTGCGCGCAATACGCGAAGGAGACCGGGGTCACGGTCCGGGCGACCTATGCGGGAACCTATGTGGATACATTGAGCAAGGCGGTGACCGCGATCCGCGGCGGGAATGGGCCGCAATTCTCGGTGATGCTGACGGCTGCGATCCACACGCTTCAGGCACTCGACGTCATCGTGCCGCTCGAGGACATCGGGCTCGACAAGGCAGGCGAGGACTGGGTTGCGAGCTTCTGGCCGGCTTTCATGTTCAACACGCGGATCGCCGGCAAGACCTGGTCGGTGCCGTTCCAGCGCTCGACGATGGTCCTTTTCTACAACAAGGCGGCCTTCACCAAGGCCGGCCTCGATCCGGACCATTATCCGGCCGATTGGAAATCGCAGGCCCTGGCTGCGCAAAAGCTGACCGACCGCGGCGCCTCGCCGGCGACCTGGGGCATCCAGTTCCCCGCCGACATCACCAACGGGCACTGGACGTTCGGCGCGCTCTGCGGCGGCAACGGCTTCGACCTGATGAACGCAGAGGGCACCAAGACCTACTTCGACGACCCCAAGGCGATCGAGGCGCTCGAATACTGGGTGAGCCTCTCGAAGACCTATCATGCGACGCCGCCCGGCGTCAGCTACTGGTCGACGCTGGTGCCCAATTTCCTGCGCGGCAGCACGAGCATCATCTGCTCCAGCTCGGGCAACCTCGCGACCATCACCAAGAGCGCCACGTTCCCCTTCGATGTCGCGCTGCCGGCGGGCAACCCCAACCCCGGCACGGTGGTCGGCGGGGGCAATATCTATATCTTCAAGCATGCCTCGCCGGCACAGCGGCAAGCCGCGCTGCGCTTCGCGCAGTGGCTCACGACGCCGGAGCGCGCGGCGGACTGGTCGATCCGCACCGGCTATGTCTGCGTGACCGAGCCCGCCTTCAGCGCGCCCAACATGCAGGCCTATATCGCCAAGCACCCGGTCGCGGGGCGGCCGAAGAGCTTCCTTCCCGTGGCGCACGGCGAGCTTTCGACCTACCAGGACGCGCGCATCTCAACGCTGCTCGAGAACCACATCGCCGCTGCGCTTTCGGGGAGCGCCACGCCGGAGGCGGCGCTCAAGGCGGCGCAGACGGAGGCCGACGCGATCCTGCGGCCCTACCAGCACGCCTGATGGATGGGGAGACGCATCTCGGCGGCTGGCTCCTCGTTCTGCCGGCCGCCCTCTTTATCTTCGCCTTCACGAACGTGCCGCTGCTCGCCACCCTGGCGAGCAGCCTCTACGCGGCGCCGATCGCGGGCCATGGCGGCGGGTTCGTCGGGCTCGCGAATTTTCGCGCCCTTTTCGCGGACCCGAGCTTCCGCACGAGTTTGGTCAACAACCTCGTCTATGCGGCGGTCACGGTTCCGGCCTCGGTCGTGCTGGCGCTCGCGATGGCGCTCGGCGTCAATCGGGCTATCCCCGGGCGCGCCACGCTCCGCCTCTTCTTCTTCCTGCCCACCATGCTGCCGATGATCGCGGTCGGCGCGATCTGGCTTTTTTTCTTCACCCCGCAATACGGGCTGCTCGACCGGGTGACGGGGCTGATCGGCCGCGGCGACATCAACTGGCTCGGCAATCCCGCGACCGCGCTGCCGGCGATGATGATGGTGGCGGTCTGGAAGCAGGCGGGCTTCTTCATGATCTTCTATCTGGCGGCGCTGCAGAACATCCCGCCGGTGCTGCACGAGGCGGCCTCGCTCGAGGGCGCCTCGCGGCGCTATTTCTTCCGCCGCGTCACGTTGCCGCTGCTCGGGCCGACGACGCTCTTCGTGATGGTCACCGCGACGATCAACGCCTTCTGCGTCGTCGATCACGTGGTGGAGATGACCGAGGGCGGGCCCGACAACGCCTCCTCGCTCCTGCTTTATTACGTATACACCGCCGGATTCCGGGACTGGCAGCTCAACGGCGCGGCAGCCGCGACGATCGTGCTGGTGGTGATCCTGAGCGGGCTCGCCGCTTTGCTCTTCGCCGTCTTCGGGCGGCGGGTGCACTACCGATGAGGCGCGCGGTATCCGCATCGCCGATGTGGCTCTTCGGCCTCGTCTGGGCGCTGCCGCTGCTCTATGCGGTCTGGAGCGCGGTCCATCCGGCCGCCTATTCGACCGTGTTCTCGCTGCTGGCACCACTGACCTGGCGGAACTTCGCCGACGCCTGGAACGCGGCGCCGTTCGCGCGCTATTTCCTCAACACGGTGATGCTGGTCTCCTTCACCGTCTTCTTCCAGTGCGTGTTCGCGACGCTGGCGGGATTTGCGTTTGCGCGGCTGAAATTTCCCGGGCGCGACCTGCTCTTCGCGGCACTCCTGCTGCAGCTCATGATCTCGCCCAGCATCCTGCTGGTGTGGAACTACCAGGAGATCAGCTGGCTTGGGCTGGCCAACACGATCCCGGCGATGGGCATTCCCTATCTCGGCTCGGCGCTCGGCATCTTCCTGCTGCGGCAGAATTTCCGCACCATCCCGAGCGAGCTCGACGATGCCGCGCGGCTCGAGGGCTGCTCGCTCCTGGGAAGGCTATGGAAGGTCTATGTGCCGCTGAGCCGCGGCACCTATGTCGCGTTCGCGCTGACCTCGGTCGCCTACCATTGGAACGACTTCCTCTGGCCGCTGGTGGTCAGCGATTCGGTGACGACGCGGCCGCTGACGGTCGGGCTCGAGATCTTCGCCACCCCGGACCAGGGCGTGCAATGGTCGCTCGTCACCGCCGCGACCTTGCTCAGTAGCGCGCCGCTGCTGATCGCTTTTTTGATATTCCAGCGCCAGTTCGTGCAGAGTTTTTTGCGCGTGGGAATTCGGTAACTTCAGAACGCCTGGTCCCAGGATTCGGGGACGAGGGTAAAGCCGCCATTGGCCCGCGCGACGTGGGCGAAGCCGGGGAAGTGCACGTGCATGCCGGCGATCGGCAGGCGCTCGCGCGCGACCATCTCGAGCACGCGCCGGCGGGTCGCCTCGGCCGCGACGGGATCGGTGTCGAACTCGATCGTCACCTCCGGGCGGGGGATCTGGATCTCGGGGACGTGGCAGATATCGCCCCAGATGAGCAGCCGCTCGCCGCCCGAGGCGATCATGTAGCCGGTATGGCCGGGCGTGTGGCCATGGAGAGGCATGGCGGTGACGCCGGGAAAAACCTCGGTCGTATCCGAGAAGGTTTTGAGGCGGTCGCGATAGGGCGCCATCTGCTCGCGGGCGGCCTGGAAGTAGAGCTTCTTCGCCCGCTCGCTCGCGCGCGCCATGGCGGCGTCGTCGTGCCAGTGGCGCGGCTCGTTCTCGTGCACGAAAAGCTCGGCGTTGGGGAAATTGCGGCGGCCGGAGGGCATTTCGGTGAGGCCGGCCGAATGGTCGGGATGCATGTGGGTGAGGATGACGCGCTCGACCGAGGCCGGATCGATGCCGGCGGCGGCGAGGTTGCGGGGAAGCTGGCCCGCGGTGCGCTGGAGATAGTTGCCCGAGCCGGTCTCGATCAGCGCGAGGCGGCCGGCGGAATGGATCGCGTAGCAGTTGACCGAGGTGCGGCGGCCGCCGCCTTCGATGCCGGGAAGCTCGGGGCGGAAGGCTTCGTGGAGGAGCCGGGACGACTCCTCCACCGTGATGTTGCGGAGCATGTCGAGCGGGCTGTCGAGATAGCCGTCCGAGAGCGCGGTTAGGATGATCTCGCCGACGCGCCGGCGATAGACGCCGGGAATCTGATGCGCCGGCGGTGCGGCGGGCAGGCTCACGACGTCACGGGCCAGACCGCCTTCGCGGCCGCCATGTCCTCGGGGAAGACGGTGACCGGGCGGCCGCCGAGCCACTGGACCATTACCAGCTGCGCGCCGATCCGCCGCCCCTTGGCGTCGAACTCGATGTGGTGGCCGGGGAAGTAGATCGCGGGCCCGTCGGTGATGTTCATGGTGCGGATCGCGGTCGCCACCTTCTGCTTGGTCGCCGCGCCGGCCGCGTTGAGCGCCCAGGCGAAGATCATGACGTGCGCGTAGGCGAAGATGTTGTCGTGGCCGAACCAGGGTTGGCCGGTGCGCTTGACGAAGCGGGCCGAGAGGTCGTTGAGATCCTTGCCGGGCCAGTTGGCGAGCCCGATCAGGATGTCCTCGAGCACCGCGGGGCCGGCGGCCTTGAGCAGCTCGGGGTTGGCCCAGTGCCCGCCATTGCCGATCAGCGGCATCTTGCTTCCGGGCATGCCGTATTCGCTGAAGGTGTCGGCGAGGATCTTGTCGTCGCCGCCGTTGGTCGAGAGGAGCAGGACGAAATCGGGGTTGGCGGCGCGGATCGGCTGCACCAGCGTCGTCGCGTCGGCGAGCGGGGGCGTGTAAATCCGTTTCACCGCGAGATCGAGTTTTTCATCCTTCAGGATGTGGCCGAGCACCGGCTTGAGGAAGCTCACCGAGGCGGCGGTGTTGTCGCCGACGATCGCGACCTTCTTCGGCCGCTTGCCGGTGGTGGCTTCGGCGAGCCGCATCGCGATCGGCACGGTCTGCTCGGCCTGCGTGTTGCCGGTGGGCGAGGTCTGGAAGACGTAGTGGAAGCCGCGATCGGTGATCGCGTCCGAATAGGAGAGCGTGAGCCAGGGAAGACCGGCGCGCTCGCTCACCTCGGTGGCGGCGAGGGTGAAGGTGGAGAGCCAGCATCCCATCGCGCCCACGAGGTTCGGATGGTTGGCGATCATGCGCTGGGCCGCGTCTTTCGCGGTCTCGGCGGTCGAGCCGGTGTCGAAGATCACGAGCTTGAGGCGCGCGCCGCCGAGGGCGCGGATGCCGCCCGTGCGGTTCACGTCGTCCACCGCCATCTCGGCGCCGAGCCGCTCCTGCTGGCCGTCATAGGCCCAGGGGCCGGTGAGCGGCACCAGCATGCCGATCTCGACGTCGGTTGGCGCCGCGCTGGCCAATCTTGCTCCCGTGAGCGCCGCGGCGCCGCCGAGGGCGAGTGTCGTCCGCCGTCCGATCGCTTTGGTCATTTTGCTTTCCTCCCGGTTCGATTTCTCTTTTCAGCTCGCGCCGAGACCGAGATAAGAGCGCCGGATGCGGTCGTCCGCAAGCAGCGCGCGATAGGACCCTTCCAGCACCACCCGGCCGGTCTCCAGCACATAGCCGTGATCCGAGAGCTCGAGCGCCTCGGCGACCCGCTGCTCGACGAGCAGGATCGCGAGCCCGGTCTCGCGGTGGATGTCGGCGATCCGGGCGAAGATCATCTCCGCGATCGCGGGGGCGAGGCCCATCGAGGGCTCGTCCAGCATCAGGAGGCGCGGCGCGGAGGCGAGGCCGCGGCCGATCGCGAGCATCTGCTGCTCGCCGCCGGAGAGCGTGCCGGCGAGCTGGCCCGCGCGTTCGGCGAGGACAGGGAAGAGGGCATGGATGCGCTCGCGCGTTGCCGCCCACCCTGCCCTGCCCGCCCGCGGCCAGGCGCCCATCTCGAGATTCTCGCGCACGGTGAGCGTGGGGAAGACCTGGCGGCCTTCGGGGACGTGGGCGATGCCGAGATGGGCGCGCGCGGCGGCCGGTTGGGCGAGGAGCGATTTTCCCTCCCAGGAGACGGTGCCGGCGAATGCGGGAACGATGCCGGAGATCGCCTTGAAGAGCGTCGTCTTGCCCGCGCCATTCGGGCCGACCACCGTGATGAAGCGGCCGGACGGGACGGTGAGCGAAACCTCGCGGAGTGCCTGGAGGCCGCCATAGGCGACCGAGAGGGAGCTGATCTCAAGCATGCGCTTGCGCCAGGAACTTCGTGCCGAGATAGGCCTCGATCACGCGCGGGTCTTCGATCACCGCGTGCGGCGTGCCTTCGGCGAGCACGCGGCCATGGTCGAGCACGAGGAAGCGGTCCACCAGGCGGAGCAGCGCATGCATCGTGTGCTCGATGATGACGATGGTCATGCCGCGCGCGCGAAGCTGCCGGAGAACGGAGAGAAGCTCGTCGCACTCCTCGTGCGCGAGGCCGGCGAGCGTCTCGTCGAGCAGGAGCAGGCGCGGATTGCCGGCGAGCGCACGCGCGAGCTCCATCAGCCGGAGCTCCTTGTTGGTGAGCTGGCCGGCGGGGCGGCGGGCGCGCTCGGCGAGGCCCACCGTCTCGAGCGCGCCCATCGAGGCGGCGAGCGCATCCTCGTCGGCGAGGCCGGCACCGTAGGCGGCGACGATCACGTTGTCGAGCAGCGGAAGGCGGGGAAAGCTGCGCACGACCTGGAAGGTGCGCCCGACGCCGCGCCGCGCGATCTGATGGACGCGGCGCCCCGCGAGCTCTTCGCCGGCGAGGCGGGCGCTGCCGGCATCGGCGGCGAGCACGCCGTTGAGGAGATTGAAGAGTGTCGTCTTGCCGGCGCCGTTCGGGCCGATGATGCCGAGGATTTCGCCCACGGAGACGGAGAAGCTCACGTCCTCGACGGCGCGGAGCCCGCCGAAGGATTTCGAGAGGTGCTTCACGTCGAGCAGAATTCCGTGGCCGGGCGCGCGCGCGGGCGGCGGCGAACGGAGCGGTTGGGGGAGCGGCGGCGCGGCAATGGGGCGAAAGAAACGATCGCGAATGGTCCAGAAAATCCCTTCGGGCGCGGCGAGCATCACGGCGATGATCGCGCCGCCATAGACGACGCCCTGGATGCCCGGCACGATATTGCCGAGCTTGGCGTTGAGCGTTTCCGCGAGCGGCACGAGCACGGCGGCGCCGATGAGCGGGCCCCAGACCGTGGCGACGCCGCCGAAGAGCGTCACCACCAGCGCCTGCGCCGAGACGATCACGCCGAAGACGGAATCGGGCGTGACGACGAGCAGAACGCAGGCATAGAGCCCGCCGGAAGCGGCACCGATCGCGCCGCTCGCGACCATCGCGCGCATCTTCCACCGCCAGGTGTCGAGCCCCGCCGCCTCGGCGGCGAGCTCGTTCTGGCGGATCGCGAGCAGGGCCAAGCCGAAGCGGCTGTTCTCGACGAGCATCGCCGCGATCATTGCGAGCGCGAGCAGCCCGACCGCGACGAGGGTGGAAAGACGCGGATCGTTGAATTGCAGGAAGAGCGCGGGATGCTGCCGGTGCATCGGCAGCGGCACTTCCTGGAAGCCGAGATATTCGAGCACGTAGAGGATCGCCAGCGGATAGGCGAGCATGGCGAGCGCGAAATAATGCCCGCGCAGGCGGAAGGTGGGCAGGCCGATCAGTCCCGCCGCGACCGCGCCCAGGATCATGCCGAGCGGAATGCCGATCCAGGGCGTGAGATGCCAATAAACCAGCGCCAGCGTGACGGTATAGGCGCCGATGCCGAAGAAGGCGGCGTGGCCGAAGGAGACGAGCCCGCTCATCCCCGAGATCACGTTCCAGGAGAGCCCGGCCACGGCCCAGATCGGGATCAGCGTGAGCAGGAGCTGCTGGTAGCTGTTGTGCACCATCGCGGCGAGCGCGAGATAGAGCGCGCACGCCACCGCGAGCACGAGGGAATCGCGCTTGAGGCGGGCCGCGCCGCCCGCCCTCATGCGCGTTCCGCCGAACGGCCGAAGAGTCCCTGCGGGCGGAATCCGACGATGAGGAGGAAGACGACGAAGATCGCGGCGTTCTGCAATTGCGGCGGCAAAACGAGCGCCGAGACCTGCTGGACGAAGCCGACGGTGAGCCCGCCCCAGAAGGCGCCGAGGATGCTCCCCATGCCGCCGAGCACAACGCCGGAATACATGATGATCACGTAGTCGAGGCCGACGAAGGGCGTGAAGGAGAGATAGGTCGCCATCAGGCCGCCGGCGATCGCGGTGATCGCCGCACCGAGGCCGAAGGCGAGGCGATAGGCGCGATCGACGTCGATGCCCATGTAGGTCGCGGCGATGGGGTTGTCGGCGGCGGCGCGAAGCGCGCGGCCGGGCCGCGTGCGCTCCATCAAGAACCAGAGCGCGCCTGCTACGATCACGGCGACGATGCACGCGAAAAGGCGCGCCTGGTTGAGGAAGAGAAGGGCGTGGCCGAAGAAGGGGCCGAGGATGAAGGCGCGCGCCGAAAGCGGGGTGAGCACGCTCTCGGGCGTCGAGCCGAAGAGAATGAGGCCGCCGTTCTGCAGGATGAGCGAGAGGCCGAGGGTGACGACGAGCTGGCCGAAGGCGCCCTGGTCGAGCCGTGCCGCCGTGTTGAGCCCGGAGACGCGCGAGAGCAGGAAGCGGTGCAGCAAAGCCCCGCCGGCGAAGAGGACCGGCCCCGCGATCACCGCCGCGACGAAGGGTGCGACGACGGGGCCGAGCAGATGGAGGGCTGCGAAGCCGCCGACGAGATAGAGGCTCACATACATGCCGAGCATGAGGAGCTCGCCCTGGGCGAAATTGACGATCCGCATGATGCCGAAGATCAGGCCGAGCCCGATGCACATCAGGCCATAGAGGCAGCCGATGATCAGGCCGGCCGCGAGCGCATTGAGGATGTTCTCGATCAGGACGTTCTTCCCCTGGACGCGGATGGTGCCGGGGTTCGCCGGCAGATGTCCATGATGTCATTTAACGGCAAGGAAAATATGGGGATTTCGCCTTGCGATCGCTTCGGCTCCGAGCCAGCTTGAAACCCCGATCGCGTTGCCGGAGGTGAAATTGGGCGAGCTCAGCATCTGGCACTGGCTGATCGTGCTGATCGTGGTGATGCTGCTGTTCGGCAGCGGCAAGGTCAGCACGCTGATGGGCGACTTTGCGAAAGGCGTGAAGACGTTCAAAAAGACGATGGCGGAGGACGACAAGCCCGCGCCGCCGGCGACGGCGATCGCCCGCGAGGAGACGGTCGAGACGAACGTCGCCGCCGAAAAGACGCCGGTGCACCACGAAGGGTGAGGCCCGGGCGCGCGCCGCGCCGACCGCGTCCGAAAATGGCGAGAAGGATTTCGCGCGGCGGCGCATGATGGGTCCATGCATCTCGACCGCGAGGCCTGCTACCGGGCGCTTCTGACGCGCGATGCCCGCTTCGACGGGCAGTTCTTCGTCGCCGTCCGGACTACCGGGATCTATTGCCGGCCGATCTGCCCGGCCCAGACGCCCAAGCTCGCGCATGTGATCTTCCTCCCCAGCGCGGCGGCGGCGCAGGCGGCCGGGTTTCGCCCGTGTCTGCGCTGCCGGCCGGAGA
>Ga0335075_10010013_pt1 | contig 14397 bp, 14 predicted proteins | sample Lox_Sample_24_FD_206723 | JGI IMG/M metagenome (GOLD analysis project Ga0335075, IMG submission 206723) | Soil microbial communities from Loxahatchee National Wildlife Refuge, Florida, United States - Lox_Sample_2.4 | ecosystem: Environmental > Terrestrial > Soil > Wetlands | place: USA...
CAGGTGGCAGCCGCGGCATGGCCGTGGGAGCGCGTGGCCGCCCGGCCGGCCACCGTGGACTGGCTGGAGGCGCCGGTGAACGGCGTGCCGGTCGCGGCCGCGGATCCGGCTCCGGGCAGCGCGCACGCGGCACTGTCCAGCCCGATCACGCTGACCTTCGACGAGCCGGTGGCGAGCGCACTGGGTAATGACCGCCCGCGGGTCACGCCGGCCACCCAGGGAACCTGGACCGAGCCGAATGCCGACACGCTGGTATTCACCCCGCAGAGCCCCGGCTTCGCACCGGGCACCGCGGTCAACGTCACGTTTGCCCATCCGGTGACGGTCGTGAGCGCCTCGTGGGCCGGCCCGGTGGTCACCGACGCTTCGGCGTCCTACCACTTCGTCGTCGCGCAAGTCTCGGTGCTGCGCCTGCAGCAGATCCTTGCGCAGCTGCACTATCTGCCGCTGAACTTCTCCCCGGCGCCAGGTGTCCGCTCGCCGGATACCGTCGCAGCCGAGGCGGCGACGCTCGGCAGCCCGCTGAAGGGCAGCTTCTCCTGGCGCTGGCAGTCGACCCCGGCGTCGCTGCGGGCCCAGTGGCAGCCCGGCTCGGCCACGGTTCTGGTCAAGGGTGCGCTGATGGCCTTCCTGTCCGCCACCGACGGCAGCTCCTACGATGGCTACATCGCTGACAACCAGGATGTGAACCAGCTCGTCGACGCCTCGTGGCAGGCGCTGTTGCGCGCCGCCGCGGCGAACAAGGCGGATCCTTACCAGTACTCGTACGTGTACGTCTCCGAGAGCCTGCCCGAGACGCTCAACGTGTGGGACAGCGGCTCGACGGTGCTTACCTCGCCGACCAATACCGGAATCCCCGGGGAGCCGACCGCGCTCGGCACGTATCCCGTCTACGTTCGCTACGCGTTCAACTACATGAGCGGGTTCAACCCCGACGGGAGCTACTACGACGACCCGGTCTACTGGATTAACTACTTCAACGGCGGCGACGCCGTGCACGGGTTCGTGCGAGGCTCTTACGGGTGGCCGCAGAGCCTCGGCTGCGTGGAGCTGCCTATCTCGACCGCTCAGGTCGTCTACAACCACCTCGCGATCGGCGACCTGGTGACCGTGGTTTCCTGAGCCGCGCTGAGGGCGGAGTGTTATCCGGCCGCCGCCGGGCAGACGGAGCGGGTCTGCGGCATCCGCCAGGCGGTGGCGGCCCCGGTGATCACCTCGGCGGCCGCCCGGAGCTGCCCGTTGCCGGCGGTGCTCACCTGTTGGCCCGACACGAAGTCGGCGACCAGCGGCAGCACGGCGCCGTCGCCGAGCAGCCCGCCGTGGAAGGCGGGAACCACGAGCACGTTCTGCGGCAGGCCGCAGGGCGGCAGCGTCAGGGCGTCGGCGAGCGGCACCACGGCGAGCCACCTGATCGGCTTGCCGCCGCTACTCGCGCCGAGCGTGCTGGTCACGGCGCTGAAGTACTGCGCGCCGAATTCGCTGACCGAGCTGAGCAGGTCCTGCGCGCCGCTCTCGCCGTACGGGGACATGCCGCCGACCAGGTGGTCAAGCTCGTTGAGCGCGTCCTCGGACACCGACGAGCCGCCCGCGCCAACCGGGTAGCTGACCTGGTCGGGCCCGACGATCGGGCTGAGCAGCACCACCGAGGACAGCGGCAGCCCCGGGTCCCTGTCGAGCATCGCGTACACGCCGAGCGTGCCCTCGCTCTCCGCGACAACCGCCACCTGCCGGTGGGTCGCCGCGTGCAGCGCCCTGACCTGGGCCGCGATCCGGTCGCCGAGCTCGGGCAGCGGCAGGTCGTCGGCCGACGGGCCGCTCGCCAGCGGCTGGCCGCGGGAGTTAAGGCCGGCGTAGGAGAACTGCCGCACCGTCACTCCCGGCAGCGTCGCGCGCAGCCCGTCGGCGGCGTTGCAGCATGACGATCCCCAGCCGGCAACCACGAGCACCGCGCTGCTCGCCGTCGCGGTCACCGCGACCGCCGGGGCTGACCGCGGGCTGATATCGGCCATCGCGGCGACCGACGAGGACGTCGAACTGGCGGGGATCTGGATGGTCCCGTCGAACATGAGCCGGGCCACCCCCACCACCAGGGCGAGCACCATCAGCCCCGCGATCGGCGCGAACGGGACGTTGTCGAGGACCCGGGCAGGCAGCGACTCGGACACGCGCGGGTGTAGCCGGGCGGCGAGCCCGGCCAGGCCGTACCAGGCACGGGCATTGACCAGGCCGGCCGCGGCGGTGACCGCGAGCGCCGCCGCGGTGCACAGGTGCGTGGTCAGCGCGGCCGACGCGGTGAGGACGACGAAACTGCTGAAGAACCAGAAAACCGCGCGGGCCGGGGGCAGCCGCCGCCACCAGGCGGTCACCACGCCGCCATGGCTGAGCGCGGCGGCGATGCCCAGGATGATCGGGAAGGCGGCGAGGAACGGCCAGGAGAACGGCAGCACGGCGGCGCCGAACGCCAGCGTGGTCGCCGGCGTGAGCAGCACCCAGGCGAGCAGGGTCAGCGCCGCGCAGGACGCGAACGCCCGGCCTGTCGGCGGCGCGGGCAGGTCATGCGGCCAGGCCAGCCGGAGCAGCACCACGTCCAGCGCCGACCTGACAACAAGCACCGCGAGCACCAGGCCCGCGAACCAGAGCCAGGACTGCGTGTCGGCGAACAGCCAGCGCAGGTCGTGATAGGCGGCGATCGATGGCACCGCGGTGACCTGCGGTGCGACCGGCCGGGCGGTTGGCGCGACAAGCGTGAGCAACCCACCCTCGGCTACGGCCCCACCCGCCGCGGCGAGGATCAGTCCTCGGTGCCGAAGAAACCCCTCGGCTGGAAGTCCCGTACGCATCGCCATACCCGATACTCAGCGTGTTCTCGGTTCTTACTCAGCCGAACATCCGATTCGGAGGGCGCATTCCGGATTTGCATCACAATCCGGCAAACCGTTTGTCACCCCGTGTCCGGGATGTTTTCCCCTGGCGTCCGCCCCGCTACCCACGCCCCGGGCCGGCTGATACGGTCCTGCCATGTCAAGCATGAGCAGCACCACGACGACCACGCTCGCCGAACTGCCCTCGCTCAAGGGGCAAGTGCTCGGGGTGAGCGAGTGGTTCGAGGTCAGCCAGGACCGGGTGAACACGTTCGCCGACGCGACCGGTGACCACCAGTGGATCCACGTGGACCCGGAGCGGGCCAAGGCCGAGTCTCCGTTCGGCGGGCCGATCGGACACGGCTTCCTCACGTTGTCGCTCTTCGTGCCGATGTGGGCGCAGATCCTCACCGTCACCGACACGAAGATGGGGGTGAACTACGGGCTGAACAAGGTCCGCTTCCCCGCCCCGGTCCCGGTGGGGTCCAAGATCCGGCTGACGGCCACCCTGGTAGACGTGGAGGAAGTAAAGGGCGGCCTCCAGCTCCTGGTCAGCGGCGTGATCGAGTGCGAAGGGTCGGAGAAGCCGGTCTGCGTGCTCGAGTCCCTCACCCGCCTTTACGGCTGACCGGGTACGGCCGGAGTGCCTGATCACGAGTGGTTCTGCGAGCGGGCCGGTGCCGAGATCGGGGCGCTGGCCGACGTGGTCGGCGGTGCGCCCGACATCGCGGCCGGCGTTTCCGCCTGCCCGGGCTGGACGGTCGCCGACCTGGCCGCCCACACCGGGAACATTCATCGCTGGGCCACCGCCATCGTGGCCACCCGGGCGGCCGCGCGGCCACCGTTCCCGGTGGTCGAGTCGCCCTGGTCATCGGCCGACGGCTGGGCCGCGTGGCTCGCGTCGGGCGGGCGGCCGCTGCTCGACGCGTTGCGCTCGGCCGGTCCGGATACCGAGGTGTGGACCTGGGGCCCGGGGCGGACCTCCGGCTGGTGGGCGCGGCGGATGCTGCACGAGACGGCCGTGCACCGGGCGGACGCGCAGCTCGCGCTCGGCATCGAACCGGTCATCGACCCGGTGACCGCGGCCGACGGTATCGAGGAGTTCCTGGATAACCTGCCGTCCGCCAGGCGGCCGGCCCGGCACCTGGCGGACCTGCCGGCCGGGGCGTCGGTGCACCTGCACGCCACCGACTCCGACGGCGAGTGGCTGGTCCGGTTCGGCGCCGACGGACCGGGCACGATGTCGTGGGCGCGCGGGCACCAGAAGGCCACGGCGGCCGTTCGCGGCCCGGTCGCGGATCTGCTGCTGTTCACTTACGGCCGCTACCCGGCCGCCGACCCGCGGCTGTCGGTGTTCGGCGACGCGTCGCTGCTCGGGCTCTGGCAGGAGAAGCTGGCCCTTTGATGCTGGCCAGCTCAGCGAGGTGACCGGGCGGCTGCTCGCGATCAGCGACCTGCACATCGGCTACCCGGAGAACCGGGCATACGCGGAGTCGCTGGCGCCCGCGGATCCGGGCGACTGGCTGATCGTGGCCGGCGACGTCGGTGAGATGTTCGCCGACGTCGAGTTCGTGCTGGCGGCCCTGGCCGGCCGGTTCGCGACGGTGATCTGGACGCCGGGCAACCACGAGCTGTGGACGATGCCGTCCGACCAGGTGCAGGTGCGCGGGGTGGCCAGGTACGAGGCGCTGGTCAAGGTCTGCCGCCGGTTCGGCGTGCTGACACCGGAAGACGAGTACCCGGTCTGGGACGGCCCGGACGGGCCGGTGACGATAGCGCCGGTCTTCACGCTGTACGACTACTCGTTCGCGCCGGGCGGGACCGCGGCCGGGCCGGACCGGCGGCAGGCGGCGCTGGCGGCGGCCCGCCGCGCGGGCGTCGTTCCGCTGGACGAGGGACGGCTGCACGCCGATCCGCACCCCTCGGTGGCGCGGTGGTGCGTCGAGCGCGTGGGCGCTACCGCCCCCCGGCTGGCGGCGGTGCGCGGGCCGCTGGTGCTAGTGAGCCACTGGCCGCTGCTGCGCGAGCCGGCCAGCGCGCTGCGCCGTCAGGAGTTCGCTCCGTGGTGCGGCACGACGCTGACCGCGGACTGGCACACCCGGCACGACGTGGCCGCCGCGGTCTACGGTCACCTGCACCTCCCGCGCACCGGCAACTACGATGGCGTCCGCTTCGAGGAGGTCTCCGTTGGTTACCCGCGCGAGTGGCGGCGCCGCGGCGGCGCTCCCCCGCCGCCGCGGGTGATCCTCGGCGGATAGAGTGTGCGCCCATGTCGCAACATGTGCCGCATTACGTGAAGCGCCGGGCCGCGCCGCCGCCCGGCTCCATCCCGGAAGCACTGGGCCAGTTCGCGGCGGAGGTGCGCTTCTACCGGGAGATCGCCCCCGTCATGTCCGGCACCGGTATCCGGGTCCCCGCCTGCTACCGGGCCGAAGACTCCGGCGGCGGCACCCTGCTGGAGCTTGAGGACCTCTCGGCGTGGCGGCTTGGCGCCGATCCGGCCGCGGCCGCCGCGGTCCTCGGCGCCATGCACCGGCGCTGGGCGGGCGAGGCACCGGCCCGCTGGCCCTGGCTGCGGCCCGTTGGCGCGGCCATCGACCTCGTCGAACGGCTGTACACGCAGACCTGGCCGCGGCTGGCGGCCCGCGGCGATCTGCCGTCCGGCCTGGCGGAGTTCGGCGCCCGGATGGTAGGACGGGTCACCGCCGCCGAGTACGGGATCGCCGCCGCGGGACCGCCGACCCTGGTGCACGGCGACGCGCAGGCGCGGAATATGCGCACCGGGCCCGACGGCCAGGTAGCGCTGCTGGACTGGGAGGACGTGTCGGCGGCGCCTGGCCCCCTCGACCTCGGCTGGCTGCTGACCGCGTCGACGGATCCCGCGCGCTGGGATGAGGTGATCGCCGCGTACGGCGGCCCGGATGGCTGCACCGCCGCCACCATGACTGACCCGCTCGCACAGGTGCTGCCTGCCCTGATGGTGCAGGGCTTGTTCAGCATGGCGGACGAACCAGCGGGTTCGCCCGCGGCGACGGCCTGGACTGGCCGGCTGCACGAGGCGCTTCGCCGGCTCCGCTGAGGCAGCTGCGCCGCCAGCGGGCGGACCGCCAGCTGGCCTCACCCGGCGCGGGTGAGGCGCGGGCACGGGGGCGGGGTGATACTGGCGGCTCCGGACCGGAGAGGGGGCTGTCGTGGCGGCGGAAACGTTGCTGGAGTCCTGGAATGACACTCCGGCCCGCACCGCCATCATCGATTTCGTCGGCGGGGTCAGCGATGAGGGATCCTCCGATTTCGTGTTCCCGGCCGACCGGGTGGCGGTCTTTGACAACGACGGCACCCTGTGGAGCGAGAAGCCGATCCCCGTCCAGCTTGATTTCACCTTGTTCCGGATGGCGAAGCTGGCCGAAGCGGATGAGTCGCTGCGGGACCGGCAACCGTACCAGGCCGCGGCCGGGCGCGACTACCGCTGGCTCGGCGAGGCGATGGTGAAGCACTACCACGGCGATGACGGCGACATGCGACTGCTGCTAGGCGCGGTCGAATCGGCGTTCCAGGGCATGAGCGTGGAATCGTTCCAGGCGGAGGTCCGCGGCTGGCTGCCGAACGCGTCGCACCCGGTGCTGCACCGCCCCTATCTGTCCTGCGGATTCGTGCCGATGGTGGAGCTGCTGCGGTACCTGGAGGCGAACGACTTCAGTACCTACATCGCCTCGGGCGGTGATCGCGACTTCATGCGGCCCTTCGCATACGACATCTACGGGATCCCGCCGGAGCGGGTGATCGGCAGCGCGCTAGGGCTGGACTTCGACGACGGCGACGACGGCACCCGGCTGGTGTACAAGTCGAAGGTCGAGTTCTTCGATGACGGGCCGCAGAAGCCGGTGCGAGTCTGGAGCCGGATCGGCCGCCGCCCGCTGGTGGCCGGCGGCAACTCCAACGGGGACATCCCGATGCTGCGGTTCGCCCGGGCCGGCGAACGCGGCGCGCTGCGCCTGCTGGTGCTGCACGACGACGCGGACCGGGAGTTCGCCTACACCGCTGGCGCCGAGGACGCGCTGGAGCGGGCCAGGACGCACGGCTGGACGACCATCAGCGTGCGAGACGACTGGCGGACCGTGTTCGCTGACTCGTGGTCAGCTGACTCGTGACCGGCAAGTGGCTAGCGCGCGTCGAGATGCTCGGCGGACAAGCCTGCGACGTCGCGATAGGCGGACATCATGGCGGCGATCTCGGCGTCGCTGATGACGTCGGAGATCCGGTCGAACGGCTGGTCGCCGGTGCGTTCGTAGACCTCGCGCAAGAGAGCGTCCGGCGGATTGCGGCGGTTGGTGAGCACCACCGCGGCGGTCGCCTGGCGTCGCTCGTCGTCGTAGCCGCGCAGCGCCGCTTCCGGCGAGTCACCGGCCTCGGCTAGCCGCGTCGCCAGCGCCTTCGCGTCGAGGATCGCCTGCGCCGACCCGTTCGAGCCGCGCGGCACCATCGGGTGCGCGGCGTCGCCGAGCAGGGTGACCCGGCCCTGGGTCCACCAGGGCAGCGGGTCGGAGTCGACCATCGGGTACTCGAAGACCTCCCCGGCACCGCGGAACAGCGCGGGCACGTCGAGCCAGTCGAAGCGCCAGTCCGCGAAGTGCCCGATGAAGTCATCCAGGTCGCCCCGGCGGGTCCAGTCGCGCTGTGCCCGCTGCGGGCCTTCGACCTCGGCCAGCCAGTTGACCAGCTGGCTGCCGTTGCCGTCGACGTTCTCCCTGATCGGGTAGGCGACCAGCTTGCCGGTGGCGAGCCAGCCCGCGCGCAGCATGCTGGCGCCGGACAGGAACGGCGGGCGGGTGGTCGTGCCGCGCCACATCATGCAGCCGGTGTAGTGCGGCTTACCCGCGTCCGGATGCAACTGCTTGCGCACCGCCGAATGCACGCCGTCGGCTCCTACCAGGACGTCGCCACCGACGCGGGACCGCGTACCGTCGGCGTGCTGCACGGTCACGGTCACCGCGGCGTCGTCCTGGGTGAAGCCGGTCACCCGGTGATCGAGCCGGATGACGTCGGCGCCGAGCCGGTCACGGACCGCGTCGGTCAGCACCCGCTGCAGGTCACCCCGGTGGACGGAGAACTGCGGCCAGGCGTACCCGGCGGCCAGGCCGGCCGGCTCACGGTAGATGAACTGGCCGTGCCGGGTGACGAAGACCGACTCCTTGGTGCCGACCGCGACGCTGGCCAGCGCGGCCCGCAGGCCAAGACGAGACAGCGACCGGGTGGCGTGCGGCAGCAGGTTGATGCCCACGCCCAGCTCCCGCTGTTCCGGCGCCGCCTCGAGCAGTACGCAGGACACTCCCGCCGCGTGCAGTTCCAGGGCCAGGGTGAGACCGCCGACGCCGGCTCCGGCGATGACGACGTCCGGTTTCTTATGCGTCATGCGCGAGGCGGCTTCACGCCACGGCGAACGCGAAGCCGCCAGGCCGGGAGTTGCGGTCGGCGATGAGCCCGGCCAGGGTGGAGACCGCGATCTCCGGCGGGGTGCGGGAGCCGATGTTCAGGCCGATCGGACGGTGCACCCGGGCGATCTCACCGGGCGCGACGCCGAGCGACTCCAGGGCGGCGACGTGCGGGCCCACGATGCCCGGCTTGCCGATGATGCCGATCCAGCGGGCCTTGGCGGCGAGGGCATCCCGCAGCAGCACGCCGAGCTCGTCGCGGTGGTGGTCGGTGACGACGACGTCCGCCCCGTCCAGGTCCTCGGGCATCTCCCCGGCAACGGTGAAGCCGGCCATCTTCGCGCCGTCCGCGCGGCTGCCGTCCGGCTCGACGAGCAGCGTGCGGTAGCCGGCGTCCGCCGCGTACCGCAGCAGGTAGCCGGATACGGGCGATGCGAACACAGCGACCAGCTGCCGCTCCGCGGGCGACACCGGGCCGGAAGACACAGCGCTGGACGGCAACGTAGCCGCCTCCGACCCGTGGCCGTGGGCGACAGCACAGGCGTCGATCTCTTCTGCCATGACGCCTAGTCTATGGTTTTCGTCATGGAGTTCCAGGAAGTCGTCCGCCGTCGGCGGATGGTACGCACGTTCAGTGACAAGCCGGTACCCGCAGCGTCGCTCACGCGGATTCTCGACAATGCGGTGCGCGGCCCTTCGGCCGGGTTCTCCCAGGGACAGTCGTTCCTCGTGCTGACGCAGGCGGCGGACCGGGAGAAGTTCTGGACGGTGGGGGGTGTCGCGATCGCCGAGTCCGCGCAGAGCGCGCCGCTGGTGATCGTGCCGATGTCGTGCAAGCGGGTCTACCTTGACCGGTACGCGGAGCCGGACAAGGGGTGGACCGACCGGGACGAGGCGCGGTGGCCGGTGCCGTTCTGGCACATCGACACCGGGATGGCGACCCTGCTGATCCTGCAGACGGCGGTGGACGAAGGGCTCGGCGCGGTGTACTTCGGCATCGTGCCCGAGCAGGTGCAGCCGTTCCGCGACGCGTTCGGGGTGCCGGATGACCAGGAGCCGGTCGGGGCGGTCGCGATCGGGTATGACTCGGAGGCCGCCAAGCGCGACCTGCGGTCCAGGCGGCGGGCGACCGCCGACGTCATGCACTACGGCCGCTGGTAAGCGGCCCCTCGGTCCGTTCGGAATCAGCTGTCTTCTCTTCGAACAACCGGCGCAGGCTGGCCAGGGTGGCATGGAGCCGGGCGAGGAGCTCATCGAGTTCCTCGTCGGTGGCGGTGAGGGGCGGCGCGACGAGGAACGCGTCGCCCGCGGTTCCGTCGGCGCAGAACCGAGCCGGGTAGAGGATCAGGCGGTGCGCGGCCGCGGCCGCGATCGCCTTGCCGGTCACGTCGAGGGCCGGCTCGGGCGGCTCTCCGGTGACCGGGTCGGCGAACTCGAGGCCCCACATGTAGCCGAGGCCGCGGACGTCGCCGACGAACGGGAATCCCGCCCGCAGCGCCCGCAGCCGCTCCCCCAGCCAGCCGCCCCTCTCGGTCACCCGCCGCAGCACGTCCTCCTCCTCGAGGATCTCGATGGTGGCGACGCCCGCCGCGCAGGCCAGCGGCGCGTTGGTGAACGTGTGCCCGGCCGTCATGGCGGGGTGAACCCGCGCGATCTGCTCCCAGACCCGGCCGGACAGCGCCGCGCCGCCGAGCGGCACCGCGCCGCCCCCGGCGCCCTTGGCGAACGTGACGATGTCCGGCACCGCCGCGGAGTGCTGGAAGGCGAACCACCGGCCGGTCCGCCCGAAACCGGACATCACCTCATCGCAGATCCACAGGATGTCGTGGGCGTCGCAGAGCCGGCGGAGTTCTTCGAGGAAACCGGGCGGCGGGACAAGGACGCCGGCTCCGGACCCGCCGATCCCCTCGAGCAGGATCGCGGCGGTGCGCCGGGTGTCGAGCCGGGCGAAGTCCTCGCGCAGCCTGGCCACGCACTCCCGGTCCGGGGTGCTGCCTTCCGGCACCGGCAGCCGGTAGACCTGCGGCGCCCTGATCCGCTCCCCGGCCAGCACCAGGGACCGGAACGCCGCCGAGTACCTGGGCTGCCCGGACGCGCTGAGCGCGCCCTGGGTGTTGCCGTGGTAGCTGAGCGCGGCGGAGACGAACCGGTGCTTGTCCGGCTGACCGCGGGCGGCCCAGTACATGTGCGCGAACTTCATCGCGATCTCGTTCGCTTCCGACCCGCTGCTGACAAACAGGACGTGGTCGAGCCCGCCGCCGAGCCGCGCGGTGACCAGATCCGCGAGCCGCTCGGCGGCCGCGTTCCGGAACTGCGTGCGGTGCACGTAGTCAACGGCACCGAACTGGTCAGCCAGCGCCGCGAGCAGGCGCGGATGGCCGTGCCCGAGGATGACGGCGAGCGGGCCGGATGAGGCGTCAATGTAGTCCAGGCCCGACTCGTCGAAGATCCGCGCCCCCTTCGCGGCGACCGCCAGCGGCAGTGCCCGGGCGGACGCGGGGATGAGATTCGCCATAACGCTTACCCTATGGAACGAACCGTGCCGGGTCCCGCAGGAAGGCCATCCGCTGGCGCTTCGGCTGGCCCGGTCTGCTATAAGAGTGAGTTGGGGCGGGCCGCGTTATGGGGGGCGGCGGGTTGCGGAAGATGGCTGGCAAGCGGGTTCTCGGCATAGTTCTGGCGGGCGCGGCGGGCAACCGGCTCGCGCCGTTGACTGCGGAGCGCGCCAAAGCGGCCGTGCCCTTCGGCGGCATCTACCGCCTGGTCGATTTCGCGTTGTCCAACCTGGTCAACGGCGGCATCCGGCGGATCTACGTGCTGACGCAGTACAAGAGCTACAGCCTGGACCGGCATCTGGCCACCGGCTGGCGGCTGAGCGGTTTGCTTGGCGATCATGTGACGCCGGTGCCGGCGCAGCAGTGGCTGGGTCCGCACTGGCAGGCAGGCTCGGCGGACGCGATCTACCAGTCGCTGACCCTGCTCGAGCGGGACCGGTCCGATCTCGTGGTGGTCTGCGGGGCTGACCACGTGTACCGGATGGACCCGTGGCAGATGATCGAAAAGCACACTGCCTGGGGGGCTGGGGTCACGGTGGCAGCGACCAGTGTGCCGCGGACGCAGGCGCAGGACTTCGGCGTGGTGCAGGCCGCCGCCGACGGGCATCGCATCGAGGCATTCCTGGAAAAGCCGTCCGATCCGCAGGGCCGCCCTGGCCACCCGGACGAGGCGTTCGTGTCGATGGGCAGCTATGTGTTCGACCGTGATGTGCTGATAGAGGTGCTGCGGAAAGACGCAGCTGACGAGGGCAGCGGGCACAGCATGGGCGGCGACGTCATCCCCAGGCTGGTACGCGAACGGGCGGCGCACGTGTATGACTTCCGGCAGAACCAGGTTCCGGGGGCCGACGCGCGCGACCTGGGCTACTGGCGAGACCTGGGGACGCTGGATGCCTATTTCCACGCGCACATGGACCTGTGCGCGGTGCGTCCGGTGTTCAACCTGTACAACGACGACTGGCCGATCTCGACCTGGATGTCCTCGCAGCCCCCGGCGAAGTTCGTGCATGACGACGGCGAGCGGGTGGGGAGCGCGATCAACAGCGTGATCAGCAACGGCGTCATCATCTCGGGCGGACTGGTGCGCGACTCGGTCCTGTCGCCGGGAGCCCGGGTTGACAGCTGGTCTCGGGTGGATCGGGCGGTGGTCATGCACAATTCCCGCGTCCACCGGCGCGCCGTCGTGCAGAACGCCATCCTGGATAAGAACGTGGTCGTCCGGGAGGGCGCCACGGTCGGGGTGGACAAGGAGCACGACCGGGCCCGCGGCTTGGTCGTGTCCCCCGGCGGCGTCACCGTCGTCGGCAAGGGACAGGTGGTGGCACCTTGACGATCGCATCGTGTGTGCCGCCCCGGTCGCGCCGGTAACGACAGCCGCGCGAGCGTCGCCTCGTCAGCCGCCCCGCCGAAGTACTTGCGCATGACCGCTGCGAATACCGGCTGATCCGGGTCCGCCGCGCCGAAGAGCGTCATCGACGAGCGGAGCTTCATCGCGTCCAGCGGGCCGAAGATGGCCTCGGCGGTCTTGCCGTCGGTGGCCGCCACGATGCCCGCGCACTCGGCAAGCCGGGACCCGAGCACCCGATGCTCGAGGTAGGCACGCGCCTCGGCCAGACCTGAAATCGCGTACTCCCGCGCTACCGCGCTCATGCCGAGCCCCGCCACCTGCGGGAACACGAACCACATCCAGTGGCTGACCTTGGCGCCCGCCCGCAGTTCCGCGACCGCCCGCTGGTAGGTCCCGCCGCGGTCCTGCGCGGCCACGAACCGATCAAGCCGGTACGGATCATCAGGGTTACCCACTCCGACTCCCAGTCAGTGAAGTTATGGCGTACTAATGCCGGACGCGGACGACGAGCTTGCCGGCGGCGCGGTTGCGTCATGGGCCTCGAAGCCGAGGATCTCGCCGTCATGCAGGGCGATCAAGGTAGTCGTGCCGGGTTGGGGTGACTTCAGGCCGGCGACCCAGCTGCTGATCCACCGCCGCTCGGTATCCTCGCCCCAGAACTCCGCAGGCAGGAACGAGGCGTAGGCGTCCCGCCAGGAGGCGTAGTGCATGCGCCCAAGTCGCTCAGCGTCCGCCACCGACGGCTGCCTGAGCCTGACGTCCATGATGTTCATCATGCCTCACCGGCAATCAGCGGGCGCGGAAGAATCTTTCCTATTACTAGGTGCCGGGTGCCCCGCTGCTGCCTCCGGGTCACGATCTGCGGCACCGGCCTCGAGTGCGTCACCGACTTCCTGCCGCGCGGCAAGGTCGGGCTGCGGCGCGAGCGGCTGTTAGATTCGAACGTGCCGTCGACCGGGACACCGTGCGGCCATGAGCACACCGCCACCCGGGTGTTCGGGAACGGCAGGCCCGGCAACTACGAACTGCGCGGCCCCGGTTATGCCAAGGTCACGCGCGAGGGGGCGTTTCAGGTGAAGTTTCGTCATATCCCGTCGGACGGTCCGGTTGATGGCGGTGGGCGGTTGATCGCGGGGGCGGCACCGGCGAGTCTCAAAGGCGAGACACGTGCCGAGACGAAGGAGTGAGCGGATGCGGCGGTTCAGGGACCGGGTCGCGGTGGTGACCGGGGCGGCGAGCGGGATCGGGCGGGCCATGGCCGGGCGGTTCGCCGCCGAGGGGATGCGGCTCGTGCTGGCGGACATCGAGCAGGATGCCCTCGACCGGGCGGTGGGTGAGCTGCGACGCGACGGCGCGACGGCGATCGGCGTGCGCACCGATGTGGCTCAAGCGGCTTCCGTGGAGGCGCTGGCCGACGTGACGGCCGGCGAGTTCGGCGCGGCGCACGTGCTGTGCAACAACGCCGGTGTCGGCATCGGCACCGACTTCGCGAAGATCCCGCTGGAAGTGTGGGACTGGGTGCTCGGCGTGGACCTGTGGGGCGTGATCCACGGCTGCCGGACGTTCCTGCCGTTGCTGCTGGAACAGGACGAGGCGCACATCGTGAACACCTCCTCGATGGCCGCGCTGAACGGCCACCCGCTTGGGCTCGCCCCGTACACGGTGGCGAAGGCCGGCGTGCTCGGGCTCAGCCAGAACCTGTTCTTCGAGCTGGCCGCGACGACCGGCGGGCGGGTCGGGGTCTCCGTGCTGATCCCCGGGCTGACCCGGACCCGCATCTTCGAAAGCGCCCGCAACCGACCGGATGACGTCCCGGTGCCCGCGGCGAGCAGCTTCGCCAGGACCTCACAGGCGTCGGTCGCCGCCGCGCTCGGCGGCGCCCTCGACCCTGACAAGGTCGCCGACGTGGTCTTCGACGGCATCCGCGAGCAGCGGTTCTACCTGCTGCCGCATCCGGAGGAGGCGCTCGACATGGCCGAGCAGCAGGTCCGCTGGATGCGGGCTAACGAGCCGCTAGTTCCGGGGCCCGGCGTCGCCCGCACCGCCGACTGACCAGGCTGAACCGGCTGACCAGGCCGAACGGACTGATCAAGCTGACCGGGCTGAACCGACTGGGCGGACGGGGCCGACTGGACGGGCGGGGCGGGGTCGGCCGGCTCGGCCGGATGCGAGGGCAGGAACAGCGCCGCGAGCAGCGCGCCGAC
>Ga0335075_10010014_pt1 | contig 14396 bp, 17 predicted proteins | sample Lox_Sample_24_FD_206723 | JGI IMG/M metagenome (GOLD analysis project Ga0335075, IMG submission 206723) | Soil microbial communities from Loxahatchee National Wildlife Refuge, Florida, United States - Lox_Sample_2.4 | ecosystem: Environmental > Terrestrial > Soil > Wetlands | place: USA...
GAGCGCGTCGCCAAATACAACCGGCTCATCGAGATCGAGGCCACCGAACCCGAGCTCCGCTACGGCATCCGCTGACGCTGCCTGGCCGCGCTCCCGCCGGCTATCCGCAGGTCTCATGTGCCGGATGCTCACCTGCTTTCCGTTCCCCCCGCGGATGGCATCTGCGATCACGGTGATCGCACACCCCAAGCCGACTGCCCTTCAGCCAGCCCGGCGGAGGCATCAGCGATCCTCCGCCTGACCCGCGATGTGAAGACGAGCGGACTTCGGTGTCACGTGCGTCATAACACAGCCTGCTGCGAGCCTGACCGGGTGCGATACTGCCCGGTACGGTGGAGCTCGCGGCTTCGGCCGTGTTGGTGCGGAGTAACACGTCGCCCGCTGGCAGGTGACCCGTGAAAGAGTACGCCGACTTCCTGGGCCGGCAGGCGCCGTACGATTCGCTCGATTCCGCAGACCTGGAGCAGCTGGCACGCCAGGTAGAAGTCGAGTATTTCGGGCGCGGGTCGGTGATCATCGCTGCCGACGGAGATCCGCTGGATCGCCTGTATATCGTTCGTACCGGGTCGGTGGAGGTGCTGGACCGCGGCCGAGTCGTCGACCTGCTCGGGCCCGGCGACACTTTCGGGCATGTGTCACTGCTGTCCGGTATTCCGCCGGCACTGGCGGCGCGGGCCGCGGAGGAGACGCTCTGCTACCTGCTGCCGGACCCGAGGCGGATTCTCAGCCACCCGGATCGTCTTCGCTTCACAGGCTACGGCGCGATGATCGCGCGCGAGCGGCTTACTAGTGGCAGCGGACTGAGTGATCATGCGACCGCTCCCGTTTCCGCGTACGCGCGGCCCCTGGTCTGGTGCGACGCAGGTGACCGGATCGCCGATGTCGCGCGGCTGATGGGTGAGGCACGCCAGTCATGCGCTGCAGTGCGATGCAGGGACGGGCTCGGGATTGTCACTGATAGTGACTTCAGGCGGCGCGTGGCAACGGGCAGGGTGGCAGCGGATACGCCGGTAGGCGACATAGCGACTGTGCCGGTCGTGATGATCACTGACAGTGCCACGGTCGCGGAAGCTTTTCTGCGGATGGTCGAGCATGACGTGCACCACCTGCCGCTCGCAGACAGCCAAGGAAGGCCAAGCGGCGTCGTCCGGGTGGTCGACGTGGCCTCAGCTGAAGTCCGCGATCCGCTTCTGGTCAGGTCGGCCATCGAGCATGCGGCGGATGTGCCCGCTCTAGCCGCGGCCGCGCGCATGCTGCCGTCCACCGCGGTGGCCCTCGCTGACGCCGGAGTTCCCGCGCTGCGGCTGGCTGCGCTGCTGGGGACGGTGCGGGATGCCGTAATGCGACGCCTGATCTCGATCGACGCCGGCATCGGCTCCACTGGCACGCAGTGCTCGTGGATGGTCCTTGGCTCTACGGCACGGTCAGAACCATTCCCTGGCTCTGACATCGACACGGCCGTCGCCTGGGCCGACGAGCCTAGGAACCCAGGCAACTTCGACCGTGTGCAAGCCGCGGCTGGACGGCTGCTCGACGATATGGAGCAATGCGGCCTGCAGCGCTGCCCGGAAGGCGCCAACGCCACCGACAAGCTTTTCAACCGGTCGGTTACCGAATGGAAGGCAGCCGCGGGACGGTGGGTCGGCCAGCCTGGCGGCTCGGGAACTGCCCTGCTGGTCTCGATCATCGCCGACAGCCGCCCGCTGACAGACCTGGCCCTTGGCCGTTCTGTGACTGACGCGCTCGCGGCCGTCACCCGAAGCTTCGACTTCATCGAGGGCGTGCTGCACCTCGCACTGCATTACCGGCCCCCGACCGGTTTCGTGCGCGACTTCGTGGTCGAGCACACCGGAGAGCACCGGGGCGAGCTTGATCTCAAGCACCGCGGGCTCGTCCCGGTAGCGGCTATCGCGCGCTGGGCAGCCATCTGCGCGCGCGACGTCAGGGGATCGACGCCCGAGCGGCTGCGCCGGGCCCAGCAAGCGGGCCTGCTCACCGAGGACGAATCAAGCAGCCTGACCGGGGCGTTCGAGGAGATCTTCGGGCTGCTCATGACGCGCGAGATCGAAGCGATCAGGGCAGGCACGCCGCCAAGCAGGTACCTGGCTCCCCGCGATCTCGACTCGCTCACCCGCAGGCTCCTTCGCGAGACGTTCCGCGTCATCTCCGCGGTGCAGGCCACGCTGGAGGGCCAGTGGATCTCCAGGGTCAAGTGAGACTCGCCGCGCGCCGCCCGCGCGGCCACGTGGCACGTGCCTACGCTGACACCACGGTGCGCATGGATCAGCCCTGGCGCTCGGCCTCGTACTGCGCGGTCGACCTGGAAACCACGGGGCTGGACCTGAGACGCGACGTGATCATTAGCTTCGGCTCGGTGGCCATCGACGGCGGTCGTGTCATCGCGCGAAGCTCGACCTATCGCCTGGTCAGCGGACCGGCGCACGTCTCTCCCGAGGCGATAAGAGTGCATTCGCTGCGCCCGGCGGACCTAGCCGACGCCCCGCCATGGGACGAATCGGTGGACCTGCTGCTAGGCGCGCTGACCGGCCGGGTCCTGGTGGCCCATGCCGCGTGGGTTGAGCGTGCCTTCCTCCGGCGTGCCTTCCGCGCCCGGCAGGTCCCTCCACCCAGATTTATCGTGGATACGGCGGCTCTCGCCAGGGCCGCAGGCCTGGCCGCGGTCGGCGCGCCTGCCGAGCCGTCACTCGAGCATCTGGCCAGCGATCTCGGGCTGCCGGCTCACCAGCCGCATCATGCCCTGGGCGATGCGCTGACCACCGCCGAGCTGTTCCTAGCGCTATCGACACGACTTGATGCCGACGTCCCGCAAACGGTTGGGGCGCTGTTGTCCGCCTCGCGGCAGTTCGCGTTGCGGTGATGCCCCGCACTGCGGGTCTGCGCGGGTGGTGGGCATCTCCCCCGCGACCCGGTATGCAACGCAATGATTGTGCCAAGATCATCAACGCGGCGAGTCGCTCGCAGCCGCGGCGCTCGGAGAAGCGTCCGACGCGGTGGTCCCTGCTATGTCACTCCAGATCAGACGGGCGGCGCTGGGCACACGGCCGCCGGACGTCACCGTCGGCTATTGGCCTGGCGGAGCATCGCGTCGGTCTCGGGGTCGGGCATGAACTCCCGGACATCTTGCGCGCAACGGCAGGCGCTGGCGGTCTTGGCAGCCCAGCTCAGCGCCTCCTCGCGTGAGGGCACGTCAACGACGCAGAGTCCGCCGATGGCCTCCGGGTACGGGCCGTCGGTGACCGCCCCGTCAGTGGCCACGATGCTCGCTTCCTGGCTTTCCAGTCCGCCGCCGAAAACCCATACGCCGGCGTTGATGGCCTCCTGGACCACCTCGTGCGAGGCCTTAGCCACGGCGGGCATATCCTCGTCGGGGATGTGGTCCATCGCGTGGGCATCGAACGAGATCAGGTACCGCGTCATCCCGTGACTTCCTTGTCTCGGCGGGCAAACCTCTTGTCTGTCTTATCCTCGCCTAGGCAGGGTGCCCGGCATGGTCGGATTTCAGAACAGAATGACGGGATTGGTGAGCGCCGCCATGTGCTGTCGGAGTGGCGAACCTCGGCCCTGACGAACGCTGATTCCCTGGCGCTGGTGCGCCACTCCACGGTGCCCGGTCCATCGGCGGGCAGTGATTCGCGGTAGACCGTGCAGGTCTGAGCTCCACGGCCCGTTCCACACTTCGACCGCGTCGAACCCGTCGAATGGGTACATGAAAACTGCGGCTCCCGGACCTGATCCGCCATCTTGTCCCCCGTGCGCGCCAGCAGATTGCATCGCAGTCCGCTGGTACCAGCGCACCCGCTCGCGGGCCCGACTTCCTACCGCTATGTGCTCGGATCGTCGATCTCAAGGAGCCTGCCGTTCTTCGACAAGTCCGGGTCGGTGCATGCGGAGAGGTTGAAACAGCAGGGCCGTCTCTTCCCGTCTTTCATCTTCGAGATGCTCACGTCGACCCGTCGTGCGCGCGTGTCAGGGTTCTTCGTGGCGTTGACCCAGCGCACCCATTCCCAGCGCGCCATCGGGGTGATCTCGTTCCACAAATTCTGGATCTTCGCCGGGGCAGCTGCCAGAGCTGCCGCAAGGTCCTGGGGCACACTCGGCTCTGGCCAATCTCTGGTTACCTTGATGTAGAGCGTCGCAGTGTCACCTGCGCTGATGCCAGCAGCGTGTTGCAGCGTGTCATCGACCCTCATCCAGTGACCAGATTCTCCGTCTGGTTCGAGCACAGTCTGGAACTCGACGTCATTGACAGTTCCGTGGACGGCCACCTGACCGCGCGAAGGCAGGTTCTTGCTCGCGGTCTCGGGCAACCGCACGACAGTCGATGTGTCGATCGTGGAAAGCGTGGCGTCGAAGCGAACGGCCACTCCCGCTGTGGGTTGAGTCACCGCGCTCTCTCATCTTCTTTGGCCCGTACCCGGCACCTCGCCAGCGACACCATCATCGAGTGCGTCACGGTTAAGACTCTATAAAGCCGAGCAACCACGGAAACGCAAAGCGGCCCGCTCAAGGACCTTGGCCCTCAGGCGCGGGTACTGACAGCCCTTGCGTACCCCGAGACAGAGGGCGATAGTCGTGAACATGGTGACGGGCTTTGACCGCAGGCATTCGCGCGGCGTGATAGTCACCCGGGTGCTGGTCACGGCGTGGCTGCTCGCTCTGACCGGCGTCCTGCTGGCCTACGACTACTGGGGCTGGGCGGTGGTGACGCTCGCGGGCGCGGTGGCGCACAGCATGCTGGCCTATCGCGTCTACCGGGCAAGAATGCGCTAGATACCCGCACGGGCGTGCTCTACTGGCGAGCTAGCGTTCGGTAAGCAGGCCCGGCTGGGCGGTCCCGGCGATGTACCACCACACGCCCTCGACGTCGAGCACGCAACCTCACTGGAGCAGCGAGTCTCCTTCGATGGTGGTCGGCACGTCACCGCCGGCCATCCGCCTCGCGGAGCATCGCGGTGATTTCTGGCGGGTCGGGCAGGAGCTCCCGGACCTCTTGCGCACAGCGGCAGGCGCGAGCGTTCTTGGCAGCCCACTGCAGCGCCTCCTCGCGTGACGGCACGTCGACGACACAGAAACCGCCGATGACCTCCTTGGTCTCCGGGTACGGGCCGTCGGTGACCATCCCGTCGGTGGTCACGACGCTCACCCTTTCGCTTTCCAGCCCGGCGCCGAACACGAACACGCCGGCGGTCAGGGCCTCCTGAACCACCTCGTACGAGGCTTTGGCCACTGCAGGCATGTCCTCGCCGGGGATGTGGTCCATCGCGTAGGCACCGAATGAGATCAGGTACCGAGTCATCCCATGACTCCCTTGTCCCGGCGGCCCCTCAGCCGCCTCTCACCTCTGCTACGAACGCCGCGCTCCGGATCGACACTCTGCCATAAGGGAATCTCACTGGACTCCGCCGTTCGGCCCCGCGGCCGGTGCGCTGGAAGTGGCGAGAGGCCTCTGCGATAGCAGAGGTATGCTGCCGCGATGGCCGGGATAGAGACCGCGCTGATCGTGGAAGTTCCAGCGGCTGAGCCGGTTGTCGGACGGCATCGTCTCGAACTCGATGCCAACGCCAGGCTTGGCATTCCCGCGCACGTAACCGTACTTGCGCCGTTCATGCCCAGGAGCGCTGTAGGGGCGGAGGAGCAGGCACGGCTCGAGCGAGTGTTCGCGAGCGTTGAGCCTTTCGATTTCCGCCTGGACAGAGTGCGCTGGTTCGGGACAGCAGTCCTGTGGCTTGGGCCTGAGGATCCAGCGCCCTTCGCTAACCTGACTTCCGCCGTCGTTGCCGAGTTCCCGGACTTCCCGCCGTTTGGGGGTCAGTTTGATGAGGTCGTACCTCACCTGACCATTGGCATCGACTGTCCCGCCAGCGCGATGCGCCGCGCTGAACAGCAGATACTCCAAACTCTGCCAGTTCTCGGCCGAGCAGCCTCGGTAACGCTAATCGGTGAGTTGTCCCCAAAGGGATGCTGGGGAACGCTCGCGTCCTTCCAGTTGGGGTTCAGCTCTCAGCCGCCGGCGGCTTCTCGCGGTCGATCGCCGCGAATGCCGCCGCCGTGAACAGCACGGTGAAAAGCTGCACCACCTCGTCCGGGGACGCACTGACGTCGCCATTGATCCATTCGAGCAACACCTCAACGACGCCGCCCATCAGGAAACGCGCGGTCAGTACCGGGTCGAGCCGAAGCCTGACGCCGTCCCCGGCGAGGCGCAGCGCGTTATCAGCCGTGAACTGCGCCAGCGCCTGCCGGGTCTCGTGCCGCAGCCGTTCAAGTCGCTCGCTCACTCCGACGACCTCGACGGCGATGATCTTTGCCTTGCGCCTGTCTTCCGTCACGACCGTCCACGCGGCAAGCAGGCCAGCACGCGCCTGCCCCTCGATCGTGCTCTCGCGCATGACCGCCTCGCTGGCCCTGGCGAAGATGTCGCCGACGATCCGCTGATAGACGCTGTAAAGCAGGTCCTCGCGGCTGCTGAACGACTCGTAGAAGTAGCGCGAGTTGAGCGACGCGGCGGCGCTGATCGCCCGCACCGATGTGCCGGCGTAGCCAGCGGTGCCGAACAGCTCAAGCCCCGCATCGAGCAGTCGCCGACGCCGCTCGGCTTGGCGCTCCGCCGGCGTGACCCCGCGGTACGTCCGCGCGCTTTCCACAGCAGAGTTTATCGAGCCGGGGCGGACCGTACCGTGCGGCGCACCGGCCGACGCTGATGTCGCGAACCGCCAAGGGGGAACGGGCAGCTACTAGCCAGACTGGTATGGCAGTGCTACAGTTTCGGCCAAAACTGGTGCTTGAGTGCTACACATTTGCTCACGGAGGCGGGACATGAGGCATCGGCGTCGCAGTTTCGGGAGCATCTCTGGCCTCGCCGCTGCGCTCGCGCTAATGGCTCTCGTGCTGTCACTCGGTCCTGGCACGGCAGCCGCAGCGCCACTGGCACCGCAGCGTTCCGCGTTAAGCGACCCGCTGCCGACGCTGAAGCAGATACCGTCCGGCGCTGGCATCCACGGGTACCCGTACGATGCAGTGCCGACGACCGCGGAGTTCCCCGGCGCGCCGACGATCAGCCTGGCGAGCTACGGGTACACCCAGCGCGAGTATCTGATGTCCGGCAGCACGGACATCTACCGGGAGAGCGGCATCTGGGGCCCGAACGGCCGGTGGGGTGTATCAGTCGCGCAGAGCGGCGTCCCATACACCACGCGACTGCTCGTGCGTTACCCGGCCAATCCAGCCAAGTTCAACGGGACCGTCGTGGTGGAGTGGCTGAACGACACCACCGGGGGCGACCAGGATCCCGTGTGGTCGGAGATCTACACACAGGCGCTCGCCCAGGGCTACGCCTACGTCGGCGTCACCGCGCAGACCGAGGGCATGAACGAGCTCAAGAGCTGGGACTCAGTTCGCTATGCCGCGCTCGGCGACGAGAACGACGGCCAGTCCTACGACATCTTCACTCAAGCGGCGGAGGCGGTGCGCGGCGAGAGCGCGACGCTGATCGGCGGACTGGACGTGAAAGACGTGATCGCAGCCGGAGACTCGCAGTCCGCGTTCCGCCTGCTCACTTACGTCAACGCGATCCAGCCGCTCAGCCACGCCTACAACGGCTTCCTGCTGGTCGGCCGCGCGGCCCTGACCGCGCCGATCGGCTCCGGCCTGGTCTCGCCGGCGCCGTTCCCCGCGCTCATCCGCACCGACAGCACCACGCCAGTGATCCAGATCGAGACCGAAGGCGACATCGAGGAACTCGGCTTCGCCTACGCCCGGCAGCCCGACAACAACTTCCTGCGGACCTGGGAGCTAGCCGGCGCCGCGCACATCGACCTGCACGAAGGGCTTTACGAGGCCAACACCATCGAACGGGAGAATCCGACGCTCACCGCGCCCGCGTGCGTGTTCGGGGTGGTAGCCAACGGCGCCACCCAGCCCGACAGCATGGGCGTGTACGAACTCGAGGACTCGGCGCTTGCCTCGCTGCAGAAGTGGATCACTACTGGCACCCAGCCACCGCACGGAAACGAGATCTCCACCACTCCGATCCTGAACATCGTTGAGCGCGACAGGTATGGCAATGCCCTCGGCGGGGTCCGGCAGCCGGAGATCCAGGTGCCGACCAAGACATACTCGGCCATCAACTTTGCGCAGCCGAGCGAGGAGAGCCTGTCGCCGGCCGGCCTGCTGAGCACGCTGGAAGGTATCTTCACGGCGCTGGAAACCGGCGAGATCACCAACACGACCCTCCGTGACGAGGGCCTGTGCCTGCTGGAGGGCTACTACAAGCCGTTCAGCACCGCCACCCTGGACAAGCTCTACCCGACGCACGCGGACTATGTGACCAAGTACAAGGCGGCGGCGGCCGCGGACCTGGCCGACGGCTTCCTCACGCAGGCCGACTACAACTCGTCTGTGGCCGCGGCGGAGGCCTCGTCCGTCCCCTGAGGCGAGCTAGCGCATCCGAATGACATTCCCGGTGATCATCGACGCCTCCGGAGCGCAGAGCAGCACGATCACTCCCGCCACATCGCCGGGCTGAGCGATATGGATGTGATCATCACTGTGGCTTACGAACTCCCGGACTACGTCGGTGACCCATCCCGTGTCGGTGACCGGTGGGTAAACCATGTTTGCTGTGACGCCGAGGCTCCCTAGCTCAACTGACGCCGCCATCGTGTAATTCTCCAGGGCGGCCTTCGCGGCGCCGTAGCTGAGCTCTCCTGGGAACCCCATGGGTCCGCCGGAGGTCAGCCCGATGATGCGTCCCCAAGTGGCCTGGCGCTCACCATGACGCCTGGCGAACTCGGCGATCATCAGGGCGCCGGCGCGGGCATCGACCCCGAAGGTCTTGTCGAAGATGTCGGCAGTGAGTGTGTCCGGGGTGATCTCTTGCCGGGTCCCACGGCGACTAGCAAACGAGTCGTGAGCGCAGTGGCCAGTTGCGTTGTTGATCAGGATGTCCACGGGGCCGAAGTTGTCTTCCGCTTCATCAAACAGACGGGGAACGACTGTGACATCCAGCAGGTCAGCCTCCACGGCCCGCGCTTGCCCGCCCGCCCTAATGATGCTGGCGGCCACGTCCGCACCGTCGAGACGCCGACCGGCTCGGTACCGCTCCGGGTACTGGCAGGAGGCCTCGGTTCTCAGGTACGTGATGAGCACAGCGGCGCCGTGGTGAGCGAGCAATCGCGCCGCGGCTGCGCCGATGCCGTGATTAGCCCCTGACACAAGAGCTACGTGTCCGGTCAGGTCGGGTTGGGCAGGCATGGATCCGGTTCCTTTCTCGGTCGAGCTGTTTCGAGGAGGATCAGCTATTTGCCTGCCATGACCGCGCAGACTGTCACCCGTAAGCGCTGGCGTCAACCCTTTTTGTGCCGGCCGCAGGAACTCAAATCAGATGACTTGCGGATAACGATGTGACAGCGGTCCGACAGCCAAGTTGGCTCGGGTCCGCGGGCGTGACGGCGGGGGCTCGGGTCCGCGGGCGCTGACACTCTGGCTGGACGGCTTGACGAGCGGTGGTGGAGCAGGCATGAGGGTCCGGGCGGATACTCCGTTGCGAGCGGACGACGCGGCGATCATCGAGGCGTCGCGCTCACAGCCTGAGGAGTTTGCCGTGCTGTTCGACCGCCATGCTCCGCTGATCCACCGCTACATCGCTCGCCGCGTCGGTATTCAGAGTGCGGAGGACCTGGTCGCCGAGACCTTCCTGGCAGCGTTCCGCCGGCGGATCCGGTACGAGACGTCGCAGCGCGATGCGAGGCCGTGGCTGTACGGAATCGCGACGCATCTGATCAGCCAGTACCGCCGGGAGGAATCGCGTCAGCTCCGAGTCCGCCTCGCGGTGAGCGTTGACCTGGCCGAGCCCGGTCACAGCGACCGAGTCGCGGGCGACCTGACGGCCAGCGCGGTGCGCGGCGTTCTCGCGGCAGCGCTGGCGGAGCTTCCTGAACGGGAACGCGACGTGCTTGTCCTGATCGCCTGGGAACAGCTCAGCTACGACGAAGTGGCGACAGCACTGCGCATTCCCGTCGGAACCGTAAGGTCACGCCTCAGCCGGGCACGCGCGCGAGTCCGCGAAGCTCTCGCGCGCACCGAACACGCCGCAACATTCAAGGAGATCCTGCGCAATGAATGACCTCGATCTGATCGCCACGCTGGCGCCGGACACGCCTCTCGCGATTGCCGAGGACCTAGCCCGGGCCCGCGACCAGCTCATGGACGCTGCGGCGGCAGAAGGCGGAGCCGTACCGGGAAGGCCGGGCGCCGGCGGGCACGTGCGTCCGCGGCGGCTAGCATTCGCTGGCTTGGCCGTCTCCGCGGCCGCGGCAGGAGTCGCCATCGCCTTGACGCTGAGCTCAGGACTGCCTGCCCGCCCGTCGGTGACGAACGATTCGCATCCGTCGGTCGGGCGCTCAGCCGGCCGGACCAGCGCAGGCACGACTCATGCTGCGCTGCCCGCCACGTTGACCGCGGCCGAGTTCCTGCGGCAGGGAGCTGCGGCCCTGCGAGATCAGGTAGCCGTCTTGCCTCGCCCTGATCAGTACATCTATGCCGAGACCGAGGGACTGCACGGCTCGTCGAAGTACCAGATCTGGCAGTCGGCAGACGGTAGTCGGCCTGGGCTGGTCAAGCCCGCGGGCATTATCGCGGCCCCGCTGCCCGTCTGCACGGTCGCGCACGCCGAGTCGGGCAGGTGCAGCCTGGCGGCCGGTTACCTGCCGCAGATGCCGACCAGCCGCATCGCGCTGTTCACGTTCCTGGTGAAGATCGGCTATGCCACGCCGGGTCCTAGTCCGAAGGCCATCCCGAACTGGGCGACGAACGACCTCGGCAAAGACGTCGCCAGCCTGCTCCAGGACGAGTACCTCAGTCCAGCCCAGCAAGCCAGCCTGTTCGAGCTGATGGCGCACGCGAACGGCATCAGGCTCTTCAGACACGCCGTCGACGCGCTCGGGCGCTCTGGTGTCGGCGTTGCCTGGCGCTACGAAGGAACGACGTACGAACTCGTCTTTGACGCCAGAACGTATGCGTACCTGGGATTCGGCACGGTCTCGCACGGCCGAAGCCAGCCGCAGGAGGCTCTGGTCATGAAGAAGATCGTCGACAAGCTGCCGCACTTCCCGGCACCGCCGAAGCCATCAACCGGCATGGCCAAGTGCAAGAAGTTGCCGCGACTGACGGTGGCCGAGTGCCGAGGTCTGATCGCCAAGCAGGGCGGAACAGCGGCTACTAACGGCCACTGAGGCAGGCGCTCACGCCAGGCCCGGCCACAGACCATGGTCGGTGCAGAAACGCTCGACCTCAGCCAGTTCGACGTCGGCGTCTTCCGCCTTCGCTACGGCCGCGCCAGCGACCCACCAGTCGGCGCCGGGCAGCCCGGCGGACAGATAGGCACGCGTTCCGGGCTGTCGGTGCTGGGTGCGACGGGAATGCGCAAGAACTTCGCCATGCGCAGGCTCCCATAGCCGCACAAGGCCTGACTCTTCGCCGAGGACGACGGCGTCGTACCAGCGCCAGACCGCCGCCTGAGCGCCGTCCGCCGCGGTCGCGACAGCTACAAGGTGACCCGGTGAGACCCTCTTTATCCGTGGCGACGGGAAGGCTGTCGCGTACCCAACCGATGAAAGCTGGCCCGCCCGGAGAATCTGACACGCATCCTCCTCGACGTGCAGGACGATCCCGCAACTCAGCAATGCGGGACTGAGGTTTTGATCTATCGAGGCAGTCATCCGCCGAGTGTCTCCCGTTGCGGCGCAGGCCAGCAAAACGTTTATGTCTGCCTGCGCCTCGGCTCGCGTCCGCAACGCCGTCATCAGCAGGTGAGGGCCGCGCAATTGCACGCGCGGCCCTGGTTCGCCTGACTAGTCGTGCAGATCAGCGAAGGAAGCCCGAGATCCGTTCGCGCAGCGACGCCGGGTCAAGTCCATGCGCGATCGCATGCTCGGCCGGGGTCCCGTAGCGGCGCAGCTCGGCGCGACCGACGCCAAGGCCGAGCACACGGTGCGCCATGTCGAGCAGCGCCTCGTCGACCTCGCGGTTCGATGTCCCGGCGAGGTACGGCTCAACCAGCACGACGGCTGCGCTGCCTGTCGCCCGGACCGCCGCACGCAGCCCGCGAGCGTCGAACGGCCGTACGGTCACCGCGTACAGCACCGTTAGGTCCAGGTCTGCCACCGCGTCGAGCACCGGCTGCAGCATCGGCCCGACGGCGATCACGGTTCCGCGACGCCCTAGGCGGAGAGTTTGGAATTGGCCAGGGACGACGGCCTGCGGTGCCTCGTTCGTCTCGCCCGACAGCCGCAGGTAGATCCGGTCGTCGCGAGCGGCAGCGTTGCGCAGCAACTGCTCAGCCTCGTCCGGATGGCCGGGCACGTGGATGGTCCAGCCGTCGAGCGTGTCGAGCAGGGCGACGTCGCCAGGAGCCTGATGGGTCCGGCCCTCGGTGGACATGTCGTACGAGCCCCCGGCACTAACCAGGACTGCGCCTACATCCTGATGGCCGATGTCGAGCTTGACTTGCTCGAATGGCCGCTCGACGAGGAACGAGGGAAACGTGTGTGCGATCGGCCGCAGACCGGCCAGCGCAAGGCCGCCAGTGACGCCGATGAGCAGCTGCTCGCGGATTCCTACGTTGATCACGCGGTCCGGGTGGCGTGCGGCGGCAGGGGTGAACTGCTCCGCTGTGATGTCGGCGAAGACTACGGCGATCCGCGGATCGCTGTCCAGGAGCTCGGTGGCAACCGTTACGAAGCGCTCACGCATAGTGTCCATTGCTCTCTCCCAGTGCTTACTCAGCGGGCCGAACCCGGCTGGGGCGAACGTTGGTTCCCGGCCGGGTGACTACCGAATCCTTGGATTCGACGACCGCCACGACGGCATGCGGGCGTCCTTCGTGCGGCGCGGTGAATGCAGCTTCGAGCGCATCGTGGTCGCGGCCGTCGACGATCACGGTCGACCAGCCCTCACGCTGGAACCTCGTGCCGATGCCGCCTGACCAGCCGTGGGTCGCCGAAGCATTGTCGATGACCACCGCGTGCAGATTGTCCAGGCCGATGGCGCCGGCGAATGCAATGGCTTCGTGGTTGGAACCCTCGTCAAGCTCGGCATCGCCCACCAGGGTGAACACCCGCGGCTCGAGCCGGCCCCGCGCCCGCAGCCCGAGCGCGACGCCGACTGCCAGGCCAAGACCATGGCCAAGCGAGCCGCTGCCGATCTCCACACCGGGGATCAGAGTCCGGTCGGGGTGATGGCCGAGCGGCGAGTCGAATCCAGCGAAACCGGGCAGCAGGCCGGGATCGATGAAGCCCTTGGCCGCTAGCACCGCGTAGTAAGCCACCGGGCCGTGACCCTTGGACAGCAGGAACCTGTCCCGGTCGGCTGCGTCCGGATGGCGAGGATCGACCTGCAGGACGCGGTCGTACAGGACCCACAGCACATCCAGGGTGGACGTGGCGGCCGGGCCGTGCTTCTCGTCGCCGGTCATCAGGGCCATCAGCGCCTCGAGATCGGCGTAGCCGTACTGGCTAAGCTGCGATGTCGTCATGCTCAGAATGCTGCAACTTAAAGTTCCCTTTAAGTCAAGCGCTATCATCTGCCAATGGCCAAGCTTGCGGACCGGGTCACGATCGGCGAGTTCGCCCGGCGCGCCGGGGTCGCCGCATCGGCACTGCGGTATTACGAGGAACAGGGGCTGATCTCGTCGGAGCGGAGCGCAGGCGGGCAGCGCCGGTACGCCCGCGTGATGCTGCGCCGGGTCGCGTTCATCCGCGCAGCTCAGACCGTCGGGCTGAGCCTCGCCGAAGTGCGCACGGCGCTGGCCAAGCTGCCCGATGAGCGGACGCCGAACAAGGCCGACTGGAACAAGGTGTCCGCCACCTGGATCCGCCGCATCGACGACCGGATCGCCGAACTTGAACAGCTGCGCGCGACCCTGAACAGCTGTGTCGGCTGCGGCTGCCTGTCGCTGCGCACCTGCCGGCTCTACAACCCCGAAGACACCGCAGCCACCCGCGGAGCCGGCGCCCGCTGGCTGCTCGGCGACACCCCTCCGGCGGGATGACGTATCGTCAGGGTCCCTGCTGGCACGGTCTCCCGGCTCATCTGGTCATGGATGATGGAACCGAACTGGCCTGTCAGCACGACAGGGGGTGTATGGGAGCACGTGAGGGGCTTCGGGCATGAGGCCTGGGGTCGAGGAACGTGACGACACCGCCTTGCTGCGAGCCGTGGCGAGCGGTGATGAGCGCGCCCTTGCCGCTCTGTACGACCGGCACGCTGGCTGGCTGACGGTTCGGATGACCCGGCGATGCGCTATGCCGGATGTGGTCGACCATGCGATCCAGGACACCTTCCTCGCCCTGTGGCGGGAGGCGGGCTCCTACCGCGGC
>Ga0335075_10010016_pt1 | contig 14396 bp, 15 predicted proteins | sample Lox_Sample_24_FD_206723 | JGI IMG/M metagenome (GOLD analysis project Ga0335075, IMG submission 206723) | Soil microbial communities from Loxahatchee National Wildlife Refuge, Florida, United States - Lox_Sample_2.4 | ecosystem: Environmental > Terrestrial > Soil > Wetlands | place: USA...
GCGTTCGAGCGCATCTACCGCGACCTGCACGCCCGGCGCCACACCCACCCCGGCGATCCGCAGCTCGCGCGGCGCCTCAGCCGCCGACCCCTCATAGACGTCGACCTGCACATGCACACCGATCACTCCCACGACTGCGCCACGCCGGTGGAGGTGCTGCTGGCCAGCGCCCGCGAGCAGGGGCTCGGCGCGATCGCGGTGACCGACCACAACGAGATCTCGGGCGCGCTGGAGGCGCGGGCCCAGGCCGCCGCCGCCGGCGTCAAGGTGATCGTCGCCGAGGAGGTCAAGACCGCCGGCGAAGGCGAGGTCATCGGCCTGTTCATCGAGGAGAAGATCCCGCGCGGGCTGAGCCTCGCCGACACCGTCGCCGAGATCAAGCGCCAGGGCGGGCTCGTGTACGTGCCGCACCCGTTCGACCGCATGCACGCCGTGCCCGACTACGAGCACCTGCTCGAGATCCTCCACGACGTCGACGCCATCGAGGTCTTCAACCCGCGCGTCGCCATCAGCGCCTTCAACGACGAGGCCGTGCGCTTCGCCGCCAAGTACCGCATCCCCGCCGGCGCCGGCTCGGACTCGCACGTGCCACAGGGGCTCGGCTCGGTGCGCGTGCGCATGCGCGACTTCGACGGGCCCGCCGAGTTCATGCAGTCCCTGCGCCACGCCGAGATCCTCACGCGCCCCTCCTCGCTGCTGTACGTGCAGGCGCTCAAGTTCCTGCAAACGCGCGCCACGCCGCGCTCCGCCCGCCGTGCCAGCCGCGCCAGGCGCCTGCGCCGCGTGCGCGCCGCCCACCACGGTCGCGCGCGCGCCCGCCCCGGCCGCTAGCAGGCGGCGCCCGCGCAACTACTGATGCACCGTCAAGGACAAGCCGGCGGGCCGTCAAATCCCTCGGGGGCGATGCCGGTCACCGACGACGAGATCCGCGAGAAGTACCTCGAGCGCGCAATCCGCGAGCTCAACACCTTCACGCGCGAGCTGCAGGCCTGCCCGCACTGCCCCCGCGGCAACCTCATGCCGGTGCTCGGCTCCGGCCACCCGCAGGCCGACGTCATGATGCTCAAGTACGCCGCGCTGCCCTCCGAGGTCGAGGAGGGCGTCGCCTTCTACGGGCGCGCCGGCAGCGCCTTGATGAAGTCGCTCAAGCGCCTGCAGATCGATCCGCTCGCCGTGTACGGCACGCTGTGCGTCAAGTGCCCGCTCAGCGACGCCTCGCTCGCCGACCCCGCCTGCGTCGCGCGCGTCGTCGAGGAGATCGCCATCGTGCAGCCCAAGATCATCGTCGTGATGGGCGCCGACGCGCTCGCCGCGCTCGCCGACATGCCGATCCCGCTCGCCCGCCCGCTGCGCCAGAGCCTCGGCGAGGTCCAGCAGCTCACGCCGATGATCGACGCGCTCTACGTGCCCAGCATCGACGACTCGCTCGACGAGCAGGACGCCAAGCGCGCCTTCTGGGCCGCCTTCCGCGCGCTCGGCGACTGGTACGCCGCGCAACCGCCCTATTGAAACGCCGCAAAGGCGCGCGCGGCCTATAGTCCCGTGCGTGCACGCACGGGGCGGAGCACTGGCGAGGAGACTCGGCGCGGCGCTGCTCGTGGCGTGCTTGGCGTGCGCGCTCCTGCCCTGCGCAGCCGGTGCGGTGAGCTCCGCGCAGGCGATCGCGTGGCTGAACGCGCAACGCGAAGCCAACGGCATACCCGCAGGGATAACCGACAACCCCGAATGGGACGCGGGCTGCCAGGCGCACATGCGGTGGTGGGCGGAGAACCCGAACGCCAGCAACCCGCACATCGAGACCCCTGGGACGCCCGGCTACACGACCGCCGGCGCCTTTGCCGGCGCGAACGCCGTGCTCGCCCAGGGCTCGGAATGGGCGGTTAGCACGCAGTACCCGTGGCACGCCGCCAACCCGTGGGAGCACGCGCCCATCCACCTGATGCAGCTGCTGGGCGCTGAACTGTCGGTGACCGGCTTCGCACCCACGTGCATGATCACGTGGGCCGGCTATCAGCGCACCCCGCCGGCCACGCCGCAGCTTCTCGCCTACCCCGGCAACGGCACCAGCTTCATCTACGCCTCCGAGCGCGCGGAAGAGTGGCCGTTCACCCCCGCCGCCTTCGTGGGCCTCCAGCAGGGAGGGCTGACGGGTCCATACCTGTACGTGCTCGGCTGGGGCACGGGCAGGGGACGCATCACCGCCGCCTCGCTCAACGGCCCAGGGGGACCCGTCGAAGTTCGCACCGTCGACGACTACACCACCGGCTCGCTGGGCGAACTAGGCAGCTATCTCCCGCCCGGCGGCATCGTGATCCCGGTGAAGCCACTCGCGCCCAGCACCACGTACACGGCGAGCGTCACCTTCGCCCCGACTCCGACCGAGATCGAAGCGCCACCCGTGCAGATCGCGCTGCCGGAAGGCGGCACCGCGACGATCCCCGGCGGCGTCGAAGTCGAGTCGGGTCCGGGCACGAACGTCAGCCCCGGCGAGTCCCGCACGGCGCCGACGCCACTGTCCCTCAGCTGGACCTTCACCACCGCAAGGGCGAGCGACGCGCTCAGCCTGTGGCCCGCGACGATCTCGCCCGGCGGGCGCGTTGTGCTCTACGTCGAGAGCGCCGCCCCCAACGTGAGCGTGCGCGTACAGCGCCCGCACGGCCGCGGCGAGACGGTGCGTGCGCATCGGCGCCGCGGTCGGCTGTATGCGGCGCGCGCCGTACTCGGGCGGGGACGCTGGCGCGTGTGCGCGGCCAGCGGCGTCGCGAGCACGCGCTACGCGCCCGCGCGCACGTGCATCTCGCTGAGGATCGGCTGAGCTGCACACGCGGCGGCCGGCCTCGCGCCGCGCCGGGAGGGACGCCAGGAGCGCCTACATCGTGAGGACGATCTTGCCGAGCTTGCCGCCCGTGGCGAAGCGCTCGTAGGCCTCGGCCGCCCGCTCCAGCGGGAAGGCGTCCGCCACCGGCACGCGCAGGCGGCCCGCGTCGAACAGCGCCAGCACCTCGTGTTCGAGGCGCCTGGCCACCAGCGCTTTCTCCTCCGGCGAGCGTGAGCGCAGCGTCGAGCCGTGGACGCGCGCGCGCTTGCCCATCAGCGCCAGCAGGTTGACCTCGGCCTTGGCGCCGGCGGAGACGCCGATCACCGTGATGCGCCCGCCGGTGGCCAGGGCGCCCAGGTTCTCCGGCATGTTGGGCGCGCCCACCAGCTCCAGGATCACGTCGAAGGGCCCGCGCTCCGCGAAGCCCTCCGGTGCGATCGCGCTCGCGCCCAGCTCCTGCACCGCCGCCCGGTGCTCCGCGTTTCGCACCGTCGCCGTCACGCGCGCGCCCGCCGCGTAGCCCAGCTGGATCGCCGCCGTGCCCACGCCGCCCGCGCCGCCGTGCACCAGCAGGTGCTCGCCCATGCCCAGTTCGCCCTGCGTGAACAGCGCGTCGTGCGCGGTCGCGAACACCTCCGGCAGCCCCCCCGCCTGCACCCAGTCCAGCGGCTGCGGCACCGGCATCAGCTGGCGCTCGTGCACCACGCACAGCTCCGCCTGGGCGCCGCCGCCCACGATCGCCATCACGCGCGCGCCCAGCTCGAAGCGCCGCGCGCCCGCGCCCAGCGCCGCCACCTCGCCCGCCAGCTCCATGCCGGGGATGTCCTGCGGCGAGCCCTCCGGCGCCGGGTACAGGCCGCGCCGCTGCATCATGTCCGCGCCGTTCAGGCCCGCAGCGGGTCCGGGTGCTCCTCGATCACTATCTCGCCGTCGCGGATCGTCGCTGCGCGCATCGGTTGCAGCCTACCCGCAGCGCCATGCGAGCCTACCCGCAGCGCCATGCGCTCGGCCGGGCACGCCGGCGGCGTGCGGTGCAGATGCGCCGGCCCTATGCCCGCTCGAGCAGCGCCACGCACTCGATGTGGTGCGTCTGCGGGAACATGTCCACCGGGCGCACCTTGCGCAGCCGCCAGCCTGCCTGCGCCAGTTCGGCCGCGTTCGGCGCGAGCGTGGTGGGGTTGCACGACACGTACACGATGCGCCTGGGGCAGGCGTCGACGATGCGGTGCACCACCTTCTTGGACAGGCCCGCGCGGGGCGGGTCCACCACCACCACGTCGGGGCGCCCGGCGCGCTCCAGCAGCTCCGGCAGCGCCAGGCGCGTGTCGCCCGCGAAGAAGCGCGCGCCCGTCACCCCGTTGCGCGCCGCCGCCGCGATCGCGTCCGCCACCGCCTGCTCGGAGAGCTCGATCCCCCACAGCTCGCCCGCGCGCGGAGCCAGCGTAAGCGCGATCGTGCCGATCCCGCTGTAGAGGTCGTACACGCGCTCCCAGCCCTCCAGCGCCGCGAACTCGCCGGCCACGCCGTACAGCGCCTCCGCCATCTCCGTGTTGGTCTGGAAGAACGCCTCGGCGGAGATCGCCAGCTCGAGCCCGCCCAGGCGCTCCGGCAGCTCCGCCTCGCCCCACACCAGCTCCGTCTCCCCCCCCGCCGTCGTCTCCGCCAGGCTGCGCGAGCGCGTCCACAGCACGCCGCAGAGCGCCTCGCCGAGGCCGTCCGCGAGCGCCGCCGCGAGCGCGCCGGCCTCCAGCTCGCCGTCGGTGCTCACCACGCGCACCTGCACCCTGCCCGTGCGCCTGCCCTCGCGCACCACCAGGTTGCGCAGGCGCGCGCGCCCGTCCGGCGCCGGCCCCGTGCGCTCGTGCTCGTGCGCCGGCGCGCGCGCGCCGCCCGAACGCTCCCACGCGTCCAGTCCCTGTGCCCGGCACCAGCGCAGCGCCAGCTCGCGCGCGCGGTTGCCCAGCTCGGAGGCCAGCAGGCAGTCCTCCACCTGCTCCACGCCCCTGGCGCCAGCCGAGGCGTGAAAGCCGCAGACCAGCTCGCTCGCGCTGCCGGGGCCCCCGCCGAAGGAGTACTCGAGCTTGTTGCGGTAGCGCCAGCGTGCGAGCGCCGGAACGATCTCCTGCAGCTCATAGCCCTCCAGGCCTCCCAGCCGGCGCAGCGCCTCGTCCACCTGCGCGCGCTTGATCTCGAGCTGGCGCTCGTAGGGGATCACCTGCCACGGCACGCCGGGGTGGGCCGCCACCGGCGCGATGCGCTCGGGGCTCGGCTCGAGGATCTCCAGCGTGCGCGCGTGCGCGTAGCTGCGCTTGCGCTTGTGCACCACCGCGCGCACGCGGTCGCCGGGGATCGCGCCGGCCACGAACACCACGTAGCCGCCCTCGCCGAGGCGCGCCACGCCCTCGCCGCCGAACGCCAGCGAGTCGATCCGCAGCTCGAGCTCCTCGCCGCGCTGCGGCCGCGGCGGCGCGGCGGGGTCGCCCGGCGGGCCGGTGGAGACCTCGGCGCTCGGCGGCGCCGCGGGGGCCTCGGCGCCCGCCTGCGAGGCGCGAGCGGGCGCGATGGGCGCCGAGTCGCTCATCGCTGCTGCTCGAGCAGCAGCTCCAGCAGCGCCTTCTGCGCGTGCCTGCGGTTCTCCGCCTGCTCCCAGATGCGCTGGCGCTCGCCGTAGAGCACCTGCGCGGAGATCTCCTCGCCCGGGTGCGCCGGCAGGTCGTGCATCGCGAACGCGCCCGGCGCGGCGGCGTCCAGCAGCGCGTCGTCGAGGTGGTATGCCGCAAGCGCCTCGCGGCGCTGCCCGGCGGTGTCCTCGTCGCCCATGCTCACCCACACGTCCGTGTACACCGCCTGCGCGCCGCGCACCGCCTCGTGGGGGTCGCGGTGGCGGCTCAGCGTGCCCTTCGCGCCGTCCGCCAGCGCCATGTCATGCTCGAGCTCGTAGCCGGCGGGAGAGGCGAGCGCCACGTCCACCCCCGCGAGCGTCCCCAGCAGCGCCAGCGAGCGCGCCACGTTGTTGGCGTCGCCCACGTACGCCAGCCGCAGGCCCTCCAGCGTGCCGCACGCCTCGCGCAGCGTCAGCAGGTCGGCCAGCGCCTGGCAGGGGTGGTGGCGCGCGCTCAGCATGTTCACGATCGGCACCGAGCTGTACGCCGCCAGCTCCTCCAGGATCGCGTCGGCGCCGGTGCGCAGGCCGATCGCCGCCACGTGGCGCGAGAGCACCAGCGCGGTGTCGCGCGGAGCCTCGCCGCGCGAGAGCTGCAGCTCGTCCGAGCGCAGCACCAGCGCGTGGCCGCCCAGCTCCTCGATGCCCACGTCGAAGGACACGCGCGTGCGCGTCGACGGCTTCTCGAAGATCAGCGCCACGCTGCGGCCCGCCAGCGCCCGCGAGGACAGCGGCTCGCGCTTGAGCTCGAGCGCGCGGTCCAGCAGCGCGCCCAGCTCCGCCGCGCTCAGCTCAGCGCCGGTGAGGAAGTGACGCGGTGGCATGGAATCGGCGGCGGTGGCATGGAATCGGCCAGTGTAGGGGGTGGCGGGGGATCTGCCCGCTCGGAGCGCCGCCGGGCGAGTCGCATACGCCCGCTGACGGCGGCGGCCAGTTGTGGGATCGTCCACTGCACCAAACTCTTCCGAGAAAGGATCGAGCGCCGTATGAACAGGGTCATCGCAGGCGCGCTCGCGTGCTGCACGCTGGGGCTGCTCGCCGCGTGCGGATCTTCGGGGTCCTCGTCGGGGTCCTCCACGAGCTCGCACACGAAGGCCGGTCAGAGCGCCGCCGCCACGCAGACGCAGCGCAAGGCCGGCACGCAGAGCTCGCCCGCCGCCTCGCTGAAAGTGGACACCAGCCCGAAGTTCGCCTCGCCCTCGCCCTCGGCGCCGGTCGAGAGCGGGGTGGTGCAGGTCGCCTACCGCAACATCGCGATCGACCCCGACACCCTCAGGGTCAAGGTCGGCAGCACCGTCAGGTGGACCAACTACGACTCCACGCAGGCCAACGTCACCAGCGTGAACGGGCCGCAGCGGTTCAAGTCGAAGGACTTCGGCGAAGGCGGCACGTTCGAGGTGAAGCTCACCAAGCCCGGGATCGTGCACTACGAGTGCACGCTCTACCCCGTCACCATGAACGGCACGATCGAAGTGGTCGGCTGACGGCCCGAGGGCGGGCCGCTCGGCGCGAAGGGGCGGGCCGCCCGGCGCGAAGGGGTGGGCCGGCCCGCGGCGAGGGCGGGGTCAGTCGACGTGCGCGATCGCGCCGCCGAACTCCGCCACGCCCTGCTCGGGCGTGGACGCGCGCGCATAGTGGCGTCGCGGGATCCTGCCCGCGCCGCGCGCCAGGCGCCCCGCCCGCACCGCCGCGCGCATCGCGCGCGCCATCGCCACCGGGTCCTGCGCGCGCGACACAGCCGAGGCCGCCATCACGGCGTCGCAGCCGAGCTCCATCGCCAGCGCCGCGTCGGAGGCCGTGCCGATGCCCGCGTCCAGCACCACCGGCACGTCCACCGCCTCGCGTATCAACGCGATGTTGTAGGGGTTGCGGATGCCCATGCCGCTGCCGATGGGCGAGCCGAGCGGCATCACCGCCGCGCAGCCGAGGTCGGCCAGCCGCCGCGCCAGCACCGGGTCGTCGGTGGTGTACGGCAGCACCACGAAGCCCTCGTCCACCAGCTGCTCCGCCGCTCGCAGCAGCTCGGGCGCGTCCGGCATCAGCGTGTCCTCGTCGCCGATCACCTCGAGCTTCACCCAGTCGGTGGCGAACGCCTCACGCGCCATGCGCGCCGTGATCACCGCGTCGCGTGCGGTGTAGCAGCCCGCCGTGTTGGGCAGCACCTCCACGCCCGCGCCGGCCAGCACGTCGAGCAGCGAGCCGCGTGCGCTGGCGGGGTCCACGCGTCGCAGCGCCACCGTGACCAGCTCGCTGCCGCTCGCCGCGATCGCCTCCGCCAGCAGCTCCAGCGAAGGGAAGCCGCCGGTGCCGAGCAGCAGGCGCGAGCGCATGCTGCGCCCCGCGATCCGCAGCACCTCACCCTCGTCCTCGCAGGCCCCGCGCGGCGGACTCAGCGGATCGCCCATGCGCCGGTCATCCTCCCTGCATCGCCGTCAGCACCTCCACGCGGGCGTCCTCCGCCACCGTGCGGCTGTCCCAGCTCGCACGCGGCACCACCTCGCCGTCGACCGCAACCGCCACCCCCCGCGCGCGCGGCGAGACACCGAGCCGCGCCAGCACCGCGGCGACCGTCTCGCCGGCCGCCACCTCGGCGGGCTGTCCGTTGAGCACGATCACGCCGCCGCCCCGAGCGCCGCTCCCCGAAAGCGGGCCGGCGCGCACAGCGACAGCGCCGGGTCGGCCGTGCGCCCGTGCAGCAGCTCCACCACCAGCGCGGCGGTCAGCGGCGCCAGCAGGATGCCGTTGCGGTAGTGGCCGGCCGCCCACAGCAACCCGCGCGCGCCGGCCGCGCCGATGCACGGCACGTTGTCCGGGGTGCCGGGACGCAGGCCCACGCACAGCTCCTCCACCTGCAGCTCGTCGAGACCCGGCACCAGCTCGTGCGCGTCGCGCAGCAGCTCGTACACCGGCCCCACGGTCGCCGCGGTGTCGAAGCCGCGCTCCTCCACGCTCGCTCCCAGCACGTAGGCGCCGTCCGCTCGCGGCACCAGGTAGCCGCCGCGGAAGCGCAGCACGCGGCCCACCAGGCCCGCCCCGCCGGCGTCGCGCAGCCTCACCGTCTGCCCCTTCACGGGCCGCACCGGCGCGCTCCAGCCGTGCGGCAGACCGGCGATCCGCTCGCTCCACGCGCCGGTCGCCAGCACCACCCGCGCCGCCTCGCAACGCTCTCCGTCCTCGAGCTCCACGCCCTCCACGCGCTCGCCCGCCCCGTCCAGGAGCACCCGCGCCACCGGCGTGCGCTCGCGCAGCTCCACGCCCGCCGCCGCGCAGGCGCGCACGAGCGCCGCGAGCACAGCGCGGGGGTCGAGCGCGTGGTCGTCGGGCGCCTCCAGCGCGAGCCGCACGCCCGGCGCGAGCGCCGGCTCGAGCTCGCGCACCCGGCTCGCCAGCAGGCGCCGCACCCGCAGCCCGAGCGACTCGCGGAACTCCAGCTGGCGCTCCAGCTCGCCCGCGTCGTCGTCGTCGCGCGCCAGCAGCAGCGTTCCGGAGCGCACCATGCCCAGGCGCAGCTGCGAGGCGGCCTCGAGCTCGGCCGCGAACGAAGGCCACATCCGCGCGGAGCGCAGGCCCAGCTCGAGCGCGCGCCGGCCCGCCTCGCCGAACTCCACCTCGGCCACCGGCGCCAGCATGCCCGCCGCCACGCGCGAGGCGCCCGCGCCCGCGCGATCGCGCTCGAACACCGTTACCGACATCCCCGCGCTGCGCGCGCGCCACGCCACCGCCAGCCCGATCACGCCGGCGCCCACGACCACCAGGTCCACGCGCTGAGTCCCGCTCACAGCCTTTGATGCTAGTCCGCGCCGCGCCGCGCGCAGCGCCGGGGCTCGCCCTTCCCGGGCCGGGCGGCGCCGGTCCTGGCACACTGAACGGCTCGATGCCAGCCCCGCACCCAGACGGCGCCGCGCGCCGCGCTCGCCTGCAGCACGCGCGGCTGTACCTGGTGTGCGGCGCCGAACCCGGGCGCCGGGAGCTGCCGACGCTGCTGCGAGCGGCCGTCGCCGGCGGCGTCGACGTGGTGCAGCTGCGCGAGAAGCATCTGCACGACGAAGAGCTCGTGTCGATCGCCGCCGCCGCGCAGGAGCTGTGTCACAGCCTCGGCGCGCTGCTGATCGTCAACGATCGCCCGTGGGTGGCGCGCGAAGCGGGCGCCGACGGCGTGCACGTGGGCCAGGACGACATCCCCCCGGCCGACGTGCGCGCGCTCGTGGGGCCCCACATGCTGGTCGGGCTGTCAACCCACTCGCCCGCCGAGATCGACGCCGTCGAGGAGGGCGTGGTCGACTACATCGGCGTCGGCCCCGTGCACCAGACGCCCACCAAGCCCGGCCGGCCCGCGGTCGGGCTGGAGCTCGTCCGCTACGCCGCCGCCAACGCGCGCGTGCCCTTCTTCGCGATCGGCGGGCTGCACGCCGGCAACCTCGGCGAGGTGCTCGGGGCGGGCGCCACGCGCGCCTGCGTGCTGCGCGCGATCGCCGACGCCGAGGACGCCGAGCAGGCCGCGCGCCGGCTGCGCGAGCGACTCGCCGCGTGAGCGCGCAGCCGGACGGCAGCGAGCGCGACGAGCGCGCGCGCGCGGCGCTGCGGCCGCTCGGCCCCGGCGAGCGGCCGCCTGCCCTGCTCGTCGCCGCCTGCGTCAGCGCACTGCTCGCCGTCGCGGTGCTCGCCGGCGGCTTCACCGTCCACGACCTCTCCCGGCACGGCGGCTCCAAGCCCGGCGCGATCTTCCTGGCGGTGGTGCTCGCCGTCCTCGCCCTCGGCATGTACCGGCGCCGCTACCTCGCGGTGCTCGGCTTCGAGGCCTTGCTCGCCTTCCAGTTGATCGCCACCTCGCTCGGCCTGCTGGTCGCCGCCACGGTCGAGGCCGCCGCGCTGTGCCTGCTCGCGATCTGCCTCGGCGGGTGGCTGTTCTGGAAGCTGGTGCGCGTGATGGGACGCATCCAGGCCGGCGAACGGCAGGACCTTCGATAGGCTGGCGCCGGGATGGCCGAGAGCTCCTACGACACGATCGTGATCGGCTCGGGGCCGGGCGGCTACGTGGCAGCCATCCGCGCCGCCCAGCTCGGGCAGAGGACGGCGGTGGTCGAGCGCGACCAGCTCGGCGGGCGCTGCCTCAACTACGCCTGCATCCCCGCCAAGGCAGTGCTCCGCTCCGCCGACCTGCTGTCCGAGATCCGCGAGGCGCAGGAGTTCGGGCTGAAGGTCGCAGGCGTCGAGGTCGACTACGCCGGCATCCAGGCCAGGCGCGCCAAGGTGGTCTCCACGCTCACCTCCGGCGTGGGCGGCCTGTTCAAGAAAGGTGGCATCGACGTGATCGTCGGCGACGGCAAGCTCACCGCCGACGGCGACGTGCACGTGGACGTGTTCGACAGCGAGCCCCACGCGATCGGCGCCGCCAGCGTGATCCTCGCCACCGGCTCGATCCCGCGGCCGATACCCGGCGTGCAGTTCGGCGGGCGCGTGATCGGCACCGAGGAGGCATGGGCGCTGGGCGAGCTGCCCGCACGGCTGGCCGTGGTCGGCGCCGGCGCCTCCGGCGCCGAGATCGCCTCCGCCTTCGCGCGCCTCGGCAGCGAGGTGCTGCTGCTGGAGATGCTCGAGCGCGTGCTGCCCACCGAGGACGCCGACGTCTCGCGCCTGGTCGAGCGCGGCCTCAAGCGCCAGGGCGTGGGCGTTCACACCGGCACGCCGATCGCCGACGTCCAACCCGGCGAGGAGCGCGTGAAGTTCTCCTACGGAGACCAGGTCGCGGAGGTCGACTACCTCGTGATCGCCGCCGGCCGCGGCGCCGACGTCGAAGGGCTCGGCCTCGCGGAGGCCGGCGTGCAGCTCGACGAGCGTGGGCTCGTGCAGGTCGACGGCGCGCTGCGCACCACGCGCGCCGGCGTGTACGCGATCGGCGACCTCGTGCCGGGTCCCGCGCTCGCCCACAAGGCCTCCGACGAGGGCGTCGTCGCCGCCGAGGACATCGCCGGGCGCTCTACCCACCCGATCGCCTACGCCGACATCCCGCGCGCCACCTTCTGCACCCCCAACGTGGGCTCCTTCGGCCTCACCGAGGAGCAGGCGCGCGAGCAGGGCTACGAGGTGGTTGTGGGCAAGGTCCAGTACGGCGCCGTCGGCGGCGGCACCGTCTACGGCGACCGCGCGGGGCTCGTCAAGGTGGTCGGCGAGAGCCGGTACGGCGAGCTGCTGGGCGGCCACATCGTCGGCTCGCGCGCCACCGAGCTGATCCAGGAGCTGGTCAACGTGCGCGCGCTGGAGGGAGGCTTCCCGGAGCTCGCCCGCATCGTCCACGGCCACCCCACGCTGTCCGAGGCGGTGATGGAAGCCGGGCGCGCCGCCGACGGCTGGCTGATCCACGGCTGAGGTCGAGACGATCCTCTCCGAGGACAAGCAGCCGGCGAGCGCCGCCTTCTACTTCGACCTCGCCAGCCCGCTCTGCTACCTCGCCGCCGAGCGCGTGCTGCACGTGCTCGGCGCGCCCGCCGAATGGCGGCCGGTGCGCGAGCGCGAGCTGGGCGCGAGCGCCACCGACAACGCGAGCCGCGGGCGGGCCGCGGGTGGCGACCGCGACGAGGACCGCGACCGCGACGGCGAGGACCGCGACGGCGAGCAGCGGCAGGCGCGCGCGAGGGCCAGCGTGGAGTCGCGCGCGCGCGAGCTGGGGCTGCAGCCGCTGCGCTGGCCCGAGCCGTTCCCGTTCGACAGCTCGTTCGCGATGCGCGCCGCCGCGTACGCCGCCTCGATCGGCCGCTGCGTGGCGTTCGCCCAGGCCGCCTTCCGCCAGGCGTTCGCCGGCGGGCACTCGCTCGAGGACCGGGACTTCGTGCTGATCGCGGCGGCCGCCTGCGAGATGCACCCCGCCGCGGTGCTCCGCGGCGCGCAGCTGCGCGGCAGCGCCGAGCGGCTGCGCGCCAACGCCGCCGCCGCCGCCGCGGCGGGCGTGCTCGCGCTGCCCGCCGTCAGCGTCGGCGCGCAGGCGTTCTGCGGCGAGGACGCGCCGGAGCGCGCGGCCGCGCAGCTGCGCACGCTGGCCGGCGCGGACAGCTCGGCTGCGCCCTCGCGATGAGCGCCGCGCGCTCCTACCGCCTGATCGTCACACGCGGCGGGCGCACGCCGGCGCTGCTCGCCGGCGCCGAGCGCGTCGACCACGTCGAGGTGGTGGAGATCGACAGCGGCGAAGTGGTGCTGTTCTGGGATCGCCCGCCGCTCGCCGCCTCCAGGCTCGCCGCCGCCTTGCGCGCCGACCTCGCGCAGCTCGGCGCCGAGGAGTTCATGGCTCGCTGGAGTACCGTGGAGCACTGATGCCGACCTCGCCCGAGCCCAGCCCGCGCTCGCTCCAGCTGCCCGAGCCGGAGCGAGCGCGCGAGTGGCTCGAGACGATGACGCTGATCCGGCGCTTCGAGGAGCGCGCGGGGGAGATGTACGCGCGCGCCAAGGTGGGCGGCTTCCTGCACCTGTCGATCGGCGAGGAGGCCACGATCGTGGGCAGCGCGCGGGCGCTGCGCGAGCAGGACTACCTGATCTCCACCTACCGCTCGCACGGCCACGCGCTGGTGCGCGGCACGCCGCCGGAGAACGTGATGGCGGAGCTGTTCGGGCGCGTCGACGGCTGCTCGCACGGCCGCGGCGGCTCGATGCACATGTTCGACGCGCGGCGGCGCTTCATGGGCGGGTACGGGATCGTGGGCGGCAACCTGCCGATCGCGGCGGGCATTGCGCTGGCGAGCGACTACCAGGGCCGCGAGGAGGTCACGCTGTGCACGTTCGGCGACGGCGCGTCCAACCAGGGCACGTTCGGCGAGACGCTCAACCTCGCCGCGCTGTGGCGGCTGCCGGTGGTGTTCATGGTCACCAACAACCAGTTCGGCATGGGCACCGCGCTCGGGCGCCACTCCGCCGTCACCGACCTGCAGCGCAAGGGCGAGAGCCTCGGCGTGCCCGGCATGCGCTGCGACGGCATGGACGTGCTCGACACCCACGCCGTCGTGAGCGAGGCGGTGGCGCGCGTGCGCGAGGAGCGCCGCCCGCTGCTGGTCGAGGCCGTCACCTACCGCTTCCGCGGCCACTCCATGGCCGACCCCGAGCAGTACCGCAGCAAGGAGGAGGTGGCGCGCTGGCGCGAGCGCGACCCGCTGCCGGCGTTCGCCGAGCTGCTCGTGCGCGAGGGCGCGATCGACGCGGACGAGCGCGAGCGCATCGACGAGCGCGCGGTCGCGCGCGTCGACGCCGCCGTGCGGTTCGCCGAGGACTCCCCCTTCCCCGCGCCCGAGTCGCTCTACGACGACGTGTACGTGCTCGACGAGGAGGTGCGCGGCTGGTACTCGGTGGAGACCGCCGCCGACCGCGCCGGCGGCGGTCTCGGCGCCGAGCGCCCCCGGGCGGGCGAGCACGCGGCCAACGACGAGATCCCGCAGCAGCTCACGCACGCGCTGGCCGCCGGGGAGGACAGCCGCGAGAGCGCCGCTGCGGTCGGTGGGGGTGGCGGCGCTGTCGGCGGGGACGCCGCGGCGGTCGGCCAGGATGGCTCGGCGGGGGACGGCGGTGGCTGAGATCCGCTACCGCGAGGCGCTGGGCGCGGCGCTGCGCGAGGAGCTGGCGCGCGACGAGCGGGTGGTGCTGATGGGCGAGGACATCGGCGTGTTCGGCGGCGCCTTCAAGGTCACCGAGGGCCTGCTGGAGGAGTTCGGCGAGCGGCGCGTGCGCGACACGCCGATCTCCGAGAACACGATCGTGGGCATGGGCGTGGGCGCGGCGATGACCGGCCTGCGCCCGGTGGTGGAGCTGATGACGATCAACTTCGCGCTGCTCGCGTTCGACCAGATCGTCAACCACGCCGCGCACATCCACTACATGTTCGGCGGCCAGGCCAGGGTGCCGCTGGTGGTGCGCATGCCGCAGGGCGCCGGCCACCAG
>Ga0335075_10010017_pt1 | contig 14396 bp, 12 predicted proteins | sample Lox_Sample_24_FD_206723 | JGI IMG/M metagenome (GOLD analysis project Ga0335075, IMG submission 206723) | Soil microbial communities from Loxahatchee National Wildlife Refuge, Florida, United States - Lox_Sample_2.4 | ecosystem: Environmental > Terrestrial > Soil > Wetlands | place: USA...
CTCATTATTCTCCACAAAATACGCAATTACATTTCTCAACCAGAATATGCATACACACATGCTAACACACATATATTTAGCAAAACAACAACGAACGACAGCTGATCTACTACCAGCCCGGGATCGGTACCTACACAGACCCCGGAATCCGAGGGAGTATTTACAAATGGATCGCAAGGGTCGCCGACCTCGCCTTCGCATGGTACCTCGATGCCCATGTCATGGCCGGTTACAAATTCCTAATGAACAATTATCACCCAGGAGACACCATAGTGATGTTTGGGTTCTCGTAGGTGATATTTGACGTCCCTTCATTCGCACTACCAACGAACCCCCTTTCCCTTACCCTCTCGGGCCCGAACAGCCGTGGCGCCTATACAGCCCGAGCCCTGGCTGGCATGCTTCATTTCGTCGGCCTCCTTCCTAGGGACAATATCGAACAAGTGTCCTTCGCATACAAAATTTACAAGAGCCAGAGCTCCCTCGCGTCGTCCTTCAGAAGGACGTTTTGCAGGACGGTGGAGGTGAAGATGCTCGGGCTATGGTAAGTGGATCCACTCTACCCCTCTAAGACCGGATCTAAACCCATCTGTCATCATAAAGGGAAACGGTAGCGAGCGTCGGCGTCATTATCCCTCACACACTGCCCTTCACATCGGACGACACCATTCGGTTTTTCCGCCACGCCGTTAGTCTCGACGAGCACCGCACCACCTTTGGTGTGACGTTGTGGCAACCAAAAAACGAGGTGACAGCCCGAAATCAAGCCCAAACCCCGCAACCATGCGTAAAAGAGGTTTGGTTCGCTGGTGTTCATACCGGTACGGTTTCCTGCTCTTCCTTTCAACTTTATAACAGGCCTTTTGTTGACTATGGTTTTTGTAGATGTGGGAGGTAGTTCCGTGCTCGACACGGCCCCCGTGAGTTTGTCGAATATCACCCTTCGCTGGATGCTGCACGAGATCCAGAGCATCGATTGCGGCGTCTTGTTCGATAACGACGGTCTCGACCGGCTCAATATTCCCCTCGACTGTGTCGCGCGCGTGCCCACTCCGGCCCCCACCCAAAATTTCAGGGAGGCCACGGACGGCAGGACCATTTGGGTCGACGACGCCGGTTCCGATTCCGACGTCGGGAAGAAAGGCAAACTCGCCCAGAACAAAATAATCCCATCTTGGAAGGAGGCGGACGCCAAGGACATCCACGGGGCCATCTATGACCAGCTTCAGATCCACCCTTGGTTTTGGTTGTTGCAGGTTCCAATGTGGAACGGTAAGCGGTGAGTCTCGTGGGGAAGGGAATTGTTTCTTTTTCTGACGTCGGTCGTAGGTTTGACTTTACTGGTATTCGAGTCTTCCCCACCGACGAGGGCCGCGAAGGACGCGACGAGATTCACCCGACGGTGCCTCAACGTGTGGAGTTGGTAAATGGGTATCGCCCGCGTGCACGGCTTCCTGAGGACTGGAGAGTGTACGTCGCTGATGGAGCAGTGTGATTTCTCGACCGTGACGTCAATGGACGCTGCCTATTCTCAAATTTATGCGATATTTTTGGTCTCAGACTGGGGCTTATAAGCTCCGGACGAGCGTGGTTCGAGAGAAGAATTATATTGTAGTCTACCTTAATTAAGATGTCGGACTTCTTTTGTATGCAAAATCGTTTGCGAACTCGTGAAAATAAACATGATGCGCCTCATTACCCTCGTATTCGGCCTGTGAGGGTGTCTTCGAGCCGTGCAGTGCCTTTGGAGTGCCACCGACAGTTCGCTGGGTATCCCTTGTAACTGCAACCTCGCCTAATCAACCCCTCTGTGGCATCTCACTCGGCTTTGGGTCGATACTATGCCACAGTTGATATTCTCCTCTCCTCTTCCAAAAGAGTCGTGGACTTGGAAATTAGAGATCGTCGAGGGTGTGATGGTCACTTTATTCAGCAGAGAGAGTGACAGAAAATGAGTCGATTGCTATGTCAGTTCAAATATGACTGTAGGCTGGTGACCCTTGAGTTGCGAGGACAAGGAACGGATCTGACTGAGGGTAACGTACTAGCCGCTTCGAGTGGCCTTTTATACCTCGAGTGACACTTCTACAAGAGGCGAATATCTCATTAGCGCATATCCTTATATCTGGGATAATATTCATCGGCTTTGAACCGCCCTGCAGCTCATCTCCATCGGGGTTCTCTGTACGAGTTCGCAATTAGCGGCTAGTCGGCATTCCCGTTTCCTCTCTTTGCGAAATTATGTCCGTAAGCATTCATAAGGATAGATATAGTTGCCATTCTTCCACCTGGTACGCCCAAGAGGGGTGAGTGCACCGTCGTGTCAGGCTCCAAAGAGCTGCTCAGTTCGATAAGCGCAGGACCCATACGAAGTTTACTAGCTTTTTTTTAAAGGGTGTCAAAATCCGAGACAATATCGGCGGTGAGGGCAGTGCGGTACGGATCCCAAAAGCTTGGCTGCCCTGGGCCCTTCCCGCCTTCGCACTAGGAACACGGACGGCAGAACCTCGGCCAGCCCGTCAAAGACAATCTTCTCATCGTATGACAGAAGATAACCATGGTTTACGTGTTATTCGCCATTGGTCGACGTCTGGCCCTGGTCAGACCCGCTGCACCCGACTCTCGTCCCTCTCCCGTCGTTGGTACATCACGGTAAAAATCAAGTTAACCAATGTGGGCAGTCTGTCTGATGCAAGGGATGCCTGTCCGACTCCCATGCATCAGGCAGACAAAGCGGGTGTCCACATTTGGTAACTTGATTTTTACCGGTGATATACTGGATAATTGGCTTTCCGCCGTCGTCACCCTTGTCAACCCTTTTTTTCCAATTCACGTCATGCTCTGGCTGTACAAGTTCTTTGCGATCTCTCGACCTTGGCCTCTGCGTCGTTTCATTGCCATCACTGAGCGTCGATCTCTCCCAGTCTAGCGCGCAAAACATGTCTCCACGGCGGGCCGTACTGCAGGATTGCGAATGAAACATTCAAAAGTGAGCATCTGAGCCTTTTTCCGGGAGTTTTCTTAAGAACGTACAGGAGCGTTCCCGGGAATGTATGTCCCGTTGCAATAGAGAGCACAGCGAGTGTGAAAGAGAAAAGAATGGCTGAATGGAGCGTACGTGACCTCCAACTTCGATGTCTGACAACGCCGTGGGTAGGGTCTGTGCCAACCCCCGAGATTCCTCCGAATCATTATTCAATACGACACTGGCGCTTCGATATCTGACAACGCCGGCAGATTCCGGCCGTCATCAGAAATGCTTGTTGACGCCACATGCACGGTACCCAGTTTGAAAGCAGAGGAGCACTGAAAAGGACACATGGAGAGGTAATACCATTCGATGGAACGAACGAAGAGTTCGCGGATAATACCATTCGATGGAACGAACGAAGAGTTCGCGGATGCAGTGAGTCCTTCTCATTGGACCCACATACCTATTGGAGTGACCAACAAATCGCCCATTAGAATACAAATGTGATAAAACCATGTCAAGTTCTGATACGTCTTCCTTTCTCATTTTCTATGAATTACCCCATACCTAATTGCACATATTTAGCAAAACAGCAACGAACGGCAGAAGATCTACTACCAACCCGGGATCGGTACATACATCAGCCCTGGTATCCGAGGGCGCATTCACAAGTGGTTCTCAAGGGTCACTAATCTCGTCTTCGCATGGGACCTGGATGACCATGTTATGGATGGCTACAAGTTCCTGATGAACAACCATCACTCGGGAGACACCATAGTGATGTTTGGGTTCTCGTAAGTAATGTTTGGCGTCCCTCCTTTCGCACTACTGACGAACCCCTCCCCCTCTCGGGTCCGAAAAGTCGTGGAGCCTATACAGCCTGGGCCTTGGCTGGCATGCTTCATGTAATCGGCCTCCTCCCCAAAGACAATCTCCAACAATTATCATTAGCATATACATATTATAAGAACCAGAGTCCCCTCGCGCCGGCTTTCAAACAAACGTTTTGCAAGACGGTGGAGGTCAGGATGCTCGGGGTCTGGTACCCCTTCCACGGAGCTAAATCGAAATATATTGGCTACCATACAGGGACACGGTAGCAACTGTCGGAGTCTTCGTTTCTCACACATTGCCCTTTACTTCGGACAACACCATCAAGGTCTTCCGGCACGCCGTCAGTCTGGACGAACACCGTACCACCTTTGGTGTAACATTGTGGCAACCAGAAAATGAGGTGATAGGCAGAGATCAGAACCAAACCGAGCAACCATGCGTGAGAGAGGTGTGGTTCGCTGGAGCCCATACCGGTACAGTTCCCTTCCTCCTCTCCATTTCAAATTTATACAGACCTTTTGGTAATTGTGGTTCTTGTAGATGTAGGAGGAAGTGCCGAGCTAGACACTACCTCAGTGAGCCTAGCGAACATCACCCTTCGCTCGATGTTGCACGAGATTCAAAGTATCGACTGCGGCGTCTTATTCGATAACGACGGTCTGGACCGGCTGAAGATTCCCCTCGACTGTGTCACGCGCGAACCTATTCCTCGGGCCCAGGAATTCAGGGAGGCCACGGACGGTACGTGCGTCGAGGACACCGATTCCGATTCCGACGCCGGCAAGAAAGCCAACCTCACCCAGGACAAAATTTTGTCTTGGACGGAGGCGGACGACAAAGACATTGTCGGGGCCATGCATGATCAGCGCAAGATACACCCTTTGTTATGGTTGTTCCAGGTTCCGATGTGGAACGGCAAGCGGTGAGTGTCACAGTGCAGGATTGAAGGGGTCCTTTTTTCTTTTCTTTTCTTTTTTTTCTGGGTTTTTCTGACGTCGGTCGTAGGTTTGATTTTCGTGGGACTCGAGTCTTCCCCCCCCCGCCGAGGGCCGCGAAGGACACGACAAGATTCATTGGACGGTGCGCCAACGCGAGAATTCGATAAAAGGATATCCTCCGCGTGCACGCGGACTCCCTAAGGACTGGAGAATGCAAGTCGTTAGCCGAGGTTGATTTGCTGACCATAACCGGACGCTGCCTATTCTCAATTTTATTCAATATTTTTAATCTCAGACAGGCAGGGATATATAAGCTCCGTTGTGGGGCGTGGTTCGAGAGAACAATTATGATATACCTATAATAAATTAAGATGTCCGGCCTTTTGTATATGGAATCGTTCGCGAACTCGTGAAAATAAACACTCACGCCACGCTTAGTTAGCCTCATATTCAGCCTGTGAGGGCGCCTTCGAGCCGTGAAGTGCCTTTGGGGTGCCATACCACCTTGTCTGTTCAAGCAACACCATCGACCTCGCTGGCATCCCTCGTAACTGCAACCCTGTCCAACGAACCACTCCTGTGGCATCTCACTCGGGTTTGGGCTGATACTGCGTCATAATATTCTCCCCTCCCCTTCCCCAAAGAGCCGTGGACTTGGAAAGGGATCGTCGAGGGTGTGATGGTCACTCTATTCAACAGAGAGCGTGATGAACAGTAAATCGAGTTTGTGTTCAAATATGAGCGCGGGCTGGTGGCCCTTGCAGAGGGCAAAGAGCGGGCTGCGAGTAAGTACCCATTTTCGGGTGGCCTCTTGCACCTCGAGTGAGACCCCTACAGGGGTTGAAATATCTTGTTAGTACAGATCCTCGTTTCTGGGACGATATTCATCGGGTTTGAACCCCCCGCAGCTCATCTCTGTCTGTATTCTCTGTACGGGCTCGCAAGTAGCGGCCGATCGATATCCCTATTCCTTCTCTTTGCGACATTATGACCGTACGCATTCATAACGATGGGTAGAGCTGGCCTGGTACGTCCGAGAGGGGCGAATGCACCGTCATGGCCGGCTTCAAAGCGTTGCTTAGTTCGATGAACACAAGACAAATACGAAATTCACCGGTTTTGAGATAATAATAACAACAAAGGTAATGAAAATGTCGGCGGAGAGGGTAGCGCAGTGCAGGGTTCGAGAAACTTGGCTGCCACCAGAACCCTGGGCTCTTCGCCGGCGTCGGACTAGAGAGGACTATGGAACAGACAGAGACAGTAGAACCTCGGCCAGCCCATCGGAGACAGTCCTCTCGTCGTATGACGGAAGACAACCCCGATTTGCGATTTGTTCGTCGCCGGTCGACGTCTGGCTCGGCTCAGACCGTGACCGCAAGGCAGAGGAGGGCCTCACACGACATCACGTTCGACGACCAAACCGGTGTCATGTCGCTCTCCGAGTCCAGTTGGTGGAACGAGAGCCCGTTGGTAGTCGCCGTCTTGCCTGGCTTAGGTGCTTTCCTCTTTGGAACCGAATACGTACAAGACATCATCCTCTTCGTTTGTGTTTGCTGGTATTTACACACATGTATACATCGTAAGTCGGGATCATTTCCATCATGGTCGGTCACTAACCCCCTTTGGATCTTACGTAATCGTCTTCAGTGCCCTGGTCCCTCTACGAACTCTCTCGTCCGAGAAAAATGTCGCCTCAAGGAGCATCCAGCATGTCTCCCGAGCAACGGAGTGCCCAACGCACGCTCACATACTACTCCCTTTCTCTCCTCATTTTCGCCCTCATCTCCCCGTTTGCTGGCCTCTACCTCATCCGCGCCATACTGGCGTCCGTAGGGGCATACGAAGGCGGGCCGTATGTCACCTACTTCCACGCAGCCCTCTTCGTCCTCTTCGGCGGCGTGCGGCCCCTCAACCACCTCGCGAGCCTCATCGCGGGCGGGACGCGGGAGCTGCAGGGGCGGGTGCACCACCCGTTCTCCCCCACTGCGATCGCAGACGAGGAGGCGGACGAGCTGCGGGAGAAAGTGGACCGCATCGAGGACCTCGTCTCGCTCCTGACCGAGAAACTCCACCGGGCCGAGCACGCCAAGGCAGAGCGGGAGGTGCGCAAGGAGAAGGGCATGCTCGACGTCCAGGACACGTTTGAGAAGATAGCGGCCCGGCTGGAGGACGGCGCGCGCCGGAGGGAAAAGCGGGCGGAGATGGAGATGGAGATGATGGGCCGGCGCCTGGACGGGCTTGAGAAGACGTGCGAGGCGCTCGCAGGTATCGTCAGAGATATGGAGAAAGAGCGACAGCAACAGGCGCTGCTGATCGTCGATGGAAGCAGCGGACCTGACGCCCGTCGAACGCCCGGCCTGCGGGGCTTGATCCTCGCCTTGTTCGACTGGGCCGAATCTATCTGGCTGACCATCACGTTCCGCCGCCCCCGTGGGAACCACCCCCGCACGCGCGCCTCGTTTGTTCGCGCGCACGGGTACCGCCCCGGGTACGGCTCCACCCCACGCACGCGCAACGACGCCACGACCAACGGGAATGGCGCCTCCCCCTCCGCCACTCGTAACAACAACAGCAACAACAATGGCGCTTCGCTGGCCGCGGCGCCCGTCTCTGGGCTCACGTCTCTCTCTCGTCGACGATCGTACGACGCACCTCTCCTGAACCTCGATACCGTCCTAGAGGAGGAAGCTCCCGGAGCAGATGTGGATATGGACATGATGGGTGAACCGGCAACGGGGGATATCCCCATCGGTGACACCGCGCCCGACTCTAGTCCCTCTCCCGCCGTCGGTATGAGACGTCGCGGAGGAGGGGGAAGAATCGCCCCTAGCTCACAGGATGCTCGGTCTGCGCCTGCGTAGTCGCCCACCTTCCGAGGACCGCTTTCACGACCCTGTTACGTTTTTTTTCTCTCTTTGGCATTGACTCACGATATATACGAACTGGAGCTCTCAGAATTGTATGCAGACACTCGATTACGCAGCCTCTACACAGTACATTTTGTAGGTCCATGGTACTCGTCTCGTCCGTGCGGGCTGGATAAATATACAGAAAAGATAGGTAGGGTCCCCTTGCAGTCTTCACCCAACACCATGTATACCTCTTGGTACTTGCCGACAAAAACCCGTAGATACACGATTATTGTACTGTAAGCGCATGGCGCCCGCGTGTATTGATGAAGGACCACTGGGACACGGCCTCCGTCAGTCAACAGCCCCTTTCGTGAAAACGATCGCCCCTTACCTCGGAGAGACCAGGCTTGCCGCCGAGAGCATTGACCCAGATGAGATTCGGCTCTGTCCAAAACGGCCTAAGGCCTGCCTTTTCCAGCCGTTCCCAGAACGCCAGGAACTGATGGAAGTTGAGGTTGTCGCGCCAGAGGTGGATCTCGATCTGGAGCTGGCCAAACGGCAAGGGCGCGTCCGTTTCGCCCCTGGCGGAATGCGCGTCAAGGAGGGCGTTGAGGAGATCAAACTCGGAGCCCTCGATGTCGATTTTGAGGATGTCGATGAACGTGTGGCCTGCAAATCGCGCAAAGGAACGAAGTCAGCCTGGGATGCTACCCCTCCCGCCCTTTTTTTTGGGGTCGAAAAGCGCGTATTTTTGGTCAAAATGACGAACCGTTCATCTTCATCAACCCGCCGAGGGTGTGCATCTCCGGATGCTGCGTCGCATCGTCGACACCCCCGATCTTGTACGGCCGGAAATGAATCCGGTGATCCCAGGCTGGGTTCCCGCGGAGTTCGGGGCCCCACTGGGTCACCGAGTAGTCGTATCCGTACACCTGGCAGTTGTCCGTGGAGGAGAGGAACTCGGCCTCGAATGACGACTCGTCCGACACGCCAAAGGAGTAAATCACGCATTCGCCGTCGCGGCCGCGGCCTTGGACGACTCGGTGGAAGCCGCAGACGTACTTGCCCCCGTCTCCGAGGGTGCCGACGCGCTTAACGGGAAACGGGCACGAGAACGAAGGCGAGACGAAGTCCCCTGTGTAAAAGATGGGATTAGCAACTGAGGGCTCAGACTGGTGGACCAATGACGGCGTACAAATGGTGTAGAATTCGCCATGATCAGGGAAGCTGTGTATAGGTGAGTAAAATAGCGACAGGGATGCGCTGGCTCACGCGACCAAGCGTGACCCATCGAACTAAGTACGCACATTTTGAGCTCTCGGCCGCTTTCGCTCCATTTCTGGATGAGCTTCTTGCGTCGAACAAGATGTTCTTGATATAATGACTCTTCATAGTCCAGGGTAGCTTGTAGATCCCCTAGGAAATGTAGGACGTCAATGCGGGTCCATACCCGTCGTCAGAGCGCGAACAACAGCGCAGTCGGTAGCCAGAGGAGGGAAAGGGAGTACGAACCGAAGTAGGGATCGACAATATGTCGCACCGGGCCGCGATCTGCGAGGAAGGACAGCAGACGAGGCATTTCAGCAAAGTGTCCAAGGTTAGGTATCTCCCGGAGCATGACTGACCATCAATATAATCTGCCATGCTATGCCTCCTCCATGCAGAATAACTGAGAAACAAAAGGAACACGATGCTGAGCGCTAGGACGATAGCATAGCGAGGATTCCGGGACAGCTGGCTCCAAGATGTGGAGCTAAAGCTTGGAATCATCGGGAAACGACTTTATTACAGCGAATGCGGTGGTTTTGCCTATAGCGATGCTGATACAGTAATTTTTTGGGAGTATTGTGGTGCGGAGGTGGAGGCCAAGCGGGAGCATGCATGTTGTCGGCAGCTCAGAAAAGGGGAATACAAACCGCCACTCAATGGATGGGTCGAACGCCAGTAGACAGTCACCGCCTGTATTGTGGAAATTTATTCATTCAGTGAACCAATTCTAGTACCCGAGAGATATCGTCGGAAACAAAAACCGAAGGCAGCATTAGACTCATAATCTTGTTCCAGACGATGACGTCGAACGGAATCTCACACGCTTACCAGCTTTTTTCCTAAATACTCTAAATAGGACTCGTTCTTCTTGACGTTGAATCACTGCGAGCCAATGGCTAAGGTTCCCTTGATACATATGAGGGTCTAGCTGCTTAATTAACTAAGGTCATGGCTCATGCGTGATTAACCCACTATGCGCTGGCGACCACAACTTCCAGTATGACCTTCTGTCATGATTCCGGTGTCACTGTAGAGGATTTGATGGTAAAATACGTGTAGGATATGAACATGAAACCACTGCATCAATTCACAAGCTGCGCAAGCTTTTTTCTTAGAACCCCCGCGTTTTCCTTCGACAGGAATCAATGTAAACGTCGGCAACCCTGTTGATAGAAGCACTGCACGTCCAATGGAGCGCCTACCATTTGGAAAATCTGCTGGATGTCAGCTCCTTCCGGGTGGAATTGACCAAGACCGGAATGTTTCGAGGGATCCCGGATAGAAAAAATCGATAAAATGTGGCAGTAGACATCTATTAAGTGCATAGATAAGAGCTAGGGAAGTGGTCCGCTCTTCCTGAGGCTGATTAATTCTCAAATATCGGACGCACTAATTTCAATATTCGTAGTCGATATCGCGAAAAGCGAGATTCTTCCGACTTCTGGTTATGCACTCTTATGATGGCGGATTCCTTAGTGGAAGCAACAAGCGGAGTCACGGGATCTGGAGAGAATTCGCCACATTCACCAACCTCAGCAACTTATCGAGTGCTCTTTGATTATGTTTTTCCATCATTTTAAATACAAAATCGCTTGAACTTCGTCTCCTGCATCAAACCAAATGAAACCTTTGTCGTATGTCCTTCGGATGGAACTGCCCCTATCATGCGAGGGGCCGAATTCTCTTTTCCTTTCTCCCCTCTTCCCCGAACTGTTCCCATTTGAAGGAGACGCGTATCTTCACTAGTGATAGTAATTAGGTGGAGTACAGTTGTAGGGTGAAAACTCGCTTACTTGAGCCTCTTGATCACTAGCCAACACGGCGGTACCCAAGCTCTGTGACATATAGAACACTTTATTACTGAGTACCTACGTTCTAATCTCTACTACCGTTACGAGCAGGACGATTTGAGGCGGGCGAAACAAACCGGTTGAGGTGGTCGACGTCGGTTTTTTCGCCTTTACCAGCTCCCTAAAGCGCGTTCGTCAGCCAGCGAATTGTTAGGAATGCGCCGTTGTCCCACTCATCACGGTCCTCCTTTGTTTTGTAGTCGATGTGTTTGCGACGACGCAAATCGCCTGAAGCGCAGACTTTATTCCGCCCAGGTATCAACAGAGGGCTTTGGAAGATCCTCGCGTGCCCCATGTACGACGATATCGCGAGAAATGGGGACGTGTGCTTCTCATTTCTAGTAGAGAGTTTGCCCATTTTGGCAGGTGTTCGAAAGAGGCGGGCTCTGGGGTACCCCGGGGAAGATGGAGTTGGACCGCCGAAGACAGTAGTAAGAGCCAAAGGAGAGCCGGGGTATGAGATGTCCGCAGCAGAGTCAGAAATGAAAAGGGATTGAGAGGGTTGATTCGAGACATAGGGAAGGGGGTGAAACTAGAAAGTGACTTGGCTCGGAGGCGCCTGTGTGGCGTTCGGCGTAGGCAGCGATCAGAGAGGCGATTGCTGAGAAAACAGCTCAAATGTAAAAATAGTGAGCATGATTGTAATACGTTTTAATGGTCTTTGAAGACCTGGCGTGATTAGCTTGGTACGTAGACGACCCGCGTTACGTTCAGTTCAGTCTTAGGCATAAAGGCTGGTGGCCTATGGCGAAGGAGAAACGCCTAAAGACTAAGACTATCTAAACGTGAGCTGTGGTCCAGGAAAAGAGGGCGTATCGTACCTAAGACGAGCTAAACGTGAGTCGTGGCCGAGGCCAAGCGAGTGAGGAACTTGGGTCTTGAGACACGGTCACCATAACTCATGTACTGTCCAACATACATATGAGAGTCACTAACACCTGCTGTAACACCCTGAGAAGAAAAAAGAATAGACGTACATTGGAGTCCGGTGACGTACATCTTGCCTGCCTGGCATGTCGACTAGCTTCCAGGGATCGAAAACCCATAGGTTTGGCCATTTTTTTTTGACTCACATTCATTTACTACGGGAATGTGTTTGCCCTTCCTAGAGAAGGTCCCATTTCCTTCTGAGCGCCGCCAATGGAGCAAGTCTATTTGGTGTCGAACCAGCTTTCTCGCACCTGCACTCCCTGCGATACAACTCTATTTTTACGAAGCAAGGAATGTGATAACCCGATGCATCATGAGTCTCAGTCGCTGGGTCCCCAATAGCGAAAAAGTACGGTACTCGCAACATTCGGATCAAGGATGAAATCCACCATCCGATTCCACAGCCGTGGTTCGTAGTGATGCGAAGGTAAGGGAGGGCGAAAATGTTTCAACGCGTTGCTCCATTTCAGGGACTTGGTGGGAATCGGCGAGCATAAAGGAAAAATGGCGTCAAAATATCGGAATAGAAAATGAAATCCAACTTTATCGCCAATAAAGGCACTCTAGAGGAGAGGACCGGTAGAAACTGCCTTTGGGGCAGGAGGGATCACTCCCAGATGTAGCCCAACGGTAAATTTTTCTAAATGCACCAAAATCGAGGCATTCTGGGCGTCGCTGTACATTCACTTGCGACCGTCAGTTAGGTGACAGGGCATCCAGCCTCCGGCATCTTGTCCCGAATCAAACCCATCGATGCACGTTATCGCCTAAAGAAACGTCCTGCGACCACTCATGGATGTCATATTACGTGCAATAATAAACGCAGTATCGGTATGTGTAAATGGTGAGAACAATGATTAGAATGGTATGGCAGAATACCTACCTGATGATTTTGGCAACAGTGTTGGCCTTTGCTATCAACAGTAAGATATTCCGCGGCATCAGTGCAATTTAGAGACATTCTAAGCGAATTCAAGTTGTCCTTCAGTCCCAGTTCCAACCGACTGAGGCCATCGTCCAGAACCCCATTGCCCAGCCAGTGCCTGGGCTCCCAATCGAAGACTGTGGCAGAGCAAAAGCAAAGCCCTTTACTCAAGGTATGTTTTCGTCGCCAAGGTTCCGCTTAGAGAGGTCGTAGAGCTGATGAGCCTCCTTCCCCGTTGTCCCCTGACAGGACCGGACGCAGATCACGTTGACGGGTGAGAAAGAGCATTTGATAAAGTAAAAAGAAACTTGACTCATAGTTGTCCCAGTGTCTTCGCTGCGTTCGACGTAGCTCGCAGCCTTTGATGATTGTCCCCTTTACTTTCGACCAGCCAGGAGCTTCCACGGGTCATCGATAAGGGTTTTGAGCTTGTTCCTATATGCTTGCAATTTTACAAAAATTGTTACGTTTTGCTGGCAATTTTGAGTAAATCTATGGCCTTGATCACATAGCCGAGCTAATGCTATTGGCTTGGTTCCTTCGGCTTACCAACCCATCGGTCATTTGACACGAAAGGACGCCCGACATAACGAGATGAGCGATCACAAATGTTATCGGGAGATAGGTTCAATGTGATTGAGGGCCGAGTGGAGATAAGGGATGATGTAAGAGGTAGCAGTACCTCAATAAAAAACGGCGTTGAGTGATAGATTATCGAGAGGATGGAGCGAAGAGCTGCCCCGAGGTAACACATAAGAGGGATCATTCAAGTGAGTTTTGCGACCGTTGATATAGCCCTTGTTTACGTCCCAAAAAGGCTGAAGGGTAATATTTCCAATTTGATTGAAGCGGTACACGGTCCAGTGATCACAGCGGCTACGGCTCGATCGGGAGAGAGACAAGAGTCGGCACTGGTCGAAACGATCGAGGTCATCGGTCTAGGTGGACAATCGAATGACACTCAATGTCAATAGAAGAGACGGACACCTTTACCAATGGGAGACTTTGATCGAGGTTCGAGTAGCGGAGGGCGTCCAAAAGAATCGTCAACACTTGAGAAAGGCACGGGTCCCAGCGAGAATGATCGAGCTGGAGGCTCATTCGATTCTGCGACAAGGTGCATAGAATCCCTACGTTCTACGTAGCTGAGATGGACTCCCGCACGGCCTTCCGCCGGGATTGACCATCGAGAGTCGCGAAACAACCAAGGAAATGCGGAATTCCGGCTTGCGTGAGTAGTCCAAGTCGTGGGTAACGTGGAGGCCGTAGGACGGTGTCCAAACAAACGGGCAAAGAAACGTCGAGACCCAGCCCGGTGCTCTCGTATGACATTCGCTGTTGACCAGCCATGTTGGTATAGGCTGTACCTAAGTCTGGTTCACTATCTACCTCACGCTGGCGGGTGGAGAGTACTTGCGATTGCTGCCGTGATCGGGGCAAGTTGAGGGAAGACGCTGGGTCCAAAATGGCGAGAGTCGATGGATGTGAGTAATTGCATTAATACCGCAGTTGTAAGGTGATATGGCAAGACGACCTGCGAGGCCTATGTGAATGACATCGGAGAGGAGGAGAGCAAAGGTTGAGGGGATGCTCTTGATTCTCGAGGCGCCACAGAACGGGCAAGTGTTGAGATGTGGACCATATTTTTTTTTAAAAAAAATTGTTGGTGCGGCCATTGAGTATTAAGAACTTCAATGTCGTAGGCTTTATCGGATTCACAGGGTTTAGAAACCTCGTACGGTTCGTGAATCAATGCTGAGGTGATCCTTATACAGTACGGTAATTCAATCTAGTTTGAGTCACTGCTTCGTGAGATGCACTGAT
>Ga0335075_10010018_pt1 | contig 14395 bp, 13 predicted proteins | sample Lox_Sample_24_FD_206723 | JGI IMG/M metagenome (GOLD analysis project Ga0335075, IMG submission 206723) | Soil microbial communities from Loxahatchee National Wildlife Refuge, Florida, United States - Lox_Sample_2.4 | ecosystem: Environmental > Terrestrial > Soil > Wetlands | place: USA...
CGCCGCTCATGCGGGCCGGGGCCACCATCCTCGGCATGGCCGACCATCTGCACGTCGCCCCGCTGGCGCTGGCGGTGCTGCTGGCCGGGTGCTGGTTCCTGCGCGACGACCGGCAGCGGGCCGGCCTGGCGAACCCGGCCTGGCTATGGATCTGCTGCCTGGGCTCGCTCGCGATCATCTTCGGGACATACCTGATCGGCGGCCTCGAGATCCACAGCTGGCTGGCGAACAGCGTGAACCGGACCACGATCTTCGCTCAAGTGGTCCTGTACACGGACATCGCGGTCTGGATGATCCTCGCCGCCGAAGGCGCGTCCAGCCGCGCGCGGGCCCGCGCCGACCGCGAACCGCCGCCGGCCAGCGAACACCTGCCCGAAGTACTCGACGGTCCCCGGCAGCCCCTCCCGCAGTAACACGCCGGCTCCCGCTTCTAAACACGACCTCAACATTGCCTCAACACACGGCCGCCATCGTGGACGCACAGAATGCGCCGCGGCGGCGGACACGGGGTGCGGGGCGCCGGTGCGGCGGCACACGAGGGAGGTCTTATGCCACTACCGAAACTCGCTCGCGCCGGCACCCGGAGACGCTGGCAGCTGACGATGGCCGGCGCCGCGTTGACGCTGACCGCGATCGCCGTTGGCGCCGGGGTCGCGCCGTCGGCGGCCGCGGCGGCACCAGCGGTGGCGAGCCCGTCATGCGCCGGCAAGACGGCGACCGGACCGTTCAAGATCAACCCGGAAAATCGCACCCAGGTGATCGGGGCCAAGGGCGCCGTCTTCATCTCTTACGGGACCACCATCCCGGGCCTGGCCGGCGGGAACTGGCAGTCCCTGGAAGGCCTGGACCGCGCGAAGATCCAGGCGACGGCCGGCGACTGGTGCGGTAACACGGTCCGGCTGCAGGTAAGCCAGGACGAGCTCCTCGGCACGAACGGGACGAGCTTGAACCAGGCGTTCCTGACGGCGGTCGAGGACCAGGTCTTCTACGCGCAGGAACGCCATCTGGTCGTGGTCATCAACGACACGACCGAGAGCGCGCCGCCGTCGGTGGCGGGGCAGCAACTAGGCCCGACCAAGGCCACCGAGGCCTTCTGGAAGGAGATGGCGACGCTCTACGGCCAGGACCCCCAGGTGATCTTCGACCTGTTCAACGAGCCGCGCGAGCCCAACCCCGGCTCGCTCCAGGCGGACTGGACGCAGTGGCGGAACGGAACGCCGGGAACGCCTTACATCGGGATGGAAAACCTGGCGGAATACGTCCGTAGCCAGCACGCGCAGAACCTCTTCTGGGTGGAGGGTCCCAACGTCGCCGATTCGTTCGCGGGAATGATCCGCTCCGGCGGTGAACTGACGCAGAGCGTCGGCCCGTTCGTGTACGCGATCCACCATCCGGCGGGGCCGCACACCCGGGCGTCCTGGTTCGATGACTTCGGCTACCTGATCAACGATGGCATCGCGCCCGTGGTCGAGGGCGAGTTCGCGAACTATGAGCCGGCGCCGACCGCCAATTTCGAGCCGATCCCCAGCTTCTGCTGGCTGGGCGCGTGGGTGACGGTCCCGAATTACCTCAACTACCTGTTCGCACACGGCGTCGGCATGAGCGCGTACCAGCTCTCCGGCGGCCTCCTGCTCACGATGCCCCCCAAGGGCAAGCAGCCTGACTACTCCGATCCGAACACGATCAGCCCCCTCACATGGAGCTGCCTGTCGAACTTCCAGCTCGTGCCCTACCAGGGCGCGGGGAGCCTGATCTTGAGCTGGTTCAGGGAGCACAACGGCTGACCTGGCCGCCGCGCCGGCGCCGCCGGATGTCACCCGGCAGGCGCCGGCCTCCGGCCGGCTGGTCAGCCGGTTTCGCGGAGCCGGCGGGCGGCCTCGGCCGCCGCTGACATCTTGCTGATCGCCAGGTAACGCGGCACCCGGCGCAGGCCGCAGTCGGTGGAGATCTCGAGCCGCTCCGGGTCGCGGTACTCCAGGCAGGTCCTGACCCGCTCGATGACGTCCTCGGGCGTCTCGGAGTAATGCGTCTTGATGTCGATGAGCCCCGCGGACAGGATGCGATCCCGGTCCCACTTGCCCACCAGGTCGATCTCGGCCATCTCGCGGGCGCCGAACTCCAGGCTGAACCCCTGTACGTTGGCGTCGAGCAGCGCCGGGAACAGCCAGCGGTAGGTGCGCTTGGCGTACGGCAGGCGGCGGAACGAGCCGAAGCAGATGTGCACGATGAACGTGCACCCGGTGATGCCGTCGACGACCGCGTTGATCGTCTCCACCAGGTTCTGCGGGGTGCGGTCCTCCGCGGCGTGCGACGGGGTGAGCGGCTCCTCGATCTGGATGTAGTCACAGCCGGCGGCGACGAGCTTTTGGATGTCGGAGCGGATGGCGGGGACGAGAGCGTCCGCGCACTCGCGGCGGGTGCGGTAGACCGGGCTGAAGTCCAGCTCGGTCGTGATGCCGTACGGGCCTGGCATGCCGATCTTGGGACGGCGGCTCGTGCGGGCCTTCAGGAACTCGTACTCAGCGGTGTAATCCCAGATGGACTCCACCTGGTCGAGCGGCTCGAGCACCTCATACACCGGCAGCTGGTCCCAGCCGATCGCGCCGAGCTTGCGCGCAGTGGGCTTGAGCGCCAGGCCGGCCATCTTCCCGGTGATGCCCTCGATCCAGCCGCCCCGGCGGTGCTCCCCGTCGGTGAGCGCGTCGAGGCCGGCCGCCTCCTGGTCGTAGATGGCCAGCTGGCAGTAGTCGTCGAGGAGTTCCCGGCGGTCCGCGGGGCCGAAGCGGCCTTCCTTCTCGGCGTCCGCCAGGATGTCCCACCAGCCGGGCCGGGCCCAGCCGCCGGTGGTGGTGACCGCGAGGCTAGACGGGTACTGGTAGTCGCTCATGAGGACACCTCGCTGGCGCTCGGAGTCCGCATTCGCGGACGCACAGTGCTTACCGATTCGCTCGCAAGCTCGCTCATGACAAACCCTTCAATGCGGTGATCAGCTCGGCGTGGATCAGGCCGTTGCTCGCGACCACGTCGGCGCGGTCGGCCGTCGTGTGCGGGCGTCCGTCGAACTGGGTCAGCGTGCCGCCCGCCTCCTGCAGGATCAGCTGGCCGGCGGCGATGTCCCAGGCGTCCATCGCGTACTCACAGTAGGCCTCGAGCCTGCCCGCCGCGATGGCGCACAGCGTGAGCGCGGGAGAGCCGAGGGAGCGGACCCCGCCGGTCACGTGCATCAGCCGCTCGACGAGGACCGCGTACGCGCGGATCTCGCCCGGGTCGACCGTCTGGGCCTGGGCGACCACCAGAGCGCGGTCCAGCCGCCCGGCGCCGGAGACGCGCACCGGCTGCCCGTTCACGGTCGCTCCGCCGTCGAGCGCGGCCGCGAACATCTCGTCGCGCACCGGATCGTAGACGGCGCCTGCCACGGTCCGGCCGTGATGGCGCAGTGCCACCGACACGCAGAAGAACGGCAGCCCGTGCGTGTAGTTCGTGGTGCCGTCGAGCGGGTCGACGTACCAGATGTGGTCCGCGTCCTGGTCCCCGGCGGTGCCTTCCTCCCCGTCGATCGCGTGGCCGGGGAAGGCGGTGAGAATCGTCTGGGTGACCGCCTGCTGTGATTCCCTGTCCGCGACCGTGACGAGGTTCGCGCGCGCGTCTTTGTAGTCGACCTGCAGGTCGTCGTCGCGCCACCGGGCGAGCAGCACGGCGCCGCCGGCCCGCGCGGCCGCGGCGGCGACGTCGCCTTCAGCGGTCATGTGCCCGGGACCCGGAACACGTTGCGCAGCGCGTACCGCACCGGGTCGAAACCGGCCGTCGGCTCGGCCGCAGCGTCCGGCGGGCTCGCGGCCGTGCTCCAGGTCGTCTCCGGGCGGTGCTGCAGGATGTAGACGCTGTCCGGGAACGGCCGGCCGCTAGCGATCACCCACTCGACGTCCTGCGGCACGCCCCCCGCCATCTCCTCGATCCGGGTGGCCTGCCGGCACAGGTAACGCACTTCGTCGTCGGTCAGGCAGGGCGCCGCGGCGCGGTCGGCGGGGGCCGGCTCGAGGACGACCTGCCCGGCGGCCGGGGCGAACACCGACCAGGCGCGCTTGTCGCCCACGCGCCGGGTCGTGATCTCGCCGGTGTCCCGGTCGACGGTCCAGTGGTCGGGGGAGACGTGCCCGGCCACGACAGACTCGCCGAATCCCCAGTTGCCCTCTACGACCAGCGTGTTGCGGTCCCCGGTGACCGGGTCGAGGCTGAACGCGACGCCGGCCGACCGCGCGTCCACCAGTTCGAGCACGCCCACCGCGAGATCATCGGCGGGCAGCGAGCCGCCGCCGAGCGTGCGCCGGTACTGGAGCGCTGGGACCGAGTACCTGCTCGCCCAGCACCGCGTGATGTGCGCGAGCACGTCCGTGATCCCGCTGACGCCGAGGTAGGTCTCGTACTGGCCCGCGAAGCTGGCCTTGGTCCCGTCCTCGCTGACCGCGCTCGACCGGACCGCGACCCGCAGCGCGGACGGGCCGCCGGTGCCGCCGGCCCGCCGCTCCAGCCGCTCGTGCGCGGCGGCGACGGCGTCCGCGAGCGCGGTCGGCAGCGGCTGGCGTTCGATGAGCTCGCGGGCCCGCGCGGACAGGGCCGCCAGCGCGGCGAGGTCGCCCGGCCCTGGCGCGGTGAACAGCCCCTCGAGCACGGCTCGCACGGTGGCCGGCAGCCAGTCCGACAGCGCGTCCGCGGTGACCGCGTACCCGTCCGGCACCCGCCAGCCAAGCGAGGCCAGGTCGCCGAGCCGCGCCATCTTCGGCCCTACCCGCGAGGCGTCCCCGCCCCGGATGTCGCCGAGATCAAGGATCACTGGCCACTCGCGAGGACCTGCACCGTGCCGGCCCGCCCGTCGACCCGCACCCGGTCGCCGGTCTTGATCGTCTGCGTCGCCACCGCCGTGCCGACGACGCACGGGATGCCGTACTCGCGGCTGACGATGGCCGCGTGGGTCAGCGAGCCGCCAGTGTCGCACACGCAGGCCGTGATGATGCCGAAGACCGGCGTCCACTCGGTGGTCGTGCCCCCGCAGACCAGGACGTCACCCGGCTGGACGAGGTGGATGTCGGCCACCGTCGTGATCACCCGCGCGGTGCCCTCGACCGTGCCCTTGGCGGCCGGGAACCCCCTGATCTCGGTGACGCTGTCGCCGCCGCCCTTGAGCGTCTCGAGGAAGTGCCCGGACAGGCCGAACACCTCGATCATGATCGGGTCGGGCACCGTGTCCGGGATCGTGCCGAGCATGGTCGGCAGCTCGGGACCGCGGTCCTTCCAGTGCTCGAAGTAGGCCCGCCGGTCCGGGATCATCGCGGCCAGGTCCGCCCACGTCGCGCCCGCCGCCGTGACGCCGCCCGCCATGAGCCCATACAGCTCGGGCTTGAACAGGAAGAACATGTCTTCCGGACGCTCGATCCGGCCGTCGGCGGCGAGCCGGGCGCCGAGCTCGAGGGTGGCGCGGCGGACGGGGATCGCGGCGCGCCGGTCGATGAGGTAGTTGTGCTCCTCGTTCCACCAGGCGAAGTTGGCCGCCTGGTTGCTGGCCAGGGCCTCGTTGAAGCGGGTGAGGTCCGCGCCGTTGACCGCGCGGCGCGCGGCTTCGATCTGCTCGTCGCGCTCGGCGATCGCCTGCTGGCGGGCCGCGTGGAAGTCGAACCCGGCCGGCTTGGACAGGAACGCGCCGATCGCGTACAGCGGGGCCGACGGGTCTTCGATCCACGACGGCGTGTCGATCCGGCAGGTCTCCTCGGTCCGCTGGCCGTAGGTCCGCAGGAACGCGTCGAACTCGGCCAGCCAGGTCGAGCCGCGCGGCAGCGCGGAAAGCTCGGCTCGCATGCCGGCCGGGTCGCCGTGCAGCAGCGGCCCGGTGACCTCGAGCTCGCGGGCGCGGCCGGCCAGCCGCCACAGTTCCTCGTCGGTCTTGCTGTAGAACGTCTGCTGCCCGGACAGGAAACCGGACACGGCCGACCCGGCGAGCCCGATCTCCTCGGCCAGCGCGTAGAACGCCAGGTAGTTGGCGGTCAGGACGTACATCACCTCGAAGTGGATGAACCAGGCGCGGCGGTGGAACGCGTACGCGTCCTTCAGCGCCGTCCACACCTGGCCGGGGTCCATCGCCGCCAGGTCCAGGTTGTCGAGGTGGTCGTAGGCCGCCTGCAGCTCGCCCGCGCGCATGGCCCAGTAGCTGTCGAAGTCCCGCAGGATCGGGGTCACGTACTGGCCGAACCGCGCCGCGCGCGCCTGGATCTGCCACTCCGTGTCCACGTCGATCGTGCCGATGTACACGTGCGTCCCGGCCAGCCGGTTGACCGACCCGAGCGTCGGCGGCACCCCGACGATCTCCGCGCCGAGCTGCGCGCCCCAGGTCTGCGCGTCGTCGAGCGTCGCGACGGACGCTGGCACCATGCCCTCGCTGAAGTGCAGCGAGTCGCGCAGCCAGTAGCGGGCCTGGTCGGCCTTGCTGAACGGCCGCACCGGCCCCGCCACGAACGGCTGACTGCCGAAGGGCTGCTGATACCCGGGATATAGCTCGTCCCTGACGAAATCATCGACAGGGACGACGCGCGGCTTGTCTTCCTCGAATGGCACGCTCAACCTCACCTCAGCCCTGAAGTGGGACGCAATACCCAAAGTGTTGCCTACGGGGGAGTGCGGCACAAGGTTTCCGCGTCTCCGGCGACCGGCCCGCTGGTCGCCGCTACCTATCGCGCGCGATGCTCCGGCGGGCCGGCCGATCGCGCTGAGGCCGGCGTATTAATAGCAGACCGATCGAGATCGACGGCAGCGGCAGCAAAGGCAGTCCGGGAGGTGTGGTGGACTGCGACGGGGTGGGGGTTGAGCTCGCCTTGCTCGACCGCGTGGGGCTCGGGCTGCCGGAGGTGCTGGCGCTCGGGCTGCTCGACGCGGTGCTCGTCCCGCCGTTGGCGCCTGTCTTGTGCGCGGTGCCGTGCTGACCGCTCGGTGCGCTGGTCGCGCCCGCCGAGCCGCTCGCCCGGGCGGTGGCCGGCGGCGCCGCCACCGACCCCGGCAGGGTGTTAGCGGGGTGTGACGCCGGCGAGTGGTTCGCGGTGGGTGTGCCGTGCAGCGACCCGGCGAGCAGCCAGGCCACCCCGGCCCCCGCCAGGACCGTCGCGCCCGCCGCCAGCGCCGCCGCGCGCCGCCGCTTCGCCAGGAACGCCTGGCCCGGCTCACGCCGCGATGGCGCCGGACGCTCGTCGAGGTACCCGGTCGCCCCGGCCTCGCGGGCCGCCAGGGTCGCCCCGGTCTCGACCGGGTACCGCCCCGCGCCGCTGGCCGCCGGCCGGCCCGCGCCGGTCCCCGCGCCCGCGGGCAGCGCCCTGCTCGACGAGCCCGCCCCGACCGCCGCGCCGGCGCCGGCGAGCGCGGGAGAGGCCCCGGACCGGCGCACGTCGGCGTCCGCGACCGTCAGGCCCCGGTCCGCGGCGAGCATGTCACGCAGCCGCCGGGCGGTGGTCGCGAGTTCGGCGGCGTCGGCCAGCCGGGCCGCCGGGTCCTTGGCGGTCAGCCGGGCGATCAGCTCGTCAAGCTCCGGCGGGACTCCGGCCGGCAGCGGCGGCAGCGGCAGGTACAGGTGGCCGGCCATGACCTCGGCGGTGCCTCCGTCGAAGGGCGGCAGCCCGGTCAGGCACTCGTAGATGAGGATGCCCAGCGAGTACAGGTCGCTGGCGGGCGTCGCCGGCGCGCCGGCGATCCGTTCCGGCGCCATGTACTGCGTGGTGCCCATCACCACCCCGGGCCCGGTGATGGGGGCCGAGCCCGCCGCGTGCGCGATGCCGAAGTCGGTGACCTTGACCAGGCCGTCCTCGCCGATCAGGATGTTCCCCGGCTTGATGTCGCGGTGCACGAGGCCGCTGCGGTGCGCGGCGTCGAGTCCGGCGGCGGCCTGCGCGACCACGTCCAGGGCGAGCACCGGGTCAACCGAGTCGGAGGCCAGGATGTCCGCCAGCGACGGGCCGTTGACGAACTCCATCACCAGGTACGGCGGGACGGTCGGCCCGGAGTTGCTGTAGTCGTAGACCCGGGCGATGCACGGGTGGGTCAGCGACCCGGCGTGCTTGGCTTCGGCGCGGAAGCGCTCCAGCGTCTCGGGGTGATCGGCGTACTCGGGACGCAGCAGCTTGACCGCTACCGGACGGTCAAGTAGCAGGTCCGCCGCCCGCCATACCTGACCGACGCCCCCGGCAGCGATCGGTTCATCCAGTTGGTAGCGGTCATCGAGTACGAGGCCAGTTCGCTCCACAACGGCCACAGGTTACCGTGAAGTCACCTAGGCAAACGTTGATAACCAGAAAACTCCATAAACGTAAGAACTCCATCGCGCATCAACGCTGGTCAGGCCCACTTCTCCACCAGCGCGCCGACCTCGGACAGGGCGGCCTTGACGTGCTTGGCCGCGCTGCCGCGCACCGTGTTGTAGGCCTTCACGATGACCGGGCGCCCGGAGTTCCGGCCGCGCTCGTCGGTGATCGCGAGCAGCGCCTCGCAGACCTCGTCCTGGTACTTGGCGAGGTAGTCCCCGAATTCGCCGCCCCCCGCGGCGGTGAAGTCCGCCCAGTACGGCTGCAGCGCGTCGGCCATGCTCGGCAGCAGCGTCTCGATCATGTAGTGGATGTGGCCCGCGTCGTAGGTCCGGACCGCCTTGTACGCGAGCTTGACCGCGGTGCCGGATACGCCGGACATCGTGGAGACCTCCCCGTTGACCAGGGCTTCGCAGTCGGCGACGACCTGGGGCCGTACGTCGGGAGCGAGCAGCGACTCGTGAAGCGTGGCGGCCAAGGGTGGCTCCTTCGGGTTCCTCGGGGCGACGTGCATCGCCACGGTAGCCGGGATCCGCCCGTTAGCGCGGGAAGTGTGCCGTTATGTCGGAAGACCGCGGCGGTCAGCCGCTCGCGGTGTCGTCGGCGACCGGGGTCCAGGTGACGGGCTGGTAGCGGGGGCCGTCCTCGGCGAGCAGCCGGCCGGCCTCGGCGTGAACCTCCTCGACGGGCTGCTCCAGGTTCAGCGTCTTGCGGAACGGCTGCCGGACGTCGCGATCGATGCGCAGGTAGACCTCGCCGCGGTTGCCTTCCGGGTCGAAGAAGTAGATGCCGTAGGCGTTGCCGTGGGTGACCTCCTGCTGGACCGGGACGCCTTCGGCCTTGAACCGGTGGTGGTACATCTGCAGTGTCTCCACCGAGTCGACGCGCCAGGAGATCTGGTGCGGCAGCATGCTCCCGGGCGGCGCCGTGCGCCCGCGCTGCAGCACGAACTCGTGGTGCTCCACCGCGGGCCGCGAACTGAAGAACACGATGCCCTGCTCGTCGTCTTCGTCAGTCACGGTCAGCCCGACGACGCGTTCGTAGAAGTCCCGCATCGTCGCCAGGTCGGTCACCCACAAGCCGGTGTGGCCAAGGCCGAGGATCGGCATGCGCGCACCCCTCTCAGCGTCCCGCCGCTCTCGTCCAGACGCTAACACCGCGCGGCCGGCCGGTGAATGGCCAGCCGTGTTGCGCCCGCGCGAAACGCGACATATCTTGATTGTGGCTCGACTTCTGGAGGATGAGCGAATGAGGGTCTCGTATACGGCCCGGACGGTGAGCTGGTCGGCGAGGGCGTTGATCGCACTCGCGGTGCTCGCGGCGGCGCTGGTGGCGGCCGTGCCGGTGGCGCTGTTCGTCGGCGTCATCATGATGCTGTTCGGGCACGTCGTTGGCGGGCTCGCGCTGTTCGGCGGCTCGATCCTGGCGGCCATCGCGGCCGTCGCGATCGCGAGCCTGACCGGCGTGCGGCACCTGCGCGCGATGATCCGCCGGAGCTTCCGGGATTACGACGTCGTGCGGCTCGGCCCGGGCGGGTACGACTACGACGCGCGTTAGCGGCCGCGACCGGACGGGGATGGTCTTGGTGCGCCGCGCCGCGGCGCACCAAGACGAGGCGGTGACTCCATGACTGAACCCACGCCGTACATTGACTACGCCAACCTTCCCGCGCCCACCGAGGGCATCGTGATGACGATGTTCATCACGGTCCGCAAGGTCGCGCGCTCCCGGGACTTCTACTCGCGGGTGCTGGGCGGCACGGTGGTCCTCGAGGAGAACCCGTGCATGGTCAAGCTCGCCAATTCGTGGATCATCATGAACCCCGGCGGCCCGCCGACTCCCGACAAGCCAGGGATCACGGTGGCCGACTACGAGCCCGGCGACACCACGTCGATCTTCATTAACCTGCGGGTCGCTGACATCCAGGCCTGCTACGAGGAGTGGAAGGCCAAGGGGGCGGAGTTCGTGACGCCGCCCATCGACCGCGGGGCGGAGATCCGCTGCTACATGCGTGACCCGGACGGGTACCTCATCGAGGTCGGCCAGTCCACCGGCCTGATGCACGGCAAACTGGCCGCCAAGCGCCCGGAGGACCTCCCGGGCTGAACCGCGCGTTCAGGTCTCGTCCGTGGCTGCCGGGCGGGTGAACGGCAGCTGGGTCTCGATAACCTGCTGGGCCGCGTCGGCGATGTCGTCCACTTCGTGGACCCACACGTCACGGGCCGGACCGGGAACGGGGCGGTAGCCGCGCTCTTCGATCCACTGGACCAGGTCGTGGTACACCATCGGGTAGATCGTCGACGCCGGGCCGCTGCGCACCGCGACGGCGGCCTCGATCTCCGGCAGGACACGGTAGTGCGCCGGCGCGGGCAGCTTGCCCGGCTGGTCGGCCACTGGCAGGGCCAGGAAGATCGTGACGTCCTCGCCCTCCTCGTGTTCGTAGAACACCAGGCGCGGCCCGGCCGCCTTGACCCGGTCGTAGATTCCCAGCTGGCGGAACTGCGCGTCCAGCTGGTTGACGACGGGAACGACGTTGGCCGGCCCGAATCCGGGGGCGCGGCCGGCGATGACGACCACGCCCATGGCGGGAATCGTCTTGGCCACGATGTCGTCTGCTGGCATGCCATCCTCCCTGGCGATGGAACGGAGCCGGGCCTCGACTCCGAGCAAGTGGCTGGTGTGCTGTTCCAGCTCATGCTCGAGCTGGGCGCGGCGCAGCATGAGCATGCCGCGGAGCTCGTCGCGCGTGACCCCGTTCAGCAGCCGCCTGACCTGGGTGAGAGACAGCCCGAGCTCCTTCAGCGCCATGATCCGGTTGAGCTGTCCCAGCTGCGCCGCGGCGTAGCCGCGGTATCCCGTGTCCGGATCGACCGTCACCGGCCTCAGCAGCCCGATCTCGTCGTAGTGCCGCAGCGTGCGGATCGACACGCCGCCGAGCCGGGCGAACTCGCCGATGCTGAACATGGCACGAGCATGCACCCCTCACGCAGCGGGAGGGTCAACACCCGCGATACGCGATTTCCGCGGGCCGGTGCGTTAGGGTTCGAGGCGGGAACGGACACCGGGAGTCGCTCATGCGGGCGGTATGGATCACGAGCGGCAGCGGCCCGGCGGGACTCCAGGTGCGAGAGACCCCGGACCCCGCGCCAGGGCCGGGGGAGATCCGGATCCGGGTCCGCGCGGCCGGGCTGTGCTTCGCCGAGGTGATGGGCGCGCAGGGGCTGTACCCCGACCGGCCGAAGCTGCCGTGCGTGATGGGCTACGAGGTGGCCGGCGAGGTCGACGCCGTCGGCGACGGCGTGGCGCCGGACCGGACCGGCGCCCGGATGGTCGCGCTCACCAGGTACGGCGGGCACTCCGACGTGGTCTGCGTGCCCGAGCGGCAGGCGTTCCCGATCCCGGAAGGCAAGGACTTCGCGGAGGCCGCCGCGCTGCCGGTGAACTACCTGACCGCCTACCACATGCTGTTCCGCGTCGCCCATCTGCGGCCCGGTGAGCGGGTGCTGGTGCACATGGCGGCGGGCGGGGTCGGCACCGCCGTGCTGCAACTGTGCCAGACCGTGCCCGGCGTGGAGGTGTTCGGCACGGCCTCGGCCGCCAAGCACGAGGCGCTGCGCGCCGAGGGCTGCACCCACCCGATCGACTACCACACGACCGACTACGCGGCCGAGGTCCGCAGGCTCACCAACGGCGAAGGCGTCGACGTGGTGCTCGACCCGCTCGGCGGCGCGGACTGGGGGAAGGCCGTGAAGCTGCTGCGCCCGGTCGGCCGGCTGGTCGCCTACGGGTTCGCGAACCTGGCCAGCGGCCAGCGCCGCCGTTACGTCCACGTGCTGTCGCAGATCGCGCGCATGCCGCGGCTGACGCCGCTGTACCTCATGAACACCAACCGCAGCGTCTGCGGCGTCCACATCGGGCGGCTCTGGAACCAGATCCCCATGCTCAGCGAGGAATTCGCGGAAGTGCTGGCGCTATGGCAAGCGGGCCGCCTCACGCCGCGGATCGACGCCACCTACCCGTTCGCCCAGGCGGCCGAGGCGCACAACCGGATCCTGTCCCGGGGAAACACCGGCAAGATCGTCCTGACCCCCTAACGCCACGCGACTTTGCACCTCGCGCGGCACCTTGTACCCCTGGTGACCAGAATCCGGGCTCAAATGGCCCGGAAAGTGGTCACGCCGGGTGCAAAGTCCACGGGTGTGACTGGAGTGACCAGGCCCGGTGCGGGCAGCGGCCGACGGACACCCGTTCGGCCCGTTCCGGGTATTACCGGTAAGCGCCGATCGCGGCCAGCCCTCACATAGGGGGCCGGCCGCGATCGGAATGGTCAGGCGACGCGTTACGCCTTGCTGGCGGTCACCTGGGGGATCCGGGAGAGGGCCGGGTCCGTTCGGGAGATTGATTCTCCGGCACCAGACGCCGCGCGGGACGGCAGGAGGAAGAGCGCGACCAGCGCTGCCGCCGCCGTCGCCCCCGCGGCCACCAGCGAGCCGTGGTGGATGCCGGTCATGAACGCCTGCTGGACCGCCTGGGTCGCCGAGCCCTGCAGCGCGGCCGGGAAGTGCGCCGCGGTGATCATGCCGGCGACCACCGACTGCCCGGCGCCGTGGGCCGCCGCGGCCGGCGCGCCGAGCCCGGTCAGCGCGGAGATCACATGCGAGCCGTACGTCGAGTTCAGCACGGAGCCGACGATCGCGACGCCGAGCGTGCCGCCGACCTCGCGGGTGGTGTCGTTGACCGCCGAGCCCGCCCCGGCCTTCGCCCGCGGCAGCGCGCCCATGATCGCCTCGGTCGCCGGACCGGTGGTGAACGCCAGCCCGGAGGCCATCAGCGTCATCCCGCCGACGATCCAGGTCCAGTAGGCCCCGTTCAGCGGCGTGAACACGACCACCGTGAACCCGGCGCTCATCAGCAGCAGCCCGAACGCCACCACGATCTTCGTCCCCAGCCGCTTCATCACGATCATCGCGACCGGCGAGAACGCGGCGGTGACGACCGCGAACGGCAGCGTCGCGAGGCCGGCGTCGAGCGGGTTGTAGCCGCGGACCACCTGGAAGTACTGGGTGACCATGAAGATGAAGCCGAACAGTCCGAAGAACGCCAGCGCGATCGCGCCGCTCGCCGCGCTGAACCGCGGGTTGCGGAACAGCCGCACGTCGAGCATCGGGTCCGGCCGCCGCACCTGCCACGCGCCGAACACCGCGAGGATCACCAGCGCGCCCGCGATCCCGCCGAGCGTGGCCACCGACAGCCAGCCGTGCCGCGGAGCTTCGATGATCGACCAGGTCAGCAGCGTGATTCCGGCGACCGACAGGATGGCGCCGAGCGGGTCGAACCGGCCGGCCTTCGGGTCGCGGGACTCCGGCAGCAGCATCCGGCCCGCCACCAGGGCGATCAGGACCACGGGCACGTTGACGTAGAACACCGAGCTCCACGAGAAGTGCCGCAGCAGCGCGCCGCCGGACACCGGGCCGATCGCCACGGCCAGCCCGGACACCGCCGACCAGATGCCGATCGCGGTGATGCGCTCGCGCGGGTTGGTGAACACGTTGTTGAGGATGGCCAGTGTCGCGGGATAGATCAGCGCGGCGGACGCGCCCATCGCGGCGCGGGCGGCGATGAGCTCGCCGCTGCTGGTGGCCAGCGCGGCGACGATGGACGTCACGCCGAACAGCGCCAGCCCCAGCTGCAGGAAGCGCTTGCGGCCGAGCCGGTCGCCCAGGTTCCCGCCGACGAGCAGCAGCCCGGCGAAGGCCAGCGTGTACCCGTCGACAATCCACTGCAGCGCCGAGGTCGAGGCGTGCAGGTTGCGGCTGATCGTTGGCAGCGCCACGTTCACGATCGTGTTGTCCACGACCGTGAGCAGCACGCTGAGGCAGAGCACCGCCAGGATCCACCACCGGCGGTCGGTACGGGTGCGAGTGCGAGTGCGGGGTTCCATCGGGTCCCTCCTCATGCTTAGAACGTTGTGCTATAACTATGTAACGACGTTCTATAGTCTGTCAAGTGGGCAGCGCCAATTGGACGGCGGAGGTGACATGATGACGAGCATGAGTGAACCG